>Ga0179593_1383788_pt1 | contig 10443 bp, 9 predicted proteins | sample CZODoug2_1_08_16_FD_185931 | JGI IMG/M metagenome (GOLD analysis project Ga0179593, IMG submission 185931) | Vadose zone soil fungal communities from Angelo Coast Range Reserve, California, USA - CZODoug2_1_08_16fungal (PacBio error correction) | ecosystem: Environmental > Terrestrial > Soil >... | reverse complement strand
TACGCTTCTACTTTTCGAAGCCGAAGATATAAGAATCCTACCTGTTGCCGAGCACCCCCTCACCCAGCTTCGCTCAGATGATCTTGAATTTCCTATACTAGCCTTTTTTTTTCATCTCTGATCACTCCCCTTGATATGTTTGTAAGCAACCCTTCTGATAGGCGATAAGCGAAATAAGTTTTGGTTCTCATTCCCACTCTTTCTCGCACTCGACTTTCCTTGGTCTCCGTTTTTTAGCCCCCATTGTTCTCACATCTAACTTCCTACTTTTTTTTTCCTGTTTTGCGACTCAGGACTAAAGGCACCAAAAGGTGTATTTTAACCCCTAGCCCCACGACGAGTTGCCCTCATGAGCCGCCAGGCGTTGTCCTTAACTCGACTCATCGCTGTATTTGATTCTCCCCCGCGTTCCGAGTTCCGCTTCCACCAAACTCAATAGGACTCCCCTGGGAGGGCCTTACTTTAAGAAACAGTGGAGCTTAAACTGCCCCTTTTAAACCAACCTACAGTTTGTTACGCTCCCCAGGTCCCGGTCCATTTTTTCTGGATGTTTGTTAAATTTCTCACTGTCTTCGGTGTAAGAGTGAGCGCAAAATATCTGTTGCATCTGAGCTTCTTTAGAAACTTTGCACGCTTCTTGCCCCCGCCACTCCCTCTCACTCTCACTACGGACCTTTAGTTTTGCAGTTCCCTTTGGACCAATATGCTTTCCCTCCGATAGTGTGATGCTTAATAATTCCGCCCTGATGTGCCCTCCCGCAGCGGAACCTACCCCCTCGATCTACTCAAATTCCACGACACGGGTCGGACAATCTCGCTTCCCCTCTGCAAACGCTCGAACCGGTGCCGCGCCTTTCCCTCCCTGTTAGTTAAAGGAGACATTGAAACCCTCTTCATCCCCAATTGATCCTAAATAATCTTCACCCGTATTTCCCCCCCGTCATGTTCCGCTTCCTTGGCGAGCGTATTCCCAACGTCTTCTCACCTTCGAGCCCCCTCCTTTTTTTTTCGAACGATCCCTCCCACTTGCAACAGTTAGTCTTTTTTTTCCCCAACCAGATGTGTCAAGGTTTGACTTTAGCCCCCCCGGTCCCGGGCATCCCTCCCCAGGCGTTCAGTTGACCTCCTTGTTGTGTCCAACCCTCCTCCCGATGTCCTCGGGACCACTTCATTTCAGAAGAGGACGGTTCGAAGGTCACTAGAATGCGGGGAAAATTTCGCGCTATCTTTTGGGAGCGTTTTGTTCACTTTTCCATTCTCGGAGATCACTACCTTCTTCCCACCCCTACCAGTTAACACCCCACACAGTCCAGGCGCTACTGTTCCCTCCCCCCCATGACCCTCCCAGCGCGACCCTTAGTTTGGCATGTTCCAGGATCTCTATTTTCTCTTTCTCCGTTTTAGGAGCTTTTTTCTCCTTTCCGGAAGATCCCGCCACCGGACTTTCTTTTTGTCTCGCCTTTTTTTTCTGTTTGGAGGCGGAGTATATCTCGTGACTGGAATTCTTCTTACGTCCCTCTGTACTCTCCAGGACCGTCGGCTCCCCACAACTGCTTTTGTTTTTAGGCTGGTACCAAACTCCTCCTTTCTTCTGTCTCTGAACCCTACGCATCGAGCACTTTCTTCTGGGTTCCCAGGGCGACCGGCATTTCTTTCCCCGCCTTTTTGGCGGTCAATGGTCCTTGTCCCTTAACATGGGCTATACAAGGAGAGTTCTTTTTTGGCGTTTCCTGCTCCCAAAGGGTTGCTTATCTGTAAGTCTCTTTTAGCCCAAAATCGCACGGGACAATGACTTCCCTTTTTAGGTATTGTCAACCCGGAGATATGGATTGTCACTTTTATATGACATCCCTTTAGACCTTGATAACACTCCTCGACGCGGCTATTGTACTTCACCGTTTTTGCAATTTTTTGGTTAAATTGGCGCTGTTTTTCTTCCTTCCCGGATGAGGGGACCCCTGCATATCGTCTCGGGTACTGAAACTTTACGTTGTAACGAAAAAGATTTTCAGTGTGACTTTCCCCCCAAGCGAAGCTGGTTCTTTTTTTCCTGCTTTCTTCTTCTTTCTTTCAAATTTTTTCGAGGGAGGCTAGCGCGGGCATTGTAAGTATATGGCGATCCCCTTACTTCTGAAACACGCTAGAACACCTCTAAGCCCACCCACTGCCCCATAAACCCTCCTTTCCCACTGCGGTAGTCCTGGTTTTATGTTTCTTTACCTCTCTTTCCTCGATTTGACTTCAGACGAGGGCTGTGTATTTAGCCTACACTAGTCCTAGGCCAAAGCTGCAGTTTGTTTTTTGCGAACAGTCGAGATTTTGCCCCGAGTCGCTTTAGGTTGAAATTTTCCTTTTCTTGAATGTCTCTTTCCGGAACGTTTCCGTCTTGTCTCCCTTCCTGGTCGCCTCGTCGGGGGTTAAGGTTAAAGCACGTACACCTTTGCTTGTGAACTGCTATTCCACGCCCGGACTGTGCCACCCACCCCAATCGCTCCTCGACGTTGGGAGTGTTTTCCTGAGCGTCCCTTTCGGTTCCGTCACCCTCCTAATGTGACAAGCTTTCCTGACTCCTTACCACTTTTCTCCACACTGATGAAGCTGATCTTTTTATGAAGATCAGCGGGAGGGGCTTCAAGAGCTGGTCCGAGTGAGTTCCGTCTGAACTTCTTTTGAGTGAATCTTTTTCTCTTGCGCCTTGTTTCAGATGGGTTTTTGTTCTTTTGGTTTTGAACTGTTCAGTCAGTAATCTACGGCTAGGAACTTTAGGCTCGAGACTTTCCGTTTTCTCTCAGGTGACCTGTATGATTTGGTCCCCACCTTTTCTCAAAACCTAAATCAGGCCCACCCGGTCTTGGAAGAAGGCAGGTGGACACCTGAGTAGCCGCTTTGAACAACCGTTTTTTAAAGCAAGGGCATTTTCCACCATTCCCGTCCCCCGCGCTCCCGGTACTTCTTGCCCTTCCCTACGGTCCGTTTAGTGCTCAGAAATAGTGCGCGCCCTCATACTCCGATTCCGCACAAAGGATTCTTTTTGAGCTCTCTCTACCGGGTACATTTCCTCGTGAGGGTCAGTTAGGTTTTTCCTCCGATCAATACGATGGTGGATGCTCCCAGTTTCATCAAGCCGAACGTTTTTCCTGTCATGGTGTCCTCCATCCGAGCAGAGCATGCTCTACTCGACATAAGTGACTTGCCGGTATACAAGTCTTAATGTTTGATTTGGACGCGCCTGAGGTCCTCCGCCTGGAAAAACGCGTTTATTTTTGGTTTGTGGTTTTTGTTTTTTTTGTTGGTGTGGTTTTTTGTTTGTTGGATTATTCATGGCGGTTTTTTTGGGTTTTGGTGTTTGGCTCCATTGGGGGGGCCAGAATTTTTTTTTCTTGTTGGGAGGAATAATGTTGGGGGTTTTGGTTTGTTTGGTCCTTTCCTACCCTTCTCCTTTTTTTTTTTTTTGGTGGGGGGTTTGTGTGTCGGTAGAGACGTTTGTTTTGAAGGATGGTGGTGGGCGGGGCCGACCCCCCCGGCGGTGGTTGTTGGTGGGCCGGTTGTGTTTTCGTTTGAGTCCCGTCACAGTCTTTGGGATACTGCAGCCTTAATTGCTCGTCGAATCTACTTTTTCAACGTTTTATTTTTTCCAGCTGATATTAGTGATTACTCTTTTCCCCGTTTTTTTTTTTAACCAGACAATCAAACAGAACCCAGAGTATTCCCCCTCCTACTTCCCCTAGCCAGACACGAGCTGTTTTTTCCTCTGGCTGGGCGAGTTTCTCATGCCCCTCGGCGACCAGTTTCAGGGTTATCTTCACTGTATGCCACCCAACCTCCCTCAGGACAATCAAAACATCATCGACATAAGCTTACGGCTCCGTCGCGAATTCTCCCCTCCGTGCCGGCGACTTTTCCAGCGCCCCCCAATCCTTTGTCCCCCACCGCACTCCCCCTTTCTTTCTCCTTTCAAAGGCTGGCGCCCACGTCTTGTTTCCACCCTCTGCGCACTAATTTTTTACCCCTTAGGAAATGACGTTGCCGCCGGTAGGGCGGCGTCTGCATGGATAGTGTTGACCGTTTAGGAATGTTTTCCTGGTTGTGAATGGCCGATCACTTTGTTTTTGTCCCCGCCTCTGGCCCAGTCTTGGTGGCTCCCCACCCCCTCTCCTAAAATCTCAGAGTACTCTTCCAAACCTTTTTCGGCTTCAAGACCTGACGTCTCCCCACCTGTCTTCCTATCACAGGAACGTTTTTCTGAGCTTTTCCTTTAGGTTCCATTCCTACGTTCTCTCTGAACACTAACCTGTTCCGCCGGCAAGTCACGATGCTGTAGTCGGTTCCCGACAACTTGGCTTTCCTTATCCTAATTTTTTCCCCCACAGAATTAGCTTATATTCATGCTACCAGCACCACCCTTGTCAAGATAACTCACCTTGTTCTGATTGTGTATGTGTGAAGTTATCCTCTATTTCATATCCGTTGTGTAGTTCCCCCCTTTCAAAAATAAAGAACAACTTTTACCTTGACCCGTCCTGCTCATGTACAAGATGCCGTATACGCCACTTTTGTTTCTTCCAACGCTTCTCCTGGACACCCTCCACATTGTACGGCAATCCCCAGAATTAGTTTCAAGTCGTTAACTTTACCTTGCCGACGCCTCTAGAAACAACCTCAACGTTCTCCCCCTTATCCTCCCCAATGTGAGCTCCCCCCTCCCCCCTGTTTCTTTGACGATTAAATTACGTGTAATGAAGGTCTTCACGCCTACTTCTACGGGATGGTTCCTGAATTAAATCAATTTGGAAGAGCACTCCGTGCCCCCCCCTTTAGCTGTTAACCCTAGCTTTACGCCAGTCCGTCTACTTCCCGTTGACCCACTTTTTTACACGCAACCTATCATGGTTTCGTCAGTCCCCCCCCTTAGGCACTTTCCGAACGGCACTTCCCTTTAACAAACGTGACTGCTTAAGGGAGAAACGGTTGCGGTAAAAGCTCTCGCCGCCTACGAACGCCGGATTTTGTTAGACGTCCTGTGCGGCGTTTTTACACGTCTGACGGTGTTTTGTTGACCGCTTTTTTTTCCCTCTTTCCTTTTGCGGTACTCTTTCAGATTTTTGCTGCTCGCGATTTTTTGGTAAGGTGCCTGGCTCCCTTTCTGCACAACCACGACACCCCTCTTGGTCCCTTCCTCCACTCCACCTTTTAACGCAACCATATCTCTGACCCTTTCTTCCCACCACACAGGGGAGATTCTTTTGAATAGTTCTGGTTTCCAGTTTTCGGGTCCTCCCCAACCTTTCTCTTCCCTCCCTCTCATAGGCGTTGTTGGACAAGAAATCGATGTTTGATCGGTTACGACATTAATGCATTCCTTGTTTTGCCATAGGCCTTGAATAAGAGTGGTACCTTCTTCGCCTCCCCAGTTTCTCTCCAGCCACCCCATTTAAAGCCACCTCCTACAGGAACGTTTCCTCCTCTTGCAAAAGCGTGCCTCGTTCTCATCTATACTTCCGCCAAAAGAGTTTGACATTCCCCCTTTCCTCCGCCGGGCCCGCAAAAAGAAGACAGTTCCCCCAGCAAAAGATCACCGGTGAACCTGACACCGTCGAAGGAGAAGCATCACTTTTTTTTATTCGGTTTTGACCCAGACCTTCGGTACGGAGCATGTCACACCTTACCTCGAAAGCCCGAAGGCATGAGCGTGATAGTAGGCTGGTCTTAACTATTCTATCAGAGGTTTTTCCTCCTTTTTAAGTTCCAATTTTCTTTTCCCTTTGCTTATCCTTCAGGTGTGGGTAGGTCTGTGCACAATCTGACACCCAATCTCCAACACCTATTTATTCTTGGACGTTCGACTCAACTCTCTCCTTATAGAAATACTTACCTCCCTGTCCGAGACAAAGTCTACAGCTTTCAGTCCCCCACTATTTCTTTACCTTCAGCATACCCCCTTTCCAGCATTTTCTGCCGTAAATCAACTTCCTCCCGAATTTTTGTCTTGAAGCCATAAGACTCTTGATAGGTATTACGTTTTTTTTAATCAGTGGTGTGCTCTGCCACTTTTCGTCATCGAACGCAGGAGTAAAGTTTCGGCTGGAAGTTTTTTTTTCCGCCCCGTTTTTTCCCAAAAGAGTTTCCCCGTATGCAGGGTGAATTGGTTTCCCTCAGTGTTTCTATTTCCCCCATTCCATTTCTGGACTTTGCCATTCAGGAGGCACGCCAGGCGCGTTTTTGACTTACCGAGAATCTTTTTGTCCGGTTTTTTTTTTTGTCACTCAAATCCTCGTTCATGAGCCGGAGGGGTGTACTCGCCTTCTCCTTCCTTTATCCACATTTCGGCTTTCCGGAATCGCGGGCCTGAAGAAGAGCAGAGTTTACGGGCGTATCACCCTCCCATAGACTACATCGGTTCAAGCCTCTAACCAGGTGAGTAGCAGTTTCTTTCCCCTCCCCTGAATTTCTGAATATAACGTGTGACTTTCTTTCCGTATCGGATAATTAAGGCGGAGGCCCAAATATCTTCTTTGTAGCCTTGACCGCGTGACCAGGGCATCCCGCTCCATCTTTTTAGGGCCCCTCAGCAACCTCAAATGCAACTTTTCGTTGGGTGCCAGTTGCGTGCAACGTTTTTCCCCCCCAGTAGAGAGTAGATTTTTCTAATCCGCACTACTGGGCCAGTTTCCCGCTGCCCGGTTCTGGCAACAGTCATCGCCAACACAATGTTCCCGCCTGTGTTCTCCATCTCCGACGCGCTGCTTTTCCCCCCCGTTGCGTACAACCCCTTCCCACTTTTATTTTCACTCTAAACACCCAGCAGAATGTCAGATTAGAGAGAACCCTCAACTTCAGGGAACTTCTCCCCAGGGGCATTATTTTCCCTTTGGGCGTGGGAACGATTATGCAGTTCGGCGTGGCTCTCCCTCCGTCTCAGAACTTGGGGTCGACCCGCCTCCGACCCTGCTCCCGGGCTCTCTATCAAAATGAGTCTCGCGCAAGAGGAGGAATTGCCCCGGTCCCGGTTCATGACCGCACCCCAAGGTTGGGGTTCCTTTTCATCAGCGAGGTGGTGTTTTCCCACCGAGTTTTCTCCTCTCTTTTTTTCTCTGTCCTTTTTTGAGTACCCGCCCAGTCACTGATTTTTCGCCCTCATCGCCGTGTGCCCCTATGAGTGTTAGGCAGTCCTCCTGTCTCGCTTTTTGTGTCTTCTGCTCAGGGAGACCCTCCATCGAGAGCCTGGCACGCAGTTAACGACCCATCATCCTACCCCCCGACGGTTCCCCCCCCAACCACCCCCCCGGGCCGAGGCTTATTACGAAGGTTCCCTAGTTTTTTGGCGAGCGATGTGTCCAGGCCCGGATCGTCTGAAAAGTAGCGTGGGTTGAGGGGGGTGGCTTTTCGCTGGTTTGAGGGGTTTTTGTGACTGCACACTGCTTCACTTTTTTCTCTTTTTCTTTCATTCTTACGTGAATGTAGTTTTTACGATTTCTTGCCGCTGTTGTGTATATCTTTCTTATCTCCGACTCTTGTCCGGACTGGGCAAGCTGTACTCTCACAGTCTCCACCCCCCCAAATCTCTCGTTTTTTTTTCTCGCCGACCTTTGTGATTCTTACAGGGTCTTGTCTTACTCCTCTTCCACCCTTAAATCGATTAGTCCAGCCTTGGTAGTGTGTGACCCCTTTGGCGCCTAGTTCTCAATTTTCCCTCCATGCGGGCGGCTCCCCCGCGTCCTATATTCACTAGTTGCCCTGGTTGAGACTCCCCTTGTCGTCTGCATCTCTAGTAACTTGCGATGTTCGCCAAAACCTTTTCCAACTCCGGAGGCGCGTTGTTTGCCGGACGAAGCGTTTTCCTGGATATTTAATATAAGATTGGATCATCTTATTTTCTCTCCTTCGCTGAACACACTTGGGAACATCAGGGGACACCGCAGCCCCCGCCGGAACGCTAATAACGAACATTTCTTGGATCCCCACCCCTCTGACCTTTTTACTTTGTTGGTGGATTTCTTCCCCCAACCGATTTCCTTCTCTTGCCTTTGGGCCCTTTCCCTAAGGGGGAATTTTCCAGAACAAAAGCACCAGCTCCAGTAACTGGACCACCAACTCGGCGTTCTTTGCTTCTTTGTTTGTGTCTTCTAGACCGAAGTGCATGACCCAACCATATCGATTCTTGGCTCAGTAGTTGATATGAGGATTCCTTTACCATTACCCCTTTGACTTTTTCACAGGAAGAACTGTTTCAGTCCGCCCTGCATCCCTTACGGCCGTGAATTCCTTGAGGTTACACTACTTTTCTTATCTTTGTTCCCCCCCCCTTTTCTACTTTAAGGATTAGTAGTGATCCTCCAGCCCCCGAGGCTGCTTTTCTTCTTATTCCCCAAGAGTTTGCGGCAAGATTTAAGGTGTGTTTTAAGGCCCATGCCTCTTTGCTCTCTCCCCTCTTCCCCTTCCTCTCATCCCTCCAAGCTAGGATTCGAGGGAAGGCTCCCACGAAGCTGAATTTGTCCCTTCGTGTGGGGCCAGACCCCCCACCCGCCCAACCCCGCCGGAGCCCTTGGCTTGAACCCCTTCGGTCGGGGCTCACGCAAGCCCACTTGTGCTCCCCCCCCCCTTTCCCCTCCTTGAGCAACCTGCTTTCGACAACCACAGGCGTTACAGAGCTTTTTGAGCCTTCCCTCATTTGGGCGTAATTTTCCCCCAAATCTCCACATTGCTCCCGTTCCGTTAGACTCCCCCCTTATTTGAAAACTCAAACTGTGCGTCTTCCTTTCCCTCTCAACAGAGACTCCTTCCCTAAGCCGCAGTTTCGCGTGTGTCTGTCAGGATTGCTTCCACGATTTGGTTGCGTCATGCTTCCCCTTTTCGACCTTTATTTAAGCGAAGATTTTTTTGCTTCGGCAATGTCCACGTAATCCCCCTTTCCTTCTTCCCCATTTCACTATTTTCTAGAAAATTTCCGAATTCTTAACGACCGTTTCTCAGAATTGGTCGAATGTGAGCCCCACCGACCTAAAACGCGTTTTTTATAACGATTTTGCATGTACAAACACTTACACACCGCTCCCATTAGATTTAAACTCCTGTTTGTGCCGTTCAATTGTTTACCCCGCAAGTTTTCCCCAATCCTATTCCCCCGCCAGCTCAGAGGTTTCTTTCAACGAAGTAGTTTTTCTGTACTCCGACCATATTCCTCCTCAACTCAGACAAAAAGGTCGGCACGTCGCTAAGGCGGGGCCTGTTCCGGTGATTTTTCTTTGGCACTGGCGGCTTTTGCGCCTGACTTTTCCGTGCTTCCCCCCCTGCTTCACAACTTGTTGCGGTCACCTTTCTTTATCTTGGACCTCCTCCACCTGTTGTGGTTTGTGAGACCGTGAGCTTTTCTTCTTTGGAGAGGTTCGGGGTGCCGGGTGTCGGTTAATGGTTTGATGCGGATGGTGACGGAGGCGATGCGACCCCACTTGTTTTTTTTCTTTTTGGCGGAAAAAACCTTTAGTCGTTGTCTTCCCGTCCCCCCCTTTCCTGCGTGTTTGCCGCGGCGTCGTGAATATCCCGGCCGTCAGCCCACCGCCTTGTTGACGCATATTAGATTCCCCTTGCATTCAGAGGTTAGAATCACCCTTCCCCCCCTAAACCTCATCTAATGTCTGTGTTTTGACGCACGACTGCTTTTTTCCCTCCTTTCTGCTTCCTGGAGCTTTTTTCCTTTCACTCATTTTTGTCCAGGTACGGGAGTTGCGTTGTGCTCACTGGGAGCCCTGTCGCCCTACCGGAAACATAACACCCGAGCCTCCGCCCCACCCCAGCATCGCCCCCCCCATTCCTCTTGTCGAGACTCCACCCTCCGGACCTTTCCCTCCCTCTCCCCCCTATTGGCCTTAAAAAAAACTTAGCCCGGCTTGCCGTTTATATTTCCCTCCTCGCCGTAGTTTTCCCCCCCAGCTGACGGCTGATGCAGACACGACTGCTCCCTATTATGGGAAATTAAGTTTTTCTCTGATGTCTCAGCTTTCCCCGCATTATTTCTCTTCCTCTTTTTGTTCTTTAAACGTTAAGGGAAACCCCTGCGAGATGACCAGCGGCATACTTTTTCCTTTCTTTGAGGAGAAACAACAGCCCAAACAAAAGACCCTTACTTTGAGGAACAACGCGACCTATCTTCTCATCTCGTTCAATTTTTACGAGAAACAAAAACCATAAAAAAAAAAAAAAAAAAAAAAATACTAACCATCCTTTCCTCCCGCCCCAGAACCAGGGTTAAGGGCAGTTTCAGGTCCCTTCCTACTTGTGCCAGAATTCCCATTTATACAACTTACCTCCCTTACAAGTCACGTCTTTCTGAGTCACACTTCTTTCTGGATTTTCTGTTACGCGCTAAACCCCAAATTTCCCCCCCCTTTCTCCTGTCCTTCGGCGTATTTTAGATCCGTGTGGGGATTAGGTTTCAGGAAGGGGGTG
>Ga0179593_1681301_pt1 | contig 10444 bp, 12 predicted proteins | sample CZODoug2_1_08_16_FD_185931 | JGI IMG/M metagenome (GOLD analysis project Ga0179593, IMG submission 185931) | Vadose zone soil fungal communities from Angelo Coast Range Reserve, California, USA - CZODoug2_1_08_16fungal (PacBio error correction) | ecosystem: Environmental > Terrestrial > Soil >... | reverse complement strand
CTCTTGTCGACGTCTTAATGTGTGGTTTTTTCCCCCCTTTTTTTCCTCCAAAGATCGCGAGAAGAGTCGCTCCTCCTTTAGGTTTAGATGTGATTCATTCCCCCCCCCCCAGTTTGCCTGCTTGGCTCCTTTCCTCGGTCGCTGAGAGCTAAGCTGATGTTGCTTACTTCATGCAGGTGTGAGCTGGATTTTCTCGCGCGATGCCCGATGGGGAAGCATAGTCTACTTGGAGACGCCCCTTGCTTTTCCCTTTTTCGCGGGCAGGGAACCTGCCTTTTCCACAGCATAGTGGAAGTGCAAAAAGCCATTGGTTTTGGTGCTTTTCCGGTGGGCGAGATCCCCTTCTCGAGCCTGCGTGAGGTTTACTTCCTCCTGGTGGTACAAATTTATGAGCGCGTTTTCCCCCCTGTGGTGCTCTGGTCTTTTTTCTGACAATGCTGCGCGGCGAGTGGTCCTTCTCCCTTTTTCTCTTCCCCATCCCAGTGTTGGAGTTGCTTCCCCCCTTCCCTTTCTTTCGTTTCATCCTTGCAAGCGCGGGATTTATTTCTGGAATGTTCAGTAGCCTTTACCCCCTCGGCGAGAATGCATTGACCTCCGATCGACGAGGCCTCTTCTCTTTTTTGCGGGATCAAGGTTTCTTTTTTTTGCCCTAGTTGGAGAAGCTCGTTTCCTACGTGAAAACCAGACGCTTCCCTCCCTTTTTTCGAGCCCATTAACCCCCCGATCGCCGTACCTAGAGTGTAAATTTTTTTTTTTTTCGAGGACAGCCAGAAACGCTCTTCTGGCCCGAGAGCAATGCACGTCTCTCTTCTTTTTCCATCAAGTTGGCCTCTCGAAAAAACAACCCCCTCTTCCCTGTGGCTGCTAAGTTAGGGGCTTCCCCCTTTTTTTCCGTGGCGTGGACGACTCGCGAATCGCTTTTTGCGGCGGAGATGAGTGGCAGAAGGCCGCTTCTCTCTTATATTCCTGGAAGAACATCCTTTCCTTTAGTAGCCACAGGACACTCTGTTATTGATGACGTCCCTCTTGGCTCGCCGAAAATCGCCGGCTGTTTTTTCGCAGGCACTCAGGCGGGAACTGCCCTCAGTGTTGGTAGTTTTTTTTTCAAAACTGCAGGTAACTTCTCCGTCGGCCAGGTGAATTTCCCCACTACAGGACGACACCCCGAGACCGCCTTGTATCTTGAATCACCTTGTTGCCTTTTTCTTTTTCGGTCAAGTTACACTTTCCCTCCTCATCTTCGTCGCGAATCTCTCCGGACGGAGGATTGCCCCCCCAGGAAACGCACCGGCGATTACTTTTTCCCGTACATAAGAACTGGCGGGTACTCCCGGAGTTGAAAGGTTTTGAGCGGTGAACTCTCCTTCCTTTTTCCGTCCAGACCCCCCCCCCCCCCCCCCCCCCTGAAGCGAGAGCAGCCCGGTTTTAAGACTTTTTGAGCCGAGCCACATTCACGGTTTTTTCGGCTAGAATTTTCTTTGAAGTTGTAGAACAATTTCTTTTTTCCTCCCCTTTACGCTTTGAGAATTTCTCTTTTTTTGAATCAGGTATTAAAAGGATTATTCCCCATAATTTCTGCGCGCAATATTCCCTTTTTCTTGTTTTGATGCGCTCTGTGGAAGGCGACACAAACCCCTCCCCCCCCCAACAAAAATCCCAATAACCTTACGCTGCTTTTCTAGAGGATATGTCTTTCTATTTGAGAGGCGGACCCACACACTGACTTTTTCTTCTCCCAGTTATCAACACGACGAGGACTCAACGTCAATTCTTCCGTATTGGTTCGACATTTTAGGCTTTCCCTCTTTTTCTTCGAACGAGGTTGGGTTAAGCCCACTCTGGTCTCATCGTCTTTTTCTTTTCGCCCCCCCTTCCCAAGAGACACGGATGTTTTTCCCTTCCTTTCCCTCGTGTTGTTGGTGTTCCCCCTTACGTGATCTTGCGGAGGAGGTTTTGAAAATTGCAGACGGGGCTTCTTTGATTATTTTGGCTAACCCCCCCCCTCTTTCCTATGCCACATCCCGCGGTACTTCTGTCGACAATGGGCTGCCCCCTGTAAGCCTCGTCTTGGATTTCTTCTTTCGCGTAGGCACCTCTGGTCCGCACGATAAAAGACCTATTTTTTTTTTTCCCTATCCTCGAGAAAAGCATTGTTCAGCTTGGTTATTTTTTTTTTTGGGTTTTGTCGCCTGCCCCCCCCTTGTCTTTGAGCAGAAATCTCCCCGCGAGATTAGGGTTACCCCTCCCCCCCCTTTATTGTCCCGTTTTACCTCCTTTCCAATACCTTTCCCCTATTTCCTCAATTTCAAATTTTTTCCACTGCGATAAGTCCTTTTACCGTGTGACGACAACCCCTTTCCCCTGTTTACCCAATGACGAAAAAAGAATGTCTCCTCTCTCTTAAAAAAAGGCTGCTTCGTCTTTACGCGCCGGAGTGAGACGTTTCAAACCTTTCAACTCTTGATTCTTTTACGGCTATTCCCCAAGTTGCACGAATCTTTCCTTTTTTCTTTTTCAGTGGGTCTCACCTCTCCCTTTTTTCGCCAAGGTGTCAATAATCAGTACTTACTTTTTCTTCCTGAGAGGTAAATGAGTGTACTCTTAGTCGCAAAAGGCCTTTCTTTCTTTCCAAAGGTGATCCCTCATCATTTTTGTACTGGTGTATCCCCTTTTCGGCCTGTATTCATGTGCTGGCAATGGGCCTACTTTTGTGTGGTAAACATTTTTTGCACGGGATTTACGTTCTCCCCTTGGATGGCAGTTGTCTCCCCTTTTTTCGCAACAGGTCTCCAAACTTTTTTTTGATATCTAATTGGTAGACGTTATATCAGTACACTGCCGTGCTTTCCGGCTTCCCCCTTCCCAGATACAAGTTGTCTGCCTCTTGGTGACGCGAAGCGTGCTCTCTCCTAAGCACCGTATTTGATTACGCTCGGATTCGCCCCCTCTCGGCCACTCATTCGCAAATTCCCTTTGTTTTTGACCCCCCATTTCCTCCTCTTTGGTTTGTGGCGAGAGATTCCCTTCCCGGAATTGCTTCGCGGACCTTCCCTTCATGAACCTTCTATTGTTTTTTCTTTTCATGGCCCAACACAGCCAACCTTTTTACACTCTTACGATACGATTGGTTGCGCGATCGTTTTTCAATTCCGATCGGAAACCTCTTTTTCCTTTCTTGTGTTCACTACATCGTTTCTATGATTTCTTAAACATAGGTCCTGTCCCCCCCTTCCAGCGAAATTGATCTCCTCCTCTCTTCCTAGTAGATAGTGGAAGGAGTCTCCTTCAGCAGTGGCTCGCCGTACTTCTTCCCCCTTTACATGACCAATTTCCATCTTCCTTTTCCTTCCGCGCGTGCAGATCCCCCTTCCCCCTTCTTTTTCAGTTGACAGTAATTTCTTGGACCTAATGTAGATGACTACGAACCTTTCCTCCTCGAAGCCGTGTCTTTGACGGAGGCCCGAAGCCGGCACTCCCCTTATTCTGTTCCCGTCCATAACCCCGGCCGGGGTCCTTTGCGGCATTGCATTTATAGAGTACGAGATATACGTTGTATTTTTTCCCCTCCCCCATTATGGCCACCATCCCCCATGCTTGCACAGGACCCCTTTTTTTTTTTCCCTTTTTCCCTTGACCCCCCTCTAGGCAGGGCGGCGCCAAGGTATGTTTCCTTACGATGCTTTCCCCCCATCTTTCGCGGCGAAAATATCAACCATTGGTTCCTTCGGAAGACTAATAGGATGCCAACTCTCTTAGAGCTTTCCGCGCCTTCCCCCACTGTTGCTAGGCAAGCGTCCACTTTTTAGCAGGACCTCCTTTTCTTGCGGATCTGCGCGCGACTCGTTACATCCGCCCTTCTTGGCGCCAACGACATTAAGAGTCGACCCCTTGACTTTCCTCTCTCCCCCTTCCTCCGTGTTTGGTTTTGGATTGTTGCGTGGGGATGACCGAAAACACCCTTTTTTTCTCCTAATTTGATTTGGGAAACCTCCTTCGAGCATCAAGATCCAATCCTTTTCCAAGGGATATTCCCAGTTGCCTCCTTCCTCTTCTTTCGATCTTCGTTTCTTTTTTTTCTTTTCTGCGATGAGGTAGTCAAGTGCCTTTTTTTTTTTCCGTTCGCCCAATTTTTTCTTTTCGATGCACGCTGGGGAAGCATAGTCTCCTTTTCCCTTGGCGCCGCCCTTGCGGGTCGTGTTGGTTTAACCTTCGCCCCAACAGCATCGTTTCCCCGCCTTTTTTTTTTGTGCGGCAGAAGTGGGCGATCTTCCTCGGAAGCGAGCCTGCGTGCGTTTACTTCTTCCCCTTGCAGCACGCATTCTCTGCGTGACCGATCTCAATGGCGTGCCGTCTTTTCCCCCTTCTCAAGTGCTGCGCGTCTTTTCTCTCAGCGAGTTACAAACTCAGTGTTGGGAGTTTTCTTTGCGGCCGGAGCGAACGCGCGGGATTGTCCTCCTTCTTCGATTGGGCCCACTCCCCATCCGGCGAGCAACTGCTTGAAGTCAATTTCGGCCCCGCTCGACCTCTTTTTTGGCAAGTTTCGGAGGGACATTTTTTTTCCGAAGCTCGTGAGAACGTCCCCCTTCTCTTCCGTGGAACCCTTGACGCTGCCTTTTTTCCCCCGAGCGATCCTGGTTCCCCCATCGCGAAAAACCCCCCTTTTTTTCGTGTAAAGTCTGTGAGGTGGTTCTTCCCAGAAAGAATGATCGGTTCCTTTTTTATTTGCAGCTAAGTTTTTTTTGTGGCCGGAATCAAGTGAACTCCCCCCCAAAAATCCTCTTTTCTTGTGTCGAAAAAACCGGTTTTTTGTGGGGGAGGTTTTTTCGTGCGTGCCGCCGGATCTCTACGCGTTCGGGGAGGCGTTTCGATTTTTTTCCTCCCTTCTTTGCACCTCGCTGGATCTTTTTTTTCCCCCCTTCGGGTCAAGGCGATTCATTCGTAGGGTATGTGAACGTGGCGCCCCCCCCTCTTTAAACTGTTTCCCTTCCTTTGGAGACATGGTCGCCGGTCCCTTTTTGCCACCCTGCCTGCGACCCCCCCCCTTTTGCCGTAAATCCCCGTTTTTCTTTTAACACGCTCAGTCGGCCAGTTTTCTCCATTACATTCCCATCCAGGCCGACACCCCCCTCCTCCGCAAGTAACTCCCCCTCTTCTCACTTGGACGACGCTTTCCTTTACCATCAATTTAAACCTCTCCAACCCCCCCTTTTCCTCGCTACTCTCTTCCGTCGCTCGAGTTGGAATACCCCCTTCCCCCCTTTTCCCTGCGATGAAGTCCCAGAATGTAGGGGTAAGCCCTAGTGAAAGGTTTGAGCGGTCCTCCCAAACCGGTCAACCGATTTCCACGACGCGGATCTCCCATCCTTCCTCGCTGGACCTGCGGTTTTTTTCATTCAAGGTGTTTGTCGGAAAAATTTTCTAGAGTTTGAAGTGTGTAGAACCCTTTATTTGACTGCTTCTTTCCTTTTCGCACTGTAGTTTAAAGGACTTGCCTCACCCAGTGGCGTGATGCAAAAAGAGTAGTTTTTTCGCGAAATATCTGCTTTGCTTGTTCCTATTTCAGCGCCTTGTGGCAGGCTCCCTGGCCACACCCCCCCAAACTCAAGCTCCTTCTTCTTGTCGCGCCGCTCATTCTCCTTTCTTTTTTTTTTTTTTTTCTTTTTCTTTCTCCCCACCCCTGATTGTGCTCGACCCTTTCTTTCGCTTTTTCCGACGAGGCTCACCGCAAAATTCGGGGCTTCGGCTTAACCGCTTTTTCTTCTTTCCGAACGTCCTTTGTTCCCCTCAGCACGAGGCGCGTCTTTCTCGCTACCTTTGCAAACATTTTCCCTTTTTTTTCTTTTTTATATCTCTCTCTTTTACTTACCTCTTTTTCCGAGCTTAGAAAAACATCCGGGCTTTTTCCTTCTGCCTTCCATTCATGACGAGGAGTCTTTCTTTTTGTGCTCTTTGGCCCTTTGTTCGGCGCCTATGCACAGACGCGTTTGGGCGCAGCAATACTGGCGATCTTTTGCCTTCTGTAGGATTTGAGCACGTTCTCTTCCATTTTTCTCCAGAACTTAGCGACCTTTTTTCCCCTTTCCATCGCGTTCGCCGCTCGGGTTGTCGCCTGCCACCCCCTCTTCCTTAGCCTCAAGCATTTGTCGCAATATTGCTTCTCTATTCTTCCAAACCGAACTATTTTTTTTCCTCCCTTTCTAACTGAGTCAGTCTTTAAAAACTACTCTGCAAGCAATGTCAAATCCTCCTCCCTAAATCCCCCCCCCTCTTCCCGTCCGACTTCGGAACTTGTGAGCCCAAACACCTTTTTTTTTTTCCTTCCCCCTCCTTTTTCCGGATCGTAAAACTTTTCTTTCAGGGTGAATGGACGCGCCCCCCTTTTTCCCTCCCGGAAGCCTTCCAAAACCTTTCAACTTTGCTCCGTCTAACCCGACCTTTTTTTTTTTTGCACGACTTTCATCCCATTCTGCCCCAATCGAACGCTGGCGGTCCTTCTCGAGATCTAGCTGACCCTCTTCCCTAGGTTAAATGGAGTTGTAACGTCGACCTTCTTCAAGTAGCGGAGTCCCTTTAAGTGTACTTGTAGTAGGTGGTAGGCCTGTATTCTGTGCTGCTCCTTAGAGGTTGTTAGCGGGGAAGTTTTTTTTTGCCACCGGGATTTTTCTTTTTTTTCCACTTTGCGATGGAGTGAAAGCTTTTTTTTTGCGAAACAGGTCTCCAATACTCTTTCTTTTTCGGGAATTTTAATCTTAAGTGGTCGACACTTTTTCACCACAGCGTATTTTTCTGTCCTGTTTCCTTTTTTTTTCCAAGTTGTATGAAGGGATTTTTTTTGGCGCGAAAGAGTTCCCTCATGCCGCCCCTAGGCTGGGCTCCTTTTTTCTTGATCGGATTCCCCCCTCCTAAGGCTTTTTGTCGACCATAACGTCCTCTTTTGTTTAATTATTTTTTCTTCTTCCCTTGATTCCGGCAATCTGATCTTCTTGCTTCGCGGCCATAAACCGACCCTTCCCATATCTTCTGGATGTCCGATAATTCCTGAAACAGACTTTACACCCTCCGATGTTCACTTCCTCTTCCCTGTTTTTAACTCTCTTCGGCAAACCTCGGTGCAGTTGGATCAATAGGGAAGTCTTTTCATCTTCCCTTCAACGGTTTACCCCTTTTTTCCGAAACTTGAGCCCGAAAGACTCGCCACTTCGCGATCGTCCGAAGAGAGTGTCCTCCTCCCCTTCGTAATTGTTGCCGAACGACGGCGTCAATTCCCTTCTTCCTCGGCCTCTTCTCTTTTTTTCTTAATCAACCCCCACGTCTGTTTTCCTCCTCCGTCGAATTTCCCTTCTTTTCCGCGTGAAGGGATTGCCCGAAAGACGGCACCCCCCTCTCATAAAGGTACAACGCCGGTTTTTTTTTTCTTCCTTGAACGGCAGAACTCTTTTTTCTCGAGATATCCGTTTTTTCTTTCCCCTTGCCGACCATCTTCCCCCCCCCCTTGCCACGATGAGGTTGGATTTTGAAACCCGCGACCTTCTCCAGGCCCTGCTCGACCCTTTTTTTTTTCCCCCTTCGACGATGGTCACCAGCGTTCTCCCCCTTGACGTTCCACATTGGGGGCTCCTCCCTCTTTTTTTTTCTGGACGACTCATCGGCTTTGAGGCGCTAAGAGATTTGGAATCTCCAAAAATTTGGCACTGGGGGGGCGAAGATCTTCTTCCCCAGGAAATCACATTTCTCCCCCCCTTCTTTTTCGGACTCGTTCATCGCGATCCGTCTTTTCCTTTTCCCCCAGCACAAAGCGTTAGACCCAAGGCCTCTCTCTTTTCCTCATCCGTTTTGCTTCTTTCCTGGTTCGACGCTAATGTGAGTGTTTTTCCCGCACTCCCACTAATCGCGAGAACTTTTTAATCTTTCCATTTTCGGTTCGATGTGATTAATCCTGTGCGCTTTTCGAGATTTTTTTTTTTTGCTGAGCGCACGCAGATGCTTTTGCATCCCTCGTCTTTTGTTTGCCTGGACGTTCGCCCCTCTTTCCCTTTTTTTTCAAAGCTGGGGACGAATGTAGAAGGTTCGTTTTTCTTGACTGGGAGCGCGTTCGCGGTTTCAATTGCCCAGGCAGCCCCCCGACTTTTTCCTTTCTCCTTTGTCGGCTCTGTGAGGAGAAGGTGGGCGAGTCCCCCTCGTACTCTCTTCCTCCGTACCTTGGCCCCCTTCTTTTGCAGCAAGGGGACGCCGGTAGTTGGTTTTCCAACGATCTCAATGGCTTGCCGGCTTTTCCCCCCCTTCCGTGATACTGTGGGCGAGGCGAAATTTCCTGTTCTTCGAGCGATTAAACCCTTTTTTTTCCTAAAGGAATGGCCGAGGATGAGGCTTTCGATTGACGCCGGCTTCGCCTTCCTTGTCTTGGTTTACCCCTTTTTTTTTCCAATGCCTGAAGGACTGTTCCCTCTCGACGAGGCTTTTTTTGTCTTGAGGATCAAGTTTAGGCTGTTCCCTTTTTTAAGAAGATAGTAGAGAACGCTCCCCTTACCTTGACACCCTTACTTCCACGCGAGGTTGCCGCTCCCTATTCCTGTCATATGACCCCCACCCTTCGCGAAACCTTAAATATTAGTAATTTTTTTTTTTGCCATAGCGGGGGACAGCCAGTTATATTCCTTCTGGTTCCTGTTGTTTTTCCTCAGATGACGTATCTCTGCTTGACGTACCTTCCACTTCGGCCACCAACCCCCCCCCTCTTTCTTCTGCGACGTTATGGGAGAACCTTTTTTAGTTGCCCGCTAGCGACTCTCCCCTCTCTAGCCTTTTGAGTCTTGCTTCCCGCCCGCCTTAGCGCAACTCCGTAGTTATCTTTCCTTTCCCCCAACTTTTCTTTTCTTTTTTTGCACGGAAAGCCTACGTAATTGTCCCCCCTTTACGATTAACTGGCTCTTCCCTTCCCCTCGCCGGTTGGGATCTTCAGGCACTTCAGGCGGGCACTCTCCTTTTTTTTTCCGACGTACCTTTTTTTTTTTTCTGCACGTAACTTTCCCCCGCTCACCCATAAAGGAATAAATGACGCCCCCCCATCCCCCTCCTCGACCAGTATCTTGATCATTCTCCTCTTCCGTTGGCTCCCTTTTTCCTCTCCCCCCCACCTACTCAACTTACAAATTTTCTCTAGGAAGGAGGATTGACCGGCCCTCTTCTAGTTGTTCCTCCCCGCGAGATGAAGTTTTGGCTCAACCCCTCCCCTTTCGGTTGTAAGACTTTTTTCCTCCTTTCCTTAGTGACAAGTTTGAGCGGTTCTGCGCGTAAAGTTAACAATGACGCTGTCTCTCCTCTCGGTTTTTTATCCTTTTTTTTTTGAGGCCGAGCACCATTCCCTTTTTTTTTCCGACAAGTTCTCCTTTCTTTTTCATCGGTTTGAATCCTCAATTGCTTAGTTTCTCTTGAGGGAGTCTCAGTTATTAACCAGTGCGTTCTTACGAGCGTTTTGTCCCCCTCCTTTTTTTTTTATTGCTTATTGCGATGGTTTAGCTTTCAGAGAATTTGTGGGAAGGCTCCCCCCACCCGCAACAAAAATCACTCCCTTTTCGCCCCTTCTTCTTTAAGAGGATCTCCCCTTTTTCTTTATTCGCTATTTCTGGGAGAGTGCGGACCCCCCGTGCTCGCGCGGACGGGATCAATCACGTCTTCCCCGACCATTTCAGGTTCGGTTAACCGCGCGTTCACTTTTTCCAAAGAAGCACGAGAGTCCTTGCGCCTATTTCGCCAACGCTCCCTTCCCCCAGCCCTTTTTTTAACTCTCCTCCGTTGTTTTTGTTGCTCTTTATAAACAATCCTTTCCTTTTCCCTTTCGGTTGGCGAAATGCCGTCTTGCGTGCTATTTGGCTTAAACCCTCTTTCGGCGCTATGCCACAGCGCTTCCTTTCTTCTTGTCTCCGAACTCTTCCCTCGGTGAAGGCCTAGTCGTGTTGCGAGCACGGTCGAGACATCTTTTTGTCGCCCACATATTTTTTTTCTACGCTCCTCGAGCAAATCAGCGGTCGCTTTTTTTTATTGATTTTGTTGGTGTGGACTTTTTTGTCGAATGCACAAAGGCAATCGCCGACGAAAACACTCTCCTGTAGCCTTGCTTTTCTTCCGTAGGGTGACAACACGACCTTCGGGCTCCTGCTTCCTATTCCCGTCCTTAAACCTCTTTCAAGAATTTCAAATCATTTTTCTCCCCCTTTCCAAACTCGTTTCATTTTTCCCCTTGTGACGACACCCCCATTTTTTTAAACCTCCCTCCCCTTTTTGATCGTAAAAACCGAGCATGACTCTCGCGTTCCCTTTTTGTGCCTCACGCGCCGGCTTCTCTGTTTAAGAGTAAGCTCAACCTCTTTGACTGGACTTGCTTACCCCACATTTCTGATTCGTTTTCACTCTTTCTTTGTTCTCAACTCGACGCTGTGCTTTTCCC
>Ga0179593_1469433_pt1 | contig 10444 bp, 17 predicted proteins | sample CZODoug2_1_08_16_FD_185931 | JGI IMG/M metagenome (GOLD analysis project Ga0179593, IMG submission 185931) | Vadose zone soil fungal communities from Angelo Coast Range Reserve, California, USA - CZODoug2_1_08_16fungal (PacBio error correction) | ecosystem: Environmental > Terrestrial > Soil >... | reverse complement strand
CCCCTTCTCAATGGCGGGAATTTTCTTTGTGACCGACTGTTAAGGTTTGACCTGCCCGTTTTTGCAAAAGCTAGCGTTTTTTTCAACCGCGCGGATTGCCGCTGGGGGCTCTTTGGGGCGAAACTACTATAGGACTTTTTTCCTAGTGTGGAATATTCACGCGTTTCTTTTGTTACTTCTAAATTTGCGGATGTGATTGTTGATTGTGCGCCTTCGCGTGGGTGCTGACGATTGGCTTTTTTCCTACCCCCATGTTGAATGTTCCCTATGTCAACGGCTTTCACTCCTCATGGCTTTCTCCCGGGGTGGATACGGTGCAAACAAGCTACGTTAGGTTTATGTCAGCTTACGGCGGGTCCGTTGTTCTGTTTTCTTTGACGCGTTCCCTTCCCCCCACGGAAAAGGGGGCGTGGGCTTACTTTTTGGGCGGGTTTCGCTTTGGAGGTTCCTTTTGCGGCCCATTCATCCGAGGCCCGTTCCTCCCTTCCTTTTTCAATTTGAGCTAAGAAAAAGGTCTCCTGGTGGCTGGTCTTTTAGCTTTCAGGGGAGGTCCTCTGGCGTTTTTCTGGTGTTATTGCCCCCGGGAAACAATCTTGTCCTCGTTCGGGAGTTGGCTGACAAGCGAAGCTTCTTGGGTTTCCCCTCCCTTTTCGTTGCTTGTTTCTCTTCAGAAGCCTGGAACCTCCTCTGAGGAACGGGCAACCTCGCGTTTGAGCGTATCAGGGCGTTCGGTCTTTTTATTGGATTAGGGGGGGCGATTGCTCGTTGGGAGGAAGGTTGCTTTTTTGGGGCCTTTTTTTTCCAGTCTGGCATTGCGAATGTACCTTTTTCGTTCTTTCGCTGATATTTTCGGAAGGGGGACCGCCATTTGGGGGCTGCGAGCAAACGCGCTCTTTAGTTTTTTTCACGTTTCGTCATGTTTCTTACCCCCCCCATACGCCCTGTCTTCTGGACGGGAACTTTTATTCCTAAAGAAGTCGCCGCAATGTGCATTCTTTGGGCTGGCGAGTTTTTTTTTTTCACTCTTCAAAGGAGCCGGGTTTTCTAATTTTCGTAAGGTTAGGCGGTTTTTCTTGAAATCTTTCCTGGGTTTTTTTTTTTGCCCCTTGGGGCACCCAAGAGGTGAAGTTACAGGTGACACAGCCCTTTTAATGTTTTTTTGGGGAAGCTCGTTCCGTTCCCCTTCGTTTTCCGTAATGGGCGAGTCGGACTTATTCACAATTTTAGGAAACAACCAGGGCCTTTTCCCACCCCTTCTTATCGGACCGCGCCGGGACCTCCCTTTTTCCGTCTAATTGATTAGAAGGTCCCCATGTTCTTTTTTTCCCGGGCTAGGATTCGTCCATTTCTGTACGCCTTGGCAACCAGAGTTTTTCTTTTGTGCTCCTAAATTAAGGACTGTTTTCCCTTCCCCCGTTCTTCCCACCTCGCCACCAGGCCAGCGGACACCTCGTATTACGCCCTTCACGCCGATCTTCAGGTCTGGCCCCCTGGCCCGGCCCATAAGAAGGCCCTAACTGAAGATCTTCGACCTGAAATTCTCCGTAGACCCTTCCTCACAATTTTTTTTCATAAGATTGAGATCCACCAGTGCGGCATTGCCCGATTTAATTCATCCGTGTAGCGCCAGTCCCCCCCGGCTTATCTCCTTGCGAACCTTGTCGTTGAATTTCGTGAATGTTCCCGTCGAGGGTTTTTGTTTTCGTGGCGGACCTTGGTTTCTACTCGGGGGAGCCTTTTCCCCTCGTGATATACATTTGTGTGTCAGCTTGTTGTTTCTTTGGTTCCGTTTCATGGCTGCAACTGGTTCCTGACCCCGTTGGTACTTTGCCCTTGCTCTTTTCATTTATTCGCGATCAGTGGTCAATTCTAGTGGGCGGACCTGGGCGTTTTTGTTTTTCTGTTTGGGATGGCCTTTTGGGTGTTGGTGGCGGAGGCTTGATTTGACAGGTTGTGTTGCACTGTCGGTTGTGAGCATTTTTTCTTTATGTGCCGTTCCCCCCCTGTGCCGGCGGAAGGGAAGATTGCAAAAGCCCGTTTCCAATTTTTGTCTGGTAGTTGGGGCAACCTCGCTTCGAAAGTGAGCAATCTCTTCTTCTTTCCCCTCCCTTTAGAGCGATAGGCTCCTTTTGAGTCTCGTTTTAAACGCACTTTTTCGCATTCCCGGGCGGTGATTTCTGCAGTTTAGAAACTCCCCCTGAGGCGAGGTTCAGGGCACATTTTCCCCCCCCAGCCCCCAAATGATAACAGCTTACAACCTCCCCCCATTTCATGCTTTTATTACTAACCCCTGCCTAAAAGGGGGTTTGAGACCAACCCCACCTCCCCATTTTCTAAGGAGGGAAGCATCGGGACACTTGAATGTTTAAACCCAAAAAACCCTGCGCGCAATGGCCTCCCCAAAGACCGTCCCCCCCGTTTGAATTCAAAGACGGCCGTTTTCCCCCTAGCGTTCCCAACCCAAAGTTATAGTCCTATTTGTTCCCCCCCCTGGGTTACACGGGCGTGGTTAGAATTCTCAAAATGCACCACTTTTTTCTGGGGGTCTAATTGTACTTGTCTTAAGAGAATCGCCTGCTGGACACAAGGTTCCGTATTGGTGTATGTTGGCGATGGGCTTATGGACGTCATCTTCTTTATTAATTTCATTTTTTTCGATTAAATCTCCAGGCTTTGATCTCCAAACCTTGTTTTGTCGGTTTTAGTGCGCATCGGGCTTTTCTTTTTGCGGACTTTGGAGGATTTTGATCTTGCTTCGTATTGGAATGTGCCGCTCTGGCTGATTTCTTCGGGGTTATGGTCTCTTTTGCCGCTGGCGCCTCCCTGAATATTACGGAATTTTTAGATAGTTTCCTCCCCCCTTACGCCAAAAGAGAGACCTCTGTTTGAGCCTGGAGGGAGGCGATTGAGATGGTTATTTAGGACTGAAGGGAGAAGCATCTAATTTCCTTCCTGAATAGTTAATGTTTTTCTACTCTCCGTGCGACGCCGTCCTTTGTTCAAATTGGTGAAAATCCCTGCTTCCAGAAGTTTGCTTGCACCACTTCTCTCCCAAACCCTTCTTCCAAAACCCCCGTCCCCCTTAAGAGTCGCCTTTAGATGTATTTATGCGCCGTGGTCTTCTTCCTATGCAGATGGCAACGGGAAAAGAGGGTACAGGCCTCAGGCCTCTCCCGCAAACTTCCCGCCCCAAGAAAAACCAAAGTGAGCGTCGGTCGTTCTTTCCAAAGACAACCGTCAAGCACAACACAATCACACACAATGAAACCTCCGTTTGCGAAAGCTTAGGTGAATCTTTTTTCAGATTTCCTCACTTGGCTCGTTTCTCGGGCCTGGAATCTGAATTTTTCCCCTTTCGTTCTAAGGTGTTTTTGGGGGCCCTTTTTCCTCTCTCCCCAAAGAACTCGGCGTTTCCCCCGCAAAGTTCATTCGCATCCAGTGCGTTCTTTTTTTAAACCCCCAAAGATAAAACCCCTGATCCCCCTTTGGCGGTCAGCACCTTTTAGTGATTTTCCTTCGTCTGCCCTGTTTACTTCGAGGCTTCCAAGTCTTAAAACAACGGCACTCGAATTCCCTTTCCCCACCCCCACTCCCCTCCCCTCTCCCAATTCACGCCTAACGAATTAACGGGTGCACACCCTAAAACCGGAGGCCATCTTCCAAAGTAGCAGGGAGTATGACCTTTCCTTTCCCCCTCCCTTATCGACGCCCCCCATCCCCTCCTCTTACTTTTCCTTCCCCCCCCTCGCACCCTCCCCCCTCCCTGCTCCACTCCTTCTACTCCCCCGCCCACCCCCCCCTCCCTTCCCTTCTCCGCCTTCTTCCTTCCCCTTCTCTTCCCATCCCTCCATTTTCTCCTTCCGCTTCCATTCTCCACCACTCCTTTCACCTAAATCCCCACTCCCCTCCCTCCCCCCCACGCTGCTTCTTTCTCCTTCCCCCCCTCCTTCACCCCCCCCCCCCCCTCTTCCTCTCCCCCCCTCTCCCCTTTTATATCTCGTCTTCATTCCTCCCTCCACCTTACCTACCACCTACCCCACCCCACTTCCCTACCCTCGCCCGCCACTCCTCCCTTTTCCCCGCCTCCCTTTCTCTCCATCCACTCCCCTCTTCCCTCCCCAACCCCCCTGATCGTTGTCTCACCTCTTTCCACTCCCACTCTCCCCTGGCCCTTTCTCCCCCGCCTACTCCCCCCTCCCTCTCGCTCTCCTCACCCCCTCCTCTCCCCTCTCCCCCTCCCTGCCCCCCCCTCAACCCTCCCCTCCCCCTCCCCCTCCCCCGCCCCCCCCCAATTTTCTCCCCCTCCCACCGCCACTCTCTCCTCCTCCCACCGCCCTAGTATCCCAATTCCCTCTCCCTCCCAGACCCCCCCCATATCCCCCTTCTCCCCCCCACTTTTTCTCCCCACCATACCCCACTTCCTTCACCTCATCTCTCCCACTCCCCCCCCCCATCTCACCTCCCTCTCCCCACCTCCCCGCCATCACACAATTCCCCCCCTCCCCCTACCTCCCCCTCGCACCCTCTCTACCCCTTCCCTCTTCACACCCACCCCTACCTACTTCGCCCCCCCCCCCCTACCTCCTCCCCAACTCCCTATCCTTCTTTCCTCCCTTCCTCTTCTCCCTCCTTTTCCCTAAACCTCCTTTCCCTCTGCCCCCTCCCTCCCCCACCCCTCACTCACCGTCCTTCTCCCCATCCTCTCCCCCCTCTTCCATACCTTCACCCCTCTCCTCTTCCGACCTCCCCCCCCCTCTCGCTCCCTACCCCCCCCCTCTCTCAGCCCCCCCTACTCCTCTTTCATCCCCTCACCCCCCCCCCTCCTCCCCCCCCGTCCCCCCCTGCTTTATGCTTTCCCCGACTCTCCCCCCCAACTCCCGCCCATCTCCCCCCCCCCCCCCCCCACCATTTCCTTCCCCCCTCCTCCCCCACCCCTTTCCTATTCTCCCCCACCCTCACTCCTCCCTCTCCCCCCCCAACTTTCTCCCTTTTATCTTCCTGCTTTCATCCAGCTGGCCCCTCTTTTCTCCACGCACAAGTTTTTTTTTTGGGCCCGACAAAAACCCCTCCCAAATTATAAGTATAACCCTTTCACTCCCCATCCCCTTTCCTTCAGGTTACCTTTTGGCACCTCGTACATCCCCAGATTCCAAATTGAAAGTGGTAAGCGAATATTCTTTTCCCTCCTCTATTTCACCCTTTTTTTACCTTCTTCCTTGTGGTGCAACGCATTTTTCTTTCTTCCTACCCATGGTTGGCTTGAGGCCTCCGTTTGGAATCATTGCACTTCCCCCCCTCCACCCTGGCATCCATTTCAAGTAACCGCTCTTCCCCCGACGCTAGGACACTTCTCTCTATCCAGTCACAATCCCTTTCGCCTACACCTTTTCCTCCCTCCCTTTACCGGAATAGTACACAATAGTTTCCCCCCTCCTGTCCTTTCCAAGGTTTTATTCGGAGCCCCATTCGCGCTTTGGCGCCCCCCCCCCTTTGATCCCCCTTTCGCTGAAAAAAAATTCTCTTTTTTCCCCCATGCCAGTTTTTTTAACCGGGTCCCCGTCACCCCTCCGTTCCACCTCCCCCAGTTAAAGGGCTGAACCATCTATTTCTATCCCTTCCTCTACCACTTCCTATTTCACCCCACCTTTCCTAATCCAGCTCTTCCCGTTGCTCCGCGGCCATTATAGCCCCTCCTCCCCCTATCCTTTTTGTTGGTTGATATCGCCTTGCTCCCACCTCGGCTTCTCCCCTCTCCCTGCCTTTCCCCCCTCCTTTGATTTCGACATTTTATGACAAAACGTCGTTCGCTTGTGCTTGGCTTTTGAACGGGCTCGATTGCCGTTTTGGTCCTCCCTCCCCCTTCCCCTTTCGAAACTCAATTTCCCCCTTTCCCCTTTTTTAAAGTTTGGGGACTATGACCCCGTCTGTTACTGGATGTCTTATCCTGATTGTGTCTTTCCGTATATTGATCCCGTTTCCCCTCCTTTGGTTTTCGTCCCCCCATGAGTGATGGCGGTGTTTTTTGTTTTGATGCAAGTGGAAGTTGTAACTTTTCGTTACCCTTCTTCTGACGGGCCGTTGTCTTGCGGTCCCCCCTGATCAGAATGGAAAAATTTGGTCCTTCCCCAATTAAGGTGCCCTTTTGTAGTTTTGAGTGGGTCCCTCCTTTGTATCTTTGTCCTTTACTTTTTTTATACTTATTGTGTTTTGTCCCCCTCCTTTTTTTTCTTACGTGAGGTTTGACGCCCCCAATTGTCGGACCTTCATTTAACTCCCCTTTCCCAGGTTTCGGGGCGGACCCTTTTTCAGGCACGGTGACCATCTTGTTGGCTGATCGGGTTTTTCCCTTTAACCCCCTCCGTTGTTAAGATGTTCTTTATTTCCAGGGGATACTGCTTCTTGGGGCCCTGTCCTTTGTGTAGGCGCCCGCTCCCTTTTTTTTTCCCACGTGCGCTTCCTCTCAACGCCCGCGAAACCCTTGACTTCTTCCAGAGTCGGCGCTTTTTTCTTCTGGGTTTGGTTTTTAAGGTTGGACGGTTCCCCGTTACCCTCCCTGGCGTTCATGCCGTCGTTTCTTACCAAGCGTCTATTTTCTTCTTTCCCGGCGGCCAATGGTTTTTTTTCCAGCGCGTGAGTCTTCCTTCGCTAAAAGGTGACCCCCGCTTTACCCACCATATTTGCGGTAATTGCTTTCTCCGTTTAGACCATGGGACGGATTGCAGGCTTCTTTTTCCATGGTGCCTTCTTTTTTTTATTTTTTGTAATCAGAAGGACACCTTCCTGTCCCCTTTTTTCTCCTGGTGTGAAGTTTCCTTTTTAGTTCTTTAATTTCTGTCCCCTGAATCTTCCCCCGTTAATTTTTTGCCGAATCTTAGAAGCCAATTCCTTCCTTTCCCTTTCAAAGTGTCTCCCCTGTGGCCCGGCGGAGCGGGAAACTTTTTAATTCTTTTTTAGTGGTTTTTTCAGCGCATTCTCATAGTTTTCAGGTTTCCACTACTTTACTTAATACCTGGCAGGGCCCCCCCCCTTCCGTTCCCTCTCCCTGGCTATACCTAAATGTCCTCCTCCAAATGGGAGTTCTTCGCAGGCTTGAATCATACCTGGGCCCTTTTTCCTCCCCTCACATCTGTGCATCTCCCGGATTTTTTTCTTGATATTCCACTCACCCCGTTTTTTTTCAAATCCTTTTTGGCCCCTTTCCGGTTTTTGGGTGTACACCTCGGGCCCTTTTTACTTTCGTCCAATTACCTTTGGCGTTCTTTCGCGTGACACCCTTGGCCCTGAACCCTCGGCAATCGATGACTACCACCAGTTCCCTCCTTTCTTACGAAGACCTGGAATTCCCCATTAAGCCCAGTGCTCCTATGCCCAGTTCCTTTGATTTCTCCGGACTTTTGACTTTACCCTTCGTCTTTTTTCTCGTCCAGGTCCCACACTAAAGTTTTTTCTTCGTTTGGATTCTGTGTAGTCATCTTCCTTGTTGCGTTTTCTTTCTTTTCCCTGGCTGTTTTTCTTGGATGGAGCATTTACCCGTAATCGGCTCCCCTTTGGCCCCTTTTTTTTTTTTTTTTTTTGAGAAGTTGAAGGCCCCCCCCCCTTTGGATTTTTAGGCGGTTGTTCCCGTCTTTTTTTTGGTTTTTTTTCTTATTTCGGGCGTGATCCCTGCGGAAAGTGGCTTTTCTTTTGTTTTTTCCCGGTGTCCCTTCTTTTTGGTTTTTTTTTTTTTTTTTGGGGATGGACTCCCCCCCTCCTTCCAGGGTGCGGTGACGTTGGTGGGTTTTTTTTCGGTTTGTGTCCACTTTGAACCGTTTTCCCCGCAAGCCCTCTCACGGGAAAGATCTCAATTCAACCCCTTTCCCTCCTTGCTAGCTTTGTTTGTGCTTTCCCAAAGAGGCAGAACTCATTTTTCCTTTCTTTCATAAGTACCTTTTTTAATTCTTATGGTTCGTTTGCTCTGTTTCTCCCTTTGTTTCTTCAATTGTCGCAGCCCCCTCTGTCGGTCCGGCGTTCCCGGCCGTGCGGGGCACCCCCCCTTGAGAATGGGTTTTCACTTTCCATGCCCCCGCCCAACACCCAAATTTTCCCCCTTTAGCATACTGCGTTTCCCCGTTCCCCCCAAACAAACGTTAAGTATTTTTGAGGACGACCCCAGGAACATTCACCCCTGCTGGACCCCATTTCCTTCCCCTGACGGAAAGTTGAAAAACAAACCCCCCCCCCTTTTTTGCGATTTTTCAAGGGTTCCCTTCCCTACGTAAAAGGGTTGCCAACCTCTTGACCCCTTAACCCCTCCTAAAGCCTTCAATTTTTTTTCACACACCCCCAAGGTTCTCAAGGCGTCTTCTCCACATTTAGCCCAAGAATTTCCAGCCACTTTTTTCCTTAGCAGAGTTTTCTCACTGTCATTATAAGGAACCGTATTCTCTTCTACCCAAGACTTATTTTTTTTTTAACCCAAGGTAGATGCTGAGCTTGCTTGGAGGAGCAAATCCGGTCCCCTCACCTCCCAATTTCCCTTTCTTTTTTAAATTTTCCATTTTTTCTTCAAATTTCCTGACCCCCTGAGTTCCCTTTCCCTCCTAAGTTTTCTCTTCCCTGTCCCGATTAGTATGATTTTGTATTTGGAATTTTTCATCCCAGACTTTTTTCTCTCTTTTTTTTTTTCGGTCTCTGATGGGGATGTAACGAACTTTTTTTTTTTTTCCGTGTAGCGGGTTTTTCTTTTTTCCCTTCCCCTGACACCCCCTACCTACTCTGTTTCCTCTCTCCCACCACCTGCAACTCCCCCCACCCCTGCTCCCTTCCCCCCCCTCCCTCCCCTCCTTCCTTCTCCCTCTCCTCTCTTCTCTCCCCACTTCCTCGGTAACCTCACCGCTCTTTCATTCTCCCTCCCCCCCCCACCCCCCTTCACTTTCCTTTCCCCGCCCTTCTTCACTCCTTACTCCTCCCTTCTTTTCTCTCTCTCTCTCCCCCTCTTCCCCCACCTTTTCATTTTACGCTTCCCTGAAAATGTTTCTTTCCATGGACCCCTGACAATGACCTCCTCTTTTTATTTGTCCCAGAGTTTTTGCATTTATTTTCCCTTTGCCAAGTTCTTTCCATCTCAATTCGTATCGCTTCTCCGGTAGAAGGTATCTTGCTGTTCTTCCAGATTTGACCACAGCCCTGCTTTCCCCCAATGCTTTTTTCGGGCAGGCTCCTCTTGCCCTCCCCCAACCCCGCCAAAAACACCCTCGGGGACCCGGGTTCGGCGTTGCAATTTGAATCCCCCCATTGCTTTCCTCATTGAGCCGCCGTTTGCCCCAAGTCCCTTTTTCCCCCCCGGAACCGCGCTCTCGAGTTGCCCTCTCCCCTGTTCCCCGACCCCCCCTTTATTTTGAACCCAACTACGGTTTTCTCGTTTTTCGTTTCCCCCCCGCCTCCTTTTCTTTCTTAGGCCCCAATGAATTAACTTTCCCACCCCCCCCCCCTTTCAATTGTGCACCCTTCTGGGAACTCTCTTTCCGTTCCCCCCGGCAGTTTTTTTTTTCTCTCCCCTTGCTTTGGATTGAACTACGCTTCTTTGACCTTAAGAGGCCCCCTTGTGCGTTAGTGAAAAATCTTCCTTTTCCCCTGCACTTCCCTTTCCAATTTTTTTTTCAGGGTCCTTTGAACCCCCTCAATTCTACTGCCTTTCCCCCCCATCTTGAAAGGATAATCCCCTTACGCCCAGACAGGTTGACCTTTTTTATTCATTCTCCTTTTATGAAGTCCCTTCTTCATCGTTACAAGGTTTCCTTCCTCAACCCCCCCCTTATTTGGGCTTCCCGCCAAACTTCTCCCTCTTTTTCACCTTCGTGGTGGGCCCCTCCCCTTTTCTTCCAAACTTAATTCTTTTCCATTTCCCGTTCCTCCCCAAGGGAACCTTTCTTTGCATTGACAAATGCCGCTCTCCCACTCCGGCCATCTTTCTTCCAACCTGTTACCACTGCCCCCCCACCGGACTGACCCCAACCAAAATTCGGCTTACTTGTTTTTTCCCGGGCGGTCCCAGGGTTTCCCCCTCGAAGTCCACACCTGACCAGGCCCTTCGTCAAGGTCTGTGTCCCCCCCCCCCCCCCTTTTTTCCCTTACTCGGACCCCCACCGCTTTGCTCAGCCTGTTTTTTTTTCTCTCCATTCAACTTCCCTTTACCCCCCTTGGCATCCCACCCCGATTTCAAAGCGAATAGTCCCTTTCCCTATCCAGTAAAACCCCCAAATTTCCCCAGCTTAAATTACCCTGTTACCCAGCTAGGACCCTCCTTTTATGAAACGTTTTGTTCGACCCCCGCCTTTTCCTTCAAGGGGGTTTTGCCCCCCCTGAACCTCAGTTTCCAATACTCCTTTTGCCACATGAACGGTCGTTTCACCCTTACCCTGTTTAACCCATCCACATGCCCCTGACCTTCCGCTTTTTCTTCCCC
>Ga0179593_1461392_pt1 | contig 10444 bp, 11 predicted proteins | sample CZODoug2_1_08_16_FD_185931 | JGI IMG/M metagenome (GOLD analysis project Ga0179593, IMG submission 185931) | Vadose zone soil fungal communities from Angelo Coast Range Reserve, California, USA - CZODoug2_1_08_16fungal (PacBio error correction) | ecosystem: Environmental > Terrestrial > Soil >... | reverse complement strand
CATCCTAACCCAGGAGATTCCGGTGTTGGTCCCCAGATTTCCAATGCCTCTCGACGAGACCCTGGGAATTTTCTAGTACTCCATACCAAGTCCTTCACTCGCTCGACTTCCAGGCCGAATATACGCCCCACTGGGAGCCCTGCTCAAACCAATCGAAGCACCAGTGCGCCTCCATCCCTTGTGCCCTTCTCTCGCTTCTCCAATGTGGCATCCTCAGAGACGGCCATCCCGTCGCAGAGCGCCCGCACTAGTCCCCCCGGTGTCCCTTGCCTGCGTGACTTTTTTGGTGTGACTCTTGGACCATCTCCGTACAATTCCTAACTGCGCCCTCGGTGCCACAAGCCCTCAAGACAATTTCGGTTCTGGATCGGCCGCTTGTGTTTTTTTTCTGACTCTTGTGGCGCGATCAGCCAACTTTCGCATCCCTCTCTTAGATAGAAGGCTCCCGAGGCAGATAACTTTTCGTTGATCTTTTCCACAATCGAGCATTTTGGCCTAAGACTTTATTACCCTGGCTTCCCGGCCTGGTAGGCTCTCGCCATGGCGGTTGGATTACCCATTTTTTCTAGTAAGCCAATCTGTAGCTCGTCATCTCTCCAGTCATGTCTCCGGGCGACTGCAACGACCCAAGCCAGTCTATAGTGGACTCCCATCTTCCTGCTGCTCCCCCCAGCGATGTCGCTGGGTAGTCGAGGGCTCTAAAAAATGTGGTTCCCGCCGACCCCTGCTTTTTCACGCTCCGAAAGGTAAACTATTCATCGAAATCCATCTGGATTTTCCATCCGCGCCTTATCATGAGGCGGTTTTCCCCCGATGACAATGCTCTGGACACAGTCCATTTGATCCTTTCCCTGCATACGTGGCGTTCCATTTTTCCAACAGTCATCGCGTGGGTACCCGATATCCAAGAGGCGAGTGTTCTCTTTTTCTTGTAGGGGAATTTCGTTAGATCGTCCGAGTCCCGTGCGTGACTCACTCCCCTCTGCGCCGGTAGCGTTTCTATTGCCTGCAATCAGCCTTGCAAGCGTGAGCCACACTCCTTTCTTTCAGATTTTTTTCTGGCGGTTCGCCCTAGGCGACCTTTCGGTCGCGAGTTCTTTTCTTACGCTCCCTCACTTCTGCAGTGCTCCCCCCCTTCGCACCCTCCCTCGTAGTGGATGCTTCGTCCGTTCCAGTTTTCGCCTCCGTCCTGCAAGCATCTCTCCTTTGGTTTGCAATTCCCCCGATCTTGGTTCTCTACCGGATCCGACGCGGTTGGGTTGCGTTCCGTCACTCGGACTTTCCTTTCTTTGGGAGCGACCCAGGGCTCGTCCCAACCACCCCGCCCTTGCCTTTCTTGTGTTCTTGCGTATTTCGGTGCTTGTTTGCTTCGCGACCCTCAGAGCGCCGTGTCCCCCTATGCGTTCATGCGACCCAACCTATAACTAGATCGATAGGAAGAGATTTGTCTTTTTCCCTCACCCCCCCTTCCCAAGAACCTCGCGTTTGTCCTAGCAGAAACGAGGAAGTGCATTCCGCCTCCCAGTCAGATCTTTTTTGCAACCCCCCCTGAGTACCCCGAGGTTCTTATAACTACGACTCCGATGGACAATACTTGGGTGAATATCCTATTTTTCCTCCCTCTGTGTTCTGTTATCCTTTTGAAGAACCCCCCTCTCGTGCCATCCGGGGTTATCTTACCCGAAGTCCCCAGGTTAATACCGGTGGCTGACTTTGATAGTTTAATTTCTTTTTTTTTCCAGCCGCAAGTTTACCCTCTTCTGTTCCCTATCAACCGTGGGGAAGGGTGTGAGCCTAGATCCGCCCCAAATCTAAACTCTCACTAGGTTGCGCCAGTGTCTTCTGAATACTTGATTCGTAAATGCATGGGGCCGAGCCACAAGGCTTTTCCACCAACACCATACCCCAGAGGGCCATCCCCCGGTATCCTTTGGGGAGGGCCACGGCCGTTATTGCGAGGTCGCCCCCGGCATCGCGGAGTGGCCTCTCCCTTGAACGCCCCCCCCTCGCGTCGGTGCAGTTTTCTATTGGTCACCCCCCCGCTTGCTGCTGGCCGTGAGGGGACCTCCCCTTCCATCGCGAACGACTTCATCCCTGTTGTCATGGGATCCTGAGCACGCTGCTATGATCGATCAGGAAGGCTTCGGACCGTGGTTCCGAAGGCCTCGTGCCCCGCAAGACACTTCCCCCCTCCGTCCTCCTCCTCACGTCGTCGTGGGCTAACCCCCGGCTCCTTCTCCTGCAAACTTACCCGCGACCGCTCGCTCGGGGACTATTCCTATCTTCCTTTCTTTCGCGCTGTACACCCCCAAAGGCGCACCGACCCCAAGTCCCGAAACTCTCGCCTTGGTGTTGACCCACCGCTGAAATATATTGTCGGCACTCAGCACGACAGTTCCTTGCGATGTCCTATCCCTTTGTGCTGGGTTCTACCAGGGAATTTGACGAAGGCAGATTTCCTCGAGGATTGCCCCCCATCATATTCTATTCGGTTCGATGACCCCCTTTGGGTTTTGCGGCGTTTTTTCATGCATATGTCGGCCCCAGTCCCCTTACAAACCCTTTTTTTTTTTTGTGCACCAATCCCCCCCGTAGTGGCTGGTCTCGCAGTCGAGCATTGCCTTTCTCCTTGACGGCTCCCCGTGGCTTCCGGGCCCTATCCGCCTGGCAACATGCTTAATGCGCTCGGCCTTTGCGGACGAGACCCCCTTTCCCTTCTCAACTCTGGTCGGCATAAGCTTCCACGCTCCCTACGACGTCGTTGCATAAACGGTTGCTGCTCACCGGCTCGCACTTTTTCTTTCAAGCAGCACCTCTTCCCTGCTGCTTTCTTGAAGCTCGGAGATCTGCGCATGTGGATGATTTCGCGCAACACAGGTGCGAATCGCCAGCCCTCTTTTTCCTATTCTATTTTTTTCCCCTATATTGCATGCGTCTGCCCAGCTTTGCGTGCCAGGGAAAGTTTTACGATTCCCCACGTCCCACGCTAGTCCACTCGGCCGCCCCCCTAGCTGGATTTCGCTCCTTATCGTTTGGATGCTCGCGGGCCGCCCCCGTTTTCATTCCGCCGCTAGAGGTAAATCTTCTTGTAGAATCTATTTTTCGGTGAATGAGCCCCTGTCTTCGGTTCTACCCGTCCTACTTTGTAGGAGAGGAGTATTCTTCCCCCTCCCCTCTGGAAGGGCCCCGACCCTGTGTTTTCTATGATTCTCCTTAGTCTGCATGACACACTTCTCCCCTACTGACAGAAGCTTGTTTTGAGGATAAGACATCCCATGGCTAAGAGAAGGAGAAACTCTACTTTATCAGATCTTGCAGCAAGAAGTACTTCCCCCAGAGAGAGGGGTATCGGTCCATTTTCTCTTAGACGGAAGGGGAGACAAAAAACACCATTTTTGGCTCGAACCTGATTCTTTTCCACTTCCCACGCAAAGCCGGTTAGAAACCCCCTAAGTCTCCCAATTGAAGAAGAAAGACCCTGCCGAATCCTCGAGGTTGGGTTCGTAGATCAGAGCCTCCCACCCGCCCCCTTTTTTTGTTTGGCGGACCTTTTCGGAAGTCCGTCGTAGCGTCGGACCAAGATGAATGCTTTAGCTCTTCGGAATATAATCCCCTTTGACCTTCCTTAATTGCGAACGCAGAACCGAGACCTTGTCCCTTCCTCGTCTTTTACTCTCTACCTCCTGTTGTTGAGGTCCGACTGATCTCCCATCTGTCTGACAGCCCCCTCCCCCTTTAGATTTTGTCTTCTTCACCATTTTCCTCCCTTGATGACAAGCGGAATTAGATATTGTCGGGCAGGTACGATGCTTGTGCTCTTCTATTTTCATCCCCCACCTAAGTTTGTCTTCTTTATATATTTTTTAACTCGAACGTCCTGCCCTGCCATATATAAGCCGAATCATGGCTTTCTGTTCCTCCGGCACGGCATAATTCACCCCAGACAGCGCCCTTTGAAGAGATGAGAAGGCGTAACTCTGGGCCATTCTGGTTTGCATCTCCTCCTCAGAACCATCCATCGATCCGACGCCGGATTATATGGGTAGGGTGTTCCCCTTTAGTAACATTTTGATGGAACTGCTTGGTCTATGCTATTTTCCAAGTATTCATGTTTACCGGAGCCCTCAAAAACCCCCCTGTGTCTTTGTGGTTATTTTTCTCTTCTGAGCACCGTCGCATAGGCTTGCCGTGGCGCAGGCCCTCTGTTCTCGAATTGGTCGGGTGTTAGTTCCGGTTCATGAACTAACCCCCCTCCCCCTCAAAATGTTGCCCGATTTTCTTGGCGGTTTCGTCGAACAAGCCGCCAGCCCTCTACCGATCCACTCAGTGCTTTCTTCTTCCTGCCGATCTGTCCAGGTCCGTCGCTTCCTCATGCTGGTTGATCCTACTTAAATCCCCATTCGTTGACGCGAATTCAAATGTAAGCCGGAGAGCACCCTTCATTCATGAGCGCTTCTTTCAATCCCTATTTCCCCTTTTCGGACACATTACGCGTGGCGACCCGCACTGGGCGACCTGCACGCCCACTGAATGACCGGCTCGTCTCCCTTGCTGAGCTTCGTCTGGGCAATGTCCTAGCCTCTTCGACGTTGCACGCTCCGTTTTCCCGTCAGCTCGTGGCGCTGAGAGATGTATTTGGGGAGGTATCCATTTTACATGAAAGAGCAACTTTTTTGGTACCCGCCGCACTACAAATCCTCTTTGAGGCTTTATGTGTGCGCGATCGCCCACTTAGCAGGCATATTCCTCGCCGGCTAAAGCTTTTGGAATTACTGTCTTTGACCCTCTCTCAGATCGAGCGGCACTTCGTTATCCGGCGGCCCGGTCGTTCGGGACCCCGAGCGCCATTTTGCGGAAAAGGTGTCTTCCGCAAGCTCTTCGATCCTCCCCCTTTAGCAGGTCGGTTTCCCGTTGCTGCCCTAATAGCGTCCCTGGCGATAATGCTGAGATTCTAACCAGTCTGACCGCTTCTTCCCGATCGGTGGTCGCGATGGTTGAGTCACCAGGTTTGGGCTACTATGAAGTACTCAAGGATGCTTTCAGATGAAATAACCCCGACCACCCCCATTTTTCGACCTTATGGATATGTCGAAAACCCCTTTCCCTGCGGGTTCCCTGTACATTTTTCCGATCGTCCCCAGGAAACTTGGCGACCGAGCCCGATAGACTTCCGCTCTTGCCATTACTTGCCCAACCATTGCAGTGTCGAGCGCGTCCCCCGAGATTAAACAATGACGTGTCGCTCCCGTTTTGTCAGTGCTTTAGTTTCATATCACTCGGTCATGTTTCCCTTGCGTCAGTTGACTATCCCAAACCACCGCTCCGTCGCGCCATTCTCTCTTCCCAAGACAGCTGGAACTGAGTTTTATCCGACGTAGATTCTGTGCTGGTTTTCCCCGAGTCCCGGATTACGCAGGCCGTCGCGCTTAGACCCTGATCTCGTGCCTCGATGGGATTTTCGAACTTTTAGAGGAGATCGTCAGACTTTTCTGATGACCTTTTATCTCCGGCCCACCTCTAGCGGTGATTCGGTTGACGTTCCATGAACTTTTTTGGCCACGAGCCGTTGGGGGTGCCAAGCAGAGGCCGACCCGACCGACCACGGTAAACCCCTTTAGAGAATAGAAAAGGCACCCCTCGGCCCGCCCCAATTTTAGATATCTTGTCTGCGGTCTTCTTGTGCTTTGATTTTTCGTCAAACTCATTGCCGCCTCTTGACGGACCCCACATGCACTGACGCCCAACTGTTGGGCTTTTGTACGGATCTGCGATTGGCCTCCCCCATCCACCCCCCTCACCCCCCCGATGGATTTCGAGGGCTGCAGTGAGCTTCTCTTTCCGCTACGGACTACCGACCCCCCTCTGGCCCTTTTGTAAAAAAAATTTCTACCTTTCGTGGAATGCTCAGCTACCGCGATGACTATGGGTATTCCGCTTTATTTTCCCTCCACCCCTCTCTCGTGTTGTTGTGGCCTGTTGCCCCCCGAATTGCATCGCGGGGTAGATGACCGTTTTTCCCACGCGTTTCAGTTACTTTTTTTGACGTTCCACGAAGTACGTCGGCCGTGAAGAATCTTCTTTGCTCCATTCTCCCCCCTTTGCCTGTGTATGCGGGGGTGTTGAGTGGTCAGGAAATTTTGTCCTAAATCAGACTACTGCGGGGAGTCTTTTGGCCAGTCCCTTGCATTACTCACGCCATGATGGGGGTCCCGCGCCAAGGGCGCCACATGCACGACGACCAGGCAATTGCTTTTTTTCCCCTATGGGGTCTCGCCGTTCCTGGTCCCTAGTCTCTACCCCTCGGTTGCCCGTTGTCGGAATCGCGGGAACTCCAACCAACCCGCGCTAGGTTGGGCGCTTTCGTCACCACTAAAACGGCCGGAGGACTGTTCCTTCCTGCGACATCCAGGAGAATCTTTATCCGCTCTTTGCCCCCCCCGCTTGCACCCGGCTGCTTATAGACCTCGCCTCGACTTGATGCATTCCGTCACGTTTTTCCTCTCAAGCCATTTTCCAGAACCCAGCTCGACTTCTTTGGCTCCCCCCGCCGGCCTTTCAAAGTCGGAACCCTTTCCGACACTTTGCGGAGCGTCTGGACTTTGTCACCCTTCATCGAGCCATTTGCATTGTCGCGACCACGACCCTCGCCACCCCCGAACCCATCCGAGTCTCTGTTGACCACAAGCTTCGACAGCATGTGTGGCTTCGAAGCCAGAGCGTCCTTACCGCTCGATCGACACAGGTCTTGGGTACGCTTCCCCCCCAGCCAGAGTAAGAGACCGTTCCGGACTTCTCTTTCTGCGGATGGCAACACTAAATCTCTCACCTTTTCGTTGGAGATGACCCCTTAGTTCCTGTAGCGGTCAATTCCCCCCGGGTTTAGGTTTTCCAGTCGGCCGTTTGATAACCATAAGAACCATCACCATTTGTGGATGTCTTTCTTTTCCTACTGATCACAATAGGATCTGGACCTGAGAGACCTTGGTTACAGATTTCATTCGCCAGAACAGGAGCATTGCGTAGGCGATCCTGAGAGTCGATAGGATGTAGACATTTTCCGGAATGTTCGCTGCTCCCGAAAATTCGTCCAGACGCCTAGGTAGCCCCCCCCATATGATGTCACCTGAGCTACTCTTGTAGCGAAACTTTTTTCTACGCTGCCTTGCGAGCACGACATTGTCTATTCTTGAGAAATTTGGCTTGATTTCTCTCCCCCGCTGGCATCAAATCTCCCTTTTCGGTTTCGAATTCACCCGATCTTGATACTGTATCCCAGATGGAGAGGGAATTAGACTACGGCGATTAGGCAGCCGGACCCCCCAGACCATCACGTATGCCTGTGATCTTTAGAAGAGAGCCGTCCGGCCTGGGGTGATTCGTCTCTCAGGAGATCGTCCGATTAAGCAGCCCCTTGCTAGCTGAGCTTAGCCAAGAGGGCTTCCTTTTGTTTGAGTCTTTGTCTCCCATGTGGGTCGACCTCGGAGTAAGGTGTAGTTTCTCTAGATGAAGGCTTTCTCTGTTTTCTCCCTTGATCGCTTAGAATGCAGGTTGTAAGCTTGTCGGATTTTTAGTCCCACTTCCCTCTCCAAGAGGAGAGGAATTTAGGGATCCGCCCCCTTTATCACCATGATCTTTCGCCCGGCGCACTTGATTGCACCTTATACTTTCCCCCCAGAATACCCTCCCTCACTCTATCCCCTTGGGAGTCGGGCATAGCCCATGTCCGTACACCCAGCCCTCTCATCGGCGCCCCTATGTTTTATTCTTGACCGTGCAACGACCCAGTTTTCTTTCGCGATCCCACAGCGGCCCTCCGCACCGTCTTCACAGCCCGTTGCGATCTTTTCTCCGTCTTCCTGACTCCTACCACTCCCTTTTGTCGTTTCTGGACCTGAGGGGATCCAAGTATATTTATCCCTATCAGCCCGTGGCAATCTTTTCAGAGCCCCTGCCAGCTTTGCTTTTCGTACCTCCGACGAGACGACCTTTGCTCCCCTCGCGCTCGAGATGACGTTTCTGTCGGCGCTCTCATCCCCATATGTTCACATGATTGTTCCCCGTCTACACGAGCGGTCGCGGGCCGCCCTCTTTTTTAAAAATTGATTTTGGCGGAAATCCCCGGCCTGAGGCTTTCGCTAGTTCGTTTTTTACAGGAAGAAGCTTTTTCTCGTATACTCTCCCATACTCTTTGTTGTTGTTGTTTCCTCCTCTGCGCCCGGCATCTTCGTCCGCCTATATACGTTTAAGGACGGCCTTATTAAATCCGTCGCTCCACCACCAGCTGCTGCCAACCCTTTCTTTTTCTGCGAATTGCCCCCATATGTGATGATCCCCTCTCCGCAGTTCCCTCCTATAGAGCTAGCGCTCTGAGGAGTATATGTGTCGGTGGTAGCAAATTTTGGCCCCGGCCTATCCGAGCTGACATCCCAGCACCCCCCCGCTGCTCTGTTTCTAATTTCTCCCGGTCCTCAAATCCCCCCACGGTGTGGCCTGTTTTTTTCTATGAATCCCTTTAAAAACCCCTCTTCTGCCTCGCCCTAGTTTGTCCCGCTGGTCTACATTTCCGTAAAAACGATTTTCCCCTTTTCCTGACCCTTCCCTCCCTGCCTTGAGCGGAATAGTCGTGAAGCCAGTCGCCTTACACCCCCCCCAGATACCTATCTGTTCACGTTGATGCGCCGTCTCCCCCTTCTCTAAAGGGCTCCGGCTAAATCCCTGCTTTTCTCTGCCATAATACACTGCTGCCTTATGGTCGTTGGTAGACTTCCCCACGACATACTCTCTCTCGCAACACGTCCCCCTTTCGCCCTTCTCATCAATCCTGTTCATATCGATCGGCTAACTGAGAGGTTTTCCCTCAAACTGTCCGACAGGAAAGTATTCAACCAGAATGCCTCGACGCATCGCCTCCGGAGATTTCCCCGGACCTTGCCGGGCTGCATGATAGTATAAAGACTGCCCCTACATCTTCCTCTGGCGACAAGGTTTCTTCCTAGTGGACTTTCTTTTTTAGTTTGGGAAGCCTGCTTAATCGTCAGCCCCCTTTTTTCCCCGTCCCACCCTCATTGGGCCCCTACTGCAATCTTTACTTTCACAAGTTCCCGTATTCCGCCAGAGTTTGGCGCCTTCCACGCCCTTTGCGCAGCATCATTAGATATTACATGTCCTTCCATCGCACTCTTTCCTTTCTGCTTGCCACCCGACTAGCGCTGTGTCCTCGGTTCTTGCGCTCGCTGCGGGCTTTCCTTTTTTTCTGACGCTTCCTAGGTTGACCGGGGTCTACCCTCGGCATGCCCAAGCTAGCAGAGCATGTCGCCGGGGATAGCTCCCCCCTTTTACTTTCCTCCCGGATATCGTCCTGCATAGCCCCCTCTCCCCGCACGCCCCATGCCAACTTTCGATTGATTTTTGTTGCGCACCCGTGGTTTCCACAGCGTCTCCGAACCCCCATGCCCCGCCGCCGAACCATCTCCCACGAAAATATTGCCTTTTGGATGGTCCCCTCTGACTCACCCGCGTCGATGCCTTTAGCGCCCGTCGCCGATCGTTTCTGCCACCACAGCTCTTTCATTTGGTTACAGAGACCCTTCGTTCTGGTGCTTTTTCGGGTCGTTAGTGTTTATCATCCGGTCATCCGGCGCGATTCTTGAACCTCTTCCCTAGCGCGGTCTACCATTTATCTTTTGTCCCTCCCACCGCGGACGCGCTTTTTCAGCAAAGAGAGAGCTGGTCTCTCTTCTGGATAGGCTGGCCGATTGGTCTGTACGCCGGGCTTCTCGTACCTTCATGCAGGAAGTGTCCCTTGCCCACTGATTCGACCGTAGTATCTTAGCGTCGTTTTAGTCGACTTCCCTCGGCCTGCAGGTGGGCTTTTCCAGACAATTAAAAGATATTTTTTTTGGCGCCCCCCCCCCCTACCACGTTGGGGTTTTGAGTTTTTTTCCTATTGCCTCGAAAAATCGCCGTTTATGACCCTGAACCCCGTAGAACCCTCCCCCTTTGAACCGCCCCCCCCTCAAGTGCCTTGGTATTGCTTTCGGTATGTTTTTTATCCTTGTGAGAGCGAATAATTGTCCGTCCGAAATTGACCAGCACCTCTGCGGGTAGCTTTTTCCCTTTTTTTTTTTCTGTTTTGAGAGCTTTTACGCCCCACCCCCCACAATCCCCAGATGGTCGAGCGTTGCCCCTTCGTACGGAAGACTTTACCCTTCTCGCTGGACCCCCCCCGGAGGTCTCCAGCTTTCGCTTTACGCCCTATCTGGGTCGTCCCTAAGGATTTTTATCATAACGTGGTGGTTTCTTTTTCCGATTCCTTGAGATGTGCAGTAGTTGCATATCCTTACGGTAACCCGTGGTTAGTTTACCACCTCTCGGACAGCTGTTGGTCCAGGCGGTTTGTAAGCGGCCCTTCGTTAGTAGTAGCTGAAGTTACTGAATCACTCTT
>Ga0179593_1443863_pt1 | contig 10444 bp, 6 predicted proteins | sample CZODoug2_1_08_16_FD_185931 | JGI IMG/M metagenome (GOLD analysis project Ga0179593, IMG submission 185931) | Vadose zone soil fungal communities from Angelo Coast Range Reserve, California, USA - CZODoug2_1_08_16fungal (PacBio error correction) | ecosystem: Environmental > Terrestrial > Soil >... | reverse complement strand
GGTTAGTCACTCTTTTTTTCAGTCTCCCACTTGTCCTACCTTTCCTGTACCGTGCTCTCCCTTTTTAGTCTTTTCCCTCCCTGTCCCATCCAGACGAGACGGCCGCTCTTGTGGCCTCCTTCCTTTTTTCCTCCTTCCTCTTTGCACGCGCTTGGTCCTTTTCTCTCTTTCGAGTGGACAGGCTTTTACTTGCAATAAATGGCCCCTCTTGGATTTGGAAACGGACGCGCTGCAGTTTATTTTCCCAGATTCCCTCGGCTAACTCCCTTCCCCTGATGCGTTCTTTGTTTGCCTGTTCGTCTCCCTACCTGCGCCTGGTGGTCGTTTTTCCTCCGCTCAAGCCGCATCTTCCCTCCAACAAAGGGTGCCTCGACCGTTTCCCCTCTCCGTCGTATCACCCGCTCCCTTAACCGCGTTTTTCTTCCCAGTAGCGCCCTGCGTCCCTTCCCCCCAGGAACCCCCCTTACTGCGCCATAGGATCATCCTTATTCAAGATGGTGAGACCGAGATCGAGCTATTCTTCCCTCCCCTCCAGTCTCGGCGCCGGCCAGTCTTTCCTGGTTTGACCTTGCTGATTGCGATTTTCTCCCCTAACATGCCAGCACGGAAGTCAGCTCAAGGTATTTTTTCTCTCTCATTTGCAGATGATACGAGAAGAGTAGCTCTCCCGACCCCTAGCCGTCAGTTTCCCGGAGCGCTACTCCCTCTATCCTCGAGAAGAGGGACGCCAACACGTTGCTCTATTCTTTCTCGCCTGAGGCTTCTATTCCCCCTCCTCTCGATGTTGCTGCGGAGGAGGTGATTCTTCCGTTCGGGAATCTTGCCTGAGGAAGCTCTTGTCTCTCCCAGAGGTCCCAGACGCCAGCTTTCTAAGGATTTTTAGGAAGGGGACCAGTTCGCAGAACGCCCCCGCGGGCTTTCCTTTCTGCTGGCTAGGTGCTAAGACTCTTTTTTGCTTAGGACGGCGTTAACGCTGTGCGGGCTCCTACTTCCCGCAGTTAAAAGTAAAACAACGGAGCGAAGCCGAGGTTTTCTTTCTTTGGCCTACTGAGAGTATCGGAGCTAGGGGCCTCCCGCCCCCTTGATGAAATGGATTCCCTTTCAGTTCTTCGTCGAGTTGCCAGAAAGTCCGTATTGTTCTCTCTTCTCTTGTGGGAATCTGTGTTTCTTGCGCTCGATGCGTCATACCCGCTTTTCTTTCCGACACGTGGGATGGGGCCTCCTTTCCGTACTTGCGGCGCGGTGTCCCGCCCTTTTAGGTTTCCCTTTTTGCACTTTCCCTCACCCTTCCCCCGAGGCTCACTACTTCACTTTTCTAGGAGCATGCCAGTTCTCCCTTTTCCTGAGTTATCGTTCCCCCCCTCTCCCGCAGTCCCGTACTGATTCAGGCAGAAGGCCTCATTGTTTTTTTAGGACACGGCCCTTCCATCCCGCCTTTCATCTCAAGTTCCTGGGAATTCCCGTATTCTTCCCCCCGTGTCACCGCATCCCGCCTCCCTTTTTCTGTTCGTTTCGTCCCCCGATGTCGTTCCGGTCAAGTCTTTATCTCCTTCCCCGCGACGCCGCTCGGGCGGTTTGCTTTTTTCCAACGAGTTGGAGTTTTTTCCCTCCCCCTCAAATCGTCCCACCGCCAGGGTCCTTTTAGTCGAACGGTGAACCATCCTGACTTTCCCGTCGATGAGTACACCATGTCGTTTTTTTTGTAAGCGCGTCTTGTAGATTTGCTGCAACCGACTCCCCTAGTGTAAAGGTACAAGATGAGCGCAACATTGGGGTATCTCGGCGACTGCGCCTTCTTCCTTCCTCGAAATCTCGTTTCTCTCTCGTCGGTTTTTTCTCCTACATGATCGCCAAAACACACTTGGCGTGTGTACCCTTTCTTACTCCTAGTTGCGCCCTTTTTCTGCTCTCCAACGAAGACGAGATCGCATTTTTCTTCTCGGAGACCCCTTTTTCCTTAGCCGGTTGTACGGTTCTGTGATATCCACCCGCGTACGGGAGTAGACGTTTCCCCCGTGGTCGGGATCGGTCCAGACTCCCCCTCCCCCCGACTTCGAGTTGCCGCCTTGTTTTCCTTTCGTGCTCTGAGAGATGAGCGGAGCTAAAGTGCCCGAGTTTCCGCGAATCTCCCCCCGCTCGCTCCGGGGCTGCTTTCCCCTTCCCTCCGGCAAAAGTCCCATATACAGTTTTCTTTTTCCCTTCCGGCTGAACTTTAGTGTTGGGTGTCCGATGTAGCCGCTGTTGACTGGGATTGCATTGGCTCTTTCGGTCGTCGTTGTTGCGAGCACGTCGCCTTGCTCCCTTTCTTCATCCCGGTCGGCAGGCGCCAACGTTTACCTTCTGCTTCGTCGACGAACCGTTGGCACCATCCCCCTCCTTTAGCGGAATTGGAGCACCCTGTCTGCAGGACAGACTGTCCCCGCCCATAAGTTCGCGCAACGCTTTAGTTCTCCTCACCTATCCGGACAAGTTCCGTAGTTCCATCCCCCCCCTCCTTCCTAAGACGTACCTGGTAGATTTTCCCCTTCCCTCGACGCCCGGGCCGAGAATTTGCAGCAGGGTTATTTTACTGACGCCCACCTTGCATGATACAAATGATAGAACCTCGCCGGTTCAGAGGACTTCCTCGTAGCGGCGTCCATTTAAAGGGTTCTTTTGACTGGGTTCTCAGAGGCATTTCTTCCCCGTGGGCACACGGGGCACCCCTTTTCGCTTCTTAGCTGCCATCTCCCGGCCCAGCCGCGTTTTCTAGAGCCTATCTACCTTCCTTTTCATCGTCGGCGTGTGTCCGTTCCACGTCAGGCATAGGGTGAGATCCTTTTGACCGTTTTTTTCTTCTCCCGGACCGAGCTTCGTCCTCTCTAATAACGAGCGCGCAGCTCGGAGTCCACCATCTCTGTTCGGGATCGAACCCGAGCAGGCTGTCCCTTCCTCTAGCGAGCCCTTGCCATTTGGATCGTTTTTGATGTAACCCCTCAGGTGTAGTCATCGGCGACTTGAGCTCTTCGACGTTTCCTCTGTCGGAGAAGATCCCCCCCCCTTCCCTTTTATAAAATGACGTTGGGATTCGTGCGGCTGTCGTTCCTTTCCCCACTCTCTCTCGCCGAGCACGGCGCGGCGCAGGTCTTCCATGTGCCCGCTCTCGATCTTCATCCATCTGTAATTCCTTTTTCCCCCTCTTTTTGCTTGGCGCGTAGGTGGTTCTTCCCCCCTTGACCATTTTCTCGCCGTGTCCGAGATGGTTGAAGCGTTTTTTTCGCGGTGGTTGGTTTGATCTCTTTTTTTCTGAGCATCTTGCTTCAGCCCTTATGCGGATTTATTCCTCCTTTATGGGATCTGGTAGGACAATCCTTCCCCAAGGTACGGGATGGTGGCTTTCGACTCCGATCCCCTGAGTCCTCATAGGTCCATCGTCTTCTCAAGCGGGTCACTCCGATCGCGTTTACCCTTTTTCACATTCCATAAGTCTTTTTCGGCCGTCAGCTTGCAGGGAAAAGTCAGAAGTAGGACTGACCTGAAGCGCGTGCACCTTTCAGATTTTCCCCCCCTCTCTTCATTATGCGCCTGTCGGGATAGCGTCACCCCGCCAGTAGGTAGGAGAGGAGTATTCCTGCTTGCTGCGGAATTTCCTTAGGTCTCCCGACCCCCATTCTTCTTTTTCTTCTCACTCCGTTTTGTTGGTCCTTCGTTTCTTCGACCCCATAGCCGAGGCTGCCTTTTTTTTCCCTAGGTGGGGACCCTAGCGAAATCCCCTTTAGTGAGCCCTCTCTCTCTACTTCTCCCCCTCCTTTCCCTTCCGACGGCCACCCATCAGAGGGGATTCAGGGGCGTTGACTTCTGCGGGGACCCTCTACTGCGAGTGGCCGTTCGGCAAAATCTCCCGAAATTGCCCGTGGAGCTTTGGAAGCGTTTTCCCAAGCGCGCCGGTCCGCTACCCTTCTTTGCCCTCTCCGAGAGTGGTCATCCGCTCGGTTTATTCGGTCGGTCGCCTTGAACATCACGGGCCTGGTCGTCGTGTTTCTCCGCGCCCCTTCCGCATAGCACAACTTTTCCCCCAGCCAAAGTTCCATTGCTCTAGCTAGCGTCGTCACCCCGAGGCAAGATCCTCGGCCCCCGGCTCCGCCCTTTTCCCCGCCCAACTCCCCTTCCCTCTATATGAGGCGTACACCCTTTTTTTCTGTAATCCGGAGATTCGATTAAGAGCGATCAGTGAGACCGTTTGACCCCCTTTTCGCGCTGGCGCCTTCCTGTGCCAACAAGTCTCTCTCTAGTTATTTCCCGGCCTCTGACTGAAGCTTTCAGGCCTGGTCCGCTCAGTGTGGAGAGCTCTTTAGTACCTGCCGTCTGCCTTCCTCTTTACCTCATTTTTGATTCCCTATTCTCGGCACGACGAGCCTTTCCCTGAAGAGTTCCCCACCAGTGCTTCCTGAGCGAATGATAGGTGCGGTCGACCTACTTAGATTGATGTTTCATCGATGGAGTCTTCTTTCCTGCGACGCTTTATGACGGCGATTATGGTTTAAAGAGGACGCGAAACGACTCGAGGGAGTTCCCCTTTATTTTTTGTTTCCCTTCCCCGACGTTTGTGTTGTAAGATTTGTTTGTTTGCTTTCTAAGTATTTTTTTCCCCCCCCCCACGTGACAGCGGAAAGTCCCGATGGAGGAAAATCTGCAGAAGAGTTTAGTGAACGTCTGACGATGTGACAAGTTTATCCCACTGGTTACCAAGCCGGTTTTAACCGTTGAACCTTCTTCCAGGCTTTTTTTAGAACGATCAGTGAGCTTTCCTGTTTCATAGCGCTCTGACATAGTGGCTCTTCCTGCACTGCTTTCTCGGAGTACGAATCCCCCCCATTTTCTGGCCCACATGCCGAAGGCTTTTCTATTTTGCAAGACATAACGACTCGTCGGCGTGGCCCGCCTTGGCTCCGATTCCGAGTGACATCCTAGACAGATTTTTTGACCTACCGGAGGACCCCTTTTTGGTCGTCTTTAAGTAAAGTCGGCTCAGGCCCCGATAGTTCTTTTGTTGGAACGGTCGTCGACCACGATCGCTCCCATATTGATCGATTACCATGCCGAACTCTTTCCCGAAATTTAGGACCTCCCTATCGTCCCCCCACCCACGTACAGCAATGCCCTCCCCAACTATCCTAGTTCGCGACTTTGATCCAGCCCACCGGATTCATCCATCCCGTCCTTTAAGATCCGCACGTGCTCTTTTACTACTTTCGGGAGGCCCAATGTTGTAACTCCCGTACTTCTACGACTGGTGTAGATCTTTTTTCCTACTTTCCCTTGTAGAAGGGCCGGGGACTGCTAAAGCAGATAAGAGAGACGCTCTTATGGCTTAGACTTCGGGCTTTCGAGGGACCCGAGATGTTCCGGCTGGAGGCTCTTGCTTATCCTTCTCACTTTTTTCCCCACATCTGGAAAAGAGTCCTTAAGGGCGATGTAGCTCTGGCTCCAACAGGTTTCGAAGTATAGAAGGGTTTTCCCGTGCTACGATTCACAACCCTTTTGCTGTGGGGTTATTTAGCGCGTTTGGTTTATCCCGATGCTTTTCCCCCGACTAACCCTCAACCCGCCCATCTGATCTCCGGGGTTTAGTTGTAGCTCATTTTCTTAATGCCCATCTCTCTTCTCCATTCAGTGTTTTTGAGATTTAGATGGGGCCTCGCTCAGTGACCTAGGATCGCCCGATACCACCCCTGTGGCGCATATTCCGGATATTCCCTCCCCTTTTTTGAGTAGCTAATAATCTGAGTCTCAAAGAACCTCGATGCCCGAGACCCCTCCTTTTACTGAAAAGATTTGCAACAAGTATTATCTTGAAAAATTCTTCCTCTGACCAATTCCAAACGGAAGTTTAGCGAGCGTTTACCTGGGTAGTTCCGGCTTGATAGACCCTCCAATACCTCCTCTGTTTGCTCTTTCCCACCTTACGGTATATGAGTTCCGCTGAGCTTTTTATTTCTTCGTACGAGGTGTTACAGTAGTCTCAGACCCCCTTCGAGTGACACCTTTTCTTGTCTCTTCGAGCGGCCTTGGTGTTTTTCGAACTTAAGCAACGTCATCAGGATTATCACTCTTTCCCTGAGTCTTCCGGAGCTGAAAGTTCGTTTTGTGATAGTAACCCTAAGAGTTTCGAGCGCCGTCTGGGTGTTCTTCGGTCATGGAAGTGGCCTCATGTGGCCTTTTTCGGCTTGGTGGTCAGCCTGCGACCTCCGTCCTACATTCGTGGAATTGAATCTCTCTCTCGCTCCCCCCCCCCTTTAAGTCTCCTCCCCTCCTACTGGGAGAACTAAACGTTGCACAAATCCCTTAAGAAGAGCCAGTATTCCATCAATGTTTTCCTTCAAGATTTAACCATCCAGTGTGTAGTTTTTACCATTCTAGCTCTTATCTCCCAATGACGGAAAATCTCTTCCGAAGTGCCTGCTATCCACAACCCTTTTAAGGACGCCCTCCCAATACATTTCCCGGGAGACTGATTGCAAACCTCCTCCGCAGTCCCCGATTTTGACTGAGACTCTGTAAGACGGGGAGTTGCTCGCACCCCTACAAAATTAGGACCAGATCAACACTCTTCCTAGGCGCGAAGGCAACTAGCTTACGTATTGGAGACCTCAGATGTCTTCCCGCCGTGCATGCTTTTTCCATACGTTAGCACATGGTCCAGGAAGTAACGTCCGGCCCCGAAACCCGAAGTGAGCCACTTCTCACATGTCCCTTGTGACCCCGCGGTGGCCTAATTCCCTGCCGCGTCAGTAACCCTATTAACCCTCTTAGTTTCTTCATGGGCGACGTCGTTCGGGACCCATTGGCGATCCGGGGGCCTCCTTTCCTCTGAATGAGCTACAGAGCTTATCTTACCTTTCCGCGACACGAATCTCTCGCTCCTGATCGCTGAGCACCATTTCTTCCGTGTCTTCCACCCCTGCTCCCCGACCTCGGTTCCTGCCTCCCGCGAGTTCTCACTGTTTTTTTTGGCGGACCGCTTTTTTCACGGAACATGCTTGCTGCTTTGCGGGACCGTGCTTCTTTTTCTTCGGCGCATGCTTTTCTCTTCTGCCTCCTGCTGTTTTTAGGCAGCCAATTCCTTCTCGTAGGAACGAGCTGGAGAGTTCTTTTTCCTTGTTTCCCCTGGTCTTTAGAACCGCTCGTGTTTCCTCTTCCTTTCCCTACCCCTCTCGCCCCCATATGACTGGGATCTGTCCTCCTAGTCGATCTCGTCTCATCCACTTTCCTCAATCATACTCGGTGGGCGGGGACGCATCAGGTTGTCCTTTTTTTTTTTCCCCTTTACAAGGGCGGAGACCTTTTGGTAACTATTGATGAACTCTGTGTACGCCGTGTTTTAGACGCGTCGCGCTGGAAGTCTGCCCAGACCCCTGTTTGTTAGTGACTCCGATGGCCTTTCTTTTTGGACTTTCTCCCCACTACCCAGCAAACCAGTTTCTCATTTTTTTCTGGTATTTTTTCGAGCCCACGCCCCTTAAACGATCCTTGTCTGCCCTCGGCCATTCGCGATTTTTCAGGTTCCTCTTTTCCCTGAGAAGCCGAGAGTTTCACAGTATCACATTACTTTTGCCATGTCCCCTGAAATCTGCCGCGGTACACCCAATCGTGATCTCTCCCCCCTTGAAGAGCTTTGTCCATTTTGTTCGTGTCCAACCGGGCGACTTGGCGGGCGATCATCTTCCGAGACAACTCCCCTGCCCATTTGGGGATTCGAGCTGTGGCCATTGACTCGGAGGCTCGAAGCTGTTACTCCCTTCTTTTATTTTCCTCCTCGTTGGTTGTTGCTCTCAGACTCACCGTCGAACTTTTTACCTTCTTTTTTGGCCTTCTCAGAAGGTCAACCTGGACGACATTTCACTTAATAACAATGTTATACGGAAATCACTTAGCCTCCGATAATCCGTCGACGCTGGCGCACTCATCCCTCACGAGCTGAAATCCCAGCCTTCTTTTTGCCTCTTACGGCAGTTGGACCCCCCCAGGTTCTGCAAGATCGACATGGCCAAGACTTTTTGATTTGGTTTCCTACTGGACGCGAGCCGGAGGCGATTCCCACCCTGGATCCCTCACCCTCTTCCGATCTTCAAGACCGCATAGTCGGTGCCGAGGCTTTTTGTCTCCTCCATCCCGGGCCCCTTTTTTTTTTTTAGTGTAGACCGCCCCCCACACACTTTTTCTTATCTTCCCCCCCACGTGAGCCACCCCCGCCAGTTCAGAGACTACTCGATCACCCGCCCCTTCACCCGCGTCTCCCCCGGGCTTTTATGTTTTCCACTTTGCAAAACGAACGCAACCGACGAGGAGTCACCTCCCGGAGCAAGCCTAGCACCGTCTTTATTTGAGACGAGGCTCGTTCAGTTCCCTTTCGTCGAAGGCGCCCCCGTCCGACCGGAGATGCTTATCCTCCAGGCGCACTTGTTCCTCCAGATCATCTTCACGGTTGTCGAGAAGGTCGAAGGGTGTTTTTTGATTTCTTCTACCTATGAAGTCGCTTCCTCGACGAATTCCCTCTGGAAAAAATTATGATCCTTACCAAGCCGCGAGTCCGGTCGACCGAACGGAGGGGCTCAGTCCACAACGGCTGATCCTTTCTGGATCTTTCGCCTGCTGGAGGGCCCCTCCCCTACACGGGTGTGGTTTTCATAGTCTGATGCGCTCGCCATTTTTTCCGCTTTTCTACAGTCGTGAAGTATGGCATCTAAGGGCCCCCCGTGCCCCGCGAGCCCCCGATCTCCCTGTAAAAGTGAATTGAAGTAGCCCGATCCTCCTCCCCTTCTTCTTAAGAGGGGTACGCCCTTGTGCATTACCCACCTCGGATCCGTGTAGTGTTCGGCCAACGGGCGCGAATCTTTGCTTGCCGGACGCCGCTGTGCCCTTTTCGATTGCGATGTGACCACGACGGGAATCACGGTTGACCCCCCCCGCTGGCACTGCTCGCGAGCCGCCGGGCGGTTTCCCTTGGGCTGCTCTTCGGTTTTGCCTTCTTCCATTGGTGGGGTCGAACTCCCTTGCCTGCCTTTCAGCCGCCTCCGGCGTCGGTCAATCCCACCTCCCCCCACCTTCGTCCTGCGGGCGTCGTTTTAATACAGCTCTCTGCCCGCTTGTCCAGCGACGATGGTCGCTCTACGGCGGAGACACGTTTAGTTTCTCCTAGTGTTTTTAATTCACGTGTTGCGAAGTAAACCTCGGCGTAGGATTGTGCATTGTTCGTCGCCCACGCCCGATGAGCACTATAAAGTTGATAGTCTGTCTCCTTCAGACGGACTAACGCCCCTTGCACCGTTTCGACTTCTAGCTCCCAAACCAGAATAAAAATGTGCGGACCTCCTACTCATTCCTTCACCGTATGATTCTCCGTCGGGCCACCACTTCTAACGTTAAATCCTCTTGCACGATCCGGAACCGTTCCCTGGCCATTAGCCGTTTGGGATTTGTCCCACCTAAAAGATAGCCGATACGCTTGCATGTCCGTCTCTTTTTCTATCCTATACGTGCCCCTATGGGAGGTTCTTCCAGAAGTCTTTCTCTCCTCCGACTTCTCTCGCTTCGAGGTGAGGGAGAGGTTACTAGTCTCCTTCGTTTCGGTGGCCTTCTTCAGTATGCCCCTCCCCGTGTAACTCTCCTCCTTTTTTCCCGTTTGGGTCATTTATGCTAAGGTTAAGATTATATGTCCGTGTTCCCTTTCGATGCAGTCAATGAGGGTTGCTCGTAGGAGGAGTGTGTATATCTGAGTTTACAGAACACTTCTCGCCCTCCACTGGGGGATACAATGCGCTACCCTTGTTGTAGTGTTGAGACCTAATGTAGTACTCCTACTCCCCCACATTCTCTTTTCTTCCTACCCGTTTTTCCTGTTTTTTCTATGAGATTGGCGAAAGTACCTACCCTATCGAAAGCTACAACCCATTGTCTTAAATTTCCTGGCCCTACTGACTTTCGTGTGTTCGTTTTGAACAGAGCCCTATAGCTACACACCTCTACGCTGCCTCTTCACCTCCCTTTTTCATGTATGGAGCCCGTGTAACTTAGTCTCGGCTTGCCAGGTTCCGAGAACACACCAGCCCCTTGAAAAAGGCTGCGTGGATCGGCGAGTGGTACCCGGGGTCGGAGGGAACTAATCCCGAAAAAGAGCTTTTTGGTACCCGCCCTTCCCCCGCCCGCGAGGAGCTGCATGAGCGTAAGAGTGCCCCCGTCTTTGAAACGTCGCAAATGCGCGACCTATCCAACGCGTAGGCGAGCTTCGCGTTGACAGCCTCACTGATCGAGACTAAAAGTTTTGACTTTTTCCGGCGGGAGTCCCGTTGTCTTGATTGGTCCAAATCACATAGACTCATGAGGTCAGGTCTGAGGACTGATTTCCTCCCCTTAGCTAGTTGGGATTCCAGTTTCCGAACCCCACCGGGCGCATTTTTTGTCTCCA
>Ga0179593_1437553_pt1 | contig 10444 bp, 9 predicted proteins | sample CZODoug2_1_08_16_FD_185931 | JGI IMG/M metagenome (GOLD analysis project Ga0179593, IMG submission 185931) | Vadose zone soil fungal communities from Angelo Coast Range Reserve, California, USA - CZODoug2_1_08_16fungal (PacBio error correction) | ecosystem: Environmental > Terrestrial > Soil >... | reverse complement strand
CCCCCCGTGGCTACCCACTTGCCTGAGCAGCAATGCAAACCGTGACCCCTCCCCCCTCCGTCAGCGCTTTCTGGACGTGATCCCATTGGTCCAGTAACCTCCTTCATTCCCTCCCGGTCTCGCCACTCTCCATCCGCACCCCCCACCTCTTTCATGTCACTTTCTTTGGTCCGAAGAGGATCGTCTTTCCCCTCCGTTCCCCCCCTAGCCGAAAACCAAACAACCCCACCCCTGAGGCCATACTTCGTTGCTGATCTGCAAGACTCCGCCGGGACCGCCTCTCAAGGGGTCTCTTTTTTAATCCGCTCACAACGTTTTAAACCTACACCCTCTCATTCGAAGAATAGAGGTTCGTTTTTTTTTGAGACCCCTTTTCTCTGATCCCGCAGTCCCTGTTTTCGACAGCGTTTTCTTCACAAAGAGGTAATTCTCTCTAGTCCACAAAGGTAACCTGACCGAGCGACGGTAGAGTATCCCCCGCATGCTTTTTTGAGCGGTCCTCTAGAGAGGTGCATAAACGCCCTTTTTTTTTGTCCTCTTTTTCTTGACCCTTGCGCGCCAACCTAACTCCCTTCTCTAGGGTTTTGTGTAAAGACGAGCAAAGCCTTCAGTAAGACGGGTTTAACTTTATCTGAGATACTTAGTTTTTCCCTCTGTAGTCGCTGTGCATAGAAGGTTGCGGATTCCCCTCTCCCCGCTCCTCTCTTCTGCATAGCTAGAATTGAATCCGACTTTGAAGGTGATTTGCCAGATAGTCGGCCCTTCTGAGCTCGCGGGGGGTGTTTCCCCCTTGCAACCCGATTTAAGGAATCCGACTAGGTTACCTAAGGGGAGGTCTTTTTGCTGTTTTGGTTCTTACACTTTTTGGGGTTTTGCCTTATACCCCTACAGAGGAAACCATCCAGAGCTCTCTTCTCCCCCCTTCTGAACTCTTTTTAAGGTCCCCCCCAGATATCTTTCGACTCAGTGGGAAATTAAGATGTACTATCTCCCCCGCAACCGAACGTGTCGCCGTCCTCTGTAGAAGTCCATAGCCGCCTCAAATAGCGAGCTCTAGTTCTATCCCTCTTTCTCTGGATCTGCCTCCTCAGGATAATTCATTCCTTTTTAACCGAGCCGGACTCTGATTCCCCCGGCGCTCTGGTCCTCGTTCCCGACCCGGAGGCGTGGGCTCTACTGCTGCTGGCGGAGTCCCCTGCCGGCTTTCCCCCCGACGTGCTCTGCTCGACATGGGCTGCCACCCTCGTGCGGGAAAGTTCTTTATCGACGGAGAAAGTTCGGTTCCTCGATCTCTTGCATCATCGGGGTTCCATGGGAGATCATTCGCTAGCCATCCAAATGTTTCCCCCTGGTTCCGATCGATCTGAATTTAGACTGCTTCTCTGATCGGGTCTCCCCTCTCGGGGGCTGACTTCCTCCGGTCCTGAAGGGATACCTTCTTTGTTGGAGCCCCTCTAAGGTACCCTTCAAGCAAAAACTGGTTGATCGTTCGCTTTTATTAAGCTGGCGGGCGGCCCTCCTCTTCCTGTTTCCCTCTTCCCCCACTTTTAAGAGCGCCGTAGTGGTTTTTTTTTTTAGTTCCTTGGGGAATGATTCGCTTGCGGTACTTTCCCCTTTATAGTTGAGGGTCTCCAGTGGATGGCATCGCCTTTCTTTCGTTGCGTTTCCTTTCTTTGGACTAGATCATAGACCTCCCGCGGCCCGCGATGAGTGCCCTCTTCTCCTTTTTCCCGGTGCCCCCTCCGTTTGCCCCCCTGTTGAGATTCCGGTTCTCATTCTTCTCTCTTTGGTGACGCTCACCAGCGCTTGGATTGCGCGCTGGGCCTCTCCTTCAATCCCCTTCCGCTGTGTCTTGGCTTTTTTTCACCCCGGTGACTTTTTCGGCCGGCGCTGAGCGAATGCTAGCCTATGATCCATGACCCCTTCCCCTTTCTTTCTTGAAGAGCTCGCGGCGACCCCACCACCAGTGTCCCTATATCCTACTTACCGCCTTGAAAGTAGGTATGTGTCGCTTCCTCGAGGATGACGATCTGAGGGGTCTGTCAGTTTTCCTCGACCCCCGGTGAGATGCGACCCTGTTTCCTATCCCTTGACGAGCTCCGAGCTTTACCCCCTGAACGAGTAGATCTTTCGTGAACCCCCCGCCCTTTGTAAGAGTAGCACGCAATGGTGGTTTCCCCCGCCGTTAATCGCGGATCCGGGCTTAGATGCTGTCTCCCCGGGTCGTCTCCCTTTTTATCCCTGCCTTTTCGCGGACTAGGATAGTTTTTGCTTTCCCTTGGACTTTAAATGATGCCTTCTCTGAGCTTTTTAATCGATCGTTCCTCCGCTTTCCATGTGACGGTTTCCCCTGATGTGAATCCAGGCTTCTCTGCTCCAGTCAACAGATCTATCTCCTTGAGCACTGCTTTTCCGCCTGCGTTGAGATTGGGGCCTGGTTAGGCCTCACTCCTCTAACCATCCCTGATCGCGTTGCTTGCCCTTTTCGAGCGGACGTTTACGTGCTCATGGCCTGTTTTATTTCCGTGCATAGGAGAGATGAACTTCTCCTTTTTTTTTTTTTAGGAGTCCCCCCTCCATTGTCTGTGGATAAGCAACTTCCTTTCTCCGTCTCCCCCCCATCCACGACCCAATACTTTCCCCGAGCGTCCAAGAAAGGGACGCCCGATGCTTTTCGGCAAAGAAGTGCCCACAGCGTCTTGTTCCGGGCGCCGGACGTACCCCCCCTACCGGCGATCGAGGTCCTTTTCGCGTGTCTTTTCTTTTCCATCCCCCGCCGCTACTGTGCCGATTTACTGATCCTGAGGAGATGTCTCGCTTCCCATTTCCAGAGGCCCGATGTCTCCGAATTAGTCTCCCCCGGAAAAAACCCAACAACCAACGGTACCCCGTGGCTCGCTGCTTTTTGGGCCCCCTAGATAGAACGCCCTTTTCGCTATGACTCCGTTCCCCCGACCTTTACACTTTCCCTTTTCTCTACTAATTCTAGAGCCTTTTTGGCAGCGTGCACCCTCCAGCTCTCCGCCCGAGGAATGTGATCTCTTTCGCCCGCGGGATATTTTTGGCTGCGTTCTCTCGGTTTTATAGAGGCGGTTCTTTTATGCCTTCTCCCACAGGCAGCCCCTCACCCCCGCAGCACCCCTCTTGACAACCTCAAAGGCCAGCTGTGGTAACTTCTATGGCCCTTTTTTTCTCCCTTGAGAGTATACCTTACCCGGACTCCGGGCCTTGTTTCCGCTTCCTCCCCTTCCCTTCTCGCACGTTTTTGAAACCAAGGATCACCATCCCTTTTTTGCGGCCAAGTAGAATTGAGGGTGCCGTAGTTCTTTGTCTAACGCTCTTTATAGGCACTCGGATCGCCTCCTGTCCTTCCCCCCCCTCCCACGCTCGGGACGCTGGTTCCCCTATACGATCCGCTCGGCGATTTCCCTTCCCGCTGCGCACTAAGATTTCGGATTTACTTCGTCTTCTCCCCACGAAAATTTGATTCACTCGATCGCGATGCTTTCCCTCACCATTCATACCCGCGCTGCGCCGCGGCTGGGTTTTACGTGACGCCATCGCTTCGGTGATCTCTTTTCCTCCTACTCCTTTTGTTGAGTTTTTTTCATAAAGAGACGCCTTGCGTCAGCGGAGAATCTTGTATTCGGTGACGAGCCAGTTTGAATTCGAGGCTCGTTTTCCTCGATCCCTGCGTTGTTGTCTTCTTTTCTTTGATCATCGCGACGTTAACCAGAGGTCCTTCCAGCTTCGGCGACACGCGGTAGGACCTCCTCTCTCTCGTCTTAGGAGAAGAACAGGAGTCCCGAGCTTTTCTTTTTATTTTGCCATTCCCTTTCTCGTCCCGCGAGTCTTTGAGAAAGAGGTCAGTCAGTCCTCTTCTTTTTCTTTTTCCAGTCGACCCAAGGTTTCGAGTGAGCCTTTCCCCCCCCGTTTGTGAGCACAAGCGTGTATCGGCGGTCGTTCCCTTTTTTTTGTGGTCCGTGAGGACGCTCCATTTCACTTCTTCCCTCTTCGTGACCGCCATTTTTCATTCTTTTTGACATAGTGGGCTTCCGGTGACTTCTTAAAGCCATCTCGCCCGCGCGCATGCGTAATAAGACTCTCTTCCGCGGGTCGTAGCTTTTTTCCCGCGCTGCTTTGCAGCGCGCCCTTTTCCTTAGTACGCAGTTCGTCGACCGGAGTAGTTGAGTTTTTTTTTTTCTTTTTGTTCCGGCCGGTACAGGCGATAGTCGGCGTGCTCGGCCCTGTTCGTTGCGGACTTTTGTGGGGGCAGAGAGCTGACGCTGGTCTGGTGCCTGGAGCATGCGCTGACCCCTAGATTCTGCCCACGGGCGCGTCTTCCCCGCCAAGACTCAGAGAGTACCTCCTTTTCGCATTTTCCTTTCGAAACTTCTCCTTTTTGGGCGGTTTTTTCCGTTAATATCAGGGTCCGCGTGCTTGCCTTCGTTTCTTTCGGTTTTAGGTGGTGCCTGCCGTCCGTTATCCCCGTTTGAGGATCCCATCCCCTTTTCTTCTTTCCTCGATTAAAGGTAGGACTTTTGCATCTCTTAGTTTCCCTTGATTTCCGGCTTTTCATTATCATTGGCCCGTCCCCCGGGCTCGACGCGTTTAAGATAATTTCTGTTCGAGTTTTTTTTTAATTAGTTTCGCGCGAAATCCCCATATTTTTCCGGCCTATGTCTCACGTACACCTAAATTCAGTCCGACACTCCTAGTGACCTCTTTTCCTGCCGTCCTCGGGCCCCCCCCGACGACCGTCAGTTTTTCCCCCTGAGATGAAAATAAGGGAGTCACTGATTTTTGCGCGCCCCCTCTCCTTTAAATAGATTGGCGGTCCGATTTCCCTTAAATAATAGTCTGCGATTTGCGGCAGAAGACACCTTCCCCCTCTAGATAAGAAGATCCCTTCTTTTCTTCTGTTTGGAAGCAGGTCCCTGAGCCTTCTCCAAGACCCCCTAGCTCTTCTTTTTTCGCGCATCGGCGGACCGTTTATTTCTCAGGAGCTTTTAGTTCTTCCCCCTCCCCTCTCCTCAGTGAGAATCTTCCTAGGGGACTCTCCGCCCCTTCCAAAAAAAACTCTCCTTCCCCTCCCGACTGGCCGCGATACGATCTTAGGACACTTGGTTGCGCTAGTTTCTTTTCCCCCCCTTCCTTGAACCTCCGCGAGGAAGTTCGGCTAGTATCGCCTTCCTGAGGTTTATTTCTTGAGACTCTATGAATCCCCCTTTTCTTCTCCCCATGCCCGCGGCGGCGATCCAATCTCCTCCTGAGGCCGCCTTCGGCCTCCCCTTTTTCATTACGCTGCTCGATAACGAGATCCCCGTGCCCTTGATTTCCCGCGTTTCCGCCTACTCGAATTGATCTCCCTTCCGAGCGGGTCGATGCCTTTTTCCCCCCCTTTCCTAACTGCACCCAATTCCGTAGCATCTAGCGCTTTCCCGATTTCTCAAAGAGCTCAGTTTCCACCGGCAAGCTGATGGCCTCGCGAGGCACACCCACTTTCTAGCCGCGCTCCGGAAGTCTCCTCCCAGCGGCGAGTCCTCGACGCCCCCGACAAGAAAACGTTGTGGCGTCAGTCAGGCGCGTCGCCAAGGATTGCAGGCGGTGGTCCAGTGTTGGGCTTTTCGGCCGGGCCAGCTTGAAGCTCCTCCGTTTTTGGACTTCCCTCTACCCATGCATAGAGAATAACCTGCCTTTTGGATGTCGAGAGCCGGTCGAGAAACTCCTTCGCATAACACAGCTAGTTTGTCTCTTTTCGTTTTTCTTTTCCTGAAGTACTCGCCCTACTGAGAATATAGCACGTAGGTTCGATTTCTCCCTACTAATCCCAGTGCCGCTCACACACGCCGACGTTTTGATCTTCCCGTCATCTTCTCCTTGCTCTCGCGAGGTAAGGTCTCTATTTCGCCGACCCTATTTCGGATACGACCCCCCCTCCCCTCAAGGAGTGCCCTTGAGCTTTCTTTTCAGGCGTCGAGTCCCAGCACCCAGTCGATTTCTCTCCTTTTTCCTGGACCTTCTTCTCCGCGGAATTCACTCGAACCTTTTTTTCGGATCGCTTTCCTGTTGCGCCTCCGGTCCAAATCTGATGATTTCCTTCCGGAGTGGGAGGTTGGTCTAGGTGGCGCCAGAAGATCTGAAGCCGACTTCCCCGTTCTTAAATCCGGCTGACCTCCTGTCCCTGACCCTTCGGACCAGGGACTCCTCGCTGGAAACAGGTTCCTTTTTAACCTCCCGACCTTAAGCAAGCTCTCCTCTGAGAGGAAAGAGAGTTTTGTTTAGCGGCGAGTCCCCTAATATTCCGAGCTCTCCGAATCGATCCCTTCTGGTTCATCCATCCTTCTCCCGAGCTGCAACAGGGTTTGGGACTTGCGAGCAGTTAGACCTCTGGGCGTTCGTTGTACTTTCCATTGTCCGTTTCCCTTACCTGAGTTCTCCCCTAAGACTTAGGTTTCTCCCCCCGCTCCTTTGCAACTTTAGGCCTAGCGCACCGCCCTATGGGACGCGTTTTTTTCCTCTTTTTAACTTCTTGTAGCACCTCTCGTAGCTCCCTCTTAGTGTGATACTTGAACTGCCGCAGCTTTTTTTACAGGGAGAACCCTTTTCGCTCCAGTTATCAATCCCGTCGATCGCCTCCTTCCTCAGGTGATGTTGGAGCGTAATGCAGTTTTGTGAGCTTTTTTTTTCTGTCACCGCTGGCATGCCTTAAATTTCCTTCGTTGCATGCCCCCTTCTTCCCCTTCCTTCCGACACAGGAGTGTATGAGTTTTCTCTAGGACACGGATTGTTTTCTCCTGGCGCTTTCCCTTCAACGCGAAAATTTACCCGGGGCCTCCATCGGTGTTTTTGACCTTTCTTTTTTCCTGTGTCTCAGAAATGCGGGCTTTCGAAAGTAGTTGGAGGTCGTTTCCTTCGTTCCTGAAGTGATACCCTGTCCCTCGCAGAGGAGATTCCTTGTGGTTTTTTGCTCTAAGGGCTTGGACTCTGGGTCTCTCTCTCCCCCCCCCCAACGTTGTTGGTTTTTTCTCCTCTCCCACCTCGTGGCTCACGGACTGATCTTCCACCCTCAACCGCCGTCTTCCTGCCGGCTTGGATGACAGTCTCACTCGGCCCCGCCCCCGAAAACTACTTCTCCTTGCGCGCACCGCCTCTCCCCTACCTTCCTCAAAGAATTCCCTTTTTTTTTGCCCCCGGGTAAGTTTCCAGAGAGCTCTGGTAGACCCCCCTTAAGTTTTCCTAGCACGCCCATTTTCCCAGAGGAATAAAATTCCTTGCTCTCTCGTCCCTCGCATTAATTGCAGGGTCCTTCCTCACTGCGCGGATTTCCCTGAGTGACCATAGATTAACAACTTATGCCAACGCCCCTCGCCGACAGGTGCTGAATAGCGAGGCTCGACCTTTCCTTTTTTTTTTCTATACGCAGAGGACATTTTTTCGACGCGGCTAATTACTGATACTCCGTCAGATAAGGATAGAGCGTCTCCCGTTCCCCCCAGGTCCCTCGTCTTACACCCCCGCGGAAGTATTTCCTCTCTTGTCTCTTCGTCACTCGCTAGAGTTACGAGAGCGCTCCCCCCCAGAATAGTTGGCTAGAGTCTTCCCAACCATTACCTTAGCACAGACCAGGCCACCTCGTAGGGTTCCACACTGATCCTTCCCCACAGCGCTCCTTGAGCAGTCTTTTTGACTCCCGGTCTCCAGAGATCGTTTTTTATCGATAGGTTTTTTTTCTCCATTCCCTGTATGAGCTGTGCATATCCCTCTTCCAACCTCTTTTTCTAGGAGAGCTTTCTTCTGACCAAACAGGATTGGGACCCGAGGTGCCCGGTTTGCCCGCTCCCCTCTTCCCCCCGTTTGAAGGAGAGATACTATTCCCATTTAAGCACTTGAGGTTGTTCTTTAATACATACAGGATGAACCCCTCCCCCTGAGACGCGGTCTTTTCCCTCCTCCGGGAGTCTTCGACGTGCTTAGCAAATGTTTCGCTTCCCCCCTCTCTCGATTTGTTACCCCTCGAGTAATAGCGCAATTCCGCAACTGGCATAGGAAATCTTGATTCTACTCATTATTCGAGCTCCCAGCCCAGATTGTCGCTTTTTTTTATCTGCCCGAAGCAGATACCTTTTCCCCCTCTTGTTTTCTTGTCTCACTAGAAGTTCCCCTATACCGAGTGGAAGGAGGCTCGTAATAGAGTCATCCTTCGTCTTTCTTCTCCATATGTTGGCGGAGCTAGAGGCGAGACTTCCTCCTGAGCTTCCGAAATGGCGGAACTGTTAGCCCCTCTTTCTTATAGACAGGCCCACTAGCCCTATCTTTGTCGGGCGAGATCGATCTTCTGCTACCCCAACAATTTCTTCAGGGTGTCTGCTCCCGCTTCACTGCCGTCGAGATACTTCTTTTGCTGATGAGGTTGTCTGCCGACTTGATTTTCTTCTCGACGGTAACGAATCATTCTTTTGGTACAGAAGATATTCCGTTTCCCCCCCTTCCGAAACCTTTATGGGTAGGCTGATCGTCTCTTGCTTTAGTTATGAGATTCCCGTTCTCCCCTTCCCCGAGCGATCTTGGGGTGCTTTAGTCCTCCCATTCCGGGATGGAATTCATCTTTTCATGTTCTGTAGGAGGAAGAGATTAGGGTCCGTTATCGTTGGATGTCCGGTTTGCACAGAATCCTCGAAATCCGAGACTTAGCCTATCTGAGGTCCAGAGGTTCCTACTTCCCTAGGTTCACTGGCGGCTCGATCTTTCTTGAGTTCATATGACCGATCTGTTTTTCTTCTCTTGGATCTTCCAGCCTCCTCAGGAAAGTCCTCCTCCCGTTTAACGGTTTTAGATAGAGTTTTCCCCCCTCTTGCGCTTCGCGAGAGCGAATCCTCCCTCATTTGATTGTCACTTCAGCTGCCCCTTCAGCCCCCCCGCGCACCGTGTCACGCCCTCTTCTAATCCTATCGCTTAAAGTCGTCTCCTTTGAGGAGCTCTTATTGCTCAGGTTGGTCACGAGGGACTCGCCCTTTTTTTCGCACGGCGTCGCTTCTTTGTCCGGCTCAGCGCTAACTCCCTCCTCGGTGAGCTGTGCACCCCGACTCGTGGGCTTTGCGAGTTTCTTCCTGCGGAACGCTTTTCTGATCCCGGCTTTGGGATTTTCGGATCCTCGGTGTCGAAGGGTCTCTCCCTATCGAGACGAGCTCTGATATTGATATCGCTCTTTTTTTTTTCCCCCCTCCTGGGCCGGCTTTTTCATTTTACCCGAGGCAAAAGTTTTTCTTTCTTCCTGATGGTATGTGCCTTCAAGCTTGTCCGGGTGGGCCTTCGAGGGCTGGATGAGATGTGATAGACCGATTTCCTCTGCAGGTCTGACTGCGCGTGGTCCCCCCATTCTTCCTGTGATCTTGTCGCGATGATTTTTTTTTTTTTTTTCCGTGCTCGGACTCCGAAAATCAAGGAGCCCGACGCTTTTCTTCTAGGCCGGCCAGATGACTTCCTTGACCCTTCCCCCCCCCCCCGTGCACAATTCTTCTCTTTCCAATATGAAGGTGAAGCCTTTGGTGGAGGACCCCGTCTACTTCTTTTTTCTCCTCAGAATTCGCATTATCCACCCTCCCGACCAACTGGTCATCAACTGTCTAAAGCACGGAGTCCCGCTCTATCTTTTGCCCTCCAGAAGACCCATTCAATTTTCCCGTTTTTTTTCCTTTGGCGACGGAGCGCGCTTCTGATTGCGTCGTATAGCCGCGCTTTGCACGACTGCGTCTTCGGGAGCTTTTTTCTGCTATTCGCCATCCTTAAGCTCGACTCAGCCCGCACTGTCAAGAGCTTCCAAATATTTTTCCCTTCCGCCTGGCGTCTTTCCAGGCCCCTCCCTTGCCGATCGCCTGCTCTCCTTCCCATCCAATACTAGTCTGTCTGCCTGCGCGCGAGCCAGATCCCTCGCTGAAGAATCTCCCGTTCTGCGCCCGAGGGAAGCCTTCTTATCCCTCCTGCGAGCTTTAATAGAGGTTGCTTTTCTGCCGCTCTTTATCCCCGCAGGCACTTTTGCCAACTCCCCCTACAAGCGTGCACGCCTCCCCTTTTTTTGTTAGAGTGCGCGGTACTAAAGGTACCCTCCCTAATCCGCGGCTTGCGCGTTTTACCGGTACGATCGATGTTTTTCCTCCTGAGGAAAACGTACGGGAGCTCACCCCCACCCAGTTATTTGCTTCACGTAGACCTCGCGGTTTCTTCCTCTTGCATCTCATCGACTTCTTGCCCTGGAAAGTTACTATTAAACACGAGAGGGGGACTCCCCGGCTTCCTTCTTTTCGGTTTCCTTAGTCCCTTGCGCTCTATTCCTTCCGGTTCAAGTCGCGATGCTCCCCCTCTCCACTCTTCCTCGTCGCCTGGACTTCCGATTCGTCACATACCCTCTCTGCCTCCGCGTAGGGATTTTTTTTTCCCATTGGTG
>Ga0179593_1422326_pt1 | contig 10444 bp, 13 predicted proteins | sample CZODoug2_1_08_16_FD_185931 | JGI IMG/M metagenome (GOLD analysis project Ga0179593, IMG submission 185931) | Vadose zone soil fungal communities from Angelo Coast Range Reserve, California, USA - CZODoug2_1_08_16fungal (PacBio error correction) | ecosystem: Environmental > Terrestrial > Soil >... | reverse complement strand
GACTTCCTTCTTCTTGACCCCATACATCAGGTCTTGTCTTTCCATTCCAGTCAACTTTCCCCCCACTTTGGGCCCTCGCTCCCCCTTTTTGAAACTCCTATCTGGTTCTCGTTTATTTAAATCAGTCCCTCCTGCCACTTCTTTTCCGGTCCTGTAGACGTTACCCCCCCCAGTGATGTCCGTTTGTGAACCCTCCCACCCGCTAACTTGTTTCAGTAGTGAACCCCTTTCCTTCCTCTGTTCTTTGCGGTTCTTTTTATTGTTCTCTTTTTCATCTTCAGGTTATGGCCTTCGCTTTCTCCCTTTTTTTTTCGTTCTTGGCACCCCCCCCTTTTCCACCATTTAAAGATGTTGACAAAATACCCCCCGTCGTTGACCATTTCCCACAGAACACGGCCATCATGGGCATGTCCCTAAACACCCCCCCCCCAACCCTTTCTGCCTCCCGCCTCTTTTCTCCACCGCTTGCCGTTCGAACATTTGTTGTCCCCCCCCAATGACGCCAGTTCTAAGTCCTTTAGTTTCCGTTTTCGGTCCCTGTAATCGCACCGTTGTTCCCCCCTCGCTTCCTCCGTCCATTTTCCAAATACACCAACATTGTCCCCTGGTTAGGTAGGTCAACCTTTTGCGCTTTTTTTTTCCCATGTTTCCTTGAGGGTGGAAACCTTAGTGTTTTCACCCCCACTTCACGACCTTTTTTATTGCCGCTCGGTCCTCCCCACACGATCCTCTATTGATACGCTTCTTTGTTCCCTTTTTTTTTTGCCCCCAAAACCTTCCCGTAGTTCTTTATCCCTTACTTCTGTTTTCCCAAGGGCAATCCCACTGGATCTTCGTGGAGCTCTTATTGACTGTTTGAAGCACATTTCCTCCTTTTTCTAGGAGTTGAAAAGTTCGTTTTAATTGGCCATTATTCAATGTACTTTTCTGTTACTTTGGCCCACCCCCAGAGCCGCTTAGTCCTTCTCTTTCCCACTCTCCGGTTGTTGTTCCTCTGATTCGTCAGCGGGCGCTTTTTGTGTGGGATTTGTGCTACGGGGCCAGGACCTTCCGAATCAGTTCCTATTGTCACTTTTCATTACAGAACTTGTCCTCCTTTTTTTTTTTTTACTGCGGGGCACCGCATTTCCCCCTCTTTATTTTTTGATTTTGAAGTGGACTCATTGAGGTTTTTTGGAGCCAGCCCTGGTTTTTCTGTAATTTTGTTGGGCATGTCCTTGCAAGTTGCTGCGTTTTTTTTTTTCTTTTTGACCCTTTTTTTTCCGTTCGAATAACTCTTCGGCTTGTTTTTTCAACCCCCCCCTATTTCCCCTCATTGGTCCAATTTCCCCCCCAGACTTTTTCTTCCCCTGGCTTTCCTCACCTGGTAACAGTCTATTTTGGCCTTTCGATTATGATGCTTTCATTCGCCCCCTGGGGGAGTTGCCCCTCTTCCCCCACGTTACGCTGTTTCCACGTGTTCAGGGATTTTTTGTTTTCCATTTTTGCCCCTCTGGGTTCGTCCGCAGCTTGGCTTTTCCTAACCTCGTTCGTTTTTTTTTTTGGACCCTCTGTTTTGGTTTTGTAGGGTTCCCGTCGGTCATTTTCGCGTTGCGGAATTTTTTGGGTTGACATTTTTCACCCGTCACCCTGTATTTCTCTTCGTTATTTCTACTTTGAGGTTTTTCCATCGCCAACAGGGCGTTTTCCCTTCCCCCTCCACCCTTAGATCATAGCCATGGCGTGCATCTGATTTTGCCCCACGGTTGATATCTTTTTGCTTTTGTTTTTCACGATCCCCTTTTTGTTCGTTTCTTTTTCCCGGTCTGCAGTCCCCCTTATTGAAAGTATTCTGCTGATTGGCGATTTTCCCCTTTTGGCGAGTCCCTTTTTTGCGCCCCCCCCTTTTTCCCTTGGAGACTCGGGTGACCATTTGTGGATGTTCCTTGATGGGTCCTTCGGCCGAGTGCTGTGTCATTTAGTTTTTCTTTTTCTGTTTTTTAAAAAATGATTTTGTTTAACTGAAAAACTGTCCTACACTTAGAATTATCTTTGCCTTTTGCGTTTGGAGTTCCGATTTACCTTCTGACACCGGTTGGGCAGTGCTTTGCGTTGGGTTGCTTTTGTTTCCTTTGGCCTTTGACCCAATGTTCCCTTCTGGGGGTGAAGTAATTCGTAACTTAGTTCCTTGGTTTTGTCAGTTTTTTTGCCTGTTCCCGCTTTCCCTTGAGAGTCTTTTCGTTCGTATTTGATGGTCTACTTTTTTCCTTCTTTCCAACCTTGCCGTTGGTCTGGTTTCCCCTTTTTTTGTTTTGCTTGCCCTGTCTTTAGTGAACCCCCCCCTCCTTCCTGGCCAGCCTGCTTTTCGTGTCAGGTTTCCCTCCCCGAACACTTTCGTAGGTTTCCTTTTTAGAGCACCCATCACGTGGTTTTTTGCCCCTGGGTTCGATGCGTTTGCGGGTCTTCTGCTGTTGACGTATTTGCCGTATTCCCCCCCCTCCCCCTTTTTCGCCGCGACGGGTATTGGTTTGGTATGTTTACTCTTTTGGTCTCCTGTGTTTCCGGGGTTCGGGTCCTCGCGTGCCTTTTTTGCAGAAAACCGCCTCTTTTTATCGCAAACACTGCCCTTTTTTTTTTTACGCATCTTTTCGAAAGCTTTGGACTTGTTTTTTGTCCATTTTTTTCCTTTGTTTCCTCCCTTTTTTTCTTTTTCCTACGTAACCAACGACATGACGATAACGCAACCCCCGTGGGGTTTTTTTTTGCTACTTTTTTTGCCCCTTTGTTTTCTTTTTCGAACCAGGTCCATCCTACCTCCGGGTCGGGCTGTCTTGGGCGGGACCGGTTTTCTTTTTGTGCGTTTTTTTTCTCTTTATTTTACCCGCCGTGCCTTGGTACGGTATCCCCCGTTTTAGGTTTCGTTTTGTTTTCTTCCCCCCCTTACTAGACCACTGTCCCTTCTCTGTTTTTGTTGATAGAGTTCACCGTTTTCTATTGCGGCCATCCCTCCAAGTCCGAAAAACACGTTTTACCTGTCCGTCCCCCCTTCCCCGCCTAGCCTCCCCCCGCATTGCCCTTGCCAAGCACCTCGCCCCACACAAACCCCCCCCCCCCACCAGGCTTTCTTTGCTTTGGCCCCTGTGTTTCTGAAAGCATTTCCTTTCCAAAACATCCCCCTGTATTTATGTGCTTTTTTTTTAATCCTGTTTTCTTTTTTTTCCCTTCTTTCTCAAGCAGAGTGCTATTGCGCCACTTCCCAAAGTTCTTTAGAACCCCCCCAATCCTCAACACCCTCTCTAGTGCTTTCACCATCTTCGTTTTTTCCCCCCACCCCTATCATTTTGTTGCCCTAATTTTTGCCTCCCACTTCTTTTTTCCCTTCCCCGTCTCTCTCTGTATTCCAGGCGTCTTTACCAACTTTCCTCCAAGTTTTTGGGTTTTTTGGCCTGCGTTTTTGCGGCGACCGGGCTTTTTGTACGCTAGACTTTCGACCTCCTCCCCTCACGTAAGTTTCCCCACCACAGTGGCTGGTTATAGAGTGGAGTGCCCTACCCGGCACATCCCCCCGGACCCCTCCCCGGTCCAGTTTTCAAGTTAGTTTTCCGTTTTCTTCTTGCCGAACCTCGGTCCCGCGGCTCCACCCCAGCAAATTCCCGTTTCGCCTTCCCGTCACCCCCCTTCCCTCCAAAACGCAAGCCATCGGCACTTCCACCCACTTTTTTTTTTCCCCGGCAACCCATCTTATCCCTTCAAGCTTCTTCTTCACCCTTCCCGCTGCAAAACCTCCCCCCCGCCACAAACCTCCCAACCTTGTTTTTGCACTTCCCCCTTTTTCTTCTTCGATGTTCATGGCCCCGTTCCAATACTTCTCTTTTTTTTTGTTCGATTACTGGTTTTTTCATCCCTTTTTTTTACCAACTGATTCCTCCTTCTGCCCCCTACATCATTAGTAGTCCCCTTTTTTCCCTCTCAAGGGAACGCCCAAACTGTTTTTGGCCTTCCTCGTTTCACCCGTGCCCCCCCTCTTTTTCTCGCTGGACATTTACAACGGGCTTTCTTTTTTCTTGTCGCCAACAAAATTGTTCCGAAATCTTGGGGTGTTCTTTTTTTAACCTGATACCGCCCCAGTTTCTTTGGACTCCTCGACGTTCTGATTTAGCCATTTTCTTCTTCTACAGCTGCGCACTTGTCCCCTGCAACCCCCTCCTCCCGTCTCCCCCGTTTTTCTATTCGCCGTACCCCCCCCACCGCGTTCTTTCACACCCTCCCTTTTCCCCGCCCACATGTGGCTTTCTTCCCCCCTCCCACCCCAAACATCCTTTCCCCCCTCCCAGTTTTCGAACCCACATGATTTCCTCCCCCGCTTTGTAAAATTTCCCTCTTTCGGGGTCGTTTTTTGTGGAACCCAGCGGCATGTTCCCCTTAAGCGCGCTTGCCCCTTCAAAATCCACCCCCCCCAATGCGTCAGGTTTTTAGTGGTCACCCCGGTTTTGACTTGTTTGCTGGGTTTTCTGAGTTTGAGCCCCACGCGCTTTTATTTTTCGCTCGTGCCAGGGTGCAGATCCTCGTTTCCCGACGGTGCTTGACAATCTTCCCGCCCCCCCTCCCAGTGTTTTTTCCATTGCGCTGGGTTGGATTGTCCCTGTCCCATGTAATGCTTTTCTGGGCTTTTTTGTTGCTTTTCCATACACACTCTGCCAATGAGCAACACCCCCCCGTTGCGTAGGTCTTTGGCTTTGATTCGCCCTTTCCTCCTCCCCCCCCCACAACGCCTTATCGATCTATTCTCTTTTCCCCTCTTGTTTCGTCGGATCTCAATTTTTTCCTTTGTTTGGGGCGACGGGTCTGACCTCCTGTACCCACGGTATACATCGATGTCTCTTCTTGCTTGTCAATGTCCTGGCCCCCGCTTTCTGTTTTTGACCCTTTATGGGAAGCGCCCATCTCGTCCTTTTTTTTTTCCCCTTTGGATGGGTTACAGTCCGGTTTTTGTTTCTTTTGGGTTCTTGCGAGTTTTTTGGGTTTCTCTATCGTTTGTCTTCTGCGGCAACTTCGGGTTAACATAGTCCCCCATTTCCACACCAAGCGGCCCCTTTGGTGTTAACCTTTGCTTTTGTTCTTTTGCTCAGTTGACCTTTTTTTGTTTTTTTTCCCAGGTCTTTCCCGACGCTTGCCAAGGGAGAGTGGGCTCATTGTTCGTCGCCGGTCAGCGTTGGCGTCGACATTGTTTTTGAAAAGATTTGTGGTTTTTTTTTTCTGGCTTTTGTACTTCCATGTGCTTGCGGGATTTCTTTGTTTGGTTGACATTTTTTACGATTTTTTTAAGTTTTTTTCGTTCCTCCCACTTTCGTGTGATTTCCGTTTTCTGGTGCTTAGACACTCGGCGCAAGCACACCATGTATCATTCCGGTTCCTTCGTATCTGTGTGACCGTTCGCAGATCAGCGGTGGGCTCTTTTGTCACACAGACTTGATGGAACTTTTTTTTTTCCCAGGCCATCCTTTTTCGACTTACCACCCCAAAGCCTCTTGGCGGGCGCTTCCCCCATTGGCGAGACCCATTGTTCTTTATTTTGCCCACTTTTTTCAGCCTCCTCCTACGGTATGCCTTGAGGGACCCTAGTCCTTTCTAGTGGATGTCGCCGTGTTTTCGTGTTTTTTTTTTTCCCACAACCCTCTTTGTCTCTTTTGCCATCCGTGCAGACTTTAGGGCTTGCCCTTCCCCGGTCGATTCTTTGCCTATCTTCCAGTCTGCACATCTGTTTTTCTTTTTCTGGTGGCTTTTGCTTGCTTTTGCCCACCGTTGAGTTTTTTTTTTTGAGGGTCGTTCTTTTCCAGAATTTAAGATGGCGGGGGTTTGTTGCCTCCCCTTTTTTGAATCCGTTTTTTTTTGATTTTTTTCTTCCCGTGATCTTTGACACTGACCTTTCGAGGCTTTGCTGTGAAGCCGCTTTCACTCGTCGGGAATCGGGACGTGCCGGTTCAGTTTCCCAACGTTGTTTTTCTTCTTGGATTGTCGCCGGAACTTTTCCGGTGTGTCTCCTTATCGCACGACCCCCTCCCACGTTGCCGCGCTTTTTGCTTTTGTTGCTTAGTCGGCTGGGGTCGTCTTTTTTCGACGTTCTAAGTTCCTGATTTTTTCGCCTTTTCTTTGGATGTTTGCCTGTCTTTTCTGGCCGCATGCTCTTTGATTTGGTGGAGATCCTCCCTTGCTACGCAGAAATCTCCTGCACTTGCGATTCAACCCCCTGATTTGGATCCCCCTTGTTATGACGCTTTGCCGCATGTTTTTTTTTCTCCTCTTTCCCTTTCATCCCTTGCTTGAGCCTATTTAACCAGCCACTAAAATTAGAAGCCGTTACCCCGTTACAAACTTTTTGTTTCTTTCTAACTGCTTCGATTGGCTGTTTTCCAACTACCTCCCCTTTGCATTTTGTGAGGTTTGGTTTTCCCTTTTTGGCCGGCGGGCTGCGTGCTTTTCGACCCGTTCCCCCCGTGGGGGCCGTGTCCACTTTGAGGTTAGCTTGGTTTTTAATAGCCTTTTCTCTCCTTTTTCCTTTGTTCCCTCTTCCTTTTTTCGAGTCGTCGATTGAAAACAGTCTTTCATTTTTTTTTCCCTCCTCAAAGCCTCCCACGTTTTTGATAACCCCCTGTTCCCCCCCCCTCGTTCCCGTCAAGTTTCTTTCCCGTCATGCCCCGGTCCCACTCCCCATCCGTGAAAAATGTTATTGGTTCGACCACATGCCACCATTACTCGTTAGTGTCCCCCCCTGCCCCCACTTCCTTTATGTGTTTATCTTTTCGTTTACTAAGGTTGGATGCTTTTTTTGATCCCTTCCGTCTGGTTATTTCTCCCCCTACGCGGTCCCAAAACAAAACACCGTTTTTCAAATACCTTTGCCCAACCTTTTCCCCCCACTTCTTTTCTTTGCTCTTTTGCGTATCCTCTTTTCTTTCCCTTTTTTCTTGCCTCCTTCTACCCAGCCGTTCCGGTCTTTTGCTTTCTTGGATCCCCCATCGGATTACAACTCCTTTTTCCCCTTCCCATCCCCCTTTTCCCCCCTTGGGCTAACTTTTGTGTGGGGAATAAAGTTCGTCGACAAGCTGACGCCCCCGCCGCCTTCTTCAGTTTCCCGAGCACCCGTTGCTTTTTCTCCGATTTGGGAACCACTACGGCCGTCTCTTCCATTTTACAGTGCACGTGCGTGTCTTTTGTTCTTCTGCTGTATTTTTCCTCCATAGGGAGCAGCTTGCTCCCCATCCCCAACCCCCAGTATGCACGTATTTTCAGGCTTTGATTAACCTCCTTCTATTCTCCAAACAATCAAGTCAATCGGTGCCCGTCAAAAACTTGATCCACAATTCACGCCCCGTTACCTAGATTTCCTTTCCGAATGAGTCCTTTCCCCTTACCCTTCCTCGTCATGAAGACCACCCGTCCCTTTTTTTTACCCCTACACTATTTCACGGTAATCTTTTTAGGACTTCCTTCATTATCGACCAAGCCACTTCCCTCCGGGTGTGGTCGCCGATTGACCACGTTCCAGTCCATCTTTTTAAACCCCCCCTGTCAAGTTGGCTCCTTTTCACCCTCCTTCCTGCCTCGTGTCCCTAAGGAAACTTACCAAACCTTTTTTTCTGCTCCCTTTTGGCCAAACTTTCCGGCTTTTTTGTTTCTATTGGAACCCTCCGCCCCCTAGGCCGCCTTATTTTCAAGGTGCTGAGATTTACACAACACCTTATTCCTTCCTTTGTGAACGTCGATCCCCCTGCCACGTTTTCTTCCCAAGATATTGGCGATTTCCTTTTTAATTTCCTGGCATCTACGGTTTATGCCTTTCGTCCTTTCTTTTGAGATGGTCCACAAAACAACTCATCTCCAAGTTATCTTCTGCAGTCACCTTCTTTGAAACTGTCCCCACCCCCATCAAAATTTCCTCAACCATGAGGGGTGCCCTCCGGCCCTCAAAACACCCCTCTTTCTGCCCGTGGCCGGTCTTTCCCTCCGCACCCCCCCTTGGCCCTGTGCGAACGCCCTCTTCACCGGCCCTTCTCCTGATCCTTTTCATTCGGTTTTGTCGTCGCGAACTTAGTTGGAATCCCCGTTTTTCACGCTTTTTTGTTTTTTTCTTCCCTTGCCCCACCCATACAACCCAAACCAAGTGGTCCCCCCCGTTAGAGGATTTTCCCCCTTTGGCTTTTTTGCAGGTGGTGGATTTGATTTGTCACTCTTTAGTGCCCCCAACCTCCGAATTTGATTTTTTCCCTGCTAATACTTCCCTCTTAAGATCTCTCCCGTCTTTTCTTGCTTCGCCCCCCCCTTAGTTCCTCCCGTACCCCAGACTGCTTGTTAACACCATCCACGAGCTTTCCCCAGGAAATTTCCCATTAATTGCTGGGGTCTTGAACCCTTTTTGCCAGTCCTAATCCCTCTCTCGTACCATGGTCCCCTTGGGGGAAGTTCTTTGCATTCGATTCCGCCCTGTAGTTCCCTTCCCCCACCCCAAGCTTCTTCGTTTCTCTTTCCTCATTCCGTTTTTGTGTGTTGCGCTCTGCTTTAAGGGGTCGCTGGTGGTGGCCTGTCCCTTTGGAAGGACATTAGATTTTCGTACCTACGTTGCCCTTTATTTCTCAATGCTCTTCTTTTTTTCGTGCAACTTCCCCTGTTTTTCCTTCCACCGAATTAATTCTTCCCCCCACTTTCCCCCACCGGTCCAATTATGTTGGTTTTTGCCAGCACTGTGTTGTGGTACTTTTTTCCATCTTTTTGTGCTGTACCGCCCGTCCCCTCTTGAGCGGTCTTTCGTTTTTTGCTTTCCTGCTTGGGCGCATACCCGTCGTTTTTTGTGTCCCTTAAGTTCTGTTCCATCAAGTCCCCCCCCTGTTTTGCACCAAAAAAGCTCCACTTTGGTTGGACCCTTCATCCCTTGGTGCGTTTTTTTTCTTTTTTCCTTTTGCTAGCGCCCGCCTCGCTTCTTGCGATTCCCAGGCTACCTTTTTTCCTCCCTCCCCCCCTTGACGCAAGGATCTTTTTGCTTTCTGTTTGCAGTCTTCGTTCTTCCTTGCGTTTGATTTTTCTGAACGTCGGTTTTGCATTGTATCAATCTTTTTTGTGGGTTTTTCTGTGCGGCATTGGTTGCTGGGTCTGTCTTTTTTTTTTTTTTATTTTTCCCTGCCCCGGTTTCCTTGTCGGCTCTTTTTCTTCTTTGGATGCCGGTTGCTTTTTGCCATCCCCTCCCACCTTAGGCGAAAGTTGGCATAACCCTTTTTTTTCAGCGGATTCGAACTTTTGTCGGCATATTTCCTTTTTTCCGCATATAGTTTACTTTTCAACTGATAGTTTTAGTCTTTCCCCACTTCCATCAACTTTTTTTTTAGTTCTTTTTTTTTCCGGGACAAAAGAGGCTTCTCCTTCTGTAGGTCCATGGAGATACAATATGGGCCTATTTGCCCCTTTGATCCGTAGAGGACTCTCTTTGCTGATTTCCTTGTCCTGCGTCCTTCCTATTGAATTTCTGGTCGAAGTTTAGGTTGGTCCCTTACCTTTGCCCCTTGCAAGCCCGCTGACAAGAGGTGACCCCTTTCGGTTTGTGCAATTTGTCAGTGTCGCCTATTCCCGTTCCCCCGGTGATTTGGGACTGGGGTTGGCTTTTTTTGACCTCCCCTTGGTTTTTTTCCTTTTTTTTTGACAGTCTTGAAGGCGCCTTCTGGACCCTGGAAATCGTAATTGTGGGTCGGTTGTTGCCTTTTTCCTGTTTTGTTGTTTGTCTTTTTCCTTCTGTTTTTTTGATTCAAGTTGGGTGAGTCATTCGAACTTGCCGTTGTTTTACTCTCTGGGCTCAGGTCTTGACCACGGACTGTTTCTTTTCCAGGCCCTTGGCTTTTGTTCAGGGTCTTTCTGCGTGACGTTCTGCTTTTCCTGCGCGTTTGAGCCACCTTAACGTGGGTCACTCGTTGTTATACGTAGGATTGGGGGGCGTCTTCGGACGTTTCGAACTTCCCAGCCCCCCCGGCCCGCGCGAGGGATGGGTCTTGCTGAACGTTTGCTCGCTGTTTTGGGCCGCCAGGTTCTCTTTTTTTTTGCACTTTCGGGGGCTGAGTCCCCAAATTTTATCCCCCTTTTCTCAGGACCTTTATCTTGCAACGGGTCGAAGTTGACCCCACCGAAAGATGGAGAACTCTTTTTTTTCCTCGTGCTTCATGGTTTTTTCTCTCCCTTCCTTCTCTCCTCTGGCTTGTTTTGTTATTTAGCCACCTATTTAAAGCTGCATTTTTTAGCTCCACCCAACCCACAACATAAACATTTCGTGTCTTTTGATCTGATTTTTTTTTCTCAACAAGCCTCAATATACAGGGGCGATTGTTTTGGGTCTGGGGGTCTCCCTTTTGCTGGGAACCGTTCCCGAGGTTTTCTCCCTAGTCCACGTGGGATTTTTCGGTCAGTTGAGGGCTTTTTCATACAATGT
>Ga0179593_1415485_pt1 | contig 10444 bp, 5 predicted proteins | sample CZODoug2_1_08_16_FD_185931 | JGI IMG/M metagenome (GOLD analysis project Ga0179593, IMG submission 185931) | Vadose zone soil fungal communities from Angelo Coast Range Reserve, California, USA - CZODoug2_1_08_16fungal (PacBio error correction) | ecosystem: Environmental > Terrestrial > Soil >... | reverse complement strand
CCCCCTCCCCCTTCCCACCGGCGTCGTCGAAGTTTCAAACCTGTTGTAAGGAGTCTGGTGATTTTTTTTGATTTTGTCCTGCTCCTCCCCTAATAAGTACCCCCTTTTTTTTCCCTCACCTCCTTTTCCGACACGCTGTTCGTTCCCCCCTGGTTGAACCTCCCCCCCCTCTTTCGCTGGTCTACAGGTGGGGGTCCTTGACAGGTTGCGCTTCCCCAACACGTGCTTTTTTTCTCTTTTGTTTCCCCTTCCCGTCCCCCTTCTTTTTACTTCACCTGACATGTTTCTTGTCGGTCCCGACGTTCCGCGCATCGTGGAACTTTTTCTTTGGACAGCCGGTCCAGTGTGACTATTTGACGACTTCACCTGTGGAGCAAAATGCCTTCGTTTTTCTCCCGACTGGTTGGGTAAATAACCCTCTTTGCCTTTCGAAAACCTGAGTCGTGTCCCGGGTTTAATTTTGCTCGGCCCTGCTTTCCTGGGGTTTCACTGGTTTTCCCGCCAATTTCCCCCGCTTCTGGCCCGCGACTGTCAGTCCCTGGGCTTTTTTTTTTTTCTCGACCCGCCAGCTAAAAATACTACCTTTATCCCCCCCCCCCGCATTTTTGGTCCACTTTCCCCATCTTTGCCTAATTTAAATTTCCCGGTCCGCATAATAATTATCCAATTTTTTGGTGGGCTTTTTTCTGCCCCTCTTTACTGCGACCTCACAAGTTGTGACCTGCCATTTCCATTGACCTGCCCTTCCTCTCAGGCGGCATAGATCCCCGATGTCAAATTCCTCCCCCAATCGAATTGGAACCCTACTACATCGGCCGTTTTTCATTCTCGTGGTCTCCCCCAAATGAACCTCAAGCTTGCGACCTACCCATCAACTTCTGGTCCTTGCTCGGCGCCTTTCCTATCTCCTTTTCTTCCTAGGTTAAAAGATGAAGCAGTGTTCTCCGTCAAGGATGCTCGACTTGGGGTCGAAATTTTTCATCCCGGGTCCTCTCCCCCATAGCCGTCTATCTCCCACATCCCCTTATAGAAAGTCGCCTTGCCCTCTCTTCCCAGACCCCCCTTCAGAATACCCTTGGGAAATCTTTCAACGACCTTGGACCGTGAGGCCTTCCTGTTTCTTTTTTTCCCCTCTACTTGGGAAACCGATTGGCCGGTCTTTACGCTCCTCCCCGACCACTAGTCTCCTCAGGCGAAAGGGCGGCCTTTCTCCAGGGGGCCCGAGCATGGATGGCATGTCTTTTTCCTATCTTCCCATCGGTTCTTTTTGTTCCTCTGATCCCACGCATTCGAAAGCTTTGTCTCTGATTTCCCCGCCCAAGTACCTTGCGAAGACCCGTAGTTTCCTAATTACCCCAGGTGATTCGCCTTTTTTCCGCGACCCCAACCCTTTTCTTTTTTTTGATGTTCCCGTTCTAAAATAAAAACTATGGACTGTTCAGCTCCAGGACCAAAGCCCCAAGGCCATCTTTCCCCCTTAATTTCTCGCCTTTTCTTAAGATGTGATGAATAGGAGTCGGTTTCCTATTGCTCTCCTGTTACCCTTTCTCCTCCCTTTTCCGAAGATAGGAAAATGGACCGGCGGGACATCTGTAAACAAAGGGACTGTTTCCATTTTTCTTCTCTTTTTCCCTTGGACTGTTCTTTTCTTCGTAAGACTGGTGATTTAGTGGTTCACCCTTTGTGAGGTCCTTTCCCCTTTTTCAGAGGTTCTGGTTCTCGCCCTAGGTCAATTCCTATGTCTCTTTCGGCGTACCTCCATTCTCGGGCCCTTTTAACCTGTCCTGTCTTTGGTTTTGCATCGGGGCTTCTCTTCTCCATAATTGATTTTTCGTCGTTTAAAGCTTCCAACTTCCAGTGAAAAAGATGCTTTGGGCTTTTTAGTACCTGCGTGGTCAACTTTCCTGTACTTCCCCTGGAGATTTTTTGGATTTTCTGAGCGGGCTCCTTGTGGAGCCAGGAACGATTTCTCTTCGAACCCTTCCCCCCCCACTGTTCATTTCTCTCACGGGGATTGTACCCACAGGTCCCTATTCATCTCTTTCTTAATTCGAGTTTTTGGGTGTCCGGCCTCGTGTTCCCCCATTCTTTTCCCTGGTTCTATCTTCAATACTACTTGTTGTTGTTAGATCTCTGATTTTTCCCTTCCGAAATGGAACATCTGAGGCGCTGCCCCCCCCCCCCCCCAAAGCGACAGCAAGAATATGAATAGGGGAATTACCGAGGAACCCCGTGTCAGGAATTTCCTGGAAAACATGGAGTTTTAATCCCTCATTGTCCCCCATATCACCAGGACTGCTCTTCCCCCCCCCCTGACCCCTTCCAACACGATTTCTTTTCCTTCCTCAATTCGAAAAATGAAAGAGGCCTATAACCAGAGCCTTTTTCTTTTTTTTCCAATCGTTTGTCCCGACATAGCCGAACTTAATTGAGTCCCTCCTACTTTGTCCCAACTTCCTTCAAAGCCGAGATGATGGCGGTCCTTTCACTAGTTCCCGATGGCGGACCATCAGACCAAGGGTCCCCCCCTGAAGTATCCAACGAGGGTTGAGCACTACATCCGTCGACGGACGAAAGCCTTTTAAATTTTCCCTCTTTTCTGGAAGAGCACAGGAGAAAGGTGAAGCCAAAGCACCCGTCACTACGACTATTTCCTCTATGCTCCATTTTTTTTTTTTTATCTACTTCTCCCCTTTTCCTTGACGAACCCTACAATCCCTCCCTATCGCCGATCCCGCCTGCCTTCCCAGCTTCCTCATCTGAGGATTCCCCCGGTCAAAGGTTGAACGTGGTTGGTTACTCTGTACACTTTTTTTTATTATTTTGAACGGTCCCCATTTTCAAACCCCCAATTTTTTTTTCTGGCCCCCCCATTCCTTTGGGTTGCCCCCGCGACTGCTCTCCAAAGCTTTTTCACTTGCCACTAGAACCTCCTTCCTGATAGAAAGTGCGTTTTCTCCTTCTTTCTTGAACCAGTCCCGTAGATTGAGAGTATAAGGCGACATACCCTTTGCGGAAGTTTCAGCGAACCCTTTCTCCCTCTTGCTGAATTTTCATCTTTCTCTGGATGCGTGTGTTGTGTCCTCCAGTCATCCTTCGTTTTCTTCGAGAAAGAAAAGCTGCGATGCTTCACTCTGGCCTTTTTGTCTCTCCATCCCCCCCTTTTTCTGGAGACTTCTTTGTCGGTGCCGTCTCAATTTCGGCTCTTTCTTATCCTTTCTTGTTTCTGCTGATGCGCTTCGAGATATCGTAAGGTTCCACCCTATATAGGCAATAAGCGTTGTTCTTCTTAATAAGTTGTAATTCTCCACGGCTTCATCCCTTTTTTTACGCTCGTCCGTTGACCTTATGTGTTTGCCTTTCTCTTTCCCCTCCCTCGGGATTTTTCGGTCGCGTTTCTTGACATTGTGCCAAGTCCTTTTTCTTGTCTTCCTTCCCCCCCCTTTTTTTAATTTTGACATCTTTCGGAGTCGACGAATCGATGCCTTTGCAGTTCCTTTCTCATGGTCTGCCCCCCTTTGTTAGTCCAGTTCATCGCAACAACCCAAGCTTCCAATTCTCCGGTAACGTAAATTTTTTTTCCTCTTCCCCCCCAGCTTCATTTGTCACCTGCAGTTCATGGTAGCAAAATTTGCTATATGTCCGCTTGTCCAGCACATTTTTTCCCTCCCCGCTGACATTCAAGGGGCCCTTAGTCCTTGTTTCGTTACCACCAGGTTTGAACCTCTTCCCGGCCTGCGAAAAGACCGAAACCCGTCACTCTCCTTGTCACTTTTTTATTCCACACTGTCTTCTTAAAGCCTCACTGAGTCCTTTTCTTTTTTCGGGTTTCCAATTGTCCCCCACTGTCCGCTTTTTCCAGACGCCCAATTGAAAGTTTAATTCCACCATGTGCTTGACTGTCCCCTCTTCCCTTGACTTGTTCCCCAACCTCCCTGCAGCTTTCGGGTGGTCCTCCCCCTTTTTTTTACAGATTACTAACAACGCCCCCCGATGTCGATCTTTTTCCCCGTTAAACGTCTTTACATTTCCGTCTTGGTCATACTTCGTTTCACTTCCCATTTAGTGGTCTTTAGCACCCGAGATTGAGCCTACGTCATGACATTTTCTGGGACCCTTTCTTTTTTTTTGTTCCCTTTTATCTCCTTCTTTCCTCCTCTCGTTTTGTTTTTGCTCTCGTCACCCCCCCCCAACCGGCGTCGTCGATTAGCAAAATGTGAGGTCCCTTTCCCTTTTCCCGTTCGTTGTCCTTGCTCCCCCGACCTCTCTCGGAATAATTACTCCTTTGTTTTCCCCCACGCCAATTGTCCAAACGCTGTTCTTTACAGTGTGAACGGCAAGCGTTCCGTTCCCGTCGACCTCTGAACTTTTCGTGCCTCCCCCCCGTGCCAGGTTTTTTCTTCCCAGTAACCCCCCCTCGAGTCGAGTCTTTTCACCTCGTCAAAGCTTCTGATTTGCCCGCACCTTTTTTCCTTTCGGGTACACACGTTTCCTTCCCGAGGGGAAAGTTGTGCGTCTTTGACGTCCGAGGACAGGTGCCCTTTCTTTCCTCCTCAACTTCCTCTCCCCCCCAAAGCCTTCTGGTCAGTTGGATTGTCCTTCCCTGGAATGCGTTGGATCCCTTTAACAGCAAATACCTTTCTTTTAAGGGTTTTCTCATCTTTTGTCTTTGGCACCTTGTTTTTCATGGTTTAACGTTTCCAATTTACGGGGCCCATTTCTTTCAGCGATGGACGAGGCCCTCTGGCGGTCGTCTCGGCCGCAGCTTTCCTGGTCAATACTTAAGATTTCATTCGGGTCCCGGCAAACCGCTCTATCACCATTTACCCCCTTTCCCGGCATTACCTCCTTTTCCCCCCCCTTTTTTGGGTATGTGTTGCCTTGACTTTGACAACTAACAAGTGTGAATTCGACGACCCCTTCAGGCTACTTTTCCCTTCGCTAACTCTGTTCCACCTTCTAACATCCCTTTTGACTCCGATCTCGGCGTGCTTGACTTCGCAAATACTTTGACCTGAAGCGCCTCCTTTTCACTACTCGTCCTTGCCTACTCGGTTTATTTCAACAGAATCCCTTGGTCTTCGCGAGTGTCAACATGCGGACTCGTTGCTTTTTACCCCAAGGATGTTAACCCATTCATTTTGGCCTTTGTCCCTTTAATGTAAGTTGCCCGTCTCGCATCCTCTATCTCCCCCCTCCTTGATAACCCGTGATCCCGTCAATGATCCGGCCCGACACGTCAGATCCTCCTCATCCCCCTTTGGTCACGGTATCACCCCCACTGTTTCCCTTACCGTGCCATTCTTGGTCTTTTTTCCTGCGAAGAAACTTTATCTCCGGAACGTCTTGACAAGCATGTCCAATGCCCTATTCCTTCGCAAGCTCGCTTTGATCGCTTTCCGATCCCTTTTGAAGCGCATATTTCGCCTTCCTCCTGATGCGCCCATCTGACGTTAGGAAGATGCCTCCTGCCCTTGAGATCTGCCCAAGAGCCCGTCCCCGCTTCGATTAGCCCCTGGAGAGCATCTCGTCTATTTTCCCAACGGAGAGAATGGGTTTTTGTTCCCTCCGTGCCCCAGTGTGGCTGTGACGTTCGCCTACCTCCCCAACTTTCCAATTTAATTATTAGGTTACACCAAGCACCCGGGCAACTTTCTGTTTCCTCCTTCGCGCTCTATTTGAAGGCTGCCATTCTGGCTTCGCTGATTAGTGAATGCAGCAGGGAACATTGTTTTCCTCTCAGATGCCCCCTTTGCTCATCATGACGGCCTCATCGAATGGCCTTGCTTTCGACCTCTCCTGGGTCCCCCTCTTGCCCCGCACTTATGTTCATGTTAGTCAGCGTGCGGGATTTGGCGTCCCCCCTCTTTGGGTAGCTCTTTCATTTTGCCCTATTTTGATTGTTTCCTCTGCCCCTCCTTTTAAATGCATGTCTATTTCGCGTTAACCCGCCCCTCTCGGCTTATTACGTGCTTTTCTGTGTGAGCGACATTTCATGCGCTTTCCCTGACTTGTCCCTCCCAGTACGACAAAGGCTTTTTCTCCTTTTTTTTCCTTCCCCTTCCTTGGGAGAAAATCCCGTCCTCTTCCAGGCGCTCGTTTTTTTTTTATTTTCTTCCTGACATGGGATCCCCAGGGATTTCTTTGCTAAATTGTAACGGGCCAAATCCCCCTGTTTCCTTCCCCTGCTACCTGGATCTAGGGACCGGTCCCTACCCTATTCTTTCTTGTAAGTCGGTTGTTGGTTTATCGATTTTGACCTTTTTTTTCCTTTGAGATCTCTCTCTTTCTCCCTCCGTTTTTTTTTTTAGTGTTTGAGGATCGACACACTCAATGGAACACTCTAGAGTTACCCCCCACCACCCCCCTCGGCTCCAGTACCGAATATTCATGGGACCTGTTTACCTGAATCCCTTTCTCTCCGTCATTTGAGAAAAAACATTGTGTCTTTCAGGCCGCGTTAACGTGGCTTAACCTTGAGGCCCAGACCCACCTCCCCCTCTTATATTTCCCCCCGTTGACTTCCTTTTTCGACCAGCGGGTTCGCCCCCTCTTTTTTCTTTTCCTTACGTTTTGTCCAGCTTTATCGCGACCGTCCCCACTGTACCCCTGCCGCGGGGCGAGATTGGATGTCTTTTTTTAGTCTGTGCAAGAGGACTTTCTTTAACTGAGGCCCACATCCCTGCGGTGGTTTTTTTTTTTTTTCAAATTCAAGAACTCCAACGAGGGTTCGCCATAACCGCGGTTGACTAGCACCGAACTTTCCCCTTTTTCGGTCTGGCCAGGCTTCCCCCTTGAATTTGCGACCACTCCCCTTCCCACAAGCTCTTCATTTGTGCGTGATCCACTTCTATGTCGGTTCTTCCTGTCACCCAGCGCCCCCCCTATTTTCCCAGCCTGACTGACTTTGCATCCCCCTCCCAGAATAGAGCGCCCTGTCCTATTTGGCTGTCTTGTGTGAACGCCTTGCCATCGTTTTCTAGCCTTTAAGGGTCACAGTCCCCCCCAATAACATTTTTTTTGCGGTCCCCCCATTCTCTGTTGGTACCTTCGAGCGAGGTGTTTTATCAGGTTCTATCTCACAGGACTTTTACCTAGCCTCCCTCCTTGAATTTTTTGATTCATTTCGAAAGACCTGTCTTTGCTTCGTCTCCTTTCTCCTACATGCGTTTCCCGTCTAGTCGATCACGTCGCTCCTTTCCGCTGCTAGTATTCTGAGTGTTCTCTCGGACAGTCACCGTCCTTCTATTTTCTTTTACGCATTCAAGACTCCGGCCCCGTTTACCATTCACCGTTTGTGGGCCCTTCCCTTTCCCCCTGTATTGACTTTTTTGTCTTTATGTCTTTCCCATGCGGCGATTCCCTATTCCTGTCTTTTTATTTCCTCGCTTTAGCCGGGTCGTTAACTTGGGCTTTTGCTGCCAAACTTTCAGTAATCTCTCCTCCCTTGGATTAACCCTCCTTTTTTCAGCTTTTTTCCCCCCGCTCGTCCGACCGTCTTTTTAACTGCCGCGTGCCAACTCTGGGGCTTTGATTTCCTGAACTTTGACGTTTCCATTTCCAACGTCTCTTCACTGATAGGTCTCTTTCCCATCGATTTAATCCTTTTTCCCATCGTTGAGCGTTCGAAGCTTACTCGGGTTTTTCTCTTCTTCATTATGTCGACCCGATCCCCCCCAACATCCCCTCCCCCAGATGGTTCCACTTCGAGATGCGGGTACCGGGTCACTTGTTTTTTTCAAGGTTTGCCTTGGGCCCCCGGCAGAATTTTTTTTGAAACATTTGCTTAAGGAGTGTCCCCCTTCTTCGGCCCTTCGACGACCGCCCTATGTAGCCACCCTCGCTGCGCTTTTCTTTTCGTCCTTGTCGTGTACCCCAGGAAAGCGACACCGGTCCGAAAGTTTCTCACCTTTCCACTAGGTTCTGAACCATTTTTCTTTTTTCTTACAAAGCCATTCTTGATACGCCCCCTTCCTCGTCCCCCTTTTGTGTTTCCGTCGTAACTTTCACACGGTACGTTTCTTTCCCAAGCCCCCTGCTTAACGGTCCTCCCCCGTCCTGTGCTTTTTTCCCAGAATGCTTTTTCCGCGTTCCAGAACTCGATAAGGGCATTTTCGTGTTTACTATTTAACTTGCTTCCACCCCTTCGTGGCCCCTCTGTTCGAGACTACGCTGCCTTCGTGTCACTCCCCTGAGTTGATTCATTTGTCGTTCCAGGAAATTGTGTAATTCTTCGAGTACTTTTTTTTTTCGCCTCCCACACTCGAAAAATTCCCGTTCCCTTCCCCTTCACGACCCCCGGTTAATTCACTCTTACAAGCAGTTGAGGGCGGTTTATCTCTCTCTTTCTAAGCCTTTTTTTTTTCGAGATGCACCCTCCCAGACAACCACTGCTTTCGTGAGGTGAATCCACCCTTTTTCCTTCCCGGGACTTTCGGCTTTTGGGGGCTCCAGCATAACATTTTTCCTTGTCAACGCCCCTTTTGAAGACAAACGCTTTTTAAACGTCTTTTCCCTTTTCACCCCGCGGAGTCAGACCCGCCCCAGCGTGGGCCGCACCCGGGTAAAGCACATTCACGGTTTCGTACCAGTGGCCCCCCGTGTGCGCGTCTTTTCGTGGTCCCCCACTGGTCACCGACTTCTTTGAACGTCAAGCACATATTGTTCCCATCCCTTTCCGCTGAAGCGGGCCCCGTTTTGTCCTGACGAAATCCCTTTTTGGCCCTTCTTTCCGACTGCACATCGCTGGCAAAATGACTAGGCATTGTCTGGTAGCAGATTAACTCTTGACTTTACCTAAACCCCTTCTGTTTCAAGGGTTTCCCTCTTTCCCTTTTACTATTCCTTTTGGTAAGGGACCCCAATGTCCCCGCAAGGCTATTTCGCGAGAGAGTCCCATCTTTTTCGGTTTTTTTCGCCGCCTCCCCCCTACATCACTCCTTTTTCAAATTTTTCTCCCCCTTGCACCTGTAAGGGTCCCGTCAAACGCTTTGATCCCCGACACCGCATCCCTCTTTCTTTTCCCCCCCTTTTGGGTTTGTTCTGTGTATGCGATTGATTGGAATAACAATTTTTTTCCCCCAGTCCATTCTCCTCCTTTCCCCGTACTCGAGCGGAACTCCCGCACCTTTTAAAAAGCCTTTCCATCGAATGACCTCCTACAAGATCTTCTTTCTCTCTTTTTGTACCTTTCTGAAAATGACAATTAAACTGGTTTGACCAGGCTTTTTCTACGGCTTCGCCCCTTCCCAAGAGAGACGGCGGACTCGCTTTCCCCAAGCTGAAAAGTGCCGACCGTACCCCCCCTGTCTTTCGCTCACTCTTCTTTTGGCGAGCGGCCAGGACGCCCCTGTAATTTAGTCTCTCATTTTCGTCTTATCTTTTTTCTACCCCCCCCTCATGATTAAGACCTTTTTTTTGATTTCTCTCCATTAGGCCCCCCGACAAAGCAATGTAGTCCTATATGGTATTTCTGAGTTCCCCAACCCCCCCGGTCAAATGGATGTTCCCCCGTTCTCCTTCGTGGTTTTCTTTCCTGCGAACACGATCTCATGACGGTTCCCTACCTCCCAAATATGCGGGTCCCTTTTCCTTTGTCGTCTCTTTTTCCCGTCCTTGTCTTATTCTTTTCTCAGTTTTTGCGCCCTGTTTTTCCTTCCTGCTGCGCAATTTCGACGATGACTTGTGCTAGTGCACATCAAGTCCGATGGCGATTTTAGCACCTGAGACTCTCTCTATGTACCCAGACAGAGAGGCATTGTTCCGCCCCCCCATCCCCATGGGTTTGAAATGTTGGAACGTTCCCCTTAAGAGCGTCAGCTTCCTCCACCCTGACTTCCCCCCACCCCTCTTACCCGAATTTCCTAGCCCTTTTCGGAGCTGGATTTTCATCGGCCGGTTCCTCGCTTTCGCAATGACCGAAGGTCCATGGTCGAAGATATCCCTTCTTTTCCCCAGCAAGGCGAATTTGAATTCTAACGCGCCGGCACGTTTTCCTCCCCTCTGGAAATCATCGGGCTTTCTTCCGAGCGGGATTCTGTTTTCCCCTGGCCCCCTCTTTGCCCTCGGCTTCTTTTCCCTCGTTTAGTTACTCGAATCACGCCTCTGGCGGAACCTCCTCTTTCTCCTTCCCCCCCTCTGTTCACTTCCTTTTTCTTGGCTGAGCTCCATCAGCTGCTTCGGCGATTCCCCGCTGGTTTTTCCCCAAGTCTTTTGTAAGACACATCTGGCTTTTTTTTATTTGTATTTTTTTTTGTGCATGACTTCCCGTTCCCCTTATCGTTTGTGTTTCTGGCGTCGGTCCTTTTCTTATTTCCATAAAATTCTCCCGGCCTTGAACCGTGTCCCCACTTTTAAATGCTTCTCTTTTCTCGTTCCCCCACTGTCCCCTTCTTCCATCTTTTTCATGAGTGCTTTTTTTTGTTTCGCGCATAGCGATTTTTCC
>Ga0179593_1335263_pt1 | contig 10444 bp, 13 predicted proteins | sample CZODoug2_1_08_16_FD_185931 | JGI IMG/M metagenome (GOLD analysis project Ga0179593, IMG submission 185931) | Vadose zone soil fungal communities from Angelo Coast Range Reserve, California, USA - CZODoug2_1_08_16fungal (PacBio error correction) | ecosystem: Environmental > Terrestrial > Soil >... | reverse complement strand
TAGTTTCTTTTAGACTAAAACATACGTCGTCCGCTTCTTTTTCTAAAGGTGGCCCACCCCTGTTTAATCCTCTTTTTACTGTCCAAGCGGTTGTTGTAGTTCCTTTTTTCCCCCTCCCCCTTCTCTCTGTCCTTTTCTGATTGGCTTCGGGAATGTTGCCTCCGGTAGATGCGGGTTCTTGCTTTCCGAGTAGACCTTAAACCAAGCCCCTTCTCTTTAATTGTTCCCCCTTTTTATTCCCAGGGTTGCCTCTTGATTCTTTTTGGCAGTTTGTACAGTATTATCGGCAGACCACCCCTTCTCGATCGTTCTTTTCCCCTATTCCTTCTCCTCGTGGTGGCTTCACCTACATTTGCTAGTGCTTGCTGAACCGCCGCCGCCGTTTGTCTTTTGCCAGCATGAATCTTTTTCGGTTGTTATTTTTTGGACCCCCCCTCCTTCCTATCGTACTTGGAGTCCCCGCAGACCCGACTTTTCCAGGGTCAGCTGAGATCTTTCTTTTCTGTGTCCTCTGTTTCCAATACTAGCCGGTCGGCGGTGTTCTGGTTCGGCTTTTGCTGCACCCCTTTTTCATTCCGGCCTTTTTCTTTTTCGCACGCTTACGATGACTCGCGATTTTTTCCCGTTTTCACGTCAGGCTTTTTCGGATTTCTCCCGGAGTTTACCGCGCCCTTCTCCTTGGTTGAATGCGTGAGTCGTTTTCTTCTGTCCAGTGCAGTTTGCCCAGAATTTGGAACCTTTCCCCCCTTTTTTTGGTACTTCTTCTGCCTTCTTTTTTCGGTTCCCGTTCATCAACATTCGCGATTTTTTCGTCTATTGGATAGTTTCTTTCACCCTCCCCCATTTTAATACATTTCCTTCTTCGTGCCTCTAACTTTCGCTTTTTTTCTGAAAGAGCGTACGACCATGACCCCCCAAACATTTCCTCATCTTGTTTTTCTTTAGCTCTCAGGGTCTTGCTTTTCCTTTTTTTGTCGAGGTCGGACGCTCCCCCCCTTTCCTTTCCTCTTTTGGCAGTCCCCCGTTCTCCTCCTGAAGTAATTTCGGTTATGTCGTAGTGGTTCCTGGATATTCACCAGGGTCCCTTTCCTTCTTTTCTTCATCCGCGGCCCTTCTTTCGATTTTGTCCCCGGGCCCCCACGTCTGGGGCCCAATTATTTCGTGCATTGGGGGACGAACATTTTTTTTCCCTCTTCCTTTTTTTTATTTGGAACCCCCCCTGATGTTGCTCCCCTTTTTTCCTCGAAAGAGGTTATTAGTAACAACCCTTCCCTTTCCCTTTGTTATTTTCCTTTTGCGTGGGTCGTTCCCTCCTCCGCCGCAGGCGGGTTACACAGTTGTGTGCCTTCTCTTTGTCCCAGTCGCCTTCGCGTGAAACTTCCCCTTTTTAGGGACAATTTAGTTGATACCTCACTTATATTCCCCCTTCCTTTTTGCCAGTATTGTAGTAACTTGCCTGGATATCTTCTCTTCTCTTAACTGTTCTTCTTTATCACCCCACCACTCCTGCCTGGAAAAGAGCTTGTTTTTCGGTTTTTTTTTGCGTGAACCATTTGTTTTCCCAATTCTTCGTGTCAACGTAATTCTCTTCTTTAGCGGCGGCGGAAGTGTTCGTTCCCTTTGGAACCCCACCCTTTCCCCCTTCCTGAATCCGGAGCAAGTCAGGTCTTTTTCCTTCCCCCGGTCCCCCCCCCACCCTTGCAAATCTCCCCCTTTATTGTCATGATCATGGTGTCATTTCTCCCTATCTTGAATCTCGAGGCCGCCTTGCTGAAGTTTCGAACTTTTTAGCGCTTTGACCTTCTTATTTCGAGGTCTTTCTGTTTTTCCCTCCCCCAAACTTTCCTGAAAAAATTTGGCCGTCTTCGCTAGGCTCTAACGTTTTTCCTCATTCCGCCCTGGGGATTTTTCCTTTGCGTCCTTTCTTTTTCATCTACACACGTTTCTTTTTTTTAATTTACATTCCCCTTCCTACCAATCTGAGTGGATTGCGCCATTCTGCCTCTGTTTTTTTTCTTCCTTTTGTCCCGTTTCCCTGTCCGCTTATTTCTCTCTTCCTTTTGTTGTTGAGGTTTCTGAATTCGTTCTTTCCACGCTCCCCAAGAACGAACCAGAATTCCTTTCCTCTTTCCCAGATTTTAGGTTCTCCACTGACGCCCGTTGCGAATGTTTTTTCAATTTTTCTCGTCCACGCAATTAGCCCCCCACGACCCCATGCTTTCGCACCTTTTTCTTAGACCTACGTAGCCCCCTTTTTTTTTAACAGTCATTGCGTGTGAACCTCCTCCTTCGCGCGATGTCCGGTGCTTCTCAGGGACGTTCGTGCATTAGTCGTCCCTTCACAACGTCCGAGCTCCTTTTTTTTTTTTTTTTTGCACGTTCTCTATTTACGACCAACTCTCCCTTTTATCCTGGATTCGTTTCTTTCTTTGTGGGTCCCTTTTTGCTGTCGCTTATTTCTCTCCGATTCTTTCTGAAAGGGAAGGATTAATATCACTGTGGTGTCCAACGTCCTCGCCAACCTTCAGCATGACTTAAAGCATACCCCTTCCCTCCTGGTCGGCGGCTGAGGTGCTCTTTAGCGACTTTTTTCACCTTAGAGTGTTGGACCCCGTATTTTCACGCATGAACCATTTTGTACTCAAATCCAGTCCTCTCCTTTTTATTAAACATGCCGTTTCATACTCGACCCTCTCTTCGTTAAATCCGTGTGTGCATCCCGTCTCTCCGTAAGGGAAAAGATTCTTCCCCACATTTACCCTTGCCTTTTCCCGTTTTTTCGGTGCCCCGTGCTACTCCATATCCCCCCCCTTCTCGTCCCTTACATAGTTCCTACAGTCCCGCTTTTTAGCTTTCCCCGAACAAGAGTTGCAAAGAACTTTCTATTGTGGTATTTCGTAATGACCTTTTACCGTATTCTGATTCCCCCAAAAGCCGCCCCTCTTTTTTAGTCGGTGCCCCCCCTTTTCGGGGCTGTCCCCTCCCTGTCGCCTCCTTCTTGAGGCGATTTTTACCACCCCGATGGTCTGCGTGAAAGCCCCATGAACGTGGTCCGTTCTTCCCCTTGCAGTCCAAAGTAATTTCTTAAGAGCCAAAGTTCCTTTCCTCAGGGTTTCCGGATCGCAACTCCACCCTTAACCCTCTACAGACCCGTCCCCTCCCTCCCCTCTTCCCCCCCTGTCTGAGATCCAGCAATGAGGATTGATTTTTTCTTCGTTTTGAAGATTCTTTTTTGATTGCTCCAACGTGGCCTACTATGCTTGGCCATGATTTTTGTGGTCTTCCAACGTTTCTCCCATCTTGTTCCATTTTTTTTTTTTTTATTTGCTTACTTTTGGTTGCTCCTTCCCTCTGAGCCGTTGCGAACCTAATACCCTCGGGGCGCCGATTTTCCCCCCCCTGCGTAGTCAAACCAAACGCCACTCGTCGTCCTTACTGATGTCTGAAGTCCGTTCCTTTTATAGACCTTTTTTCAAACTGAGCTTTCTGCCTCCTAAGGTCCCTCTTTCGTCTAGACGATCCGCGTGTTTCGCTTCTCTTGAAAAATTCGGAGTGTGTGGTACCGGTGCGATGGCTTGCCGACCGGTCGCGCTCCTTTCTTCTTGGCTGAGGAATCTCACTCCTCTCCCCTTCTACATTCCATAGTATTTGCGGTCCCTTTTGTAGGAGTCTAGACGTAACTTTTCCACCGATCCATTCTCGGTGCCCATGGTATCCGGCGTCGTTAACCAAATACGTAGCTCCCTTTTTTAAAAAGCCACGATTCATTTTTTCCAGATGGGATTGCTTATTTTCCGATTCCTCATTCACCTTTTGACACATTCCAAGCCGCTTCCCAGTGGTAGCTGACTGGGTTTTTTTGGTGTTTATTGTCACCAAATCAGGTCTGCGGTTTTCTTTTTTGATCTTTTTTTCGCGGATGACTTCACCTTTCTTGTTGGCAGACTCCCCTCCCTTTCCCGCCAGGTCATTCCTTCGACTTTCTTTTTTCCCCCATAAACAACTGCTGGTCAGGCTTCCTAGAGGGGCTTAGCAGCGTGAATTTTTCCCCTGAATTCTTCGACTACTCCTAAAAACTATAATCCCCTTGCCGCCCTTCTCTTTACTCCCTTTGTTTTCGAGAGATTTTTCGGTTGGTGGGATCTGACTTTATATAGTCGTATCCGCTCTTTTGCTTACTTTTTTTGTTCCCCCCCCCCTCACCTCAGTTCGGTCTTTTCTGTGTATCCAACAATCTTCTTAATGAGGGTCTCTCCCTTCGGGACTACTTTCCCCATTTCATTTTTAGCTTTGCGTTTTCTCGATCTTCTTTGACGTTTTAGTGCCACCAAAAGCAAAATGTTTGGTCCCTTCTCTTGTGCCTTTTCTTCTTTTCCTGTTTTTACATTTTCTAAACCCGCTCCTTCTCCTCCCCTCTTTACCCTTTCCCGCTTTGCTCCTTTCGCCTTACTTCTGTAGTATGCATTACCTACTCTCGCACTCAGCACGATTCACTTTCGGTGTACTCTCCTTCATGGAAACAAGAATTCATATGTTTGTTTCTTTGACCGTATCCTTAAGTTTTCCTTTTCTAAGGATCTGTTTTTAGTATGTGCCATCCTGCTCAATTGTCCAGCCGGAGGCAAGATGTGCGGACTTTCTCCCGTTGTACCGACTCCTCTCTCCTTTCTATCTTCAGGCCAATCGCGCCATGATTTCTTTATGAACCTACCTGGTTTCGTGAAGCGGCATTTGGAGACTCCTTGTTCCACTACTGCCATTTGCTGCATCTGTTTTTTTTTTCTTTTTGTAATCTAGGTTGACAGAATCGGCGCCCGAGTATTTCCCTTCCTCTCCGTCTCATAGTTCGGTTTTCAGCCAGACCCTCCCGCTCGAGCAGAGCCCTATTGGATCTTTATTCACCCCCCCTTTTCCCTTGTCCCCCAATTTTTTTTCTCTTCCGGCCCTTTCTTTACCTATCACTTGAACGTGACCCACCCCCCCCCTATTTTGATGGCCCCGTAGCGTAGACGCTTTCGCCGGGTCTGGTTGGTTCGCCCTGCTTACTTTTCTCTTAAGAGTCCTTTTTTTCTTAATGTTCTCTTCAGAAAGCTCCCGTTCTGCTTTCTTGTCGTGACTTCCTCCCTCTCTGGTTTTCATGCCCCCCTGTACGGCTCTTTCCGTGAACGGAACTGCATGTGCGCTGTGTTGCTTTCCCACGGGTTCCACCGTTTTTTGACACTATTGGAGGCCTCTTTTTGTCAACGAATAGTTTCCAACCCTATTAGTGTTTTTTTCACACACACCCCTTTTTTTCTTTTCTCCCCCTTAAGGTCGCCCCCGGGTATGAGTTCCTCCCCCCTTCCAAGATCTTTTGGGATCCTTTATAGCCTTTTTTTTTGCCCAGAACGCAGGTTCCCTGTCCACCTGTGTGCCTTCTTTACACTCGTCTTTACGTTGAATTTTTTTTAAACCCTTCTTTTTCTTCCTTGCCTCTGGTCTTTAACTTTGAGTGTTGTAGTAGAATTTCTGATTTTCTTTGTTGCTCATGGGTCATATTCTCTTTGATATCCACCAACCTGCATGCGGACTCCTTTCCTTTGCTATCTTGCACTCAGCCGCTGCCCCCATGTTTAAATCGGATACGTCCCCGTAAAGCCCTGGTATGTAGTGAGGCGATGTTCGTTTGAAACTCTTGACACACACCGGTTTTTCCTTCCCTCCCTTTCTCCCTGGAGCAGTCGGTTTTGCAGGTTTTTCCTCCCATTTACCTTCCACATCTTTCCATCCTTATAAGACTCATTGGTTGAGTCCACTTTGACTGCCCTTCTAATCCCGCCTTGTGCTATTACTCTTTTTGGGGGGTCTTCTTAATGTCATCAGTACACTTTCAGTTGATGGACTCCCCCCAGTCCGCTCCCTGTGAGCTTTGGTGTCTTTTTCTTCCCCCCTTTACCAAGCAGCTGGTTGGATTTGTTGCCTTTTTCTCTTGTCACTCCGTTCTTTCTTCTGAGTTTGCAGGAACTGCCCCCCCTTTTTCGCAGATTGCCTGATGTAGTTTTTTTTTCTTTGTCCAGCGTTTTGACCAATTCCTCCTTAGATACTTTTCCTTTTTTGTTTTGTTTCTGAGATAATTTCTAAGTGTAACTGCTTGCACACTTCCCTTCCCAGTAACGTGAGCCTCTTTTGATTATGCTGTTGCGTTTCCTTCCCTCCTGACACTGTGACGGTGTAAGTGACAAGCCTTCGGCAAAGCCACCTTTTTTCTTGTTCCGTGAGTTCTCTACCTATTAAGGAGTCTTTTCAGGAAAGAATCCCCGCCTCACATCGCGCTTGATGATCCCCTTACTTCGCCCGGTTGCCCTTCCAAGGCCCCTCTTTTTGCTCGGGCCCTCTTCATTTTGGGTTGATACAAGCGTGATCTTCGCAGTGGGTGCACTCTAAGGATGATTCTCCGGACGGCCGCCCTCACTCCCTTTCCCTGTGATTTCTCTTTTTTTTCCTCAGTGGTTGTTCAAGGTTCGTGCCCCGACCATCCTACTACAAATATTTACTCGTCATAAGACAATTTTTTCTCCGTGGGTTGCAGTTTTTAGTTTTTTCAAGTCGCTACTCTTCCTTCTTATATGCATTTTTTTTTATCTTTTCGATGACACAACTATGGGAAGTACCAAATATTTTTGTAAGTTTTTTTCCCCCCCAATTGCAGATCTCACCAAGCTCTTCCTTTTCGTATCTGGTGTGCATCCCTCCGTCGTCTCTTTGCGACTTTCATGGACTGACTGAAGGAACAAAGTGCCCCCCTTTTCTCCTTGCGTTTCTTTCAGCAAGATATGATTGACTGACCCCCCCCCCCTTTTAAGTACTTCCTGGTCTGTTAAGTGGCCCTTTGGTACAGGACCCACATCTCTTTTTGTCCCGGAACGCTTTCCTCTTCCGGCTTTTGAATTTGTGTACCCCCCCCCCCCCTTCGTCCAACTAGTGTCCTCGGTCCCCGTTTTTAGACGTGATCGCGCCCCACTCCATTTTTTAAGTATCCAGATGAGTCTTTTCCCCTATTGTCTTGGTTCTCTTCCTTTCCCGTTTTACCCATACGACTTTCATTTTTCGTGAAACCTTTCTTACGACTTCCTTGCAAGTCCTAATGCCCGTACCCCCAATAAAACCCCAACCCCAGACCCCTCCGAGATACTTCCCTCTCTCCAGCAATGACATGATTGGTTTCTGTGTCTTCGTCTACGGCCGACTTTTGCCGTCCTGAACAGTCTTTATGGGCCCCTTTGGGGCATTTCCAAGTCAAAATCTTTTTGAATGCTCTTCTTCTCCCGATCTCGTTCGTGCCCCGATGACATTTCCCTCCACGGTTGCTCTTTGCACAACCTAGCAACCAACCCCTAGGCGATTCACTTGATGATTAAAAGCCTTTCCCAAGGGTCTCCTTCCATTTTCATCCTTCTCTGAGAGACGTCGACTCTTTGGCGTCTTCGCCCCCGATACTCAGTCGTGTGCTCGATCCCCCCTCCCCGGGAGTGTGTTACCAGGTGCTAATTTTTTCGACTTATCCGACTGGATCAAGAGAGGCACGCGTTTTCAAAATCCTTCCTTTCTTTTTTTTCTGCCTCTAGTTATTCATTCTTTTTTTTCCTCACGTTAACCTTCTACAGTCCCCATTTTTACTGTTGCACCGGTTTCTGGTGGTCGTTAATCAACCGCATCCATCCCTTCTCACGTAAGATTCTCCTTTCGAGTTTCTCTTCGAAGAACCGACGCACTTTGAGCAAACCCCTCATACTCCCCCACCGCCGCCCCCGACTACCCCCCTGGCCCTCCCCATACTGGACCTCCCCCCCCAGAACCCTAGTCCCCCCCCTGCTGACCGGCCCACTCCCCCGACCCTCGCCCTTCACTGCCCCTGCCCACTTCCACCCTCGTCCCTCCCGCTAACCCCCCTGAAGAATTTATCCAGAATCCCCATCCATGATGCCCCTTTGATATACTCCCCTTTTGTTTTTTTTTTTTTTTTTTGGTTTGGTGTTGTGTTTTGGCAGACTACGGACCCTATTGTTGAGCATGAAAATAAAGAGCATTCCGTGTTCCCATCCCATGGTCCTTCCCCCACTCCGTCTCCTCCCTCCCTGCTTAGTCTCAAAAAAAATCCTCGGGGCTCTCCTTCCTTCAGGAAGTGTGATTTTTTTTTTTTTTTTACTAGAAGATGTGAGATGTTTTTTTTTCTTGGGTAGGGGGAAGGATTTTCTCTATTTTTTTTTTCTTTTTGAGTTGTGTAAATTTTTTTTTTCTGATAGTGATGCTGATCACGCATTTTGACCCGCATAGATGAACAACGATTGGTTTGGAAAAGTAGGACCCTTTGGATTCACTCCCCCCTTCTTGCTCTTCTTATTCATCTTCGTTGTCGTTTGGACTCAGAGTATTCGATTTTGTCCCATCTGTTTTGCCTTTCCCCTTCCCGACCGTGCTTCACTGTCTGACCACAGACCCTCTGTCTCACTTGCAATGGTTTTTTTTCCGTTTTTTGTGGCCTTGCACCAACAGTTCTTCTTCTGGGAATAGACTTTGGCCCGCGTCCTCCCAATTCAGCAGGTTTAGCCTTCTTCTCCGATTTTGCTGCCTCTCTACGCCCGCCGCTCTGTTCTTTTGTCATTCCGTCCAGGGGTTCATCGGTTTCGTTGTGTTTCCGGTGCTACGACTCAATATCTTCGTTTTACTCTCTCCCGTTTCTCCCCTTGTTAGCTTCCACCACGAGGTTTTGATTCCAACGCGGTTTCTTGGAGCACCCGCCCTGCATTACATTTTTGGGAATTTTAGTCCTCCGAATTCATATTCTGATTTCCCAGGCCAGCACGTTTCTTTGACTTTACTGATCTGTCTTCTCTCCAAACTGCATTGAAATTTCTTCAGGATGCTCGTTCTCTTGGTAGTCCTCTAGTACTACAAGCCTAACTAGTTCGCTCCTTTCCTTCCCACTCCTGCTTTCCCATTTGATTAAGAGACATGTCGGCTTTTCCCACTGCGCATCTTCGTTTTTTTTTTCCTTCTCACCACCGGACCGTGCCAAGTTACTTTTTAGCATCAGTGACTATTCTCTAGTAGTTTTATTGTGCACGCCCCCCCCGTCTTTTCTCCACATGAATCATCCCCCCCTTGATTAGTTGTCTTGCCTTTTTCTTGTTTTTTTACGTCCACCCCTCCCCCCCGCACTCAGGACTCCCGAAGTCAATAACAAACTGCGTTTACCGTTTCATGCACCCTCCCATTTTTTACCTATGCCGTCCTAGCGGTACACGTCATTAAGCGGAAACTTTTCTCCTGCTCCTGAACCAATATTTCACCTGCTTAAGCTGCTCCTTTTCGAATTGGTCTGGATTACTTGGTTTTTTTTTTGGAGTTTTGGATCCTCCACCGGTATCTCCTGGAGAACTGGATATCCTAATCTCCTGTTTCATGACCTCGGCTATAGTGAGGACCTCCTCCGCTCTCTGGTATAGACCTTGGTTTTGACGATGTAATTTAGTTCAGGTGGATGAGGCTGGACAAAACTCCGCGGTAAAGTTTGTGAGGAAGGTGACACGGGGCAGTAGCTTGGGGGGAAACTATATCGAGGGACCTTTCTCGTCTAGTTTAGTTGCTCCTCGTATTTGGAAAAAACCCACCCCAACACCTCTGTGTGGGTTCATGAAGGTCTACAGTTTTGTGGTGACGTACACTTTTCCTGTAATTTATCTGTTGATATACAGTCAGACGTTGGGTTTATCAGCGCTCCCTTCGGTAAATGTGCAGGTTTTCCTTTCTCGCATTACTTCGTCATCCTAAGGGGATGACCCCGTCTACACACCCCCGGTATGGTCTTCATTTTTCCCATCGTAAATTGTCTTTTACCCACTCTGACCTGGAGTTTTGTTCTTAACGCTGGTCAATGCGTCCTCTTCCTCCAACACCCTGCATTTGACTGCGTTCCCCGTTTTTCGCACCCCGCCGTGCACATCCTTCCAATGTCGGATGATGTATGTTAGGGGCGAAGTTCGGTTGTCTTAACTTTCCCCCCACACTGTTTATGCCTTTCTTGATTCTTAGGGGATTCAGGTTTTAGTTTTCCTCCCCTTTCGTAACCGTTATTTCGCCCACTTTTCTACAAGCGCTTCTGATAGAATTGTTTGCCGAAGTCTCCCCATCTTTTCGAGTGCCCCTGCTGCATATTACGCTTGTTACTTTCTGGGCTTTGTCAAGGGCGGTGTCATACCTTTCCTATAACATCTCCTGCTTGTCGGTTCCAGCTGTACCTTGGCGCGATTCTCTCTGGGGTGATATCCAACCGCTTTCCCCCTCCGCTTTTTTTTCTTCTCTTTCGTGTCACATTACAAACTTTCTTTTTTCTCCCTTACAGCAGTCGCACTGCACCTTCTCTCTTGTTTTTTTTCTTTCTGTATACAGCGTTTTTTTCCACTTC
>Ga0179593_1315280_pt1 | contig 10444 bp, 18 predicted proteins | sample CZODoug2_1_08_16_FD_185931 | JGI IMG/M metagenome (GOLD analysis project Ga0179593, IMG submission 185931) | Vadose zone soil fungal communities from Angelo Coast Range Reserve, California, USA - CZODoug2_1_08_16fungal (PacBio error correction) | ecosystem: Environmental > Terrestrial > Soil >... | reverse complement strand
CCCGACTCCCAGCTCTCCATCATCGCCGGCTTTTCCCCCGTCTCTTCCTCCCCCCCACACCTGCATTCTCTCTAGTCCCCTCCAGTAACCTGAAATCGACCCTTCCTCAAGAGAAAGGATTTACTGCAATCAAACCAACAAGAAACCCTAGCCAGTCCCCCTCATCTTCCAGCATCTTGCCCCCCATTAGAACCACCATAACTCCCCCCTTGCTACCCTCGTAAACCCAAGAGACCATAGGTCCCCGTTAGACCTCACCCACCTCCTCCCACTCCCCACACAGTCTTGACACTCTCTCCCCTCATCCTCCCCTCTTAAACCTCGCAAAGACTCGGCCCCATGTCTTTTACCGTCATGAAAAAATCTGCAACTCTCCCCCCCCTCGCCCATGGCTCCCGTTCCTCACCCCTCTCTTCCAAGGTATGAAGCGGTTTTCCCTCGGCGCTCACGCCACCACACAGCCGCTCTTTCTTCATTTTGTTTATTTTCCAGTTTCGTGTCCAGCCCTGGCCCCCCTTTTCATGCACACAACCACCGCCACCTTCATCGATTCCTTCATCGCCAGAGTCCTACCCCCACCCAAAATAATCAGCGTCCCACGGAGGGTTCGACCTTTAGTTCGCATCCTATCTGCACATCCCTCAGAACATCCACCCTCGCGATCATCATCCCCTCGACCCAACGGTTTTCCGTTCCCTTCAAGCGCTTAATTAGGTGCAAGTCATTGTTCTCCGACAGTATTTCATTCCCCTTCCTTTCTGAATGCTTTTCCCCTTTGTGTTTTTTTTTTTTCTCTTTTTATGTTCTGTTTTCCTGCACACACCCCACAACGGGTCCCTCAATGCTCCCTTGTTTTAAGTTCCCCCCCCCCTCCCGTGGTTGCCCCTTTTACGTTTTTCAAACGTTGCCTAAGTTACGCATTGCTCAAGGGCATTTTTTTCTGCCCCTAACTTTCGTGCGGAACACCCCCCCGATTTTGCCGCCTCTGCTTGCAGCCATTCAGGTTCTCTGTCGTTTCTTTTCTGAATACCCTTCCTCTACCCTACCGTGCTTTGTAATGCTACACGATAGTTACCAAAACCTGCCACCCTTGATTCCCCATCGCCCTTTTTTATCTCCCTTCCCAGCTTCTTTTGCCTGTTCTTTCCCTTCCAGTCCCACTTCACATGCACACCCCCCCCCTTGTCCACGTCCCTCCCCTTTTTTAAAATCCAGTTAACAAGGGCTTCCCTCCCCTACTCATTCCTCCCTCTGCACATTCCTTTCTGCCTCGGGTTGTTTTTTTCTACACAAACCCGTCACCCCTATTCTGAAAGAAGAGCTACAGCTGAACGTACCCCCCCTCCCATGTCCCGCCTGTATCTTCCCCTTCCCCTTGTATTTAATATCCGCCAGTCCTCAGATTTCTTGGAATTTTTTTTTGCTGCCTTTTCCTGTTTACCTCCCATTGAGTCACACAATCAGGTTACTCTTGACAGTCCCACCTCTTGTTTCCCCCCCCGTCCCATCTCACTCAATCCTCCCGCTGACCTTCAGAAACTCCCCCAACCTCCCTTTTCCCTGGCCCATCTCCCGTCAATTTACTATTTACGCTCGACCCGTTTTGAAGCGAAGTTGGCCAACCTGGGGCTCAAACTACGATTCGGTCATCCACAATTCTTTCTCGCTCGCCGCCCTTATAAACCCACTTTCTGATATGGAGGCCTGCTAAAACCGTTCCCTTTGATTAGGAGCGGTATGCTTGGTGTTTTGTGTCTTTTTCATCCCACTCCTTTCTTTCATGCGTTCGCGGCGCTATCCGAGAACTTTCTCTCACACTCTTCCTAGTATTCTCTTCCAGTCTTTTTCTCGTCCGTTTTCTACAGGAAGGGATAAGTATACCCGCTTTTCTCTTCTTCCTTCTACGCGCGTCCATTGCCCCCCCCCTTCCTGTTGTACTTTTCTCGAATTTTCAGTTCTTTGTTTGTCGCTCGCCATTGTCCCCTTGTTCTCCCTTAATCCCCCCCCTGCAGCGTCACTCAGGTGACCCGAAGTTTCGTCCCGCTTGTGCGCCCCGTTGAAAGTACAAGCTTGTGCATCCACCGATCCTTCCCCCCTCTTCCCCTTGTTCTCTCTCTTCTTTCGCCCCTTCCGTTTTTGTTTTCTCTCTCTTCTACGTGTTGGCGCTTGAGGGCGCGGTTTTTTCCTTCCACCTTGCACAAAAGAGCTTGCTCGGGGTTCCCCGTGCTGAGTTATGTTTTTTTCCCTTGGTGCACTTTCATTGTACCCTTCCTTGTTTTTCGATTCCTCCGTGCAAACGGGACACTTGTTTGCCCACATCACACTAGTCAGAAGCTCTACAATCCTTTTTTGAAAGGGACTCCGTTTCGTAAGGCGGTGCTCGTTGGGCTCCCCCCTTTCTCCCTTTTTTCGAAAAGCATTTTTCCTCTCTGTCCGTCTCGCCGATTGTAATCGGTTTCCTTCCCCTTTAGCGGATCCCGTGCATACGCGTCTTCCATTCACCAAATCAAACACAACATTTGTGTCTGCGCCTCCTTTCTTCATCTCTTTGGCCGTTGCCTACTTCTCCCCAATTGACTGTTTATCGTTCGCCCCTCCTCCTCCCCCCTGTTGCTTCCTTTTAAGTTTTTGGCGTTGGACAGACCCCCTGTTCCCCCACTTCGGACACACCCGCCTGATTCCTTTCTCCCTTCTTGTCAGTGACGGGAGCTGGACGGACCTTTTTTGGAGTTGCCGTTCTGCAGAAGAGGCCCTTCCTTTTTCTGGCCCCTTCGGTTTCAAGCCAACTGTAGTGGCGGAATCTCTGTCCTGCGTAAACAGTGCTGTCTGGTTCGTTCCTCTGATCTTTTCGCAAGCAATTACCGCGATTTTCGTGCTTGCTTCTTCCGACACCCTTTGTCCTTTCTACCCGCCCCTTCTGAAACTTGTCTGATTGTCGTTTTTACTGCTTTTTCCCTCCTTCTCTTTTCTTTTCTTTTTCTTATGACCCGGCGCCTGCGTTTTCTCCCTCTGCGTTTGATGCTGTGGTCCTCAAGCTTCTGAATCTGCGGATGGCTTGTCTTTTCCCTCTGCTGAACCGATTTTCTTGTCTTCTTTACTGCGATGCGAACCCGTTTCTTTTTTTTATTTTCCCGTTTCTTTCGCTCGTTTGCGCTTTTTTTTTTTATGAAGCGGCGCTAGGCTATCGTGGCACAGGGGTCGTGAGGTTTTTTCTTCCCCTTCTCCGCGGCTTCAATAATCTCTTTTTCCTTTTTACCTTCCTCTTTTGGGACCACCGCTTTTTTACGCATGCCCCTCTGGGTGTGGGGGAAGGAGTCCAGGGCTTTCCCGGGAGGTGTTTCAGGAAATTCTCTTGTTCAGCGGAAGTCTTTTCTCCCGTCTTTTTTTTTTTCTTCCCACACTTTCGAGATTACAGTGCTGGGACGCTATTTTTTTTTTCTTTGAAGTCGACCCAGTGGCGACCTTCCCTCCGTGAAAAAACACCTGGCAGCTACCTGCTTGCTGCTCCCCCGGTGATCTTCTTTCTGCATCTTCGGTCTCTCTCCGCCGGTTTGATTTCTCTTTGTCAGTGGCGCCCTCGTGTGTACTCCTGATTCTTGATTATTTCGAGCCGGTTGTTTGCGTGATTGTGGGTCTTCCGGTCTCTCGTCGCTGACCTGAAGAGGTCGGAACCCCCCTTCGTTACCCCGTCTTATTTTTCCCGTGGTTTTCCCTTTTCCCTGTCATACTGCTGTGTGTTGTTGTTTTATCAGGTGGGAGGGCTGAGCCTCCGACTTGCCCTCCATCTTTCTCTCAAGGCGGCGGCGGTTGTTGTTTTTTTTCTGCGCTCTAGCCCTGCTTATCTTTCTTTTCGTTATTCACGGACCTTTATCGAGGAGGCGAAGGCGTTTTGACCTTTTCTTCTCCGATTGAGTTCCTACTGTCTGTGCTCTTTTCATTTTCCCCCCCTTTTGTGTTCTCATTGTGCGGATTGTGGTGTTTTTTCCGCTTTTTTTTTTTGTGTTGGGACGAGTTTTTCCTTTTGTTTTTCTTTTATGCTTCAACGTCACTGTTAGATTGTTTACTATTCTGTCGAGTTTCTTTGTTGTGTTGTTTGCTCATCTTTGCTTTGGCCTTGATTTTCGATTTTCCTTTTGTCGTCTCTTATGATTTACTTGTTCTCTTGGGTAAACTTCTTTTCGGACCCTGTGTTGCGGAATAGATGCGGGACCAGTTGCTTCTTTCTTTCTCTTTTTTTTTTGTTTAGACTCTCCTCTCAGCCTAATCCCTCAAGCTTTATCATGTCCGGCCAACAACAGTTTCCTCCCCCTCTCTTCTGTTAAACCCTCAGCATTATTGATATAGCCCCATCAACCGCCCCTCTCCACCAATCGCACTCCGCTTTGCATCTTCCCCGCCCCCCACCATTCCTTTCTCACACTCTCAAACCGTCCAAGAATTAAGATATCCGATGACCGCACTACAATCCCCACGTGACGCCACCCAGTTCATATTCTCCTTCCGAACCAAACTCACCCTTCGCCCCCCCTTATTTCATTTTCCATTTTTCTCCCCTCCTTCTTTCCCCCTCTTTTCCCCCTATTTCTCCTTTCGCCTCGTTCATTGAAATCAGAAAAATCTAACTTTCCCCAAGCACAGCAAGAACCCTAGTCCAGGCATCACCTAGTCCCCCCCCTCGCCTTCCCTTTGGTGGTCTATTTCATCAGGCCCAAGAAAACCACTCCCATGCCTCTCTTATCAGTTCAGCGTCGAAAACCCACCTTTTCCCCCAAATCCTTCCTCGTTTTTTTTAACGCTTGTTTTTTTTTCCCTCCCTTCGGTCGATAATAGACGATCAGAATGTCCCCTCTTTCCCCCTTCGCGTCCTTTCATCCCTCGACCCCCACCTCGTCGCCCCTCTGCTTCAGTCCATCCCGCCTTCGGTTTCTATCCGCGATCGCACTCGCACTCGCAACGCCTTGCCTTAACAGAATCGTGTACACAGGAATCGGGTTTTTTTCCCTAGTTCTTTTCTTTTCCCTTTCGCAAATTGTGTTCTCTGACCTCTGCGTCCCTCAGTGTAATTTTTTTTGTTCAGTCCCACTCGGAGTTCCTTTTTTCCCCCCCCCGTTTTCCAAAGCGATCCCCCGACACACTCTCATTCCCTCTTCCTCCCCGTATGAATGCGTCACCCCCGCCTCTCTCTTCTTCCACAAAAAATCGTTGCCTCCTCCTTCAACTTAAACACAGGATCTTTTCCCCCTAGCCGGCGTCGACCCGTTCTCATGTCCCCGAAAGTCCGCCCCGGTCCCCTCTTTGCTCACTGCCGTCCCTCGCCTTCCCGCTTCCCTCCCCCCCGCCTCGCGCTAACCTTCAAAACGCATTCCCTTTTTCCTCACTCAATGATTTACGCCTCCTCTCTGTCGTTTTTGCAGTAGGTGAACTCCCCCTTTTGACCACGTATTCCCTCTCTTTCCTGCCAACTTCTTCGCCCGCCCGCCTCAGCCTCCCTCTTTCCTCCCCCGATTTCGGGTAATAAAACCACAAGCCCTTTTCCCCCTCCCAGAGTTCCCCCCTGCCAGTCGTACTACCGCCACTCCAGTTACCCCGGTCAGGCCCTCCCCTCTTCTTCACTTGTCCGTTTCATCTAACGAGAAATTACCTTTATTTTGAGATCCTCTTAGCACCCTCCCCCACCCACGTTTCCCTTTGACCGCAATTCACCTCCTTCCTTGCTCCCCTCCCCTTTTTTTTTTTTAGCCCCGACAATCCAGCGTTCTTTTCAGAAACGGCCTTCCCCTCCGTCAGTACCAGGAAGTGGTATGTTGTCCCTTCCCGATCGTCTAAGCCTCTCTTAGTTTTTTTCCCAAACGAGGGTTGATACGCCCAGTCGTGTCCTTTCCTCCTTTCCGCCCCCATTTTCGATCGAGACTAACAATTTCTTTCTTTTTACGCCACGGCCCTGGACCACCGCCTCCTTTTCATTGACCCAGCACGTCAAGTTCATGGTTCTTGGTTCATTTCTTCAGAACCAGCTCTTCTTGCGTCAGAATGAGCGTGATTAACACTGCGTTAATGGATAGATTCCGGACCTTTCCTTTTTTTTTTCCCGTTCGGTACTCCTCATTTCTACCGTATTCCTAAGATCGTTGCATCTCAACGTAGTTCCCTTGACCCGAAAGAGGGTTCTCTTTCTTTTTTCTGTATTTATGGTCCCGCGTTTTCTTTTTCCTTTTTTTCTCCCCCCTTTGAATTCCCCCCCCCCTTAGCAGTTCCTTTTTTCCCCGCGCCCTCCCAATCGCATCGCCTTGCCTCCTTCAGCCAATTTTTACTCATTGCTTAAACACATGGACACCTTGCCTTCCTTCTTTTTTTTCTTTTCCTCCTTTGTCAGTGGTGCTTTTCTGTTCTCCTTCTTTTTACTCAATGCCCTCGGCCCGAGCTGGACTTCGGGTGCGCACTTCCTTCTGATTGTTGGGGGTCCACTGCTGGGCCCGCGGAGTGCCTCTTCTTCTTGAGATTTCCGTGAAACGTTTGCGTTTTTGAACCCCCCTTTTTTCCCCCTTATTCGAGTCCTCCCATGCTTTTTCGTTTCCATTTCCCTAGTCGTTGCTAGCGGCGACTATGAGATTCTCTTTGAGACACTTTGATCCCGAAAAGCAAGTGTACTCGTCCATCCTGGAAGCGAGCCGTGTACTGGTGCTTTTCCTGTTCTGGCACTAGACGCGGCCCCAGCAGGTGGCGTTGCCACCGACCCCCTTCCCCTGGTTCTGTGCCTGCTCCTTTGTACTCTGCCCTGATCTGCGAGTTGCGCCCCTCTCCCTAAGTGAGTTTATGAGAGCGTACCAGCCCAAGGTGGGCTCTCCTAGGTTCTTGTCCTCCCCCTCGGTTGTCCCCCTTCCCTTCCATCCCTTTAAAAAAGCGAGCTTGAATCACAAGTTAAGGTTCTGGATTGACGGCCTCTTCCTTCTTCCTTTTGGTGGCTTCATGTGCCGGGGTGACCCCTCCCCCCTCGTCCTTCGTACTACCCGGCTTGAACCCTTCTTTGCGACCCCGGATTTTTGAGTCTTTTTCGAAGGCAACTCCGTCTTTCTGCCGTTCTATCTCCTTGCCTCGACTTCCCTTCCTTATTTCATTGATGGCTTTCTGGTTCAGGCGTTTTATTCCCTGCATTCAGAAGCCCCCTTGTTTTGTCTGGTTGTTATTATGACACATTTGCTTTTTCGGGAGGCGGTGTTGCGACTGTTCAGTATCTTCTTTTTCCCTCTCCTCCTTTGTACTATCCAGTGCGTGCTGAATTACCGCCCGGCATGCTTGGATGTTAGCGCATGTCCCTTGGGCTGCTTTTTGTCCATTCGCGCGGCGGCGTGTGAGAAGGCCTTCTGGTGCAAGCGGAGCTGTGCGGAGGCTGTGGATTCCCCACTGAGCTCTCTTGGTCTCTAATCCGTTTGCGGGCAGGGCTGAGTTCCCCACCTATTTTACTCTGCCACATGCGTGGTGCACGTTCCTCCCTGAGTGGGCGTAGGTCCCTTGATTTTCCGAGTTGACATGTGCCCCGGTTTCTTAAACCACGTCTGCCCTTCCCTTGATTTTTCTGATTTTTTTGTTTTTGAGACCCCCCCGTTTCATTAGTCAGACTCAACCTTTTTGAAAAAGCGCCCTGTACCTGGGGTCCCCCACTTATTGCGGTGCTGATGCTCCGCAATCCGTCTTTCTCGATTCTTTTATTTTCCTCTCCTCCGTGTTCCCTAACGCGTTTTTTTTGTCTTCGGATTTCGCATCGCGACGTTCTTTTCTTGGTGATTGTGCATGGGATTGGACTCCCCTGAGACTTTTTCCCTTGCCCCCTCGGTGCCACTTACTTCCTTTTTTTTTTCTGCTGGCGATGATCATCGGCATTGATGTTTCTTTTTTTTTTTTGGCGGTACATCCTGTTCGGACAAAGAGTCACAAGTTTTTGTTTTTTCCTCTCAGGTTACTTTATTCCTCTCTTTTATTCCTTTCCCTTTCTCTTCGATGTTTTTTCAGGCGAAGGCCGCCTTTTGCCTATTTCACTTTTGACTTGATTGTATTGCGAATATGTTCCTCTTCAGCGGGCGCTGGAGAGATGTCCCCCCCCCAATCTGGTTGGTGAGCTTTGTTCTTCTTTGTGAGGGCCGCGCTGGTGTCCTTTTTTTTCCCTTTTTGGATTCTTGGAGTGCCCCCCCTTCACGACCGAATCTGCTGACCTTATGGGGCCGATCTTTCGTCTTCTTGGTGGTTTTTTGTGTGTTTCCCCATTGTGCTGCGGCGGGATTTCGCGATTTCCGGTTTCGATTTCCCTGCTTGAATTGGGCCTATTTTGCTTTTCACCTCTTTCTTACCCCCCTTTTTTGCCGGACAGTCTTTACCGTGGTTTTTTTCTGTTCGAGCTCTTCTCTTTAATCATCCTCGTTTGTTGGGTTCCGATTTGATCAATCCCTAGTTCTCGTAACACATTTGACGCGTCGTTTCCTCCCCCTTTCCCCCCTGCTTGATTCCCCCTTGCTACTTTCCAGCAACGGTTCCACTTCTTCCAATCCTCCCTGCTCCTGGATTCCTCTCCGAATAACCCACAAAGCCGACAGTTTCAAACATTCCCCTCCCCATTTCGTTTTTACCTCCCTCCCCCGTTACCGCCCATTCCCCCCCTTTGCGTCACCATGGTCCGCGAGCCCTCCCCAATCCTCACAATTCAGAACAATTTACCTCTATCTGACCCTCTTTTCCCACGCCCAGTTTCTTTCCTCAGTCAGCCCTTGTCCCTCCGTCCCCCACCTTGCACTTTCTGTTCTCGATCGATAAATTTCGCTGGTCCTTCTTCCCCTTCATTTCCCGCGCGTTTTTCTACGTACCCCCCGAATCCGCCTTCCTTCTCGTCCCTTCGCTTTTCAGCCCGTTTGCCCCCGGCTTTGTCCCCCCCCACCCTCCCAGCCAATCGAGACCCGTCCCTTCCACTGCGTATGAAACCAAACAATCATTTCCCGCCTGTTTTTCCCCCCCGACCTTCTCATGGCGCACTTCCCCCTCCCGCGTCAAATCACAGTTGCCTCATCCTCCTGCCTCCTGCGTACAACCGCGTCGCACAGGGCCCTTCCCCTCACAGTCCCCGCCGAGTCGGACGCTTGAGTCCCTTTCCCGCCAGACGCACCTACCAAATTTATTGTCCCCGGGCGTTTTTTCGCGTTGAGTATGCTTTCACCCCTTTTTTTTACCGCGTTCCAAAAAGTCCAGGCGTGTCCAGGTCTTGATTCCACACGTGGCGCCTTGTTCCCTCCCCTCGCTTTCCAATTTTCCGGCCCCCGCGCCCCGTTAAACGATTTGGGTCTTCGAGCAACGCCGTGCCTGTGCGTCGTAAGAAACGTCTTTGTGCCGTGTTCCTTTCAACGCTAAACTTTCATTAGCCTCCGGCTTTTTTTACTAAACGTCCCCCCCACTCCACAGACAGCTCCAAGCTGTCCGCTTTGAATGGATTTCTTGCCGCCTTCTCACAAGCGCGGAAATTCCTCCCTCGCCCCGGGCCTTTCCTCCCCCCTGCTCTGACTTTGTTGTGCATCAGCGCGTTCCGCAAAGTCTTGACCTTTTCCTTTTTTCTCCCTTACCATTTTTTTCTTCAGCCATCCTTCCCCGTCAGCTTCACGCTTCTGTTTTTCCTTTTCATACCCCCCTCTCTCAGGAAACATCGCTTATGTCCCTGTCATCTTGCACCTCTTATTACCTCCCCCCACCCCTATCCATCCCTCAGTCAGGCAAGTCGGTCATCATCTTCCCCTGAAATTGGGTCATGTGCTTTGCCGAATCCTTTTGCCCTAAAAACGCGAAACAGACCGGTTGTGACTAAGCCCTCCCCCCTTTTCCCCCTCCCCCCCCTGCCCATCCGCTGTTCCTTTTCCTGAAAACTCACCATCCAGCCGGGAAATTCCGCTTTCCCTGTCCCTGCCTATCAAAGTCGTTCGAGACTTTTGCAGTTTGATGTCCTCGGGGCTCCAAAACCTCCCGTGCCCGCTTATCCTGGTCTCCCCTCTTGCTTCCGCTCGTTTCTCTCCCCCACACTTTCATTTCTTTCGGTCCCCTCTGTCCCCGCGCTGAACCTTTTTCATTTGCTAGCAGAAAGTCATTATGTTTTTTCTTTGTTGGCTCCCACGGCTCATGCGTAGGCTTCGATATCCGTCTCCTTGTCCCATACACCCTTGACAAGCGCGCTGGCTTGTTCTTTTTTCGAGTCGTGCTTTTTCTCGGTTTCTTCCGCCTTTCGCCCCCGGAATATCGAGTAGAGTTTTCCAATGCGCAAGACGTGTAGAGCATTTCTGCGAATTTATGTTTTGCTTTCATAGTTTTTCTTCCCCGTTTTCAGCCACGGTCCCTCAATCGTCATCTGTCCCTTCCTGCCCCGCTCCCCTCCCCCATACCCCCTAGATGTCCTATTCGCCTGCTTAAACCTCCGCGC
>Ga0179593_1276276_pt1 | contig 10444 bp, 10 predicted proteins | sample CZODoug2_1_08_16_FD_185931 | JGI IMG/M metagenome (GOLD analysis project Ga0179593, IMG submission 185931) | Vadose zone soil fungal communities from Angelo Coast Range Reserve, California, USA - CZODoug2_1_08_16fungal (PacBio error correction) | ecosystem: Environmental > Terrestrial > Soil >... | reverse complement strand
TGTCTTCCTCCTCCTGACTCTTGCCTCCTCCCCTACCCCGGTACCCTCAAACTGGCCGTTATCTGAGTTCTGTATAGAGTAGAAGCATCAAACTCCAGAGCGAACCTTCTGGAGCTAATCTCCCCGGCGATTTCCTGCAGATTCCTTTTTTTGGTCTCTGAAGACTCCCCCTTCCTTTTCTTCGTGATCCGCCTCGCGCTACCCCCTTAACCTCTCTTGAGTGTAAAATGGTTTATTCCTCTCCGAGGATTCAGGTGACATGTCTGCCGCAACTGGTGCACTTCCCCTTGCCTGTCACTTTCCGATTGGTTTCGAGCCCCCTCTTTATAAACGACCTCAACCTTTCCCCTGGTAATGGCTTTCTTGGGAAATTTTCGTTTAAACTTGAACGTCGATGAGTAGTATTCCTCGAGCGCCATTGCACACTTTCTTCCTTTCACTTGTCGTCTGACACGTTAGTTGGACCCTCGGCTTATCCCCTTTTTTGCGAGCAATTTGTGCAGGACATCAAGATTTTGGGCACGCGCCCGGAGTAGTTTTTTCGCCTCGTCCTCTTGCGGTCTTCCCCGACACCCGTTTCTTTGTCCGTGACCAGAGCGTCTTTCTCCGATCAGAGCTCGCTACGATAAGTGCTTACGCTTACTTCCTCACCATCGAGAGTCATTCTCCCTCGTGTCCTGACTCCCATCTTCGCTAATAAGGTACTCAGGCTTACCTTCCCTAATTAGATTCTGACTTTCCTATTAGGTCTGGTTTTTCCCCGGCAAGATACCACCCCGTACCCCTTCTTTTTCTCTTCATTTCAAAAGGTACCCCCTCCTTTGGCACCAAACGTGGAAACTTACTTTGTCTTCCGGTGACCAAATACTGTATTATTGCGCGGCTGCCTTCGTACAACTTGCAAATGTCCCCCCTCGTCCCGTCGTGCCTCTGCTCGCCTGCGACAGTTTCCCTTTTTCTTCCGACGCGTTGGATGTTTGCGTGTTGAAATATTTGTTTCGGCTCGGCCCAAACGTAATCCGAGACATACTCTCCTTATCTCCCAAGGCTCAAAGCCAATCGCTTTCACAAAACGGACACGGCCAGAAATTGCTGCGGACGGCACTCCTTTTCTTAACTTTGTGGGATACACCAGATCAGCGTCCGTCTTATCTATTCGCCCTCGGTTCTTCCCCCCCACGAGACCCTACTCCCCTCTATATAGGGAATTGTCCTCCCATCACCCAGCAACTCTTTCTCCCCAACTCCTCGAGGGCAGTTAATTTTCTCTCGTGAATGTACTCCCTACATTTTCCCGTTTTCCCCTCTTTCACTCTTTCCCCGGTCCCCGTCTTCCACAGGTTAGTCCATCATCCTTGTATTGTCTCGTTTCCCTCCCAGCTCCCTTCCGCACTTCAAAGCCCTTGCTCCCCTTTATTTGAACTATGCTTCTCGAGGTACTCCTGAGCATTTCTTCTCGGGACCAATCTGGAGCTTTTCTGGGATAGTCCTCTTTTCGTGGTTATTTTTGGAATCCCGCTTGTAAAGTAAACGTGCCGAAACTTCAGAAATTTTCTTTTCGTCCGATCCATTCTCGTAATTTTCAATCTTTTTTGCTCCTGCCCGCGTTTCCATGAGTCTCCCCCCTTTCACCGCCACGAAACTCACCATTATCCCCTCTCCGACGTCATTTTTTCTAAACAACCCCCGGGGCCTATTCTTTGCTCCCCTTTACCTCCTCCATCATCCTCACAAAATTTTTTTTTATTTTTTGTTTGCCAACTCGGCCATGTTATGGAGAAGTCTTTCGCCCGACCATCGACAGACCCTTCGCTTCCTTATCCAGTCGTCCTTGGACTTTTTTTTTGTCATGGCCTTACCTTCTCTTGGGATCCCCCGCTTTCCCTTTTTCCCTGTTTGTTCACGAGAGTAAACGCGCTTTATTCCCAGGAATCGTTCGCCTCTCCCGTGCGCCCTGTCCCGATCTTTCCGTCCCGCTTTTCCGTCCCTTTTTCGGCGTCTTAGCTGTTTCTGGGTCCGGATTCGTCTTCCCCCTTTTTTTTTTTTGTGCGTCAGATGAAGCAATCTCCTCTTTCCTCTCTCTGTTGATGATCCCTCTTTTATCGTGACTCCCCAAAGAGCCTTGGTGTGCCGTCATCCTTCTTCACGTGCCCAAGGGCGTGGGATTTCCCCTCTTTTCTGCCGCGCCGTGGCTTTTTTGATTCTCATAGTCTTTTGCTTTCCGAGATAGAGGATCTATGACATTTCTCTTTTTGAATGTAAACACCCCCCCTTTGAACTTTCTCTCCCTTATCAAGCATTGTGCCCCTCTTGTCCCCCCTTTTCTGAGACTTAATCGGTTTTTTTTCCCGTCCGAAGTTATGCCGATTTGCGGGCCCAATCCTGAACCCCTCCGCAATTGTTTATTCGAGGGTGGCCACTACGCTCTTCTGTTTCACACACCCCCCCCCCCTTTGCTCGTTTTTTCGAAGGTCCAAGGAGCAGTTATGCATAGTCTCCCCTTCGGTTAGATAGGAATTTTTTTTAAGTCTGGGTTATAGTTTGTTTGTCTTGCCGGTTCTTTAAGTTTTTTGTTATCGTTTGGCCCCCAGGCCTTTGTCTCTTGGCCCCCTGATTATGAGTTTTACGCGATCCGATGTAGGGATGGTGCACGGCGTGTATTTTATTTTCACCCCCTTCTTCACGCCCATGACACCAGCTTCCGTCTCTCCCTCTCCCTTACTATTCCTCTCGTTGCAGTGGAATGATCTATTCGGCTTACGCTGAAATTCCAGCTTCCCCTGCCTATTTCCAATTCCATCCCCCTCCTGTAGTTCAGCCCCTTGACCCTTGTCATTACGTCTTTTTTTTACTGCGCTAAGCCCTTGTAAAATGCGCATCTACGGGCATCCGATGTACTTTTCGGCGATGACCACCCGGGTCCCCAACATTTCGTAGTCGGAATCCCCTCCTAATGCGTTGGGCTGGAGATTGCTGGGTGCGGCATCAATTCCTTCTTTTTATCAGCGGGCCCGTTGGCTTCTTGTTTGGTTTCAAACAGCTCGCATCCTACTACGGCTGCTTTTGAGATTTTTTTCCCAAGACTGATTCGGAGTTCCGTCCGCGAACGTTTAAGTAGTGCCTTTGTTGGCATTCGTTTTTTCTTCGCCTGTGGGCGTCGCTTTGATTTTTGTAACTCTTGTTCTTTCCCGGTTTTGCGGGCGTTTGATCACACATATTTGACTGCGCCCCCTTCTCCCCCCCAGCATTTTCCTGCTGAATTAGCCGGTGCGGCGGTTGCGCATTTTAGGCAAATTGTTTCCTTTTTTTCTTCAGCCGCGACTGTTCACTTTCTAACTATGGTGCTCCACGTTGTTCACCCTTATTTCTTCTTTTTTGCAAAAGTACTGTGACAGGATCGTTTTGCCTGGGTTTTGTGTTTACTTTTTTTCCTGCTTGCTCGTTCCACAACCTTCCCCTTTGCACCGTTCCTTCCTTATGGATTTTCTTTCCTTGTTAAAGCCGGTCGTGAAAATGCTGATGTGGCAGGGGTTTTCCCAGTTTGCCTACTATTGGTTTGTACCAGATTCCGTTTTTTTGAATTCTTGCATGACTTCCACGCCCCGGTCTCTCAGTCTTCGAGAATAGGCGGGACCCCCATACTGCTAGATTTTTTTTTTTTGGATCGATTTGGGCTATCTTTCCCCCCCCCCCTCGGTTGTAAGCCCCCCACAGTTGTCTGGTCTCACGATTTCCTCTAGGTCCGGCTGAAATTCGCGGCACCACCTCCCTCTCCGGCCACATGATCTGGTTCCTTGTTCCGTTGCGGACACCTCCTATTCAGTTCGCCGCGCCCTTCGCCATCTGAAAACGGCAAGTATTCGCTGCGTTCTTGCGCTAACCGCTGGCACTTTCTCCCTGCGGTCGGCTGCAGGTTCAGTGTCTTCCTCTCCGTGTTAGGCACCCCTTTACCTTTCGAGATCCTCCCCACCTTTTCAAAAAAGCGCTGGAGTGCGATTCCCGCAGCTCGTTTAGGGTATTCAGCACCTCTGTGCAAGACTGCTTCCATCCGCCGGCCTCTCCCTTTTTTTTCCCCCTGCCTTGTTAAGACGTGACCCCCCCCCCATCGGAGTTTTGCGTTAGAGCTGGATTCTTCCTTCTTCCTAAATCCCTTACTGGCCCTGTTCTTCTCCCCAGGTAAGTTGTTCAGATTATCGTCGGCCGAAATCTTTCTTTCTCCTCCTCTACGTTTTGTTTTTTCGCTCTCGTTCCTCCCCCTCGAAGTCTGAGCCTATTACCACATTCCCCCTCTAAGGAAAGTGATTTAGTCGAAGTGGCTCTTTCTCCCTAAGCGAATCCCCCCCCTCTCTTTATTTTAGAGGAATACTGATGCTACCCGGGATGTAACTGTCTTTTTTCAAGAAGCTACCTGGCGCTGGCTCCTTCGGCCCTCATTTCCCCAGATTGTGTGGACCCCAATTCTTTTTTTGATCCTCGCGCCAGTTTGCGGCCTGCATCAAATTGTCAACTTCCCTCTGGATCCCCCTTTTGCGGTTTAGGCTCAAAACGACTACTCCTTTTCAGACCCTTCACCCAAACTCCATTTTGGCGTCAATTTAGCCTTTCTCGGATTAGAATTCCTCTTCCCTCGCCCCCCATTCATTCTACTTCTTTCTTCTGCCACTTTTTCGTCCCTAGAGGTTTGCATCAAGGAAGCGAGTAAACCTACGATTTGGCAGGCCTATTCCGCCCGGACCGGGATGGGGGCCACCTCCTGCCTTTTTTCTCGTTTTTTTGAGAATTTCCATTAGCGACCCACCGCACAGCAGAGCCACGTAATTTCTTTCCCTTCAGCTACTAGGTATTGATACCATGCCAGTGGTTCGGTCAGTCCCCTCCTTCCTCCAACCGAGAGGATCTCCTTGAGTCTGCGCCATCCTTATCGCGCATCGTTTCCCACTTCCCTTTTGACCCTTTCTTTCTTAGTTAGCGTAGATTATGTCAGTTGTTGTATCTGAAAGCAGGAGCCACGTCAAACCCCTCGGTGCTTTTCTTTCACACTAACCGTCCCACGTCTTTTCTTCCACCTGTTCACTGAAGTTCTTTTTTTTTCACCACTAGCTCCTTTGCCTCCCGCTGCCTTTTTTCCCTCCCAGTGCCATTTGTCTCGCGCCCCCATGTGGCCTTGGCTCGATTGTCCCGTTTCCTTTTTATAGAGCCTTTTCCTGATTTTCTTCTTTGGGCGTTTCCTTTGGTTGCATCGTTTCGTCCCCCCTTTAATCCGAATTGCAATCGCGAGCGTCGCAATGGCGCAAGCCCTCCCCGTTGCCCCCCCGGATGCCCATGGCTTGGACCTCCCATTGATCTGGATGTCACCTCCCGAATTCCCTTGGGGTAAGAAATTCTTTCTCCGTCGGCTGATCCCCTCCCCCCATGTTTTTACCCGCTATTTATCTCCAAGCGGGTTCCGCCTCCGCCAATCCCAGACTCGTTTTTCCTGCCCACTCGCGGGTTCTTCTTCCTATCTCCTTTGCCACCATCGGACCCGTTACTTTACGACAAGCCGGTCCCAATTTCGCCCATTGGACCATTACACCTTTTTCTCCGCTTTCTTGCAGTTTACCCTCAATTCCCAGCGCCGTCCCGGACCGGGCAAAGACTTGCTTCCCTGTTATTTTAGAACTTTTTTTAAGCTTTTCGATTTCTCCCTTTGAAGGTACTTGATGACCTTCTAGGAAATTTATAGTACGTTCTGGTATTTGTTTTCGTATTTCTTTCTTTTTCTGTTCCTACATTTCGGGTTTGCATCTCATACAAATTCGTCTTGCATACTTTCCCCCACAATAATTCCAATTTTACACTTCAGTTTTTCACTCTTTTCCGGCTTTTTTAAAAGTTCCTCGACTTCCTTTCCCCCCAGGCCGAATTGATCAAAGCCCCCTTATACCTCCGGTGTCTTTAGTAACTGTTACAGAAAAACCCTAAGTTGGCTTCCACGGGCGCTTTTCCTTCGCGCAGTTTTTTGTTGCGTCTTTTTTTTTTGTCAGTGGACACCTGCTCTTTCTCACAACATGTAGGGCCTATGGATCCATTCGGACCGCCACATCGTTTCATGCCCTTGCTCATTCTTGACTCGGGGTGTTTTCATCTTATTGCGGCCTTTTCTCTTTATCGAGTGCCTTTCTCCCAATGTTTCCCCCTTAGGAAGGCGCATACGAGCGCATTCTGTAGCGATCCCCGTGTCCGGACGATGCGCCCTGTTTGTGTGCGCGTCCCTCCTTTTTACTGTATCCGCTGATCTTTCGTATTCCTTCTCCCTTTTGCGGAGACAAAGCATATCTCATTTCCATCATCAGCCTGTTGGTGTTGTGTTTTAGATCCTCTTTCTATGTTTTCCCCCCAGCGCATTGTGTCTTCGACTCTTTTCTCGTGAATCATTTTCCTTGGCTCCAAGTAGCTTTTTTTGCTGAACGTCTGTTTCTTCTTTTCGCGGAATCGGGCCATGGATCGCTCCCAGATGTTGCGTTTCCTGCGCGCTTCTGGACTTTAACACACCTACTTTCACTCCCCCTTTCCCTTCCCTTCCTTGCATGCACGAGGAAACCTTCAGCTCTTATCCTCTGAAAGAAGTTCTGCGTCTTTCCTGGGATTTTTTCTCCCGGAACACTCAAGGGCCGGAAGACGAGGGTTGCCCGGACAAGCGGAGCCCCCACCCACAATTTGTCGCAGTGTGGCTCCTGTCCCTTGACGGGATCCTCTGGCGCCCCCCCAGGTTTACACCAGGATCGGGCTATTATCGGACCGGTCTTGGTCCTTCTTTTTATGGGGCGGCCTTTTGGTTCTTCTGTCAAGGCTTATACAAGATTTCTTGTTTAGCGTCCTCGATCTGGGCGAGTTCCCCTCTTCTGCACGGTGTCCCCTTCCTGTGTTCATTTTTTTCTATTACAGACCTTTAGTATAACCCCTTGCCGCTTGAATATCCCAGCAATTTCAGGCAGACCCCTCTTAAAGTGATCCCGGAGAAATTCTTCCCGGCATATTTCCAATCACCTCTTTCGCACTCTTTTTCCCCCCTCCCCCGGACGGTCCTTCTTTTCACTTTGTGAGCTTCTACATTTCCCAATGCGCAAATTTATATGTTTCTGCCTTGCTCATGTCTGCTTCTTTGCTTTATTTTTAGTACCAGTGAAAATTATCGGGGGTTCCTTCCCCTCCCTGTCCCCGATTCAGCCCTTAGTGTGTTTAACGCCGCTTTTGGATTGGCGGAGGCATTCTCTTGCGCTCTCGCTTCTGTTTCGGTTGGTCTTTCTTGACAAATCGTCTACCGGTCGGATTTTCCCAAGCCCCCTTCTGAGTTAATTCCGCGCAAGCCCGTGTTTTCTTGGCAAGCGGCTTTCTTTTTTTTTCGCTTTCTCGATTTGGTGGTTTTAATCCTTCCGGTTTCTGGTGGCCGTCACACTTCTTCAGCCGTCATCCCGATAAACCGCGCCTTGTTAGTACCCTCCTTCCACGGAGCAGCCGGAGTCCCCTCTTTTTAAGGTTTAAGTTTGCTTTCCCCCTCTTCCCGCCTCTCCCTCCTCCCTAGTGGGGTGTTTTGTCCAATAAATTTTTCCCTTTTTGCAATTTCTGTAATGTGAAGAATCACCCCCTTTCAGGTTTATGCTTGCCTGTTGACGCTTCCCACCTTCCCTCATCGGCCACCATTGCCTTTCTTACGGATTTTTTGGTAACGAGGAGAGTTTTCCTTGCCCCCTGCCTGCCAGGAACTTTTCTCTTCCCTACATTTCTGAATGACTCCCGGTGCGTGCCGCTGCTCCCACGCATTTCTCTTCTCCTTCAGGCCGGTCTCTCGGGTTCTACTGTTCCGTTTCTGTTTTTTTTTGCACTTCCTTTCTTTGTTGGTTCTCTATTCCTGGCGCTAAATCCCTCTGCGTTTCTTCCCAGTTTATTTTTGCATAGTGAGGTCATGCTAATGTGGTACTTTCAGCATTGCACAGGAGTTCCAGGGATTTCATTGCGAGGGAATTCCCTCTCGTCCCGGGCCGCTTCCCCCCGACCGTGAGCGTTCTTCAAATGCGGGTGGAGTTTCTCTTTTTTTGCGCTACGTCAACTGTGATTCCGGCATTCTTTCGCCGTTTTGTTGCGGCCGCTTCTTTCTGCCCCTGACTTTCTAGATCAATCCCCATCTTTTTTCCCAAACTACTAGGCCGAGGATTTCCGACGCAACTATTCGTCTTCATGACCCGAGGCGTGCTGCACAATTCTCTTTCCTCCCTCGCCGATTTCCTTACCCTTCAGCCTCTTCAAATCTCAGCGGCTCGTTATGCAGTCGCCGAGACGGTACTTTCCTACCCCGCATCGCCTTTGTTTTTCGGCTTCTTTCTTGCATGCTTTGCTTTCATCCGAGCCCGGACCTCTTTCCCCTTTTTGGGTGGGAGTCGACGATTTACCTCTCCCCACTCAGCAGATGCCCTTCTTCCCATAAAGTTACGTATCCTACCTTTGTCCTCTGTCGCTTACTTTCTCTGTTTCGCCTCTTCATTCTTCTAACTTTCTGTAATGTACGCGCAATTTCCGCCCCCAGCTACTCCCGGCTATGTTCGATAGTCTTTTTTTGCTACAGTCTCGTTTGAGACTCCCTCCCTCGTCGAGGTTTTTTTTTTCACCTAATCAGACTTTCAGAGTGTTGTGACTTTTTCTTTCTCACAAGTCTCTTCCAGTGTGCTCGTCTGCTGAATATTTTCACCTCTCACTTATGCCTTAACCATTGAAGCGTTTTTTAGACTTTTTTCTTCCTCGCTAATCCCACAAGGGCTGGATTCCTCCCTTTTAGGACCCTTCTAATCTAGATATAAGCCGGCGGGTCTCTCTGGCTCCGTGCCGACTTTCTTCCCCAGTTAGTGTATTTCTCCGCGGGACCGACTACTTTTCTCCTTGAGAGGGACGATCTCACGACGACCCTCTTTGATTTTTGCGTGGCCCTCTCCCGTGATTTTTCGGCCTCCTTCGTCCCCCCTATCGGCAGAATGAGTGCCCGAGGATTTAGCAGCACGCTGACGCTCTCTACTACCTGCCGTCTTTTCTGCAGGCTTCTCACCCCATCAAATCGAATTTCGGTCCGTTTCCCCTATGGTATGAGCGAACCTTTCCACCCCTTTTCCCTAACAGTCGTTTCCTTCAGAACTCGCGTAAGATCTGTGACTTGAGAGGTTTGTCTGGGAAAGCCGGCTCCCCCCCCTCCATGTTTCTTTTCCTTTCAGGTCACAGCCCGTTTTTTCCTCCACCAGGTACACTGAAGCTCCCACGGTGGCACACCACTCTGTATGCATTTTCGTGATTCTCCCAAGTTTTCCCCCAATTCTTGCTTTCCCCCCACCTTTCGCCGCAATGCGGCAGAGGCTCTGATGTTTTTTGATCTGTATAGTTTTCTTTAGATGTTTGAGTCTTTCTCCGATCCCCCTAGTGTTGTGCAAACCGTAAGAATGTTTCCACCAATCTTAGCCCGCCTCTCCACCCTTCCGCATTTCCCAATTCCTTTGTGCCCGGAAACCACGGAGGCAATTCCGTCCCTTGACTAAAGTCGGTGAACCCAAAGTCTCCGCGCCGCAGTTTGCTCCCTTCTGTTTTTACCCCCTCCCCCCCCTGCTCCTCCGCTTGATTTTCTATGCCCTCAAAACCCCCACGATACTCTTTCCAGCGAGTTGTAATATTTTCGGGTGCCTTAAGCCCTTTCCCCTTTTATCCGGCCTCTGTCCTTTTCCCTTGAATGCCCCCCACCGTTTGACGTAGCCGCCCACTTCCCCCGCCTACGGCCTTTTCCCCCAACCCCTTTTTTTCCCTTTTTATTATTTTTCTTGCACGGTCAGCTGGCATTTTCTCGCGCTCAGGTCTCGCTCATCCATTTTTTGGGAACCCCGATATTTGTAATGGATAGTCTTCTGGACTACCATTTTCATACACGCCGTTTCCTCCCCCCACCAAAGCCCTCCTCTCTCAACACGTCTTACCACTCCCTTAAGAAATCTGTGCGCTGCACAGCGGAAATGAATTTAGGACACTTTTCCAGAATATCCACAGGTCCCCTCTAGCTTCGTTCACCTTTCCTACTTCAAACCATCGTGGGCTATCCTAGCTTTAACAGCAAGTCTCCCTCTCAGTCTTTTTTTTCCACCTCGGATCCTTGAGCTTTGGGAATTTCGGCCTCCTCTATCTAAAATTTTCTCCTTATCTCCTTCTTCTTTTTTTTTGGTTCTGGCCTTTTGAAGCGATCTGATGTTTTCGCCCTCAATTTGGGTTCAAGCGAAGAGAGAGTAGAGCTAATCGTCTTTTCCCCGTCATTCCATTTCCCTGCCCTTACTCTTGCCGACTCGACCCCCCCCTTTCGTGGACGGTTTTTTGTAGTTATGTCCCATATTAGGATTTTTTTTTTCGACCAAGTGCTTTTGGGTCACTGATCCCCTTAGAT
>Ga0179593_1810932_pt1 | contig 10445 bp, 12 predicted proteins | sample CZODoug2_1_08_16_FD_185931 | JGI IMG/M metagenome (GOLD analysis project Ga0179593, IMG submission 185931) | Vadose zone soil fungal communities from Angelo Coast Range Reserve, California, USA - CZODoug2_1_08_16fungal (PacBio error correction) | ecosystem: Environmental > Terrestrial > Soil >... | reverse complement strand
GTCTCTCTTTTCCTTAAGCTGACCTTTTCTCCTTTGATCAAAACGATGAGACGAACCCCTTCATCCTTCCACTCATCCTACTGCGTCTCCGAGGCGACCGATGGCCAGGCCACCAGCTGGACCCACGTCATCGGGCGGCTTGCCTCCCGTCGGAGGAATCCTTTCCACTTAATAGTGAGGGACCCTCTCGTCCAAGACCCCGCGACCACGTTTTACTTTCTTCACCCTCCTCTTCATGACCCCCGCCCTCCCCTTCAATGGGCCCCTTTGAAATTTCCCCCAAGAAAGGAAACTCCCCTCTTTTCCCTCGGGGCAACGGACTTCGCTAGGCGTTCTATCGGTACGCCCCCTCGCGGTACGAGTCCTTTCTCCCCTCTCCTCGGGCCTTCCCGACTAAGTATGGTCCCTCCCTCTCCGAAAGTGTACGCGATGTCCGAGTGTCCTGCAACCTTTCCTACCCTAGAGGTCGATCAGGTTTTCCTCTTTTGGAGAGGGTTAAAATGGGGCTTCGGACCGAACAGCGTAGAGGTAGAGTATCCTTCCTTTCAAGCGGTGATGTGTTCCTGGGGATTTGGACTCCCCTCTTATCCGTGATTTCCCCCCCCCTTTTGCGTATTAGGGAAGGTGTTTTCCTCCGTCGTTTGAGTTCTTAGACGTCTTATTTTGTGCACCGCCTTGTATCAGTCCCTTTCCCACGGTTTCTTTAAGGGACCTCCTTACTACGCAATTGCCCCCCCTCGCCTGCTGGACCCCCCTCTCGTGGGCCCTCGACTTCCCCCTCCTTTTTTCCTCCCGTCGGTCTCCCCCTTTCCCGAAACGAAACCGGGGCCCCTCTGCTCCTTGCAGCGTCGCGCGTGCCTCTTTGACCTTTCCTTTCTGTCAAAGTCCTTTTTTCTCTCTCATAGTTTTCCTGCCGAGAGCCAGCCTTCCCGTTCCTATGCAAGTCGACATCCCCCCAGACCGATGCACCAATCTCGGGTGACCCGACACGATTCCCCCCCTCAGCGGTTGGCGAACCCTCCCTGGCTCATCCTTCGAGATGAAAATCAATTTCCTCCCTTTCGCTGTTCATTTGAAGGCATCCTGCGTTTTTGGCTTCTTGCAATCCTCGGTACAATTCGAATGCGATCCTGCGTCCTTTTTTCTTTTCTTTCCGTGAAATTGAACAACGTTCTCCTTTCGTAGCGTCGTCGCTCGGTTTACGTTATCGTCCTTGTGGGCAGGGTACGAACATTGGACGTCTCCAGACCCCCAAGGTGTAGTTTCGGCGTCGTTCGCTACGAACGAAAAGAACTTTCCCAGCGTTTTTCCTTGGGAACAACCCCTCTCGACTCATGGACCCTTAAAAATTGCGTTGAGCCCGTAGTCGGATTTTCCTCCTCCCTGGAAGAGTCGTCTGACTCCTCCATCGATATATCTTTCCCCTCTCCGTTCTTTTTTTTCTCGATAGATTTTTTTCCTTTACCTCATCTCCTAAGTCCCCCATGAGCTTGTGCTCAAATCCCCTTTTCGAGCCCTGAGTCGTCCCTTTTTTTCTCGGAAATGTATAGACTTCCTCTTGGCCAAGGTAGGTGCGCCCTCCTCCGACGCACGACACCTCCCCCGATGTCGATTGATCGCTTTCCCCCTTCCCCCTTTACCCGGAACCTCACCTTTTCCCCGGAGATAAAAGTCACCCTTCCGCCTCTCGTTCACTACTCGGTACGTGGGGCTGACGGACGTTGCTAGAGCTTACTCCCTCGGAGGTCCATCGACAAGGCGATTCTGAGGCCCCGCTCTCGTAGGTCGCACCCCCTTTTGAAAGCTGCCTTAAATTCCCGCTAAACAACCTTTTTTTTTTTGGGGACGCTTCCCCTTTTTCTTAGCAAGGATAGCTGGTGCCCTGCTGAGTGGGATCTGGTCAACCCAAGAGATGTTTCCCCTCTTTTATCTTTTTTTAGAATTTAATCCCTTCCCTTCTTGCAGGATTCGCTACGGATCGTCAACCCTATTTTTCCGATAAACGACTTGACCGCCTCAACTGTACCCTAGAACCCCTCCCTTTCAATGCTCCCTAGTGGACTGCCCTGCGTCGCTTCTGACTTTTTTACGCAGTCTCGGAGCCTGGCCCCTTCGATTTTCTCCCCCTATTCGGATGTCGCCTTTTCTTCGAAGGCTTTTCAGGAGGAGTCCCCTTTCCCCCCCCGTTCCGTCTACTGCCGGTGCACAAGATTTTTTCGCTGTCATCTAGCTCTCTTCTTCCCTCGAACAGTCCCCCCACGTCATGGAATCCTGATAAAGTTAAAAAGAAGACCCCGAGAGCCCCCCCCATAACCCCTGCCAATGGTTGAGTGAACCACGTCCCCGAAACGTCTTCCCGCCTTTTGGATCTGTTTTTTTTCCAACACTTTTCCCCTTCCAAAATTTCTTCCCCCTTCCGCGAAATAGAGGTTAGTCCACCCTTCATTTAGGTTAGATCCGCCGTGCATAGCTCCCCATGTAGTAGAGATGAACCATTCCCCCTCTTTTTTTTTCTTTTTCGGGAAAGAGGAGTCGCACACGGTCTAACTTCTACCCCCGGGGCTTAGATATACTTGTACGGGGATCCCCCCTCTTCAAATTTTTCTTCTCCACTTTTAGGTGAGATCTGGTAACCATTTTCTTCGGCTTTGACGGATGGATGGTTTTCGACTCCCCGATGGGAATGGGAACAGGGAGAGGACCCCCCCTTTTTTCATGATATTTTTTTTCTCCCTTGATTTTTTTTTAACCCACTTGGTGAGAGTCGGCAATTGCCATGTAGGGTCCTCGATGAATAAGGAGGGCCTCTCCGCTGACGTCTGTAAGCTTTTCCCTGACTCTGGCGTCGGAGCTCTTTCCCCAGTCGCCTGTAGAATATCGTTTTGATATCCCTCCCTCCCAAGGTCAGATCGTTCTCTGTTTTTTCAATCCATCTCTCTCTCTTGTTTTTTTTAGGAGTGAAAGTTCATATACTCATGACGTTAGCTCTCTCGTTTCCCCCCCTATCCCAACGTGCTCGAAATCATAAGAGGAATGAACGACTCCCTGCGTCTAAGAGTCTCCCGCAAAAGATGGAAACTCCCCCTTTTCTTTCTTCCCGCAGTCGGACAAACAGACCATGGCCCTCCGGCTGTCCCCCTCCCTGCGCACCACGTGGTTTGCCCTCCCTTGGATCTCTCTTCTTTTTTTCTCCAAACGAAGGAGGAGAGCCCCTTACCATCCACAGAGGCTTTTCACCCCCCCTCCGAACGCAACTCGAGAGTTCCCAGTCCGGCAACTCCTTCTCCGCGTTCCCCTTGAAAAAACTTCCCCTCTTCTTTCTCGAAGCCCCGAGCCCCTGGTTGCTTTTCCTATGAAACACAACTTTTTTCGCGATAGTTCTTTCAGTCGAGCCGAACTTTAGCTTGATAAACTGCACCTTTTGCCTAACCTAGAGGTCGCTCCTTCCTCCAGTGGGGAGGAGGAGATGCTTCCATTGCCGCTCAATATCGACAGACCATTCTATGGACGTTTTAAAACGCTTCCTGTGGTCTTCCCCGTTGAGACTTTACGTGGATACGTGATCCATTGTTCTCTCTCTCCCCGGCCCCCCGAGTGATAAGAAGTCTTCCTGAAGTTTCCTTCTTCCCCATTGTGACAAAGCTTCATTCCCTTGAAAACGTTGGCCCCGAACCCGAAAAACGCCTTCCTCTGCGCAAATCTCCTCCAAATAGAGAAAGGGTTCCCCTCTTTTTCTACCGAGACTGCGTTCCTCTGCTGTCACCGCCCCCCCCCCGAAAGAACCATGAGGACCTTCCCCCTCCCTGAGTCTCCCCAACTTCGATCAGCCACAGTGCAATGCCCTCCTTTTCAACGTAGGGCTTTCCCCCCCTTCCTCATCGGGTTTTTTTCCCTCCTTCGAGAAGAACGGACCCCTTTCCTATGAATTCTATAAGACGTACTTCCCTCCCCTTTCTACTCTTTGTTTCCCCTCCCGCCCCCTCAGCAGAGTTGGTCCCTTTTCACCACATATCTCGTAATGGGAGATCTGAAAACCTTTGGGGTTCGCTCCCCCCCTTGAAGGGCCTCTTCGGAGGGGGTTCCGAAGAGGGAAATAAGAGAAGGACCCAAGTAGAATTTAGATTTCTCAGCCATGTCCTTCTTTATTCGTCGGAAAGAGGGACCCCCAGGTACGGGGTTTTCCGTGTATAGGTTTCCTCTTTTGACGTGTTCTAAGGTCCTGCCAGGGTGGGGTAAACTCCTTGGTTCTTTTCTCCTTTAGGTGTCGTCGTCTTTTTCTCTCTAACAGAAATCTTCGAGTTTTCCTTTTGAAAAAAGAAGAATTTCCCCTTTCCTTCAAAGCCCCCCTTAGACCCTATTTTGCCTCCACTTTTTTCCCTTCCCGAGATGGGCTTTTTTTTTTCCTTTCTGTCCCTTCCTACGTCCCTCTCTCTTTTACCAAACTCCATTGTTCTCTCGATCTGGTCTTTTCCCGACTCTTCCGCAAGTCCCCCTTTGAGCCCCGACGGTTTTTCCCCTTTGATCAACCATCCCTCCCCAGGTTCGAGGAGCCGCCTTGTCTCGTTGTGCCCCTCTTCCTTTCCGACACTCCCTCCTTGGGAACCTTTTTTTTACGCGGCGTCTCTCCCCCCCTACCGCCCGAACCTAATGACTCCTCCGGACCCCCGGAAAAAGAACCGCCTTCCCCTTCTCTCCCCCGTCCAACCGATAGTAGCACCGGTACCCCTAACCGGGGGGCCCTTTTTTTCAGCCCCTTCCTCCCCCTTTCATGACGAGGCGATTTCCCCCTGCCAAGGCTGAAATTGTACAGTCTTTCCATCGGAGGTCCCTGTAGAAACCCCTCCAGGCCCTCCCAGGAGGAGGAACCCCCTTGCGGGTAGCTTCGCGTTTTTTATTTTTAGGGTTTTTTCCCATCGCCAAAAGATTTTCTCTTGTACGTTTCCTAGCGTTTCCTCTTTTAATAGCGTCTGCTCAGTCATCGTAAAAGGCCTTGATGAGCTCAGGCGACTCCCTTTCTCTCGACCTCCCCCCTTGTTTCCCGGGAGATCCTTCCACCACTGGCGAGTTGTCGATTCCTTTTTGAATTCCTCCCCCCTTGGACTGCAGGGTTTTCTTTTCTCGTTTGGGGAAATTTGCTTTTCCTTCCCTCAGTCTCGTCTCTCATGTTTTCGAGCGATTCGGATTTTGCATTGCGTCGACCTCTGGAGATTTTCCCCTTAAAAAGTTAACGTATCCCCGTTAAGTTTCCCCCCATGTTTTCGCTCGTCCTCCCCCCCCCCTCGAGAAGTTTTATTAATGCAACCTTTTCACGAAGAAGAGGAATGTCCCCTGCTTCCTCACTTCCTTTCTCTAAAAGCAACCTTCCCCGAGCTACAACCCCCCCGTTTTGTGGTAACCATCTCGTCAAAGTAAGACGCTGTCTTCTTGAACACCCCTTTTTCCCATATAAGACGCCCCCGTCCCTCAGATTCGAGCACTCTGCTATTCGAGCCAACGTCCCCCTTACATCCATTAGTATTTTTCCCCCCCCCCGATGAGAATAGGGTCCTTCCTCTTCGAAGAGAACAAAGGTATACAGCTTCTTAGATAAAGCATTTGGATTTTCCCCCTTATGAAGAGTCACTCCCCTCTAGGTGAAGAAAGCTGGACTCTCGAGTTGAAGTGTGGTGAGTTTTTCTCACGAAGAGGGAATCTCGCCTTCGCTTCCTAAGTATTTTCCTTTTTTCGCAGATCTCTCCATCTTTTTCCCCACGTGTTGCGCGTATTGTCCATGCTGTACTCAGTAGGTCAGGAGGATGCTCACGGTTCTTTCTTCCGGTGTTCAATGTTTCCTCCCTCGTTCGACTCGTCCCGTTCTTCCTTTAGGACGATGATGAGGGGCGTTCTTTTTTCTCGACCTTGAGCGAGTTTTCGCTTTTTCTCCTGTTAAGCTTATTCTCTTTTTCATTACAGCCAGAGATATCTCTTCCTTTGTTTTTTTTTCTCTTCGTCCTTAGGGAACAGAGACGTCCCTAAAAGTCCCCAGGCATTTACCAAACCCATGCGGACGCAAGAAGAAGCGCTCTCTCCGGAGGCAAGATCGCTGAGGCCCCAAAAAGTAAGCTTTTTTCTTTCCCAGAAGGAGGACCTACTTACCTTTATTTCAAGAGCGGTCCACCTCTCACCACGTGGTTTGACAGACCTCTGAGCTCTCTCTCCTGCCTCTTCTTCTCGCACTGGGTCTCTTGACCTTCCCCAAATGAAGAGCACGTCCCCCCTCCGATGTTCCAGAGCGGCCCACGCCCTTGGGATCTGCTTCCAAGGCGTCTCTCCCCCTTTGTTCTCGCGTTCCTCCTTGCGGGGAGAACCCCCTGGGCACGGGCACCGATAGACTCTTTCAGCGCGACGAACTTTTTCCTATGTCTGACTTCCTTTGTCCTTTTTGGGACGAACCCCTTCTCTCTTTCCGGGTAAGCTGGTTTCTGCTTTCTTAAAATGGCGCTCACTCTCTTGAAAGAAATGTGAGTTCCCCCTCTTTCAAGAAAAAAGGGTCCTTTTGACTTTTGTACTCTCTGGATTTTTTCTTGTGGTTTTTTTTTTTTTTTTTTTCTTTTTTTTTTTTTTTGGCTTTTTTTTTCTTTGCTTTTTTTTTTTTTTTTTTTATTTTTGGTTTTTTGTTTTTTTTTTTTGGTCGTGGTTTTTTTTTGACGTGTCTACTTTTGTTCCCCCCGTTTGATCCATGAAGCTTTTCTTTTGCGATTGAAGACGTTTTCGTTTTCTTCCCTGAGCGAACCCTGTGAATCTAAGGCAGTGCCCCGTGCCCTCCCCCTCCACGCCTTTTCTCCAATGCGCCCCTAATCCTTTTCTGCCCTTTGGCCCTCGAACTTCTACCCCCTCTCCCTTTCCTTTTTCCCGTCGGTCGCCAAATTTCAGCGCTCCCATGCGGACCTTCTTCTTCTCATTGCAGGTCGTTTTTTTTTTTCCTCCCGACAGGTTTCCCCCTTTCCTTCAAAGTAGGGTCCTTCCATTCACCGTGCCCCCCCCGCATCGGTTTTTTCTTTTCCGCCGGGCTTCTCCCTCTCTAGACAGATGAACCTCTTTCCCGCATCTCTGGGTGGCCCGTTTTCCAACCAGGCCCTTTTCGAACCTTTCCCTCGTTCCCCGGCGAAGCGTCTCCATGGTGGTGCAGCTCTTGAAGGCCTCCCTTTCGGTTGCGACCTGCGCTTGTCCCCTACAGAGGATACCAATTCTCTTGGACCACTCCTTTCCCCCTGGATTCGCGCTGTGCCATTGCCCCCTTTACGCGTCGTGAAGCGCGTCTCTTTTGACCGTTGAGCGCGTTGTTTTTCGGTGGCCGTTCCAACGAAATTGCTTTCTCCTTCGAAACCGTTTGTAGGCGTTTTCTATCGCCTCTCCATTTTCCCCCCCTCCTTTTCGGAAAGTACTTTTTTCCCCCAACGCAGAGAAGACTGACCCATTGCGGATTTTGTCTCCCCTTTCTTCCCCGAGATGGTCTCCCCTCAGTCGGTCTTCCTATCGACCTCCCCTCTCTTTTACCTAATTGACTAAGTGGGTGCCTCTCAGACATCTTCGTCATCTTCCGCCTTCCCCCTCGGGAGAAGAAGACGTGTTCACGTCCCAGGGGTCATTTGTGAAAGGGAGTCCTTTTTTCCCCTTTTTTGCCTGCTTGACCTGTCCGACGCCCCCCGTTAAAAGGTCCTCTTGCTCCTCTTTCGAAAAAAGTGATGTCGATCTTCGCATCCAATTTTACGCCCTGAGGAACCCTGTCACGTAAAACCGATTCTCTGTCCCCTCCCCTGGGAAAGTGGGTCTTTCCCTTCGCGAAGAAAAGTGCCCCCCCTATGACTTTCCTTCGTTTCCTCTCAAGGCGAATTTTCTCCTTTCTTTTTTCGGAGGTCCTTTTTTTTTTTTTCCCCCCGCCGAATGGGCTCCCCTCCCTTAGGCTCCCACCATGGGTTTCCGCTTCGCCTCCGGATCTCTTTTAAAGTTGAGACACACTCTAGTTTGTTTACCTTTTCGGTCCCCCCCCCAGAGATTTTTTATTTACCCTTCCGAGAATTCATCCCCCCCCCCCCCTGCTTCCGGCTGCAGATTCACCCCCACTCTTCGTTATGTCTCTCCGCCTTTGAAAGAACGCCCCTCATGGCGGATCTTTCTGCGACCCGCGCGACTCCTCTTCAAGATTTGCTTTTCCTCCTTTTCTTTTTGGTTGAGTTTTTTCCTTTTGAACATTGGGGAAAGAAGTCTCCCTGTAGGCAGTAGAGGGCCTTCTATTCCTTCGTCTTAGGCTTTTCGGCATGTTTTTTCGGTCTCTTTTTCCCACCGTTTCCCCTGCCCCATGTCACAACTGCTTTTCTCTTTCTCACGACCCCCCAGAGATCTTCACGGAGAAACTCCCTAATCAGACTCATGTTCCAGACTCTCCCACCCTCATAAAGAGCTCCCCCCCCCCCGGTGAACAAGTGGGTAATCTTCACCGCGACGCTGTTCTTCTAGATTTTTCTGGACCTATAAGTCCCCCCGTTTACGGCAGTTTTTTCGCGTCCTCGAGGTTCGTCCCCCCTTTACGTTTTTCTCGTTTACCCTTTCCCCCCATTCGTAGGATTCCCTCCCTCTTCGCCTCGGCGCTTTCCCCCTCCGCGCAAACATTTTACCGCGTCTCTTTGACTCCTCCCCTTTTCCTGGGACGCCGTTTTTCTTGACATCCCTTTCCCTCTATTTTTCCCAATCTGAGAGTTTTATTTGATTTCCTTCCCTGGGATGGAAACTTTTTTCGGTGTAATATTCTCTTTCCCATTGTGCGCGATTTCCCCCCCTTTTTTGTCGCGTATGTTTCTTCCCCCCGAGGACCTCGTGGGGGGGTCCCCGGCTCGGGGAAGGAAGCGCCTCTTCCAGCTTTGCCCGCCTTTTTTCCTCCTCCGTCGCTTCCTAGTCCCCCTCTGATGATTTTTTTGTTCTGAGAGAGTATTTCCCCTTTCAGCTTTCTTCGGTGACTCACCCACCCTTTCCGTTGTTGTGGTTGATCCCAGATGGATTGACGTTCCCTTTACCCTTTTTTCCCCCTCTTTTTCCACGGTCGATAACCCCTCCTTTTTTCTCAGCCGGACTGCACGAATTCCGCCTGAGTCGCCCTCTTTTTCTCCCCAGATGGAACACCTCCCCTGCGCGGCTTCCCGAAGGAGTTCCTTTTACCCCTCCTCTTTTCCAGAGAGGAAAGAAGGCGCCTTTTTTCTTGCCATAGCCCCCCTGGCTCCTGCTTTCCAAAAAAGAAGTTTTCTCCCTGGAAAACATCGGCCCCTTACATCAACCCTCGGCAACTCGAAAGATCTCAACCTTCCTTTCTGGGAATAGGAGGCCCTCCATGCGGGTCTCTCGACTCCCCTACTCCCCCCGTACGACCTGTCCGCGCGACTAGGTCTTCGACTTTTCTTCCCGGCTTTCCCCTCCGCTATGTAAGACGGCTTCCTAAAGAACCAAAGGGGGCCGCACTCGATATTGGAATTTTAGGGGAAGCAAGTTTTTTTCTAGGGTTACCCATGGAGATCCCGAGGCAGACTCTTCGCATCTCGAAGTTACATCCGCCAAACCCAGCTTTCGCTCGGGATTTTTTTTGTACGTTTGCCCCTCTCACTTTCTTGCCATTCCGGCTGCATTTTTTTTCGTATAGATTTGAGGTCTTAGCGAAAACTCCTTCTTTAAGGCCGTGTCCGGTGGGACCCCCCTTCCCTCGAAGCAATTTCCCTCCCCTCCCTCGCTCGGAACCCTCTGTTTCCATTGGGCCTGACATGCTTCCCTTTCGCAAACCTCGCCCCCCCCCCCCCCCCCCCCCCCTCCCCCTTAACGAACCCTTTCCCTTCCCTCTGGAGCAGCGCGTTTTCCTTTCGCAGCCCGCCGGGTGCTTTGACTCCCTTAAAGTAGGTTTCTCTGCATACGGCCTTCTTCCGCAGGCCGGGCCCCCCCGTTCGATTGACCCATCCCCGATGAAACGTCCTTTGGACGACACTCCGCAGCGTTTTGGGAACCCCCCCCCCCCCAACACTATAAGTTTAAGATTCCCCCTCCCCCTGAGATGTTAACCTTTCATCTTCGGAGGGTAATGAACCTTTAAGAGCTGATACACCGACTTGAGATTCTTCCCTTTTTTTTTCCCTAAGTGGATTAGAGGGCCTTTCCCCCCTTTCCCTTTTTGACGCGAGTACTCTTTGTTCCTTTTTTCCGGAAGGGGCGGGGGCCGTTTCTCCCTTTCGAACTCGACTTTTCCCTTTTTCCTTGGAGGTAGGGAGATACTTCTTCCTTCCCCGCGGAGAGAGTCTTAGGGTCCCTTTTTCCCCCCCCCCACCAACCCAGCGAACTAATTTTCACCTGGTGGTCTCGAAATGCTTCTTTTTTTCTTTTTTTGTAGCAACCGTATTCGCTCCCTTCTTGCGGAATTTTTCTGACGTAAG
>Ga0179593_1731940_pt1 | contig 10445 bp, 11 predicted proteins | sample CZODoug2_1_08_16_FD_185931 | JGI IMG/M metagenome (GOLD analysis project Ga0179593, IMG submission 185931) | Vadose zone soil fungal communities from Angelo Coast Range Reserve, California, USA - CZODoug2_1_08_16fungal (PacBio error correction) | ecosystem: Environmental > Terrestrial > Soil >... | reverse complement strand
TCCTCCTACTGCACAGAATTTTCCCTTCCCGTGCCCTTACCAATTTTTCTTTTGTTATTCCTGAGAAAGGCAAGGTCCTCTGGTTGGTAATAGGAGTGACTTTTCACTTCGCCGAAGAGCCCAGGAGGCTCTTTTTCGCAGCACCCCGCCAAAATGCCCCCTGACTCTGATAGTGCTTTCTTCCATTATAGACTTTTCATGATCTCGAGCTTCTCGAGGGGCGTAGAACCGATCTCAGATGGATCTCGTGAATCTGAGGGATTTTTCGGAATTTTTTTTTTTTCTACTTTCCCTCTTGTTCTCTTCCCCGAGTCCCCAGTCGGGTAAGTGATCCTGAAGATCTTTCCCCTCCCTTAGCCACAGTGCCTCTCCGTACCCGAAGTTCTTTCCTCCCTTCTTCGACATGCTCAATTCCCCCTTCAGAATCGCCACGCCGATGGTCAACCAACTCCCCTCCCCTCGCCGGGCCTCCTATAGCTCTTTTGACTCCCTGCTATAGTGCTCCTTCTCCGTCGTTCGTGTCCCCGATCCTATGAGAGGACTCCCTTTTTAACTCTATATGGCGAGTTCCCCGAATCCCTCTCGATAACTACTTCTTTCCAACTAGAGGAAGATATCGCTTCTTTTTTATTCTCCCTCCAAGTATTAGGACTGCTTCCGCCTCCCTCGACCGCTGGCCACCTTAACGCCTGCGAGGCACAGGTTTCTCGGAGACTTTCGCGGTCAGTCTCTTTTCTTTCCAAGAGCTCCAGATTTCGCTAGGTCCATGAGTACGCGTTCTTCTCTTGCCAAATAATTTTTTCTGATGCTTCTTTTTTTTTTTCCCGAGAGGTCCTCTCGGCCTGGCGAATAAGAGTGAGAGTCCTTCCCTTTCCTCCTAGATAGAGCCCGTCTGTGATCGAACTCAAGGGAGAACCCTTCCTTCGCCAGATTCTTTTCCTGGAGAAGATTGATTTCGCGATTAGAATGAATTGATGGATCGGAAGCATAAGTTTCACGACGAGGTGTCCTTTTCACCGAGAGTAACCTTTCTGAGTGATCTATTTTTTAATTTGACCCCCTGTTATGCAAGGAAGGCAGAAAGTTATTCCTCTCTTCAACTTCTACGCGTGTATTATCCCCTCTCCTACTAAGAGGATCTTTTCGGCGAGGACCTAACGCGGATTTTTCCTTAGGTCTGCACCGAGAACCTCCCTCCTAACCCCCTAAGTAGAAGGACACGTGAGGGAAAGAGTTAGGAAAATTTAGAGTTTTTCCCCCGTCCCAGATCTCCCCGATTCTTCTTCGCCCACAGAATGGGTTTCTGGGTAATTTTCTATTTGGTGAGGAACGAGAGTGACCCTGTTAACCAGCTTCCTCTCCTATCTCGATTCTTTTTTCCACGTTTCTCTTTCTGAGAGAAAGCAGCTCTCCCCCCTGGCGGACCCCTGCTCTACCGGAGTTCTTCTCCCATCTTCTTCCCTGCCTTTTGATTTCGCTTAAGCAAGATATCGCCCCATTTTTCAGACGTCTGTCATCTTACTCTACTGCTGGAACCCCTTTAAGAGCGATTTCTTCGGGTGAGCCCTCCTTCAGGAAGGGCAAAAAAACGCGTTCCTCCTTTTCCCCCGAGCATCTCCTGCCATCCCGATTTCCCTCTTCGAACCCTTCCTGTTTGTTGTGCTGCGGAAGGACTCCCCTCGAATCTTTCTCCCCCACTTCGAGCGCTGTGCAGCTTTCATTTTCTCTCCCAATGGTTGAAACCGTGCCTCTGCGCGTCCTAGATCAAGATTCCGAACATTCTTTAAACCCCACCCCACCAACCCAAAAACCCCCCCACCCAAACCCCCCCCCAACCCCCCCCCCCACTTTACAGGCTCTTTTGTCCTCTTCTTCATCGAAGTAACACACCTTAGTAATGCTTCGTGGACTTATACAAGCTTCCCTCAGATATGTTAACGTTCATTCGCGCCGGTAGCGTTCCCCCCCTCTGCGAACCTCTTTTACGCCCCCTATTTTGCTTTGAATGGTCTGGCTTCTTGAAGACTCTTCTGATCCTGGGAGACCCTCGGATCGTTTACCTGTGATCTCCCTCCATATCTCATCTTCCCTTTTGGCATCTAGATCATATACTCTCCTCCTCACTTATGGCCTCGATGACTCTCGTTCTCTGCTCATTCCGAGTGGTCGAGATCTTTAGAGTCCTATTCGGATTTCTTCCCCTGCTCGATCTCTCTGGAACTCTTTTCTATCCCTCCCTTTGTTTGTTGAGTACTTCTTGCTTGGCAGTGAGCGAGCGCTTTAATTACTCCCTCAGCTAGACTTCCGGATCCCTTAGTCCTTTCTTTTAGAATATAATTCTAAGCGAGAAGTTAGTAGCCGCGAAGATTTCTTTTCACTTTAGGATTCTCTCCTTTCATCCTGAGATTCTTCTAGTCTTCGGGTTCGAGAATTATCACTCTTTCCGCCCCAAGACCCTTCCGAACTTGACCCCTTCCCCTCGCCCTTCCCCTGTCCTGATTTTTGAATTGGGCGTTCGTTACGGTGTTCTCGGCGGTCTTTTTGCCACGCTCGGAAACGTAGCTTTTTCTCCCCCGCTCTTTTCCCATTCCGGGTCTTTAAGCCTTTCAAAGGGCCGAGAGCCTCGTCCTTTTGTACGTTCGTTGCGCGGCGGGACTTTCATTCCCCTTCCCCCTCCGGCGCATAGTGCATCGTGAGAGAAGCTTTCTCGCTTGCCGTGATTCAATTTCCCCCCCCCCTGCCTTTCGAGCTATACGAAGCCCTTTGCGAAAGCCCCTCCCACGGATAGTACTTTTCTCTGTGAAAGACGTCCGGTTTAGTCCAGGACCGGGGCCAGAAGAGCTCCCTGGGCTTCCTAAGAACAGGAGTCTCCCTAGAATGGAACTTTTTTTGGGGAAGCAGCATGAGACACGGCATTTTTCGCACAGACCCCTTCCGGTCCCTTCTCGCGTTTGGATTCCCTCATAAATCGCCCCCCCCCCAGCTCTTCTTTTTCGTAGCTAAACATCGGATTGATCCCCTTTTCGTGGCAATATTTTTTTCCCCTCATCTTTTTCTTTTAGTGACACGTCCATGAGGAGATCTCTCTTATGGTCAGCTTTCCGGCGCGCTTTGAGGCCGAGAAGACCCTTTCCGGTACAGTGGCCCTTGTGTCAAGCGAGACACCCGTCTCCCTTTTCTCCCCCTTCCCCACAGCTTTCCTTGAATGCGTACTGAACATCACGCTTCCCCGCGGTGACGCCGCCGCATTTTCTCCTTCGACTTAGAGTCTCATGAATCCCTCTTAGTATTTTTTCCGCGTCTCTTGTTTCCTTGAATTCCCTCCTGCTCTGTCCGGACGGATCCTCCTGGAGTATGGACGTCTCCGTGGAAGCTCCAAGCATCTAGTAGCCTTTTTGACTTTTTCCTCCTCTTTCGCAGGATCGCCGTTTTTGTCTTTGCCGCTTTGAAAAGGGCTTCCTCTTCGCCCCCATATTCCTGGATCCTTCTTCTCCTTAAGAAGCAGCCTCCCGTTTGAACGATGTAGTCTCTTCTTTGGTCCCTTTCTCCTTTCAGTAAGCGCCTCGGGTGTCTTTGTGGCTTACTTTGGAATCCCTTTTGTTCTATTTTATCACTCGGCGCCGTTTTCCCCGCTCTTCAGGGACGAAACAGGAGAGTACTCTTCCCATTCCCATCCGAGAGCTCCCTAGAGCTCACCAGGTGCTTCCCTTACTTCTCTATCAATTAGGTTCTTATTCCGAAGGGCTACCCCCCCGACGTCATTGGCTTTGAACACTTCCTCTTGGACGATTATAAGAAGCCCCCGCTCCGACGTGATTTCGAGGTGCCAGCTTTCTCCCCCCCTGAGCCTCCCTACTTTCATCCTGAGTGACGAGCTCCCTTGAAGTCTCGTCTTACCCTGCTCTCCGTCTCCACGTAGGGACTTTCCTTCCCTTTCTCCGCTACTCTATCTCCCCCTGCAGATAATCTCCGAGGGTACACACCGCGAAACCTTTCCCTGAAGAGCCCTCCTCCTCTTTATTCTCCGGGTTTCCCCTGCTCAGGCACACGTTCTGGTGCACTTTTCTTAACTGCTGGAAGCTCCCCTTTTTTTCTTCTGAGCATTGTAGTGTCGACCGCCGTCGTCGTGCGGTCCCCCTTTATGATAACGGCTCTTGTCGACGAATCTGATTCCCTTTGGGTATATTCGACGAACCAGAACCTGTGGCTGACCGATGACTCTCTCCCCCGCCAGCAATTCCGATTTCGTACCTCTGAAGAATCTATCTCTTCCCTTTCGATCACCACGATCTTCGACTCTCCCTACGCCAGCAGCCAGGGTGGCAAAGGAGAGGGATTTCCCTTTCCTGAAGTTTTCCTCCCCTCTACACACACGAGACCGACGTAGTTCCCTCCTACCCCCCCTCCCAGCACAGCTCCGATGAATAACGTTCAAAGGCTTGACTTTTTCGTTTCTTGACGTTTTTCCTCCACACAACTACACATCGAGCCTCCCCCCCCCCGCCACTGAGTCCTCTCCGCTCCCCCCCCTTTCGAGACTGAAGTTTCTCTCTTTCCCCTCCTACTACGTTTTTTTCTCTATATCCTAGAGCGCCCCCTCTTTCTTAGTGATCTCCACTTCATGTTTCGCAGGTCTCCCCCAACCCCTCTCCAGCAGAGTCTTCAGTGCTTTTTACGATTTTTAAGTTTTCCTCGAGAATCTCTCCGCGGTGCGACCTTCGTGACCCTTCAAGATTCCCTTCCCCCCTCTGTGATCACCCCCCTCCGCTTACAAACCCTCGCTGAACTTGATCGTTTTCTTTCGCATATTCCCCCCGTCGTCGGCTGTTTTCCCTCTTGATAATAGTCTTTTCTTTCTTCGAGGACGGATTCTGCTTCGATTAGTATTCCGCTATCTCCAGACGTACTTCTTTGATCCTGTCAGATATCCCCCCCTTTTATAATCCCCCTGAAGACGCCCCTCCTTTTTTCCTCTTAGACTGCTGAAAAACCCACTAACAACTCGCGGTGATCTTCCCCGCCTCACCCAATCCCCCCCCCGAAACGACCGTCTTCCCTCCGGAAACCCTCGGCTCTCCACGCTGGAAGATTTTTTCAGATTTCGGGGGTTAGACGGTTTCTTCAGATCGGCCCAGTAGTCTTTTATTTGGTTTCTTCGATTCTTCTCCGAGACACCCTACGATGAATCCCGACTTTCGTGCGAACTCATTTTTACTGTTCAGCTAGTCCCTAGTACATCACACGAGGCGCACACTGTTATTTTATGCGCCCTTATGATTCTTTTCCCGACATCCCTCTGTACAGGTTTTGGCGCTTCGCTCCGGGGCGTCTGCTGACGAGATCCTTCGGTCAATGGCTCCTCCCCTGCCCCTGCGTTTCCCATTAACGTTACTAGTTCAATCAAGGAAGGGCTTTTGAGGAGATTCTGAGGGTGTCCAATACTATTTCGTGATCGACTCCTCTTACCGTATTAGCTTCCCCCGTGGACGAGTTTTTCCCTACCCGATTCGTTTCCATAGAAACCCTATCAACCTTTCTATTTAAGAAGGACTCCTCCCCTGACCTGGTGGCTCTCTTAATCAAGGCGGTTTCACCATATAAGAGCTTCTTGAATTCTTCTTTCCGTCGGTAAAGTCTATGTCATATTCTAGCGCTTTCTTCGTCCTCCCCCCCAAAAGAAGGCGCGCATTCCCTCCGACCGGAGATAAGGCGTCCTCCCCCCACTCATGATCCCTTTAGGAGTCTTCTCATACTCTCCTTTCTCTGGACCCCCTCCCTCTTTCCCTTGATGGAGAAAGGCTACCATCACCGAGAAGTTACCTATTTACTTCGCCATAAAATATATCCAAAACTCCCTCCTTTTGTTCGGCTCTCTAGCTTGCCTACCCCTATTATTTTGTACCTACCTTGACCCACCCCAGCGGAACTTCCCGCTACCACAGACCGGTTTCTTTCCTTGGAATCCTCCAACCCACTTCCGCCACTACCTCCTCAGGGCCCATGGGATCGATCAACGCCAGGGACTCTCCTTCCCCCCAGACTCCCCTCTTCCCGCCAAATCCCCTTCAGGTCACTTACTCTTTTCTTTCCCCTAGGATTCCAACCCCAATTCCTCATCCCTCGTGTTCTCCCTCCCCTCCCTCACACCTTCGATTCATCCGCCCCTTCCTCACCCGCCACCGTGTCCCCCCCTGTCTTCTTATAAGCTCCTAGTTCCTCCCTCCATCTCATGGCCTCCTCCATGTCCCTCCAATCGCCCCCCCCCAGAGTCCGTTGCATACACCCACACTATTATGCGATATCTCTATAGCCAACAGCCACTCCCCCGACCCATCGAAAAAGATCTACTCATCTACTAGTTTTTCACGCCCCCCACTCCGGTCCCGCAGTCCGTCAGCCACCAGCTTAAGGACCCGATATTTTTTCCCCCCCTCTCCGTCCCCTCCCGCCCCTCGCACGGAAGGCCCCGTTGATTTCACCATCTCTTTACCCCGTCCCAGAGTTCTCCCCCAATCCTCGAAAATCCCCCCGCTCCCCCTCTAAACACATCCATCCAAACCCTCCAAGCCCCCCTCCCCTCCTTCCGCCGAACTCCTTCTTCTTCCCAAGACCTCCTCCTCTTCCTCCCCCCAATCCTGACGCGTTCTCTTTCCCTTCTCTCCCCCCTCCTGACCCGCTCCTTCCAGACCTCTTCTTATCCCTTCCCTGCAGCCCCTCTCCCTTCACCTCCCTGTTAAAATTATCATCTCTGGATTGCTTCCATCAAGACTCCGGAAAAGCACCTTACTTCTAGATATCCATCTGCAAGACGTACAGATCCCTCCCGTTCCCCTCGACCTGACCCCCGTACCTTAGTGTGATCCCTCCCCCACGAACGCCACGACCAGGCTCCACCACTTACACCCCTCACCACTCCCGTCGTACCCTCTAAGGTTCTTCCGATTCTCAGGATCCCCCCACCCCCCATGTAGTTCCCTCCCCTTACCTATTCCTTAATAAAAGGCTTTCCTTTCCCCCTTTTGACGCTTCTCCCGCAGCCCCTTCCGTTCCCCCCCCCCATCCATTAGCCTCTTTTTTCCTTCACCCCCCCATACAGCTCCCGTTGTCCCTCCCCCTTCCTTTGCCGCCTTCCCTCGACTTCCTCCTGTCTCTCACCGCCACCCCTCCCGTTGCCCAGCCGAGCCGGCCCTGCCCCCCCATGGGTTTCACCTCCCTTGCTTCTGACCACCCCCGCCTTGCTGATCATTCCCCCGCCCTCCCCCGGGCTCCTCTCCCCACCTCCCCCCCCCCCCCCCCCCCCTCATTTCCCCCCCACCCCCTGCCCCACCTGCCTCGGAACCCCCTCTTCGTAGAAAGCCCTGGATTTCCTCCTCTTGTTACCAAGCCCTCCCTCTATCACCCGGACCCAATTGCACCAGAGATCTGACGCACCCTACGGCTTACTCCACACACTTGTTAACATCCCCAACGGCGGCCCCTCTCCCCTAAAACCCCCCCCTAACCGAATAATTCCCCTTCGTTCTAAGGTTTAGCTTTTTTTTCCATTCTTCTTCTCCAACCCCTAAACCTTCTTCGGCACCTTTTTTGAAGTAGTTGCAATCCCATAGTACACCCACGAGCCGGCTACTGCAGCGTTCCTTTTTTTTTTGGAGTACGCTCTTTTTCAGACCCATAAGGCCTTCAATTTCTCTGAGATCCCTTCTTATCTTTCCCAGATAATCCGACTTTCCCTTGAATTCAAGTTCTAGGGTTCTCAACCCCCACGCTTTTTCCTAACTTCCCTTAGAGATTCCCCAAGTCCCCCCCCCAGAGACTTTAAGCCCAAAAGCCTGGTGACAGTTTTTGTGATGGATTCTCAGAGATCTCTTTACTTTATATCCTCTAGGTTTTCCCCGAACCCCGGAATCCTTCAGAATAATTACGATCCTCTAAATCTCCTCCACCCCCCCCCCCCCCCCCCCAGAGCAGTCTTCCTATAATCCTCTCCCCTGAGAGTTTTATAGCTCCACCTTTATATGCTTCTCGACCATTTCGTCTCCCGTGGATCCTGAAGGTGACTGAGGTGCCCTCCTATACCTGCCTCTCTCAAAATCTTCTGATATCTATCTCCCTCATCTTGTTGTTTTTAGGAGCCCGCAAGCGGGTAAATCCCGCCCATAGCGCGGGGGCCCCCACAGTATTCTACTAGGAGTTCTCCCGGAGATCTTAGACCTTTCTTAAGTCATTCGAGTATCTTAGCCAGCGACATTCCCCTTTTTATAGTCCCCCACTTTTTTCTCGGAGTAGCGGCCCGCAGGGCATTTTTTCCCTGCCGAGGCCTATTATTCCTGTAGACTTTCCACTCCCCCCGAAATATTTTTTTTGCCGCATAAGTTCAAGCTCCCTGAGCCCTCCACCCTTCCTTTTATGGGGTGTCTTCGCTTGTTAGTACCTTTTTCGATTTTCGCTCTAGAGGAACTCTCCTGTTCCCCCTAGATTGCGTCCTCCTGACCTTTTTGTTCGATCAGCAGGTCCCCCCTGGGGCACTACGATGTGCTGTTGCCCCTTTCCTTAAGTTTCCGACTCTTGCCTTGTTCAAATAAGGCTTCCCTGACCTCTAGTTTTTGCGTTGAGTTTAGAGCCTGGGCACGGTTTTCCCAAGCACTTGTCAGATTCGGACAGAACGTTTTCTCAGCCCCGCTGACCGGGCCCAGAAACAGAAGTAGCGTTTGAGGGACGTGTTCCCTCTTTTTAGAGTAGCGGCGAGACCCTTGCTCTTGACTACACTTCAAGCCTCTTGGTCCGTTTTTTTTTTACTTTACGGAAACGTTTTTCTTAGCCCAAGACTCCCAGTCGCCTTTCCCAGCTACTGTTCCTGTCCTTGCCATTATCGAGCGCCTTCTACCCTAGTGCGCTTCCTAGTGATTTGGTTTTTTTTGGGAGAAGTTCAGGCCGCCCCTGTTCGCGTGACTTGCTTCTTCCGTGCCCCGTCTCAGTCCTCCCGAGCGTGAGAGTTTTTCTTTTGTTAAGGCCCCTTTCCTTCGTAGACCGACTCCCTTTTATCTTTGTTTTTTTTAAGAGTCCCAGCACCTCCCCCCTCTTTTATTTCCTGCCCATCTCTCTTCTGAGGACCCCGAGAAGGAATGTTTCCGGACTCCAACTCTCTACGTTTCTTCAGCCGCAGCTTTTCCTGTCTCCCCCATTCTCGGTCGAATAAATCTCCCTTGGATGTTTTTTCGTCCGGACGGCGGGTCCCTTCTTGAACCTCTTCCTTTTTTCTTTCGAAGGCTTTCTACTAGTAGGCGCCGTTTTATATTCCTCCACCCGAAAGAAACCGCGAAACTTATGCAGTCGTTCCGTTCTCCCTCTCCCCCCCCCAGGATTTTGCCTCTCCTGCGAGAAGTAGGTTTTCCGAGACTGTTGCGCGATCATCTGTTTCCGCTCTCCCTCTTTTCCGTAAGTTCCTTACTCTTCTTTTCCGGCGTTCTTTTCTTTTCTATTCGGGCAGGGAGTAGAGTCATCGTCTTTCCTTCGCTCGCCGGATTTTCTCTCCTTGCAGATTCTTCTCCTTTTAATCTCCCCCTCTTGAGATTTCCGCGCTCTCCTTAGGAGTCTCCTTTCCCCTGACAACAGGACCCTCGTCGTTCACGTCTTCTAGAGTTCTTTCATAACTCCTTGGGACCTTCAGAGACGCGTATTTCAAGCGATTCCCCTAGCGAGCTTGGCTTCAAATTCGCTCTTTACTTGCTCCCAAGAAGAAAACTTTTTACTCAGCGTCGGTCTCTTTCGAGTCCCAGTAGGAGCGCTTCCCCCCAGAGTGAGGCGTTTTCCTTTTCTCGTCCTCTCTAGTCCCTTTTCCCTCTACTTTCCTTCTACGTTCTTATATGCTTTTCTTCCTAGGAGTTTTATCTCACTAACTATCCCTTCCCTCCGCCTCTACACCGCGAACCGACCGAAAGAGATCAGCCTTTTCTTGGCTCTGAGGCGGTCCAACTGCCGATTGCTGATATTTTCTTTCTGTTCGACCCTTCTTTTTTTGATCCTTCGCTTTCAGAGGTCGACGCTCTCGTCCATTGATGTTCCCCGGTCTCTAGTTCGGCTTCGCAAGGACCCAGATCGGATGGACCCCCAGAACTCCCTCGCCTAGATCCATTGCTCTCGCGTTCTATCCCAACATTCCTTCCTTTTCGGAAGCTCGATCCTATGAGCCTCGGTCGTCCCACAGCCTGCTCTGAAATCTCACTCCCTCTCCGGTTCTCTCCAGAATTTTTGGGATCTTTCTCTTTGAAAGGGATCTTCTCCAGGTTTCGCGTCTACCCTGCTCCCCTCGTTCCCCGACGAAGCACGTTGAACATTTGTGCACGAAGTCTGCTGTCATTTCCGGGGTCCCTTTTTTAAGACCCCCCCTATTTTCCGACCACACCTCTTGCGGTTTCGGACTCTTCCCCGAGTTTATCCTTGAATTT
>Ga0179593_1728071_pt1 | contig 10445 bp, 14 predicted proteins | sample CZODoug2_1_08_16_FD_185931 | JGI IMG/M metagenome (GOLD analysis project Ga0179593, IMG submission 185931) | Vadose zone soil fungal communities from Angelo Coast Range Reserve, California, USA - CZODoug2_1_08_16fungal (PacBio error correction) | ecosystem: Environmental > Terrestrial > Soil >... | reverse complement strand
TGGGAACCAACATTAATAAGAAGGGGTCAGTCCCCCAAGAAGGAGGACCTCCCATCAAAGAGAGCCGCCCCCCTTACCAAAGGAAAAGACGAAGTTCCTGAACGGTGGCTAGCCCCCTTTTTTTTTTCTTCCCCCCGAGTAAATAAACTTGCTCCTTCCTACCCATGCAGACGCTGGAGGGAACCTTTCTGGCAAGAGGAGGAAACTTTCAGTGCCCCTTCCTTTCTTTTCCATTTCTCGGGGGAGCGGATGTGAGTGTCCCTTTCCTTAAACTATGAGAAGCGGGAAAATGGGTACTTGTTCCCCCTTGCAAGTAGAAGGAGGGGTAGAATCCCTCGATAGGAACCGATTTCTCCCTCCGGGGCAGCATCTTTTTCCTTGTCCTCGGGGACCACGGCTTTCCGGTGGAGTGCTTGTTGGAGCGTTCTTTTTCCTTCCCGCCGAAGTTCATCCCGGCACCTCGACTTCATTCGGAGTAATCGGTCGATCTCCCCTCTTCTCCCCCCACCTTACGAGAAACCCATTTTACATTTTCTTGGTGGCAGTCATTTGGAGGAGGGTGGGAGCCTTTCCTTGTGCGAGAGCTGGTTCTCCCTGAGGCGGCTTCCCCAACGAGATGCCCCCTGGGAAGGAAACACCAGCTCTCTCTTCGCTCGAATCTTTTCCTCTTACCTGGACAAGGTTTGGAACTCCTTTTCTCCTTTTTTGTACCGGAAAGTATTTTTTCCTGTTCCGGGGCTTTGTACCGGATGTGAGAGAACTTAGCTGGCGCGTGACAGTGGCTTTTTTCTTTTCTTCTCGAAAGACGATCTGGTGCTCCCATGAGGGAGAGTGTCGCACCTCCCTCTTGAGGTAGTCGAGCTTCAGAGAGGTTGCTTCTCCTCCTCGATAGATCGAAACCGGGGGATTGTCCGGGCCTGCCTTCGTCATTCGAGTAGGATACCCCCTTCGAGGTTTCGGACGGTTAAACGTTTTCTCTTGTAATCCCTGTGCTCTACCCTGCAAAGAGAAGCCTTTCATACTGGATGGCGGCCCTTCCTCCTCGCCCGATGAAAAGCGGTCGGTCTCTCGACGATTGAAAGTCTTTTTTTCGAGGCTTCCAGGCTTACTCTTTCGGCCTGGGCCTCTCCCTTCTCAATCAGGAATGGAAGGCTAAAACATTTTCTTCAGGAATCTCTCGAGGAAGTGGATGTTTCTTCCAGTGTTCTGGGTCTCTGAACAAGGTCGTATTGGAGGGCTTGATGGAAGATGTTTCCGCGGTTTTTCTTCTGACGGACGTAGACGAAGATTACTTTCTTCTTTCTAAATATTGGCGTGGCTTTTGTCTGCCTGAGATATAATGAGCTTTTTTGTTGGCGGACTTGTTTTTCTTTGGTTTCTTCCAAAACCTTCGGCCCGGGGAATTCCTCCTGGCGGGATTGAGGATGGCCTGCCCCTCTTCCGACGGGTGAATTTCCCTTCAAAGAGGCAAAGCACTATCGCCGCACTGTATTTTCCAAAAAGAGGGGACCCTTCTTTAGACAGGGAAGGTTTTTTATGCCTCCCGCGCAAGAAACCTGGCAGATGGAGTTTTCCCTCATGTCAAGTCGGCGGAAGTCCTTCTCTTCCCCTGCCGAATCACTTTTTCGTGTTTCTGTAAGCGTGGATGCCCCCTACTTCGACGATGACAACGGGTTTTGAAGGAAGTTTACCGACCCCTCCACTCCGTCCGCAGAGAGGTGATGTTTTGGTAATTGTCGCTTTTTTGAAAGAAGGGCTCTTTTGCCTTTTCCCCTTGTTGCGAGCGAGGCTTCGAGAGCATTCGTAAAAACCCCCCCCCGTAATCTTTATTGTTGACGGTTAGAAACCTTTTTACGGTAGGAGACAGGGCATGCGTTTTTTCCCGGTGTTGTCTGATTTTACTTTTCTCGGTTTTTCTCCAACTCAAAGGTGAACGGGCTCCCCCCCTCTTCAGTCAGGCCGGATTTTTTTTTATCCCGCCGGGATGAGCTCCTTTTCCGTTTTCTTGTCATGGACGGGGTTGTTTCCCATGCGTTAAGTTTTCCCACGGAAACCTGTGAGAGCCCTCTCCCAGTTCAACCATCCATCTAAAAAGAGTTCGACCTTTTTTCTTTTTTCCGCCCGGTGAAAGTTGTCTCGAGTTACTGCCGGATTGAGGACAAGGTTCCCTTTTTTATATCTATTTTCATAATATCTTCTCTTCGATCAGGTAAAGTCTTTCCCCTTTCCGGCAAGCCGACTGGCCCCTGGCCTCCCCCTGGCAACGGGCGGCAACCTCTCGGAACGGCGAAATCGGGAAGTTTCCTTCCCCTAAGGAATTTTCCTGACGACGGGGGGCCCGCGTGGAATTAAACGTTTCTTTGGAGGAGGTTTAATTTAAGCCACCCCCCAGGTCCCCTTTCCCGTTTTCCCCACATGAGCTCGTTCTCCTTTCCCCGACCCAGCCACCTAAGGCCCCTTTCTTGGGGGGGGAGCCGTTCCCCCTCTCTGCCGCGAGAAGACCTCCTCCCTTTTTTTCCCCACCGGAGCCCGTTTAGGTTTTTCTTCCCGTAAAAGGGCTCCGGCTTTTTTTCTTATAACCGTTTCTCTTTTTTTTTCTCGATAATGGGAGGGGCGTTTTTTACTTCAAGTCTTGCCCTCCTTTTCTCCACCACGGGAAGGCACAAACCTCCTTCTTCCCAACTCTCCTTGGTTTACCATACCCATCCCCCTTCTGCGGGACGGAGGTTTGTCGTCACCCTCAAGAACCAGGATTCACCCTTGAATGAGGGAAGCCACCTCTCTGCTATAAGCGAACACAGGATCTGCTTTCCCCTTCTCTGAATACGACTTCTGATTCAGTCCTCAAAATATGGATAGTTAAACCTTTTTTTTTTCCTCCTCTCTCTTGTTTCCTTTGCGGAGGTAATACTTGCCCTCCTACTCTTCCATGGATCTGCTGACGTTTTCCCCTCGGCTTCTGATTAAGACATGACTTTTCTTCTTTTTTGAAGGGGGACTCAATGAGCCCCTTTTTCAAAGCGAGCGTCGTTCCCCCCTTCTCTTCTGGCACTCCCCTCGAACTTACGGTTGCTAAACCACCCTTTCTCCGCAAACACAACCCCCCTTCTACATAAATCATTGACCCCCTTCCGCAAAGATTCGCCCTTGACCTTTTTTCTACGTCCGGCAATAGAAACTGTTCTTTTCCCAGAAAAGCCACGCCATTCCTCTCCTCTCGAAAAGAAAAGGATTGTCTTTTTTTTTTTCCCTCACAGTCTAGATCAGGACCGACCTCACGGAAGCAGAACCCTCGGATTAAGTCATGATTGCTCCCCTTTCCCCCTTCCTTCGCAGTGTTCAGCCTTTCCCTCCCTCCCTCCTCCCGGATAGATATTGTTCACTGACTGACCTCTAGATATGTTCCGCTGGTAATCGGCGAGGGGGCGTCTAAGACCCCAATCCAGTTTTTTTTTGGCATAAAAAGCTTTTATAACCCCCTAGACCTTATTAATTCTCCGGCACCGGAACCTCGATTCTCCTAAGAACCCCCCATCTGACGTCAATTTTTCCGGAATAATTTAATAGTCCCCCCCGCTTTTTAATAGTATTAGGTGCACTCCCCTCAGATGAGGAGAAGTAACCGTTTCCTCTTTTTTTTGGGACTGCCCCCACAGAAAGTCTCCTCAGAGTAGTTAGATTTTTCCCCACTAAAAGGTAAGTGCTTCCAGGGTTTCTCTCCAATAAAAAGATTTCCCAAAATAATTAAGCGTCCCCCCTTTTTTCTTAGAAGAGGACCCCTTCCATTTAAGTAGAAACCACCTAATCTTTTTTCCTCTAAAGAGGGATGGAATTTTTATTTCCTAAGAATAAACTGACTTCTCTCCCTTTTCTACAAAGAAGAGTTTTTTTTCCCATAAAAATGGAAGAAACCCCCTCTAGAAGGGGGAAGTTTAGAGTAGAAGTTGAGATCCCTCCTTACTAAGAATTGCCTCCCCCATTTACCTCTCCAGTTGCAGGAGGCAAATCTCCCTAGAAACCCCTGAGAGCCCCCCACCACGAAACTCCAACCTGTTCCTAGGAACCTCTTTTTAGGAAAACGATTTCCGGGGAAGTGCGTTCTCTTCCGTCTTCGCCCCGCATCCGAACTTCAAAAGTCCCCTTCCCGCTTCTAATTCTCTTGACTTTTTCCCAAATACGTGAAGAGGACCTTGCGCAGAGAAGATCTTTCTTTGCCCCCGAGGCTGTATCTTCCGACACCCCCCTGCAGAGTATGCTGTTGGTCCCAGGTGAGGCGGGTAAGAGGCTTCCCAAGTCCCCAAAGGAAAGTCGGCCGTCGTGGAATTGAAGTTTCGACTTTTTCTTTCTAAAAATCGTACCTCTTTGTCCCGGCGTTAGGCCGGGTTGTGCTTCATCATAAGTTGTTGTTCCTTCCTACGAAGGTGACTTAAGTCTACTCTTTTCTCTGGTTTCGCACGTTATTCTCAACGGCACCCAGACACGAAGGACAGGCCTTCTGTGGACGTGCGCGCCTCCCCGGTAACTCCCCTCGTACGCAACTTTCTTTTACAAATGGTTTTTCCCTTTTCGGGGAAAAGAGGAAATTTTTTTTTTTCTTTTCTCCAGGGGTCCCCCCCCTCGGGTCTATGTTTAATTACTCGTTTCCAGAGGGGAAAGGGCTTTTCTTTCTTGGCAGGGCACGTCTTTTTTTGGGGGGGGGATTAGATGAGATCGTCTCCGATCTTTTTTCCGGCAAGCGTGACGTTTCCCCCCCTTTGCCTTTTTTTTTTCGGTTGGAGGCGTTCTTTCCTCCCGAGGGCAGCCTGTTTTTTTCATTTCTCAGGCGGAGTCCGATTTTCCTCTCCAGGCCCTCTACGAGGCAAACGGACCCTTCTTTCCCGGCAACGAGTTTGATTGTTTCCTTTGCGTGGGCGCTTCTTTTTTATCTTTAGGCGGAGAGGAAATGCCCTTCCCTCCCCCGCGGGAGCTTTTGTCCCCGGACCTGGAAAAGGGGTGGGACGAAACAAGCATTTTTTCCGGAGTTGTTGCTTGTTTTTGGTACCTGGATGGCCCTGCGAACCCGGGATTTTTTCCCTTTCGTTCACCTCTCCCGGAACGCTGGATTTTTTTTTTTTACTGGCGGTGGTTTTGCACAGAAAGGACCTTTTCCGGTCGTCTCTCTTCCGAGAGTGAATGCCTCGAAATACGAGGTTTTTTTTGAACGAGGAAGGATTCCCCCTCCCTTTTTCCCGTTTCAGCTTGTATTCTTATATCCTCTCCCCCTTCGAGGTTTCGGCCGGGCGGGCACTACTTTTTTTTGTGCTTTATTAAAAAGGAGCTTTTCGAAGCAGCCGCTTTCCTGGCGGGTTGTAGTCTCTCGTGATGACCAGCGTGTCCCTTCCCAGCCAGACTCCTGGTATTACCCCCCGAGGCTTCCAGGAGCTGCCTGGCACGAGACTCTAATCAGGAACGGTCCCTTCGGAAGGGTCACCTCGGTCCTGTTTGCATCCTCTTCCTTTTCCTCTCTTCGACCAGCCTCCTCAGAGGCTGTAGTTATTGGCTTTCTTTTTCAGTGTTTCGCTCCCGTTCTTTGTCGCTGCGGACGTATTCCCCTTTCAAGATGTTAGGTTGGAGAGGTGGCTTTTCATGAATGGATTCTGCTCGTTTCTCTTTTTGTTCAGTGGGAGAGGCGTCTTCCCCCAAGGAGCCCCCTCCGCTGGTTCGTAGACTCCTCCGTTGATTTCCCGAAGGCTCGCTGGAAGACTTTTTTTCCCCTTATAGAAAAACGAGGCCCCTCTCCCCCCTCCCCGCCACTCTCCAATTTCCCTCTTCAAGAAGGAGCCTCCAGGCCCGCGGATGTAACCCCAAAGAGGCTGATTCCGGCAAAGTAGGCTTCAGAAGAGCTAATCCTTCTTCTTTGCATCTTTGCTGACATTTAAGGCCCTTACTCCGGGTTATGGCCGTGGACGGATTTCCCCCTCAGAGAGGGTGATGGGGTTTTCCCCCCCCTGGAGATTGTGTACTTTGTTTAAGAATGGTAGTTTTTTTCCGTTACCTTGAAAAAGAGGCCCTCCCCCTTTAAAAAACGCCCCCTCTCTCTGCACCAAAATAAGGAAGGTTAGACCCTCCTTGTTTTAAGGTTAGAGAAAGGGAATGCCCTTCCCGGTGGTTGTAGAGGGACGCGTCAGGCGAGCTTTTTTGGAATTACACTTTCCCCCCGCTCACCCAAAAAGAAATGCCCCTCCGGTGGATTTTAGAGAATTGAAGATCATTCTTTCCCCTTGTTTTTCTGACCTAGTCCGACCTCCTTTCCCTCTCCAACGGAACTTGTTGATTCAAGTAAAAATATTGAAGGTTTTTCAAGATATTTGAAGGTGAAGCCCCGTTTCCTTTTTGCATTGGACCTCTTCTTTCAAGATTCCCCTTTCCCCCGGATCTCTCTCTTTTTAATAATATCTTTTGTTTTGATAAGGTCAAGGTGGGTAAAAGAATGGACTTTTTTTGTCCCCCTTCAGCCTTTTATTCAAGTCGTTTCACACCCTTGCCCTTTTTGAAATATTTGAGATGACCCCCTTTCCCTTCCTCCACAGGTGGGATTCTTGGAAGTTTGGGAATCTTTTCTTACTCATTTTTTAATCCAACCCCTTTTACAATACAGGACCCCAACGCTGCAAGGTCGATAATAAAGGCTTTTCACCCTACTTTTCCTGCATGACTTATGTCTTGGGGAGACGTTCACCTTTCTTCTCGAGAAGCCCCCCGAAGACAAACAAAGGAGCCCGTTTACGTTTTTTTCCCTTTACACGTTCCCTTCTTTTTTTTTGCTTCCCCCCCTTCTTTGGAGAGCTTTCTGACGAAGGCGTGTGCATCTCTCTTCAAAAACAGGGGAACGGCCCTCTTACTACCCTTCTCCTAAACCCTTGCGGATTTTCCTTTCCCCCCATCAAAAGATCTTTTCTCTCTGTAAACGTCCCGCAAGCGACAGAACTTTGAATGATGGAAGAACTCCCTCCGCTCTAGAGTCTTATTCTCTGAAGAAGACTCTCGCATAAAATTTGATGAAGAATATGTCTTTTTTTGTTCTCTCTTTCCCCATCGGGAAGCGCCCTCCTTTTCCATGGATAATGATGAAGGAATGTCGGAGATAGGATGATTAAGACCTTCTTTTTTTCTAGTCCTTTATCCCCTCCATTCCTTCCCGAGAGCCGTCTCCTTCTTTCTGCATAGGAAATCCCGGAAAAAGTGGGAAGTCCTTTTCCACTTACTCCCCCCCCAAAAACACCATCCGCGTCCTTCTCCCCTGTCCCCTTTCTTTCCACGCCAAGATAGAAAAGACCCCCTTCTAAGTAAGTAAATAGACCCGGTTTTCCCCCCCCTCCACTCCCTCCCCCCCCTGGTTTCTCCTGCTTCCACTGGGCTGGGTCCGCCTTTTCCCTACCGTCCTGATAAGGAACAGGTCCCCTCCGAAGAATTTTTCATATGCTTTTTCAGGTCTAGGTCGGGCTCGTCCCTTCCGTGACTAAGGAAAGATATTTCTTCGATCCTTTCCCCTTTTGGTTTCAAACACTTTTTTCCCCCTCTTCCGGAGGTATACGTTGACCCCCCAGCCTCCTTTAGGGCTGCGGAGGGAATCAAAATCACATCGACCATATTCTCGTTGCAGCCCCCTTCTTTCTTGTATCCAAAAGTGCCTTTTCCTTTCTTCCCCTTTCCTTTCTCAACCTCGTGGCGATTCCTCCTTTTCCTTTCCTTCTCGTCGACTAAAGCAAGGCGAGGTCTTCGGTGTTTCCCAGAAGAGTCGTTAGAGATACTTTTTTTTCTCTTCCTTGTTCTCTTCCTCGGTTCCACCCGCCTGCCCCTTTCCCCCCTCCTTTTTCTGTACGACATGCTGGTGTTTTTCCCCCTTGGGCCAGGTACGTCGCAAAGAACGTCCCTTAAAAAAGGAGGATGGATTCCTTCCCTCCTTCATGAATTGCGCAACCTCCCCTTTTTTTCCCCCCCCCCCGTCTCCAATAGGCGCCACCCCATCCCCCCTTTTCCGTGTGCTCGTAGCGTCGCCGTGCGATTTCCCTTTTTCATATGAGTTGAGGAGGCCCTTTCCTCCCCCCTCTCCACGTCACCTTGCAGGCGTCCCCCCTTCCCCGTTCCCCGCTAGGTTCGTCTCTTTTCCCCTTCTTTCGGAAAGTATTAGACCCTCTTTTTTCCTAAAAAGGTGAAAGCTTCTCCGCCCCTCCTCCTCCTCTTGGTCTCCCCTTTTTTCCCCTGGAGAAGGACGCTCCTTGGTCCCCAGTTTGTACAGAATCGTGCTTTTTTTTTTACGTAACTGGTCCAAGGTTTGCCCCGCGGGGTCCCCCCCCTCACGAAAAAGGAAAGTACGGCCCTTCTTTTTTTCTTCGTCGCCTTTTTTTACCATCGTCCTCCTTATGGAAAGTCTCCTTTCTTCCCCGTAGGAAGTTTTCTCTTGTAAGCAATAATAAGTTGTTGTTGTGCTTTTTCCGCCCTTCTCGGCGTCAATGGGAGTACAATTGGTTTCCTCTCCTCTCAAACTTGAAAGTTCCACTCGTTCAGGCCCGGCCGGTGGAAGAATTTCTTTTTCGAGACGTGTTTAACCCGCGTCCTTCTTCACAAGTCCCGAATGAGGTACCCTTTTCCATCCGCAGGGGGAAACCGTCCCTTGCCTTTCATAAAGGGGTGCATCTTTTTCCTCTTCTTGGGACGCGGATTTTTTTCTTCCCCTCTCCGGCTAAGAGGGGCAACGGGTTTCCCTTTGCGTGGCCGGGGCAAGTAGACGGAGTTTTCTCCTCCCTTCTCGCGGCCCAGATAGACCTCCCTTCTTTCAGGCCAGTTGAGGTGACTCCGCCTTTTTTTTGGCGTTGAGTCGCGGTCCTTTTCCCCTCTCCTCGAGGGACGCAGGAAAAAGCCCTCTTCCCCCTTTTTAAGAGGTCGCTTTCTTTTCCCCTGGAACTTGCCTAACTTCTTTTTGGCTGTACTCTTATTTGGGATGTGCAGGCGCAGTTTTGCTTTTTTTTTTTTTTTTTTTTTTTTTTTTTTTGAGGCGGCGGTTTCGTTTTTTTTTGGCTTGAAGAGCCGCCTGATCCTCTTTCCGGGGAAATGGACAAGGTTTCCCTCCCCTCCCCTCCTGGCGGACCGGAAGGAGTTGTTTCCTTTTCCTTGTGTACCGGGATGGCTTTCCCCCGGTTTTTTTTCCTTGCGTGACAGTGGATGGCCCTTTCTTTTTTTCACCCGCTGATGGCAGTGCTTCCTCGTTGAGGGGGCGTGGCCTACTCCCTCTGTCGAGCGCATCCGAGAGTTGTTTGTTATCGCGAGTTTGAAGCGGAGGATTCCGTTTTTTTCTTTCTTTCCGCTTGTATCGAGGATACCGCCCGACCCCCCGGACGGTCCTTCAACGAAGGCTTAAGGTTTCCCTTTCCCCTGTGAGTGATAAAAAGGAGCTTTTTTTTCTCCTCCTTTTTTCGGGGGGTCGTATCCTCCCCCCTTATGAAAAGAGTGTCGGGAAGGTCCCCTCCTCCCGACCGATTGCAAGTCTTTTTACACGCTTTTTCTACGCTTCCAGGTGAGAAAGGAGCTTTTTTTTCTCTTTCTCCAAAGGGCACTAGAGACCGGCGGTCTTCTGGAGCCCGTTTCTTTTCTTATCTATCCGGTTCTCTTCGACCAGCCAAGGGTTATTTTTCCTCAGGTCAGGGAGGGCTTTTCCGCGGTGATTTTTTCTTCGTCTTCCTGGAAACCGTTTCCTTCCTCCTTTCCGTCATCTTGTGTAGGGGCAGAATTCTTGGCGTTGGCGCTTCTTTTTCTTGTTTGTGGGTGTTGGCGTAAGTTTTCTTTTGTGAGCAAAACTTCTCTTTTTCCCCCCCCCCCCAAGAATCTTGTTTTTTCTATCCAGCAGAAGGGCGGGATTTTTACCTTTTTTGGATTTGGTTTAGGCACATCTCTCCCTTTCTTTCCTCTGAATATAGAGAAATGAGACAAGATTTCCTTTTCTCTCCCCTTTAAGCGTATGTTGGCTCTGTCCCCCTTCTCCTCTCCTCCCCCGTCAGTAAAATATTTCTTTCTGGCAAGTGCGGGAAGAGACTGCCTCCTTTTCCCTCGTGGATGAAATAAGAAGCTCCCCCCCTTTCCTTTTCCCCGTGGACGGACGTTGACGACCTTCCCACCCCTTCTCCCTCTTGAGTGATGGGGATGGGAATGGTCACTTTTTTTTTCTTTAATCCATTTTTTTCTTTCTCCTCTAGGGTTGTGAAGTTCCCCTGGTTTTCGTCTTTTCTCTGAAAGCCTTGGCGTAACAACCTTCCCCCCCATAAAGTAATCGCTCGCCCACCATTTTACTCGAGTCTTTACTTTTGGTTTTCGAGCACAGGCATGCGAGAAAACCTCCTCCGCGTTAATTCTTCATTATCGGCGGCCCTCCCCTTTTTTCCCCTGCTCCCACCCGACCCGACAATCATTTC
>Ga0179593_1681373_pt1 | contig 10445 bp, 12 predicted proteins | sample CZODoug2_1_08_16_FD_185931 | JGI IMG/M metagenome (GOLD analysis project Ga0179593, IMG submission 185931) | Vadose zone soil fungal communities from Angelo Coast Range Reserve, California, USA - CZODoug2_1_08_16fungal (PacBio error correction) | ecosystem: Environmental > Terrestrial > Soil >... | reverse complement strand
CTCTCCTCCTTCTTTTTCGCGGCCAGGGCACTTTTCAGAAGCGCCAAAGACGCGACTTGTTTACTTCCCCCCCGGACCCTTTCTGGTATAAGACGGCTTTTCCGAAAGACAAGCCAGGCAATCCCCTCCTCCTTAGATGCAGCAAGGTTTCAAAATTCTTTTTTTTTCTCTGAGGAAAGAGTTTTAGAGCCCCCTCTGGCTCTTTTTTTCGCCCTTGATTTCCCTTTTTTGATCTTTCTTCACACATACGATGGTGCTTTCCCCCCTTTCTCTGAGCACGGCGAACACTGGAAGGTAGTGGCTTCTGTGAATGAGGGTGGTTTAGAGTGCTGTTCCATCTTATTTTGATTCTTTCCTCATGAGGAATCCAGATGCTGCTGGCGCCGTACGGCGTCGCCTTTCGGTAAGGCGGCCAGACACCTTCTCCCCTTGAGGGCAAGATCGCGGTTCCCTTCCGCATTCAATTTCCAACCGTCCGTTTTTTTCTCCCTTTTTTTCCCCCTTGCACGTGAAGGACATTCTTTTATGGGCGCAACCGTGGAGAGATTGAAAGGACATTTCCTCCCCCTCCGACAGTAAAGGGGAGGGAAGAAGCCTGTCTATTCCCACCGTTCCGCCACCCTTTTTTTCTTTCTTTTTTTTCCTTCCCCCCCCCCCTCGGATGTGCGAATGACCGCTTTCTTTACGGTGGCCAGCAAAACGGAAGGTTTTTCTCCCGATACGGACAAGTTAAGCCCCCTCTTCTCCGGGAGTATTTGTTTTTTCCGGGTTACTTTCCGTCCCCAGCCGGTCCCTTTTTTTTTTTCCATTCCCCCCGTTAAAAGTTACGCCCTCCCCCCTCTTGCTTGCCTTCTTCGCACGGACAACAATACGATGGTTTTCCCTTTTGGAAAGATTTTAGGTAAACCCCTTTTGCGCATCTCGTTCCAATGCCCACAAGGGTTCGTCCTCCTTCCACTGGAACCACCTCTGCAAAAGACCTCCCTTTTTCTTCGCCGGAAACTCTTTCCCCAGAAAGACGGCTTCAAAACCTCTCTTAATTGACTTCCCGACCACCGCTCATCTTCTTCCCGCTGTTTGCGCAAGGAAGGGAAGCCCCCTTCTTTTCTTTTCCGTTCCTTCCGTGTTCTTCTTAAAGCAGCCGCTCTTTTTTTCCCTCCAGATAGAATAGAAGCTACCCCACTTGCCCTTCCCTTCCCTTCCCAACTCGCATTATTCTCCCCCTCTCCCCCTTCACCCACAACAGATGGTGGAAGCCTCTCCTTCCCCTTTTAGCCAATGGAAGCTTTTTTGGTGATGGATCCGTTATCGTCTGGGTTCATCCCACTTTCTTTTATACCCCCCCTTATTTATCACCGACGTGAAGATTCACTTTCCTCCTCCACAGCGATTTTGGTGGCGATTTTCCTTTCTCCGGCGTCATGCCTGATGAGTAGAAGACCCTCTTTTTCCCTTTTGGCACCTGCCCCCATTTTTAAGATGCCTTCCTCCCTTATTTCTTCTCCCGTCGTTACGCGAGGGCGCTTCTCTGTAACGACACATATTTATAGACTGGATCTTCGAAGATCAGTTGGATTTTCCCCCTCCCAGACAGGAACCGTTCTTCTGCGTATTTCCGTTTTTTTCCCGGCCCGCTGTTTCCCGCTGATGTTTCCTTTTTTCTCGCTTCGCGTCCTTTCTACAAGAGCAATAGAGCATTCCTTACCTACCCCCCTTTTAATGTTTGTGTGTTGTTTTCTGTAACCACATACATCACCCCTTTCCTGCGCAGGAGCTTAAGTTTTCCGACAGACATGGGGGAGAAGAGACAGCCTTTCCGTCGGCTCTTCCCCCGAATCTCCATCCTATCATGCGATCCCCGTGCTGACGTTTTTCTCTTTTCTGACGTTAAAAGGACCCGTTTACGTCACACCAAGGGAGAGGTTCTCCTTCTTTCCCTTCGTCTGCTTTTCGAAACTCCCCCCCCTATGGCGGAAGCCTCGAAGATTTTCTGTTCTACGGCACAGAATCTACCGTTCTCCCCCGCAAACCGTCCTCCTTGTACGGCCCCCTGCGGGTTCCCCGTCACCCGTGGGAAAGCCGCCAAAGCCACCCCCCCTCTCCCTCCACACTTACGCATTCTTTGAGCTTTTCGTCAAAAAAAAGTTTCTTCCTTGAACTTCCCCCCCCCTTTCCTTATGGCTCTCTTCCGTCTCCTTCTTCAGTAAGCCTAGTCATCTTCATGTTTTTTTTGCGAAGGCGAAACGCAAATTCCAAAATGAATTAGGAAGCTATTTTCCCCATGCTCTCGTTCCCTATACCCTTATCAATCTCAACCTTGTTGATCCAGCGGGAAAGAAGTTCTTTCTCCTTCTGCAGGACAGTTTCTAAATTTCGCTAGAGTTACAGAGGAATTCTTTTCTCTTCGAGCTGTATAAGGCTTCCGCTATTACCTTCCATTAGTCTCGATTTGCAAGCCTCCGTTTCTTCCTTTAGTAAGTGAGATAGACTTTCTGGAGACGAGAGAGGACCTTCTTTCTATTCCGGTCCTCGTCCCCCAGTCTTTTTTCGCCTTCCCTTCTTTTGACGCTAAGCACAAGGCCCTCTTTTCTCTTTAACGGAGTAGATACGCCTCCTTTTTCCATGATGGTGAGGCCCCAAGCTCGGTAGGGTCCATTCCCCCTCGCTGTTCCTTACCTTCCCTTATACAGACAATTAGAGTTTTTGGGAAAGTGGTAAGACTTTTCTTCTGCCCTGGTCGCCTTACTTTCTCCGGTTTTCAAGTTTCCATGTTAGATTTCCCCCCCCCTTAGACGGAGAAACCCCTTCCCTCCGATACGAAACGAAGCTTGACGTTTTTTTTTACAAAATCTCGTTTTTTCGCGATTTGATCTCCCCTGCTGCTGTCTCCCCGGAGCACCTCCCCAGCCGGCTTCTATTCTTAAACCATCCGCAGACGATTCCCTTTTCTCGAAGGAGCTGTATCCTTGCTCCCTCCCGTTTGCCCGGTCCCTCCCCTTTCTTGTGATTCAAAAGTTCATGAAGCTTCTCCTAAAGCTTTTACACAATGGATTGGCATAGGCGGGAGAATGAAGGCAGTCTTTTCTCGGACTCTGTCCTACCTTCTTCTTATCGGCTATGTATTCTACAAGGCGCTGTGGACCTCTTCCGCTGACGATAAAAGTAGTCTTCCGATGAGAAAGTCAGGCCAGTTCGACAACGTTTTCGGAATTTTAATTTAACCTTCATCTATGTTCCTATTTTTTCTTTCGAGCGGAACGTGTCTTCCCTTTTTTCGCCGCTGAAGCGCGGCATGTCGAATGACGGCGTCAGCCCGATGGTGGATTTCTTTCTTTTTTTTTTCCACTGCTTACTACCCTCTTTTCCCCCCTCCTTTGTTTTTGTTCTCCCCGAATCGGAATTCCCCCCCACACCTCGTCAGGCTGACGCCGTCATGCTACCTTCTCTTTTTTCCGATGACTTGGGCAGAAAAGTACCGTCTTTTTTCTCTCTGACGCAATCGTTTTTCCCAAATCGATTCTTGTCCCTTTTCCACCTGTTCTACCGACGCATAGAGCCCCATCTTTTTGAGACGAGACGGTGATCGAAGCTGCTCCTTCTCGAATACATAGACGAGCCTTTTTTTTTTTCGTACGCCTTGTTTCTTTCCATTCGACCGCGTCCTTCCTTTCGTGCCGCCTGCTCGCCCATGTGAACTCTTTTTTTTTATTGAATTTTGCATCAAAGGACGGTTTACAAGAGACGAATCCTCCTTCCGCGTTTTTTTAATATTTTCCTTTTCCTTTTCTTTCTTTTTTTCGGCTTCCATTCCGGCTTTTTTTCTCGGCGAGCAGGTCGAGAAGTTGGTTTCTCTCTTATGCTTATGTTTTTCCTTTTTCTTATCTTCGGTGATTCCTTTCCCCTCTTTTTCGCGAAGATCGCTTTGAACGTAAAAACCGGCTTTCCTTTTCTCTTCACCGACTTTCTTTCCACCCTTCTTCTTCATGAATCCCGCGGAATTGCCCTTTTCCCATGAGCGCGCGCGGAAACTTTTTTTCAGCCAAACCGCAAAAATCAGGTCTTCTCCCTCCTTTTCTATAAATTTTCCGGTTCCTTCCTTCTGAAGTTGTCTGGAAGACAAGAGACTTTCTTTTTTTCCTCCTCCTTTCTTTTAGAGGACTGACCCCCTGCAGGGTAAAGTAGGAGATGGCCTCTCCCTTGCGGTCTTCATCTACCCGTATAGTCGCGCTTTTCCCCTTCCCTTTCTTCGGATCGCGCCTCTTCTCCTATAAGACCGCGGGAACTAAGACCTTTTCACAACGGACTGAAGAGGAAGGATCTTTGTCCCGACCCCTGATAACATTCCGGCGTTCTTTTTTTGCTCTGGTCTCGATATTTAACGAGCGCACTTTCCTCCCTTCCGAATGCGGTTGAAGAATCAGGGATTTTTCTCCCCAGTGACAGATGGAAGAGATTCCTTTTTTTTTTTTTCTCCTAGTTCTTGCCAGTCCTCTTTCCCCCTTCAGTTCGGTCGAGCCGTCTTTTCCCTTGACGCCGAAGAGCAGCAGAAAAAGCTTTTTGGTGGCTTTGGCGATTTAAAAACGTTTGCTGAGTCCCACTCTCCCTCGTACGGTCCACCCCTCCCTTTCGTTTCTTGTCCTGGAGGAATTAGGTGACCTTCGCCCCACTTTTTCCGTTCCTCTCCTCCTTCTTCGGCGGGCTTGAACGCCACCTGTGCCGCCTGTAAAGGGAGGGGATCTTCCCCTCCTTTGGTGACTCCCCTCCTTTCGTAATGGATGCGGTTTCCCCCCTTCTCTCCGTATTAGCGTCCCCTTTTTGATCGCTGAATAGGACTTTTTCGCAGGACTTTCCGCTTCCTTTCTGCGTCCCCAGTTCTACCCCTTTCCTGGAGCTAACGGTCTCTCCCCTTTCCTCGGGCTTGGGATGAGGTGTTTCTCACAGCAAACCGGTAGAGCGGTATTTCCTCGCTATTTTTTTGTGATCTCCCTGACTCGAATTCCAAAAATTCCCCCAAAGGGCTCCCTTCCCTCATCGAGACCGCGTTTTCTTGGTCTCGAGTCACTGGGAACCTCCTGCTTCCGCGTCCAAGTCTATCCCGCTCAGTGATACTGAATGAGACTTTTCGGTCAATCTTTTCTGCACCCCCCCTTTTCTCCCTCTTCCAGTGCCGTGCTGAGCACTTTTTCCCTCCTTCTTATGACCATTCGATGGCGTCGACCCTTCCCCCCCCCATTTAAGAGCGAGTTCCCCCTTTGACTTTCTGTCCTGACTTATTTTCCCTCCCTTTTTCCCTTTCCTCTGGCCGAATGGTGCTTCCCTCTCCTAGATAGTTGGAATAAATCCACCCCCCAGATTATTGGCGAGAATGAGAAGCTCTTTTCTCTTGTTTTCCTTTATTGGGCGTCTCCCTTTTATTGGAATCCTTTTTTTTTTTTTTTCCCATCAGCTTACTCCTACAGAATGGGGATCCACCTTCCCCCTAGGTTGAGGCGGACTTTTTTTTTCCCCAAAAAGGACGGCCCCTTTGGTTAGAAATAAGGGCCTCCCCCCTCTTTCATGTTACACTATTTTTGGTTGTGTTGTGTGGGGGGTTTTCCCTATCTGATCGTAGTCAATTCCCCTTTCCCTGTTTGAAGCAGTATTTCTGTCCCTCTTACAGCTTGTGACCCGGGTGTTTCTTTTGCAGATGTTTTTGGTATCTAACCGAGGCGCCAATTGGGTTTCCCTTTCTTTTCCTTCCATTCAAGAGGCGTTATTGTTGTTACATAACTCCCAAGAAGGATGTGTCCGTGAGGACAGTCTTTTCTTAATTTCCTCCGGATAGTTTGTTCTTCCTTCCCCCCCCCTTCTCTTGCGCTCCTGGTTCAGACTTTCCTTTTTTTCCTGTTATCTGTTTCCGGTGATCAACTTCTTCTTCCCCAACGTAAAAAGACTTTTTCCTCATAGGTTTCCGCTTAGCACTACTTTCCTTTTCTTTTCCCTTTTCATGTTCAACCGTAAAGTGTCTTTTCTTGGGACTGTCTGCGGGATTTCCATCCTTCTCCAAGGTGAAGCACCCCCCTAACTCCTCCCCTTTCAAATTTCCGCGTTCGTAACTCCCCCGCCTTCCCGGTAGCGGTTGACTCTTTTCTTGGAGCCGACGCTGGACAGCGATCTGAACTCACCCTTCCAATTGTAGGGACCTCCCACCTACCCTGATCATGTCTTCCTCGTGCGCATCCGCATTCTATTCTCTCCTTTTTGGAAACAGCAAGACTAAAACCTTCCCCCAAAGCGACAACTAAATGCAAGTTTTTTTTTTTTCCCCCCCCCCTCTTCCCTCCCCTCGGAGGTTTGCCGCTGTTCCGGCTCCCCCTCCCTTCTCGCCTAGCAAGGAATTTCTTCTCTCCTACCCCCCTCGTCAGGTAAAGGAAAAGATTTTCCCCTTTTGGAATTGGGGAAGGGCGCTTTTTTTTCGCCCAGGTTCAGTCTTTTGCCATTCATTGATTCCTTTCTTTTTCTTTGACACCGGGGTCTTTTTTCCTTCTGCAGAGCGGCAAAACTTTTTTCCTTTTCAGCGGAGGAGCGAGAGCTTTCCTTTGTTCGAGAATCCGGCGGAACCCTTCTTCCGCGGCAAGCAATTTTTGTTTTGTCACCCGAGCCTGGTTCCCTTTCCCAGGCATAGACAAGACCGCCCAACTTTCCACGCGACCCTCTCCCATTTTCCCCCATCTTTTACACTATCCACCTCTCGTTCCCCTACCCCCTTGCCCCCCTTTCTTTCCCCCAGACGATGAGTGTGTCCTTCAAGAATCTCCCTTACCCCTCCTCCTAGAGAAACTCCCAACCGTCTCCGCTTCCACCCTTACGTAGTCCCGCCTCTCACCATGGTAGCTCGCTCCGTAACTCCCCAAACATCCCCCCCCACTCAGGCACCTCCCCTCACCACTTCCCCCCCCTCTGCTCTACCAGTAGCTTTACGCATCCTCCTTTATCTCCCCCGCCTACCTCCTCCTTATGCACCCCTACCCCCCCCCCCCCATTCATCCCCTCTCCCCGCCAACTTAACTCACACTCTTTAAGTACCCCCCCTACTGACTACCCTCACCCTCCCCCCCCCCCCCCGCCACCCTCCTCCCAGGCCCCCCCCCCCCCCCCCCCCATCCTCCAACCATGAAAGCCGATCGGTTCCTAACTTCTTTTTTCTTCCGATAACCGTTCTGGCTCTTCTCTCCCTTTGGTGATCCCCCGTAGGCAAAACAGAAGTCCTTGGGCCCTCTTTTTCCCGGCACCCTTTCCCGCTTCTTTGGTGTTGTTCGCCGGGCTTTTTCCCCCTTCTTTTTTTTTCTTGTTCCAGCGGCATCAGCGGAGGTTTCTCCGCCGTCGGCGTACGACTCCTTCTTCTGCAATCCCCCCTTTCAATGTCAAACGCCGCTCCTTCTTTAGTATTTCGCGAGTTCCCCTTCTTCTCCTTAGCCCGAGATTTTTTTCAAAGCTAAGGGACTAGGATATTTTTATTCCTGTCCGTGTCCTTTCTTCCCCCCCTCTTTCTCAACCGTGGAGAATTGTCCTTCCCCTTTTCCCTGAAAGCCCGCAAGGAAAGTCCTTTCCGAAAGGACCTCCCCTTCCGGTCCTTTCCGGCGCGCCCTTGCTTTTCTTCCCCTTCTTCGTGACAACGTTTATTTAGACCGCGGTTTGGCCTTTTTCCAACCCTGCCTTTTTCTTCTCTTTGTTCCCACGGAAAAGATCTTTTTTTTCCTTTTTGAATTTTCTTGTCGAACCCGGAGCGCAGAGCATTGTGTTCTTCCTTGAGTAGTACACAGGGACGTCCCTTTCACTTCCCTTCCGAGACCCCGCCTTTCTTGCGGCTTTCTACGGAAAAATCCGTGTTGTGTCTCGTGGGCCAAGCTTTTATTAACAAACAATACCCCTATTTCCCTCCCGAACCACCTTTGCTCGTCTTTTTTCCCCCCTTTACACCCTATGAAAAAGACCCTTCAGCAGGAAAACTATGACCCCTCTTAAACCCCCCTCTCTAGCATCTCGTTTTTCCCTTTCGGCCCCCTCCCGTCGATCCCCCTTTTTCTCCCTCTGGTTTGAGCTTGGAAGGACAGGATTTCCCCTTTTTTTTCTTACCTCCGCCTTTCCGTCATCCATAGAATGAAAAGCTTTCTTCTTTTTTTCTCTGTAGAGAGCAGGTTAATGAAGAAAGTATAGCACTTCAATCACTCCAACCCGCTCCTTACACCCCCCTCGGATGGAGAACCTTGCTCTCCCTTTTTTTCGCAATGAATCTTTCTTCTTTTTTTTCTTCGTGTGCCTTCTCGAGACTTTGAGCGCTTTTTCCCCCCCCTTTTTTCTGGCACTCGGGCCATTAGGTTCACCTCTTCATCGGACGATAAGCCCTTTTTTTTCGACCTGTGAAACTCCTTTTTTTCCGTTGTCATGCCCCGCTGGTCACAATTCCCCCTTTTTCTCCTCTACGCGTTCTTTCTAAGAAAGGCATGGAAGCTGTTCTTTCTCCCAACTCTTCGGTCCGTCTTTTCTACTCGCCGAGCTGTAGACCCTTTATTCCCTTTTGAGAAGATCAGTTGGATTTTTTTCCCCAGAAAAAGAACGGAAAGGATTATACGTTCCCTTTGTCTTTCCCCGATTTATTTTTGTTCACTCCCCCATTCTGGGGGGGGGGAATTTTCCCCTTTTTAGAGTAGTGAGAGAATCTTTTTTTCCGGAAAGTGACTCTTGTGCTTGATTTCTCTCTAACATCATCAAAACTCCGAGCAGGCCATTCTTCTCGCAAGGACCTGGGTATACCTTTCCTTTCCCCCCCAGTCAGAAAGAAGATTAGGAACAATCTTCTTCTCCCCTCACCCCAATCGCTTTCCCCTTCCCCTTGCTGCTGTTTAAGCTATCGGCGATGACGTTTTCCCGCAGCCATTAAGACCACGAGTCCGTTCCGATCTTTCCTTTTGCTCTTCCACGGCGTTTTTTCCCTCTCGCCGACAAACTTAATGGCGGAAAGTTTCCTGAACCTTGTTAGAAGGAAAAGACTCCCCTTTTTAACCCCCCTCCCCTCCTGGATTTGTTTTGACCCGGCGACCACTCCTTCCCTTCCATCTTCCTTTCCCGGCACGTGGTGTTTCCCCCTCCCTTCCTCACCACCAATGTCAAGGACCTCTTTTCGTTAGGAGTAAAAAAATTCTGTCCCTAACGCAACTTGTTTTTCATTTCCCAACTACGGCCCCCTACGGGATTCCTCAGGAATAGGAAGGGATTTTTCCAGGATCCCCTGCAGGCCGACCCACCCTTCCCTTCGGAAGCCTTGTCCTCGGTAATATAGATACCTTCCCCCGAAGAAGCTGGGTAGCTTCCCGTGAAGGCTGCTCTTTCCTGTCTCCTGTATGCATTCAAAGAAGAAGGAGTGGTCACTCCTCTTTTTTTTTTTAACTTCTATTTTTTTTTGCTGTTATGGCTATGTCCCCCCCCTCTTCTTCTCTCCCCCCCAAACCCCAACCCCCTTTTTTTTTTTTTCGTCTGCTCGAGCAGACTTTCGTTCCGTTTCCGATCGCGCGAGCCTCTTTCTGAAGCCGCCAGTTTTGCCCTTTCTTCGATGCTGTGCACCCTTCTTTCCTCCCTATCGAGCCGCCCCGGTCAGGCCGCGAAACTAGGACTCCCTTATGAAGGAGTGGTAGCCGCCCAAGACAATTCAATCCTTCCCCCCTCGTGATCGTTGCGCCTGTGCGGTCGACCTGATGGTTTTTTGGCTGGAGGAGAAATCACTCTGGTTCCCTTCCTTTTTACCCCCTCTCTCTCTCCCCCGGACCCGTGCATCCCCCCCTCAATCTTTAATGAATGCAAGAGACGTCGGAATTCCTTGCCTTCGCAATCTGGTCGACAGCCCCTTCCTTTCTTGAAGTTAAATGGAGAGGGCCCACTTTCCTACCCCCTTAGCTCACTCCTATCCGTCCCCCCCCTTTCCCTTTACTCCATCAGGCACCCAGCATCTTCTCCCCATGAAGCAGGAGAATCTCCCTTTCGAGAAGAAAGAGAAAGAACCCCCACAAATCCCCCTCAACGCGCTTTTCCCATCCTTCTTTTCCCCTCCCATGAAGGATTATCGCTCTTTTTTTCTCCCCGTAGAAAAGGTAAGGTTGATGCCCTTCCCTGATGCGAGGCCCTTCTGGCCGTTCCCTTTTTCCCCGGCAAGAGGTCTGCCCTTTTTTTCTCCCCGATTGAATAGGAGAAGGATAGGCTATTCCTTTCTGTGTTCCCTTCGTTCAAACTCCATTCCTTCACCGTAGTCGCATCAACAAATTCCTTTTTTCTGCGCTCGTTCCCTCAGGGTGAGAAGTTCCTTTTATAGAATTGAAGAACATCGTTGGGTCTTGAGTTACGCTCCCCAAGTCTCCTTCTTTTTTCTCCTCTTCCTCGCGCCTGTCGCCTCCTTTTGGTGATGGTGGATACGG
>Ga0179593_1603802_pt1 | contig 10445 bp, 13 predicted proteins | sample CZODoug2_1_08_16_FD_185931 | JGI IMG/M metagenome (GOLD analysis project Ga0179593, IMG submission 185931) | Vadose zone soil fungal communities from Angelo Coast Range Reserve, California, USA - CZODoug2_1_08_16fungal (PacBio error correction) | ecosystem: Environmental > Terrestrial > Soil >... | reverse complement strand
CTCTTTTTTTCCTCACGTGTTGTTGTTGTGCTCTCAGCTTTTTTTTTCCCCTTGAAGTAAAAGTTATATTGAAATTTTCAGCGCTTCTTGACCCATAGATTTCCTGGTATCGTCGGCCGTTGATTCCGTTCATTCCTTCTCCCTCCTTTCTCTTTCCCGTGTTTGAGTTCCCTCCTGCCCAAGAGCGAGTCCGTTTAGGTAAAGAAAAACTCCCTGAGTACGCGCACGCTGCAGCGTCTCGGGTGATGTGTTTGTTTGCTTCCCCCAGGATTCTTTTTTCTTTGCCTCCCCCCCAAGTGGCCAGCCCTTCTTTTTGTAGTCTGTGGGGAAAAGTATTGAATTTTTCCCCCCCGATTTGGATTCACCCACCGGATACTGAGGAGAGTGGACCCCGAGCACTTTCTCCCACTTCCTCCAGCTCTTTTTTTAGAAACTCCCCACCCTACCAGGAACCTCCAAACGCGGTAATTTACTTTCCATCACGGCGCCTTCCTGTCCCTTGAGGTTTTCCCCAGATTTTTCGGTCCGCCCACCGGCGGTCTTTTTATTTTTCTGAACGAACGGTCAGTATGCCATCGGGGGCCGCTCAGGACTATCCGTTTTTTTTTCCCCGCCCTGCTTTTTTCAGTTTTCCCTTTCCGGTATAACGAACAAGCTCGGTCGGATTCGGCATCGGAATGGCTGCAAAAAACAATACCACTTTCCACGCCGGAGAGGTCTTTGATTTTGACCCCCTGGACACCTTGGTCTCCCCCTTTTCCCCCTGTCGTGAAGACTTACGAGTCTGGCCCCAGCAGCCCAGACTAACCCTCCCGTAAGGCCCCGAATTTCGTCCCGGGGGCCGACCTTGCCACGATAGGCCCTCTTTCAGGCTCCTTCCTGCCGAAGCACATTTTTTTCGCTCGTGAGTCAGCCGCTGGATCTGCCATGGTGGCCCTGCATTTCCCCACTGCCTGACACTCACGCCGCCTTTTGGGTTCGGCGATCTCGCGAAACCCAGCGCCCGGGCTGTCCGCGGTCCGGCGGATTTTTTCCATTTCCCCCCTTCAGAGTATTCCCTGAAAGGACGCAGGTGCTGATTCTGGCTCTTTTTTTCTGAGCTCTCCTCCCCCTTGCCGAAGAAGAGGGCATAGTGCCCCTGCGATAGCGTGCTCCCTCAGTTCCTTGTCTCCTTCTCCCTTTCGGCCTTCTTTCTCTTTTTGCTCGCACGCCCGCTTTCGCCGCGCCTTGTCCCGTGACGCTCCGAGGATTACTATGATCTTGCACCGCTTCATTGTCCGGTCCCTCGCTTAGCGCACAGTCTTCCCCCACGACGAGGGCGGGTTCGCTATGCCTTTTTCCCCTTTCCCCCGTCAGCCGTTATTTTTTTTATCTGCCACGCAGCCACGCGCCTGCTGTTGTGGGACCTAGTTAAGGATGTCGGTTGTATTCCCCTTCTCCTTACCCACCCGATGGCCTGCCATAGCTGAAGACCTTGAGCTCAGCCAGCCCCCTCGCGCTTTGCTCGCGTAGGAACTTCTTTCGAATCCCAGAATACTAGCCGACTTCCTAGAATTGTCTCCGGCCTCTTTTTTCCCGTTGCCTGCGAGATGCGATAGAAGTCTGCCGGAAAATCTGCGCCGGCCTACCGTGGGATTACGAGGAGTTCTAAGGGCGAGGCGTCCTCGAGACGATGCTTTTGCTTCCCCCCGTTTTGCTTCTTGGCTTCCCCTTCTTTCCTCTCTTTGGGACAACATCACTACCACATACTGCACAAGCTCCCTCCACAGCGGCGCGATGCTGATTTATCAATCCGCCCCGGTCACGTATTAAGTGCCCTGAACTATGAGCCGCCTTCTTGACGATGCCCGCTCGCTCGTGTACCGGCGGTGTCCAAGCGAGGAGCTTTTTTCTCCCTCCATTCTTTTTTTACTGATCCCGTCATAGATACAAACTTTATTATCCGGCTTGGCAGTGGCGACCCCCCAAGACCTTCACGTTTCTTGTTTCCCCCACGGGTCCGTTTGGTTCCAAGGGGCGAAGTCATGTCGCCCTGCTCTTTTTTTTTCCCTAGGCGCAGCCCTATTTGCCTCGCGACGGCGTATGGTGCATCCTGCTTTTCCTTTTTTGCTCCCCCGTCGAAAGCACCGGGCCCTTATGCAGTTTCGGAGCAATCTGACGGGCAATTGTCCAGATCAGCCTCCCCCTCCTACCGGGTTTTCTTTTTCGAGATTCCTCGACAAGGATACCGTTCCACGTCCCGGAATACTGGCAATGCTTCCAGCCAGCCGCCCGCTTCACTTTTTCCCTTCCCTCCCACCTTGCTTTATGCGGGCCTGGTCGTTCTTCCCGCGCCAACTTGGGCGATCAGCAGCTTTCTCTACCTGTCTTTAATCTGATGTTGCGTATGAGGCTGGTAGCCGCGTCAGTTCCCCGGCACATCGCGTTTTGTCCCCTCTTTGGAGGCCGCGGATCAGGGGGGACTACCGTTTTGACTTTTTTTATCTTCCGCGGAGGCGCCGCGCCTTGAGGCGCTTTTCGGTATCCTCACGACGCGCGGCAAAAGGAAGCCTGGCGCGGCGGTTTCCAACCCCCCCCTCGTCTTTTTGAGTTTTATTCGGCTTTTCAGACAAAGACGCCCCCACCTCTTTGTTCGGTCCATCAAAAAGTCGACCGAATGCTTCTCCTGTTTCTTTTTTTCCCAATCCGTTTTTTTTTTCTCTGCCGTGCAGAAGGCGTTCGCGAGTCGGCGGCCTTTCGTTCTTATTGATTTTACCCCACTTTTTTTTCCCTCTCGGAGCGCTCGCCTAATATCTTTACCCTCGTGAATTTCCCCAACGGCCTTGTTATACCAAGAAGACCCCAAAAGCACGGCACCTTCTATCGCCCTCTTCCCTGTTCTCAGAAGTAGCGAAAAGGTATTGGCTGGCGTAAAAAAACCCTTAAACCTGTAGACGCGAACTGAGTGCGCTCCTTCCTTTCTTTTTCCACGGTTCCCGGTTCGAGGATGACGCCGCGTAGAGCGCGACCGGCTCTTGTCTGTCTCACATAGCCCCAACCCCCACAGAGCCCCCCGTGCCGACGACGACCCTTTTCCCCCTTGTTCGATAATCTAGTCATCAATACTGAACTTAACAAGTTAGGTTTCTCGAAATTTCTGCTCTCTTCTTTTAAGATTGCCCTTTTTTGGTGTTGATCTTATCGTTTTTTCTATTGATTCCCCTCACCCCAAGTAATATTTACCGCTCGCCGTCCCATAGCTGGAATTTTCTTCGTGCACCGTTGCGGAGGGCTTTCCTATGTTTCCCTCAAGACTTTTCGAGATCTTTCCTCCCCCTCCCTCCCCTCTTCCAGAGTTACCTTATCCGGAATCACATCACTATGAGCGCAGCATGAGCCGTCCAGGTGAGGTTGGTGTTTTTCTTTCCTCCTCTGTCTCTTCTCTTTTCCCTTGATATTCTTAGACCTGGCGGCTAGACTCTTTCGGGTTTTTCCGATGGGGATACAACCCCGGCGCACTTGTAGTAGGCGAGCCGTCCTCGACCCTTGGCTCCCCTTTTACCCTTATTTTTTCCTTGCTCACTTAACGACACAATCCTTCGCGCAACGCGTCTGACGGCCATCTTTTTTTGCCGCACGAAGGTTTTTCAAAAGCACCAGCTTGCGCTGCGGCGATTTTCTTTCTCCTGACCAGGCTTGATTATGTTTCCTTCCCAGACATTTCATCGTTTTCGAAGGACGCGTAGAATGGTTTGCACAGACCGCCGCGCCCCATGGTCCTAGGTTTGCCGCTGATTTGCTTTATCCCGCACGCCGCCTCGCGCCTTCTCGACTCTCGTTGAACAATCACGTTACAAGAGAGGGGAGGACCACTATCCTTAACCTCTCCCGGGCCGCGCTTAAGCCGGCTTCGCGGCCAACCTTCGACCCGCACATCTCCGTCATGACACAATGTTTGGAACATGAAAGATTGCTCGACAGATGGATCTCCCCCCCCTTCCCGACGCCTCTATGCCCCTTTGCTCCCTTTTTCTCGATGGGATGTGACCGCATTGCCTGAACTTTCGCAAGATTTTTCTTTTCAGGAGCTATCGCCCCAAAAGCGCCCGGGCTTGTCTGGTTTTTTCCTTTCCCCTTCAGGACCCCCCAAAGCGAAAGTTTTCGTTCTCGGAAGATTGTTTTTTGGTAATTTCCGGGATGCAGTCCTCATGGCCGAAGAGAGAGCCTTCTTCCTTTCGACTTAACTTCTGCAGACGGACGACACTTGAACCAAGTTCCGCTGGCCTCTTCTAGGGATTTGGTAGTCCACCGACGCCTACTCCCCCTCCTTTGTTCCTCCATTGACTTCCTCCAACCCTTTAAGATCCCCTTCTTGAGATCCCCCCCCCCGAGCCTCTCTTGCTGTACTTCTGACCCCGCGTCAACGACGCTTTCTTTCGTATGATCCTAGGTAGGCCGTATATACGGCCCTCACTTCTTCTTTTTCCTTCTCGCACAATCGGTTGAGGGGCTGCTGTTGGTCGGGATGGTTCTCCAGCAGTTCCCAACCCTTGCCGAAGGCCTTCCTGAATCCCGGTAGATCCCAGCATCGATCTCCTTGCCTCGACCGAGGCAATCTTCTAAGGTCTTTGGCCCTTTTGACGCACCATCTCTCTTTTCCTAGCTCCGTTGGGTTGATTTTCGCCCGGTTACTGTCTTTGCCCATTCTGCTCGAATGAGAGACGGGGATTCGAGATTCCTACGGTCCTCTTTTTTTTGCAAGAGCGTCTCTGAGCTGTTTCTATTTCTCTTTTCTCTAGTGTTTTTTCACCATTCCCACACTTGTAACTCACCTCATGGCTGAGCGATTTCATCCAGATCTCCCGGCATACTTTCAGCCATAGAGAGGCCAGACCTCTTTGGGCGCTCGAGAGGTCCCTTCCCTTGCGATGGTTCCCCCTTTTTTTCCCTTGTGTTTCTGCGCCCTCCCCCAGGCGCGTAGAACGTGCTTTGGATCCAAAGCCCGAGACGCGGCCCAGGTACCACTTCTTCCTTCTGGGGAACATCTGCCTCCTGTCGCACGGCTATGAAGCAGGCGCCGCTCTCGGCTCGGGCGGCCTGGCTTCTTAGACTCTTCCTATCCATAGTTTTTCCTTCGTGTTGGCGCCATAGACGTTTGCAACCCCCAGATCCCGCCGACCTCCCGGGCGCTTTTGGAGAGAAGGATCGAAGTCAGTCCCAGGCCCCCCCTTCTTACCTTCCCGATTCCCTTTTGCCCAAGGCAGCGGACCCTGACCGAGGATCGCATTCGGCATTAGGGTCCGCGTCCTCTTCCCCCAGAGATCAACGATCTCTTGTTATCTTTCCTTTTCTTTGTTTTGACGGCTCGGCGAGTGCCGCTTATACAGTCAGGTATGCTTGGGCGGAAATTCCCCTTGGGTGGCGTGCCTTTTTCGCCTAATTTCTAGTCCTTTCTTTTTCCGCACAATTCGCCGTCCAGAGTGCTTTTCGGGATACATCACTTGCGAAGCTGGCTTTTTTTCCACACTGGCTCACGTGTCTGAGCGGTTCTGGATGCTGCATTCTTTCGCCTCTCAGAATCACCGTCTTTCTTTAGCTTTCGTCTCCGGACGTCGGCAAGCCTCCGGATAGAAAGGACGCTTTTGCGCGAGGAGCGTCCTGCGGGGTTTGTATGGAGCCGGAAAAAATGAACGGACTTCCTTTGCTTCCCTCCTTTTGCTCCTTTGATCTCCCTCAGGGTTCCTTTGAAAAGACAAAATAGTCACCCTTCCATATTAAAAGACCGTCCATCTATTCCGCAACGGAGCGATCTGTGAGCCGGACTTTCATTCTTACCATTTGCAGTTTCCTCCCCCCTTTTTCCCTCGAATTGATATAATATGAGTTTCTGCGAAACGGCCTCCCTCTTTATGCTTTTAGAGGATTGCCTCTTATCGAGCGCCCCGGCTCTTGTTATCTTTTATACTCGTCTCCCTCTCCCCTTTTAGACTCATCCTTTCTTTCTAATCATATTCCCTTGTACTTCCTCAAGAAAGGCATCCCCTTTACACCCTTTTGCCTGATCTCTATTTCCCCCCCTTGTTTTTAGATTCCTTTTTGAAGCTACGTAAATATTGACCGAGGCGCTGTCTCGACCCATCGCACCTGTTAGTTCCCCCCCCCCCGGGCGCTCTTCCCAAGAGGTTCGAGCCCCCGTACGCGGCTAATCCCTCTAAAGCCTAGAGCTTTTCGATAGTGGATATACAACTCAACCTGAGGAGTCACGCCCCGCGCCCTTCCCCCTTTGGTGTCTTGTTTTTCCCCAAGTTCCCTCATGCGGAACTTCATGCTAACGGCGGATTTCGTGTTTTGATTCTTCTGTTAACGTCTTCGCTGACTTTTGCCACCTATCCCCCCCCGGTCCCTTTTCTTCTTTTTTTTTTCTCACCCCCTTTGCCAGTCTTTAGGAGATTTTTGCGGAAATACCACCCCACGAAAGGGCATCGCGAAACGCGTTGAGGCCATCAAGGCGGCTTTAAGCAGTTCCTTTGAGTTTTCCTCCCCCTCCCGACCTTTTTTTCCAGACTTTTTTCTTTCGGCGGAAGAAAAGGCAATTGTCAAGCTTTTGACGCAGGACTGACGTCGAAGTTACCCATCAACCCTGCCAGCGACGGCTTCCTCGGTGGCAAGAAGAGTCTTCCTTATCCGACCTCCCCTTTTGTCTCCTTTTTTTTAAACCCCCCCCACGGTTCCGCCGGACGGGCGGCTAGTCGACCCGCTTACTTTTTTGACACCCAGGGGTTTTTAGCCCCTCCCAGCTCTCTATTTTTCCTCTTTCTCCCCCCTTTCACCTTCCATATACGTTTTCCTGATCTGGACTCCCAGCCTTCGCTCTGGAGCTGGTCTACTCCCTCATGCCCCGATGACGAAAAGCAACGGTTTGATCTCTAGTGCCTCCCCTGGTGGCTGTGTCATCCTCCCAATGCTCTCACGTTCTTTCCTTTGGAGCGGCATCTGCGCACCCCTCCGGGGGTCGGGCTGGATTTCCATTTCAAGGTCAGGCTGGGCCGAACAAAGACAGTATTTTTCACCCTCTTTCAGCGTCTCTTCTTAAGCGGTGATCTTTTTGATGAACTGGACGACGAGAGGAATAGCACGACCAGCCGTGCGTAAGGCCGCCCATTTTTGTGGGGCAGCCGTCCCCGACGTGTAGTTCAGTTGTTCCTTGCGTCTCTTTGCCCTCCCGCCCTTTTTTATTGTCCTCCTCTCCCTCTCTTTTTGGAAGTTTGCGTGACTTCCACCTTCTTTTTTGCCTGTACCTATCTTGCCCCATGTAAGAAGAGGCCGGGATCGCTATGCTCCAGATAACGGCCTTCCTTCCCTTCCGATACTCCTTTTGATAGTGCACGCAGTCTTTAGGGAAATTTGTAGGATGGTTCTACAGAGCGCAAACCCCGATGCCGAACGCCATAGCCTTCCCCCGGTAGATTCCGCCCTCCATTTCCGAAGAGATTTCCATAGCGTAGGAAAATCTCGAATCGGTAGATAGCCGCTGTCCGCCTCATCCTCTCCTTTGCTTTTTTTGAGCTCCTTTTTACAAGTTATGTCGTGGAAGAAATCGGTACGTATATTCTACCGTCGGTTCGAGTTCTACTCCGTGCACTTCTCGATGAGCGGCGATCTAACGGGATTTTTTATGTCTTCTTCCTATTCCACCGATGCTTTCCCCTCCCCCATACTTTTCACTTCTTGGCGGGCGTGTGCGCGTGCCCAATACAGATTATCGGGTCCCGGAGAGGACGCCCCTTTATCGAGCATAGCACCCCTCTCCGAACATCGTTGAAGCTATAGCGAGGACAGGCCCCCTCGAGGCGATTTTCTTTCTCCAAACCCCCCTTCCCCCTCTGGTTAGCTTTTTTCTTCAGACCAGGAGGGCGGATGGAGAGCCACAAGAAGCTCGCCGCAAGCGTCCATCTACATTAGAAGGGCGGCCCAATTCCCTCCTGTAGAAAGTTTTCCCTCTCCTGAAGCCCCCCTCCGCTCTTCACCGGCCATAGAACCGTATCTACCACCGCTTTCTCCTCGTGAGCTCGGGTTTTCCTTTCGTGTAGGAGCCCATACTTTGCAATGGAACTCAGCCCTCCCTCCCCGGGATTGGTTGGCTCTCCGATCAAAGGCGAAAAGTGCCTTATACTGCGGCAATCTTTCCCTGCAAGCGTATGCGCCCCCCTCGCGCTCCCCTTAGTTTTTTCGTCGTTTTCTCAATCGGCGTCGAGTCAGACCCCTGATCGACTTCTGGGGAATGATTAGATGGTTGCGTTCTGGCGGATTTTCGTCTCCTCGTCCTTTCGCGCGAGTTTAATGTGGGATTTTTTCTGGACTCAGGGCCGCCCCTGACCCCTCCGGCGTGGGAGTGTTGTTCCGCTCTGTCTACAGCCGCCGCCTCTGCTTTCGGGATACCTCAAAGAGCTCTTTTTACAAAGAGGAATGCCTTTCTTTTCCACCCCCTTCTTCTTTTATGCTCTTTTCATGATCCGCATTTGAAGAACCCATCCTCTGGCGCTTAACATCCCTCCTCATCTTAGGTAGGCAGAGGTGCTGTTAATCGGACGTGCCTCCCTCTGATGGCTCCCTTGATCGTTTCTCTTCTTATTTTCGTTTTCTTGAGAGTTTAGAATGCCGAGGTGCTGTGTTATTGCTCTTAGCGGTTCCTACGGAGACTTTTTGATCAAATAGTGAAAAGCCTCCATACGGAGTACCCCTCCCCAAAGCACGCAAATATATTCCAAGGTCTCTTCTTCCCATCCTCTTTTCTCGTAGAACACCACCTCACTTTTCAAGCGCCCTTGCGTGCGCTCCTTTTTTCGGGGGATCTTCTGGAACGGAAACCTCGCCTCTTCTTGTCGAGGTTCTTTTAGGATATCCCTTTTTCTCGGAGAACATATGCTTCCCCCGCCCGCCCCCCGGTGCACTCCTGAACAGGTTCTGGGTCGATACGCTGGAATCACATGAACCTTAAGAAATCCCTTTATCTCTTTTTATTTTTTTTGTCGGAGAGAGACAGGTGAGTTCGCCGCTCTTCCCCCCCTTAAAGTGATTCTGCTCTCGTGGAACCCATAGTTTTGTGATTTCTTTTGAACCGTGGCGGTTTATACTCTTACAAGAGCGTCTCTCTCTATAAGAGGTCCTTATCCCCGGATACGCCTATTGAGTTCCTTTCCTAGAATCACTCCCCCCTTGAGGATCCCCCCCAGGAGAGCTCCGGCGTTTTTTGTTTCGCCGCTTCAAGGCAACGCATATTGGGATCTGATTCGCAAATTTCTCCCGCCCTTTTCCGATTTTTCTCTTATGTTTCTGGGAAGCTTGGTCCCCCCCTATGTTTGATCCAACCGGTCCGCCTTGTTTCTCTCCCCTCTACGCTACAGGCGAAAAAGACACTCCGGCCCTGTCCTCGGGCTTTTTTCCCTTCACTCCCCCCCTCTCCCGGACGCGGCACAACGCACTTGCTCCTTGTGCCGTTCTCCGTCGGGTAAAACGCTTAGACACGAAGACGGCGGCTCTATCTCCCCCAGTCTTCCCTTTTTATGTAACTTCCCTTTTGAATTCTTTCCCGGTGTGTAACCAGACCCGATCCCCAGTCGTGGCCCGGTCTTTGAGGTCTCCCTCAAAAGTCCGGGCGCGGAGTCGCCTTCCTTTTTGCGGAACAACATCCCCCCCGACTTCTCTTTTTTCCACGTCCCCTTCCACTGCACAGAGAGATCTCTTTTTCGCGGTCCCCCTCCCGCGGCCCCCATCTCCTTCATTGAAACCCATATTATAAGGGGAATTCACTCCTTCTTCCTCTTCGGCTCTTTCCTCAAGTCCCCCTCTTCCTCAACGGGTTCGGATTGCTCACCAGTAGTGGTTGTGTGCAGGACATAAATGATGCCGACGGCCCTCTTTTTTTCCCCTGATTTTCCCTCGTTTGATGTTTTTTGATATGGAGTGCAGTAGGATTGAACAACTAACGTTCCCCGATTCTGTGATAGCGAGGCGCGGGTTTCCCGAGTCCTTTCCGTTAAAGACTTCTCTCGCTCTTTTTCTCATGACCTCCCTTTCTCGTGCATCCTTCAGAAAAGTGCACGACGTGTATTTCACTGGTGGCGGCTTTGCTGCCACCGCCAGCTTTCTACTCGAATTTGTCAGCTACGAGAAAACGATCGGGACAAGATCCCCTTTTTTTTCCTGCATCTCCCTCTATATTGAATTTCCCCCTTCGAAACTCTCGGTAGGATAGATGAATCGACCCCCAGGTATAGACGTCTCTCCGGGCGATTCGGGTCTTGATCGTCCCTCCTCCTCCATGCTGATTTCTGCCTTTTGAAGCTGTTTTATGGTTTTCTCATCATCGTCGCCCTTCAGTCTCCTCTCCCTTTCCTCTTCCTTCTCCCTTCCCTGCCGGTTCTTTTTTTCAATTAGAACGGTAGATAGCTTGCCCTCATGGAGCG
>Ga0179593_1418551_pt1 | contig 10445 bp, 19 predicted proteins | sample CZODoug2_1_08_16_FD_185931 | JGI IMG/M metagenome (GOLD analysis project Ga0179593, IMG submission 185931) | Vadose zone soil fungal communities from Angelo Coast Range Reserve, California, USA - CZODoug2_1_08_16fungal (PacBio error correction) | ecosystem: Environmental > Terrestrial > Soil >... | reverse complement strand
CCTTTTAAACCAGTCCCTTGGTTTCACCGTTCATCAGTATTATCCCTCATGTTTGAATGACCCTTAGTTAATGCGAATACCGTGGCTTACCCACCTTGCCCCATGTTATTCTTCCACCTCTAAAGTTTGTTTTTTTCCTCTCTCTTTGGATTCACTAATTTTCCCTTGGCCCGTCCCCCTCCTGCATCCTATAATTGGTATAACTTTGCTTGGAATCTTTCGGGTTTAAGCAACCGCCCCTTTCGCCCTAGTTTCATACCCTCCCCCCTTACAGTTTTCCCTAAGCCCGTGATTCCTCAGTTTTTCTGCTTTTGCAAGTGTGCTTGCATTCCCCCCCAAACGACTCTTAAAGTCGGTCGGGGGAGGCAACGAATAGGGTTGTTCTGTCGTTTGCCATGCATCCAGAAAGCACTTTTTCCCCTTCCGTTTGCTCGCTCCCTTGTTTTTGTTGAAACAAAACAATTGGCAGTGATTCAAGACCCCTGGATTTCACCTAATCCCTTCTTTTCCTTTTTCCTTCGCATTAATTAAATACTTCCCCTCACTTTGTTTCTTCCTGTCCTTCTTGCATTGATGAGAACCGTTCTTCCATCCACTCGACTTGTTAACCGAAAGTTACTGCTTTTACATCCCCTTTTTTCAACAAATAATTAACCCCTGTATGGTACAATTTCTTCTTTTTCACTAGACCGTTCACGGTTGTTTGTTGCCCCACCCCCCCAAATCGCTTTCCTCTCTTCTTACTCTGTTGTTCACCGATAACCTGAATTTTTCCCGTGCAACGCCAACATACCTATGTCAACGATGTTGTTTTTGGGTTGTACTACCCGCTGTCTCACCAATTATCTGTACCGTACATATTCCTTGACCCGTTCCAGTTGCACCCTTATCGGGATGTATAGCTTGACGTTCTGCGAAGACTGCTTATTTCTTCTTTCTCCATCCGGACTCTGCGACAACAGCACCAAATGCTCTTCCCTCCTTCCTTAAATATATTCAGTCCCCTATATTCATTACTAGTTTAATTCCCCCCTTACTGTTTCAATGATTGAAGTAATTCCCCCCCCTCTTCCAATCAATGCAGTCGTTTTTTACCTTTTCAATCTTTCCTTTTCCCTTTTTGTTAACTTTCCCGTAAGGTCTCACGGCGTTCCCTTTCACAATATTCATGAGCACTTGTTTCAGGCTAAATCCCCCAATTGAAGTACTTTTTTCTTTGCCTCTGGCCCCAGTTCTTATTCCTCTCTCGGTCTTGAAACTTTTTTGATCTTCATTTCCCTTTATTCAACAATTGTCAACCTTCCTTGACTCTCCCCTGACGTCATTGTCTGGTGATGTTGATTTCTATGTACCAGACAAAAAGGGTTATTGTTTATGCTCCCTTCCCCGCTGTTGACAAACTTTTTACCTGTTGACTTGTTAACTTTGAGCTGTTTCTTTTTGTAGTTTTCTCCCCCATTTTTCCCCCCCCATTCTCAACTACCACTCATTGCGCGCTTTACCTTTCCTGTGTTGAACGACGTAAATCAAATGATGAAATTGCGGTATTTGGTCACGTTACATAGATTTTGCCCATTGACCGGCCTGAATCCCTCCTTCACCACTGTTCTTACAAATGAACACTGGAACCTAAAAAGACCCAACGCCTTTCATGGTCCCCCCCTGCTCGTATATCACGTTAGGGTTGTCTTTTGCGCCCTGTCGTGGTTGTTGTTTGTCTTGGATTGTTTTTAGGGTTGTGTTGTTTTTTTCCCCCGAGCCCGTTGTGGTGTTGTGGTGTGTTTTCAATTACTTCAAAGCAAGTGGATCCAGAGTTGACCCCTTGACAGTTGCCTTCTAGTGGCCCCGTTTAAACACAATCTCCGTGCCGTTGCTTTAATCTACCCCTTCCTCTTGTCATTTCCTTCCCAATCAAACTTCTCTCCAGTTGCCCGTCGGCAGGACCTAAACCATTCACCCTCCTCCCTCTACCAGTCTTGTATTCCTCTCGCCCCAACTCTATAAAAAGAGTAAGTTTGAGCTACTGTGGTTGATTTCTTTCTTTCCCCCCCGGTTAAAGCTTTTTTTCATGTTCCCTTCTCTTTCCCTGTGTTGCTAGACTTCCCCTTAAAAAAATTTAACGTGGGCAACAATCACCCCCCTAACCCCATTATTAACCTTTTCTTACTATTGTTATATCTTTTGTGAGCATGACCGCCCCCAATACTGTTAGAGTTGGTTGACCTCCCTTTTATCCCTGATAGAAACCTTTGATGCCTTATTCCCCCTTACAAGGTCTGCAATGAATTACGGCAAACGGGCCGCCGGAATTTTTTTTTTTTTCCCCCCGATTCATTAATTCCCCAAACCTTTTCCTCTTGGTCTCCTTTCTTGCCTGTAAGAACTACCCACACTGCCTGCCAAAACACCCCCCCTCACACCTTCCCCACCAACTCCCTGACAACCACGTCTCCCCCTCCACCACGACCACGGCTGCCCCCGACCCTACCGTTACCTACAGATCTTTCATTTTGAACTTTTTTGTTGGCTCTTTTTTGTTCTTTCCCAACATTTACTGTTCATGTCGGTAATCTTATCTTCTTCCTCCCCTTATTCACCTCTCTCCCTTGATTCTCCCGTCCTGAGGCATTTTGTTTTTTCAACCTACAGGACCGTGGCCCCACGCTCCCCTGTGTTCGTTTAGCTTGAATTTTGTCACTACAACCATCAACGTGTCAACCGGCCCCCCCCCCCGGTCACCTCACGGTTTTCTCGAAAGGTCAATTTTATCTTTGGGTCTTTTCATATTAACCTTTTCCTTTCAGTTCACCAGCCAGCGATTATTTTAATTTGGTCGGTCCAAGTGAAGTTCAACATTTCCTCATTTCGACATTTCCAAGCTGCACTTGTTTGTTTTTTCCTCTACATGATGTCCCTTGTACCTACTACTTGGTTCCCCCCCCCGACCCCTAGCAAGTTTTAATTTTATTACTGCCCCACTTTAGACTTACTTCCCAGAAGCTTAAGTAGCATTATTTTCCCCTCTTTTTTTCATCAATTTTCCACTTTCACTATGTACCCCTTCCTTTGTCTGCTTCCCCCCTTTGAGTAAGTTACCCACCCTTCCTTAAGGGCCGTTATATAGGATGTTTTAATTATTAAGACCGACAAGATGACTCCCCTGTCCTAATTTTTGCTGTTTTGTTCTTGCCTCAGGGCCAGCCTTTCTTGTGACTCTCAGAATAATTCAGGTTCTCCCCTTCCTTTCCCCGATCCCGTCCCCTATGCCCCTTTTTTCCTTATGAACAAGGGAAAAAGGACTTCGGCCAGTTTTTTTCCACTGGTTTGATTTGTCCCATCCTTTTTCATTCCAACCACCACCCCGTTTCCGTGCCCTATATTTGTGGTTTTGCTCTGGACCAACTTCTGGTTCTCGGGGACTAGCATCAGCAAAATGCCTTTTTGTCGGGCACCCCCAACCCCAAGTTTACTTTTATTTTCCCCCCCTCTAATTTTCACCAATAATCATTGGTTTTCAGATCGTTTTATTCTTTTACCGTGAATTTTATAAACGCCCCTTTCGTCGTACACTTTCTAATGTTGAGAGAATTCATCCCTCCCCCGTACAGTTCCCATTTCCACCGACTGAAAGTATGTTATTTTCTCTTTCCGACTATAATTACGTTGACTCCCTTTGTCCCACCAATTCAATGCCAAAGGTGCTTTGTACCCCCCCCTTTCGCTATCACGGTTCCCAGTTCCCCCTTCTTTTCTTTTTTTACACAACTACACAACTATCGTGCCCTCCCCCTCTACTTTACTATTAGTTGTGGTTAAATCCGATCCCCAGTATTGATTTTTTTGAATGCCCTGTCCCTTCCACTCGGAATTCACTTTTTTCTTACAACAGGCTGTTATTACCTCTTTTATTTGCTTGGTGTTCTTTAACCCTGAACTTCCCCGCCATTTCACCAGAACCAGAGTCCTGCTTCCTTTTTTTTTTGCAGATTTGTACTTTTTTCTTCCCCCCCTCATGATTGACCGTGCCCACCCCCCACTTTTTCGTTATTACACAGATGATAATGTCCCCCGTTTACTCCCCCACACGGGTATTCCCTTACCTATCACTTTTTTCCTTCCCAACAGTATTATAACTGGATGCTGTTCAACCCCCTTTCTCTCTCTTTTCCTCCTCATCCTCTTTTTTTTTTTCTTGTAGCTTCCCATCTTGGTTGCCCCTTTCCATTAAGTTTCATATTTTTCCCTGTTCTTCGTCATGGAATACCGTTTTGGTCTAAACAACTCTTTTTCCATTTTATCATAGGTGATCCTCATCGTTTGTTGTTTCCGCGAAATCTTTTTTGTACTGAAGTGTCCCTGATTTTTTCAAACTGACCCGCCCGTCCAACCTTCTTTCCTCCTCAGCAACTTGTTTCCTACCTTTCTTAACCTCTTTTCCTCCCACCCAGCCAATGGTCTCCCCTCGTTAACCATTTCATCCTCCCCAGGACGGCCTCCGTTGGTATTCCTTTTTGCCCATCAACCCTTTTTTCTCGTCAGTAACCCCCAACATAACTCCTCTATCGGTCGTTTTTTCTTTCCCCTAGGTTTTAGTTAATCCCCGCCTCCAGCCAACGAATGGTACTTCCGTTTCTTCTCCCAGGTGTAGGGAACCCGACCTGTGGCAGGAATTCTTTGACAGTGATTCCCCCCCTTCCCTCTAGTCTTGCCTTCGTCTCCTTGCCCCTCAATAGCCTTTTTTCTGGCTCTCTTTTTTTAGCCCTTCTCATACAACCATTAGCCTTTTTTTCCTCTGAAATGAACCGGGTTCTCTCACTTCCCCACAAGACCTTCCCTTTTTTCGATCTGCTGTACCCATGCGGATGGTCAATACGATAGTTTCATTCTCACGGCCAGTTTTTGTTTTTAAAAAAACTCTTTTTTCATGTTACCCTCCCCCCTGACTGTTTCCAAGCACAAGAAACATATCTTTGTTTGAAAAGTTTTCCCTGGTGTTGTGGTTTTTTACGACCCCGCTTTTCTCCCCCAAGCCTGTCCCCCCCTAGTCCCATTTGACACGTTCCCTCTTTTCACCTTCATCGTTCTGTGTGGTGTGTGAACGCCCGACCCCCCCCTCCCCTGCATTATTCTGATATCCCCCCCTCTTTTGGCTCACCTGCGAAAACGTCCTTAACGCAGTACCTTGCCCTTTCCTTTAACTATTCCCTTCCCTACATCACTACACTGTATCACTTAATTCTTTGTTTTCCCCCTTTCCTTCTTGATTTCAGGCAAACGATAAACTCCCTCTCCCCTTTGGTTTCCATCTTCAATTAATGATGAAAACTCTTTGTACCCTCTTCATTTACCTTTCTTCCCTTCAAATGTGCGTTTTTTGTCTCAGTAATAAAATGAAGCCTTACGTTTGACTTCGTTTTCAATCTAATCCCCCTTTCCCACAAAAAACAATGCATCTTTTTCACCTTTGTGAACCTTCCCCTTTTTTCCCTCACTTTTACCCTTCCCAAAGAATTGCTGTTTTTAATGAATTATATTAGTAACCAGCCAGGTAATGTGTATGCATTTACCTTCCTCTTTCTCTCACGTTCAATTCTCCTTTGGTTCTTTTGAGCTTTGTTTTTCTTTTTACCCCCTTTCTTTCTAAACCACTCCCCCACAATTGTTGTTGCCCCCTGTTAACCCCGCCGTAATCCACTCTCGCACTGACTTGATCCCTCTCGGGATTCAGGCTTCGTCTTCGGAAACTTGCCCTCATTTTAAAATTCACATTTCACTCCAAACAGAACCCCAATTTTTTTTTTCACCAATCCCAATTTCTTACTCACTGTATGTTCTTTTTTCTTTTGCAGATTTTTGTTTGTCGTGGTCGTCTCTTTTTTCCTTTTCTGTTTTTGTTTTGTAGTTTGTGGCTTTTTTTGTTGCCTCCTTGGTTTTTGTGGTGGGGACCCCTTATTAAAAGCAGTTGTCTAACTGGTCCTTTTTGACCAAGATTGACCCCATTTCTCCCTGCAGCTAGTTGCCCCTTTGAACCCCCTACCGTGTTTTGCCCCTTTAAATTCCCAAATTTCCCTTCCTTTTGTACTGGAGGACATCCCCCAATTCAAATTTCCGTTTTTATCCCCCGGCAACCCCAGAACCACTTTGTCTGATCCCCTAAATTTAGTGTCGATTTTCCCACCTTAACCCTAGTCCTCTGTGCTTTATACTCTTGTTTATTGTGTGTGACCCCTCCCCGTTGTTGTTCAGGTTTTCTCTTTTCTTTCCTCTTCCGTTTTGTTTTTTTTCGCGATTCAACCTTCCCACAAAACCCATACCGGGCAACAAAACTGCTAACCAAGCCTTCACTGACCCCCCTTTGACGTTTCTCTCGTTTCTTTCGAAGAACCCTCGCATGGTGAGTTTTTCTCCCCCATTTTTTTACTTTCTGGTTTATCAGACCTTCAGAATTTTCTTTCCTTTTTTCCCCATCAAGGAATGTCAATTGAACATTAATTTTCTGTCCTTCTTCTTTTTTCCGTGGTCCCCAACTCTCTCTTTTCAGCTCTCCCTTTGTGTCAAGTGTCATCCCCTTCTTTTACCCTCCCACCACAACAACTCCCCCACGGCTCAACAGACCCACCACACCACAACCTCCCCTCCCCCGTCCCCCCACCCCTCCCCCCTCACCCAAGAAACGCTGAACTGCCCCTTCTCTTCCGATACATTTGGTCTTTGTCCCTTCTTTCGTGGACTGGGTTAGGTGCAATGTTTTATTTTACTTTCCTGCAGTGGTTAACGGCTCCCACCTTCCCTTTCCTCTCCTCTCATTGCCTACCACGTATGTTTTCCTTCTTATGCGGGTTCAACTCCCTGGTCGGTGGCTCTCATGAGTTGGTTTTGTTAGCATTTAGATTGTCTATACCCCCCCATCCTGGTGTCTCCACCTTCAACTTTGCTCTTCCCCCTTTGTCTCTGACAGCGTAATTTTAAGCATCCAAAGTAACCTTTCTGTTACTAATATGAAATTTTCATTTCTTTTTCTCCACGTGATTATTCTTTTTTTCCCCCCCGTTCAAGTTTCCTGCTTCCCCCCTTCAGAATTTCACATTGTCCAAAGATTTTTTTGTTCCCCATGAAAGGTTATTTCATAATAACGGGTTCAAGCGTTAAAGAAACAGTAAGTGGTTTCATTTTCCCTTTTTGATCACCTATGCTTCCTATCCGTTTCCCCCCCCCTCTCCCCGTTTTCCACCCACTTATTTGTTCAATGCCTTTACCGATCTTATTTTCCCCCGCTTTTTTTCATATTATTTAATGTGCCTGACAATCCAATTCTCCTTTCAAATTGACAAGTCACCCTTAGTTATCTTGGGGATTGAATATTTTTTTTTTATTAATGTGAGGTGCTCGTACTAATTTTTGCTGTTTGATTGTTAGCATCGATGCATCCTTTCATGTTTTCCATCCTTCCCCTTTTGGTCTCAATACTTCATTCCCCGCCCCCCTCCCCGTATGACTTGACATTCTGGAACACGTTTCCGACGTAAAATTGTCCGGATACTTGGTGTTCCCCTTGTTAAGTACCCACCCACACCCCCCTTCCTGCGTGGAAGCCGATGCGGGTATTTTCTGGTTTTTTTTTTTTTATGGTACACTATACATTCTATACCTCCTCTCTTTTGGCAAAAACACTTTTTTGACTTATGTACAACTATACTCTTTCCCCCCCTCTGATGTTAAGTGCCCCCCCTTCTCCCCCTCAACTCTTTATTTTGTTGCCCCCACCCTTGTTAACTCGGATTACCACAGTTCCTTTTATGATCTTTTTCGCCCCCATCAAACACTTTACAGGAAAGTAAACCCCCTTGACATTTACTAGTACGACTCCCTTCACTAATTATTTCCTTGTTACCATCCTTTTCACTACACAATTCCCTTCCTAAGGGATGTGTCCCCTTTGATTCACGTACGGTAAAACACATTCGTTTTTTCTTTTCTTTTCCCCCGTACCGTCCAAAAACACCTTTTCTTTTTGCCCCAAACCCACATTTCCTCTTTTTCTTTTATGTTGTTTCCTTCTCCATTATTTTTCTTGATTTTCATTAGCCAGTTTCAATTTCCTCCCTTTACTTTGTAAAAAAATGGTTCTCTGACTTTCCCATGATGGCTACTTTTTCTTTTGTCTTCCCCCCGAAAATCTTTCCAATCCAGTACCCCCCTTTTCTTCTCTCCTTCCTTCCTTTCCTTTTTGCAGATTTTTTTACCAAGCGGTCCTGAGCACCTCAGTCGTTCCCCACCCACTGATGATGTATACCATATTCTACCCCTTCCAAAAAATGCTGACAAAAACTTTTCTTGCCCTCCTTTTCATGAAAACATTCTTTCTCCCTCCGATGCCCGTTCTTCCCCCCCTTTGTCCTCTATTTTTCACTCCTTTCTTTCCTCTTTCACCCTGACCCTGTTTAACGGTACTCAGGATTCTTCCATTTTGCCCTTTTAATTTATAGGTAATATTCCGTTTTGGTCATTGTTTTGACAATGTCATCGGTGTACAACTTCATTCATTTTGTTTTCTTGTTTTATGAGATTTTTCCCTCAAGCTTTTCCTCAACTTTTCCTTCTTCTCAGATAACTTCTTGGTTTCTTCCTGCTGGTCCCCCTCGGGTCCCAAAAAGACACCGTGGTTGCATAGTCCCAGTACCCATTTCCATGGCCTCCTTGACTCCTCCGTGGTCCTTTTTTCCCTTCCCCCCCTCACTTTTGATCCGGATTACAACCCAATTTTCGCGGTTGGTGCGGTCACCGCCCTTGGTTGTACTTGTACGCCCCACACCCCGGCATCTAACAACGACGGTTTCCTTTCTCCGTGATCGCTCTTTTTTTTGTCACATCCCGGTCTTTTAACCTTGTCACAAGGGATTTCACCTTCCTCTTTTTGGAAGTTCATCGAACATTTACATCCCTTCAGCAGTGTTTAATTTTTTCCTCTCTTATTTATGTCTCCCTTCCTCCCATCGGAACTTTTTTTTCCCAGAGTTTTTCTAAATTCACCTTACCTATCTTCGACTTCTGTACACCCCCTTTCCTCTTTTTGGTAAATTTATAGTTTCCTATCCCTTCTCCCTTTTTTTCACACCAAAAATCTTATCTTTTCGTCTTTTCCCTTCCCCGTAGTTTTCCCTTATAATCTCTTTGCTGTTTCTTGAACCCCCCCCTTTTCTTTGTAACCTCTTTCTCACCCTTATCCTTTTCCCTTCCCATCTGTTTTTGTCACCTTGTTCCAGAATTCAATTCGGGATCCTTTGAATGACGATTTTCTCACTAATTATTCTGATTTCCCATCCCCGACCTTTTTCCTTCAACTCACACCTTTCTTCGAGCCGTCCTGGCCCTTCCCCGTACTCTATTCCTTCCTCTCCCCACCCTTTCGTCATATACCTGGTGCTCACTTGTCCGAAGTCAGGCAATGCTTCAAACCTCCTCTTTCAGTTTGTTGTTAAAATAAATATCTCCCCACCCTTTTAATTGTCAAAAATTGTAAACGTCTCCGGTTCTTCGGAACTCCCTTCTCTTTTCATGTCAGCGGTGAGCTTCTCCCTTTGACCCCCTTGCCTTATTTCTTGCAACGCGTGTTGAACATCCTAGACCTTTTCTTCTTCCTGTACCAACCACAACACAAATTGCATCTTTTTTCCCCTTTTTCGACTCCAAATTGTTCCCCCTCTGAAACTGTCCCCTTCCATCCCGGTTTTAACTGCCTTGGCCTTTATCTAGTAACACATCCCGGGGACTTATGTCCCCCCATCACGCTTTCGAGCCTGTCAAGGTGAGAATTGGTTTTACTGTTTTCTGGAGTGGTTAGTTAGAACCGTTTCCCTTTTCCCACCCGACCCCCCCTTCTTTTCTCTTTGCCCCCCCTTTCCTTTTTTGTCCGCAGCCCAAGCTTATCCCCTGAGTTATCTTTCAACCCTTCCCCAGTTACAGGAACTTTTCGTTCTCTCAATGCATCCGTAAAATCCCCCCTTTCAAATACCCCACCGATACAACAGACCTCCATGACCAACATTTATCGTCCCCCCAGACTTTACCTTCGGGTGCTGTTTTCAGGTTTGTTGGTGGGGTTTGTATTTTTTTTTTTTTTTAGTTTTTTTTGTCGTTTTTTTTTCCCGTTGTTGCTGTTGTGGTGTTTCCCCCACGTCTTGATCCGAGTTTCCCGGCTTTCCAATTTGCTCTCATTTAGAGTCGAATTGAACCTGGATATACGTGCTTTGCCCTTTGTCCCTTTCTCTTCAAAATTCCCCCGTCCTTTGGAGGACAATCCCATTACTCCGTTCGTTCTGATTTCCCATCACCACCACTTTCTTCGCTCCGATAATTGTTTCTTTTCTCCAACACCCCCACAATGAGTCAGTGCTTTTGACACTTTGGATCCCGTTGTCGTTACCCCTTCTATGATATTTTTTTTC
>Ga0179593_1298309_pt1 | contig 10445 bp, 16 predicted proteins | sample CZODoug2_1_08_16_FD_185931 | JGI IMG/M metagenome (GOLD analysis project Ga0179593, IMG submission 185931) | Vadose zone soil fungal communities from Angelo Coast Range Reserve, California, USA - CZODoug2_1_08_16fungal (PacBio error correction) | ecosystem: Environmental > Terrestrial > Soil >... | reverse complement strand
CATCTCTGCCTGCGCGGTTTTGCCCCCCCCCCCCCCAATCATACCCCGTCCCCTTTTTTGTTTTATTTTTGCACAGCGCTTGAAATCACTCAGCAAACTTTTGCCCTCTGTTTCTCGTTTGTGCCCCACCCAAACTACATTGGCAAATCTTGCTTTGTTTCGTTGGCAGGTTCTCCCCCAAATCTTTCTACCCCCCCCTGGTTGCAGTTTTCCTTTTTTTGAAGACTGTGACCCTGTCGTTTCCCCCGATCACTTGGCTTGACCAAGCCCTTTCTGGGCATCTTTTTCCCTGCTTGTTTTCTTTATCTGACCCTTTCCTGAATTTTTTTTTGTAGATGTAGCTTGGTTCCGGCTCATGGTGTGAGCGTTTTTTCCCCTTGTCCTGGTTAGCGTGCGTATTTCCGTTTTCTTTTTTAGATCCCCCCCTGTTGCGTTTTTTTACACAGGATTGTTTTGTTGGGTGTGATGACGCTTTTTCCTTTCTCTTTTACGGGTTTTCCAGGATGGTTGGTCTGTTTTTTTTTTTTGATTGACCTTTTTTTTCATAGGGGGGTCGTTTCCACCCGGCCATCGTTTCATCCCGTATTGGCGCTTCTTTTCTCACGTTATGGTTTTTCAGACCCTTTAACTTTTTTTCTGTCTTTTCCTTTTTAACCCCCCCAGATTTCTGGTCCTTTATGGGAGGTTTTCCACCCCGGCCGGATCACCAACCTTTTTTCCCCCCCGACTTTTGCTACCGGAACTCATTCTCCTGCAAACCACCGTCGACCGTTTGGAAGTTTCTTTTTCCCCCTTTTTTCCATTTTTTTTTTTTTTTTTCGGAACCCCTCGGTTTTTCCTTGCCCAAGGCTGCCTTTCTGCGCCCATCGTTCCCTGATTCTTCTGACCCCCACCTGCCGGCGCCGGGTTCTTGATTGGTTTTTTCTTTTTTTTTTCCATCTGCTTACGATTTCATAACAATTTTCTTTTTTCCGGTCCTCAGGCGATTTTTTCGAAGGTTTTTTCCCTCGGTTCCCTTGCCTTCTGCCCAAGCTTTTGCGCTTTGTGTCTAACTTTCTTTTACTCGTTCCTTTCCTTTTGGCGTTTCCCCCTTTCCCTGTTGATTTCGATGACTGTTTTGGTCCCTCCCCACGATGGCTTTTCCCCCCCCGGGCCGTGAATTTCTTTTTACTTTTTTTTTTTTTTTTTGGATTGATTTTGTCGCCCCCACTGGTCGCAACACCTTTTTTTCCCTTTCGGTTGACCTTTCTTCTCTTGCGTCCGTCTCTCAAACAGATCCTTCCTTGAAGCGTTATAAACTCCGTTTTGCGTTGGAATATGTCCGATTTTCCAGTTCATTGTTGTCGCGACACCTAAAAGCGTCCCGAACCTCCCCCTGCCGCCGTTTTCGGTGGGGGGCAAATTTGTTTTTTCTGGAATGCACTATTGCCTTTTTTTTTTCCCCGGTGCGGAATCTTCCTCATTGCTTGTGCCCCAACCCCTTTTCTCTTTCATGATCTTGCTTTGTATAGCTGTTGCGTTCTCGTCTCCTTGTCACCACCCAAAAGACTTTGGCCAGAGAGGCTAAGCGGTCCCCCTTTTTTTTCCGTCCTCCTCTCCCCAAAAACAACGTGGATTTGGTTGATTTTCCCTCCCATTTTTCCCCCCACTTTTTCAAAGCCCCTGCGCCCCTTTCATATCTTCGTGCCATTTCCCCCCCCTTTTGCGTTTTTTTTGATGGTTCCTCCCAGGTCTTTTCGGTTCTTTTGCCTGAAACCCAACCTTTTTTTTGTTCGCTGGTCCGAGTGGAATTGCTTTGTGCATTTTGTTTGCAGCTGTGACTTTTTTCCCCCCCTTCTTCTCCGTCTGGTTTCTTTGGTTTTCTGTTGAAGGGTAAGCTACCCCTTTTGGGCCCTTTCCCCCCTCGCGGTTTGGTTTTTTCCCCTTTTCCCTGTCGGCGGCTTCCTGTCCTGCACCCGGAGGAACCCTTTAGCCCCCTCCCCCTCCTTGTCTTTGATAGTTCCTTTCGTTTTATGTATTGGGCAGTATGCGGGGCCTGAGTTTCTTCCCGCTGACCTCCTATTTTGCTTCTCTTCTAAGTTGGGTGAAAATCTTGTTGCCCAGTCCTTTCCCGCATTGTTTCAGTTTGCCCCTTATCTTGGCGTTTTTTTTTTTTTTTTTTTTTCATGTGGTAACCCCCCCCTTTTTTTTACCTTACGTCCTCCCGGCTTTCCCATTTGTTTTTTTTTCGGTCGTTTTTTGTGAAGTCTCCCCCCCCTGGTTCCCTTTCCCCCTCATGCGGTTCCCTTTTATCTCTTTTCCTTGGCTTTTCTAGGCCGGTACCCCCCCCCGCCAACTTCCTTTTCACTGAACCTTCCCGAATTTCATCCACGTATGAGTTTTGATCCCCTTCTTTCTCTCTGTGATTTTCCCCCTTTTTTTTTCTCAGAACTTGTCTTTACGACTGATGCTAGGACTTTTCTCTGTTTAGTATCTCCTCCCTGTTTGTTTTTTTTTTTTTTGCGACTCTATCCCCCCTAACCGAAGTTCTTTTTCCCCTCATCCACACCGTACGGCAGTTTTTATGTACTACAACTTCCCCCCCATCACAAATCTGTCATCCGCCTTCCTTTGCTTCCCCCTGTTCACTGGCTCTTGGTTTTTCTTGCGGTCTTTTTTTCCCGTGCACACGCCCCTATCATCATAAAAATTGGATTTTGAAAATTCCCTTTGTACTTTCGTTCAACACTCGCCCACCACCCCCCTCTTTCCATACGGGTAGTCGTCCTGTTGTTTTCCTTTTGCTCGAACCCCCCCCCTTTTTCTTGATTTTTTTTTTTTTTTTCCAAAGGGGTCCCCGCGTCTTTTACCGGTATGCTTTCCCCCAATTGTTCGATGCACACTACGAACTGACCCTATCCTCTCACCCCCCCGTTAAGTGCCAAGATTCTCCCCCCTTTCCCTGCACCTTACTGCCCTAGACCTTTTCTCCCCCTTTAACCTCACTTTTTCTTGTGCGTTGTATCAATTCATTTACTGAAGGTGTCATTTCTTTCGGCTATCACCCTCGCTCTGCATTTTTTCCCCCAAAACTTCTTCTTCTTTTTTCATTTTGCCATTGTTCGAACTTGCTTTTTCATCTCCTCCTTTTTTGCCCTTAGTTCTTCCCCCCCAATCGACCCACCACTATGGTATCCCTTCCCCCCGCCCCAGTGGAACGTCAAACCCTCCGCCCCTCGACTCTTTTCCCATCGCCCCACTCTTGTGCCCCCTCCTACAACTTTCCTCACCCTTTTCGTTCCAGGTCTTTCTTTTGTGGAATCTTAAACTCCCACATCCTTTTCGAACTTATTTCCCTTCTTTCCTCCCCTGATGATCCCTCTCTGCTGCTTTTGTGAAGTCCCCCCCCCCCCTCTGCGGTCCCCTACTTCTCGTCCCCCCCCCACTCATCACACGTTCTTCGTTTTTGCATTTAGACACAGGCCCGGAATTTTGACCCAAAACCGTTCCGCAACGAGGTAATTTCGGCCCCCCACCCCCCCCCCCTTTCCCCCCACAGTCAAAGAGTTATGAATTTTCCTGGCCCGCGTTACCCCTCTTCCGGCAAAAATCCCCCTTTTTTGAGTCCATTATTTTCCTGCCTCAGTTTTAGTCTACAAGCTTTTTCCCCCCCGGCGGACTATTTGTACCCCTTCCGTGCCCTTTTTTTGCAAGGGGTGGCCCACAGTTTTTACTTTAAGACCCAAAATTGTTTGCGACCCGTTTGTCCGATTCAACGACTCGTACTCTCTTCTTTTTACACCAAAAACCACCTCCCTTGGCGCCTGTGTTAGGCAAGGCATCTTGTTCGTTTCCCCCTTTTTTTTTTTCTGCCAATTGTTGAAGATCCCCACACCTGCTCCCCGCGGGGGCTCCCTTTTCTTTAACCTGCGACCTTTTTTTGTGCCCCTAGCAAACAGGTCTGATGTTTTTGACCCAGTTTTTTCCTCCAATTCTCTTCCGTGGGTCGAACCACAATTGGGAAACCCCTTGCTCCCTTAAAGTTTCTCCATCCTCGCCGGGCCCTCTTGTGCAGTTTCCCAATTTTTTTTTTTTCCTTTTGGATTTGTGCTCTTCCTTCTGCAGATCTTTTTGTTCCGTGTCCAAAGGACTTGTTGTCCATTGAACACCCCTTTGCCTTCACCCCCTTCCCGTTTGTATCCTTTTCCGGTTTCTGTCTTTCCTTCCCCCCGCGTTTGTCTTCCCTTTGTTTGAACCCATGCTCTTTTTTTCTCCCTATTTTTGGTTCCACGAACAACCCAACAAATTCTCTTCCAAGTTGTTTTAAAAATTTTCCCCAGAGCCATAATCTCCCGTTCGTCTTGAGCGCTGGCCTTTGACGACCCTATTCCCCCCCTCTTCCTCAAACCAAACACCCACCCAGCACCCTTTACGCCCAAACACCACACCCCCTATTTCCCCGACAGGTCTTCCTCCCACACAAAACCCAATTCCCTTTTTTCTGCAGTCCCTTTTTTTTCTCAGGTTGAAAAAACCCACCATTCTCTTCCATCCGCCCAGATCTTTTTACTTTTTTCCCACCGTGTTATTCCCCAATTTTTTTTTTTCTTTTTACCTCTCATCTCCGTCCCTGCAATTTCGATCTACCATCCCCCAGCGTTGAATTCCCCCACCCCTTTCGGAGTTTTGACAATTTTTTGTTCCTTCCCCCTTTGATTGCGTGGAGAAATCAATTTTGCAACCCCAGCCTTCTCTCGCTGGCTTCGTGTTCCTGTTTCGAGGGATAAAAACCCACATCCTGAAAACGGGCCTTTCCCCTTTTTGGGTCACCCACAAGCCCCAGCTTCAACCGCCTGTTTTTTATTCTTCTTCTTGACTATCCCAAGAGTTGTTTGCCCCCCCCGACCTACCACTTGCGTTTCCCCTTTCTTTTTCCATTCCCGCTGGCTAATCTCTCTCTTTTTCCTTTTTTTGGGTTGTTTTAGGAAGTGTTGAGATTGCATTTTGTCTTGGACCCAACCACCATATTAATTGGTAGATGCTTTTCCCCTCGCTTGCCCTGTTTTCCTTCCCCCCTCCCCCCTTACCAATCGCGTGTAGACTTTTGCCCCCCAACCCTTCCCTCCCCCCATTCCCTTTTTTCTCCGAGTTTGTGTGAAACGCGTTTTTGCTCCATACGCCTTTTCCTATTCTTTTTTTACCCCTTGGCCCTCTTCCCCCTCAATCTTTTTCAGTGACAAGACCCCCGGCAACTGCTTTTCCGCTGTATTTATTCCCCCCCTCCTGGTACGGTCGCTTCCTCTTTTGTCCCTGAGAATTGGTTCCCGTTTGTCCCCCGGTCGGCCTAAACAAACTCAAATCCTGGCGACTTGCCGTGCTGGCGTTTCTGAGCAAACTTCGTGCGCGAACAGGATTTTGTTTTTTTGTGATGACTCTTCGGGCGCTGGGCCGTTTTTGGCCCGCTTTGGGTTTTTTTTTTGCGAATCTGATTTTCCCTTCGGGGGTATTCATTTTCCTTTCTTCCTCCGAACTTTCGGCGTTCTGATGGCTCCTTTTGGTTTCTTGTTGGGACCTCCCCCAGGTTCACTTTCCCCCCCCCCCCCCCCCTTTCGTTCCCTGACTTTTACGATTTTCCTTCTTTTCCCCCCGTTTTTTCTTACCAAACTCCTTGTTACTGATCGTTTTTTTTTCTTTGAGCCGGACACTGTTCTCTGCCACTGTTTTTCTGCCAACGTGATTGATCATTTTAACGGTTTGGTTTTCCCTTTCCAGGGACTCTTTTTAGAGGGTGAAGATTCACCCCTTTGCCTCGTTTTCTATCTTCCCCCAAGCCCGGCTCCCCCCCGTTCGGCTTGGGTATTTTGAACTCTGCTTCAAGAGCTACGGTCCATTTTTTTTCGGCCTTCCCCCCCGTGCTATTCGGAACTGGGCCCTTTTCTGACTTTGCTCTGCAACCAACTTCGGGCGCGGTCAAATGATCCTCTCAGATGTTCTCCTATTTTTTTTGTGTTTATTCTTCTTTATTTTCCCCCCCCTTGGACCCCTCCAGTTTTGCCGGAAACCCCCCCCACTTTCCCCTCTACGGAGCATGTATACTCCTTAGGTCCGGAGTGTTGCCACTGTTTTCGGACACCCTGTTGGAGTTCTACGCTGTCCTATTTTCGCATTTGACTTTTTCTGGTTTTGCTAACCAACCCAATATTTCCTCTTTCATCTATAACAGGTTCCCCTGTCCCCCCGACCTCCTGAAAGCCATGTTACTTGGTGTGTTTCACAAATCGGTTGAACATCAATTGTATTAAACGTCCTCGTTTCGTTGTGGACCTTTTTTTTTGTCCTTTCCGAACCTTCCGTGGTTGCGGACTGTTTTACGTTTCCAGTCTTCAGAGTGGCTTCACTTGGTCGATTCTTTGCTCTTTCGATCTGGTTGCTTGGGAGCGCTGGGTATCCCAAATAAGTCCCTCTCTCTTTCAGCGGTCGAAATCTGATTCTTAATCGTCAACCCAGTTTCTGATTTTTGCTGGTTCAAGAAAATGTTTTCCCAAAAACAAGTCCCCCCCCCCCCCCCCCCCCCCAGTGCCTTTCCCGACAAAGGCTATCTTTTTCCCTTTTGCACCCGGTGGCTGTGTAGCTGTTTTTCCTCCCAATTTATGGTTTTGGCGTTTATTTTTAAAGTTTGTGAAACAACTGCTGTTTTTTGTTTTCCTGGAGGTGATTGCGTCCCTTTGTCATTTTTTGGAACCGCCGTTGACCCCCACCTGTCTGGGAGTTTGGTTTGCATTTTACAGACGTCAGTGCATTTAAAAGTGGTTTTTGAATGAATCTGCGTTCTTTTTTTCTCCCTTGTTTTAGCCTCTGTTCAGTTCAAGGCGTTGTTCCCTGCCTTTTTACCCCGCCCCCAGACCCCTTTTCTTTTTAAAGAGTTTGTCCCCTTCCCCGTCTTTTGCTTGGGCACTCTCGTGGGTCGCCCTTTCCATTTCAAGTGGTTTCCGTGGCGATTTTGCTTTTTTCCCGCTTCAACTGTTTGTGGGCCTTTGTCAACCCCTTTTAAGGGTCCGCGCGTGGGAAATGCATTTTCCCTTTTTTTACATGAGATTGTGAGTTTTATTCTTGTCTCCTTTTATGTGCAAACCCCTCCCCCACGAAAGTTTTAATACAAGTTTTCCCTTGAATCTTTGGTTCGCTTTGATTCTTCCCCCCAACCTGTTTGTAGTTTCCGTGCAAACCGCGACTGATAGTCTCCTTTGTTTCTAAGCGACCCCCCCAAGCTTTTACACCCTCAGTCATTGTTTTACATTCCCGTTTCGTATCAGAATTTTATGATGATGTGACGAATTTATACGGTCCGGGCTTAAGAGTTGGCCTTTCTGTCCTGACTTTCTTTTTGTTATCTATATCTTTCTTACTTTGTTGTGTTGTTGAATTCCTCACCACTTATGAAAAACATTCTTCCTCCCCCCCCCCCCTTTTGAAGGTCCTTCCAAATTTCTTCACCCAGCCATCATCACTCTGATCCAATTCGGGTAAGTTTGTATTTTCACTGCTCCTGCGTTGTTATGACGTTCTTGGCGGCTTTTTCCCCTCCCCCGTCTTCTACTCCCTCGCTCCCTTGCCCCTTCCCCTGAAATGAAGTCCCACTTTAACCCCCGGCTCAACCCCTCCTTTTATTAGTCTTTTTTGGCTTTCGTTTGACCCCACTTCTCCCGGCTTTTTTTATTCAAAATGACCCCAATTTGTTTTTTTGCCAACCCCTTGGCAGTCATTCAGTCCTTATGTTTTTAAACCTTCGATTGCCCAGCCTTAGTTTTTGAATTAAAATCGTCCCCTCCCCAAGCCTCTAAGTCCTGCCCCCGGAAATGGAAATCTACATAACCTTGAAAACTACGTCTTCCCCACCCCTCTGGGTGTTTGTCTTTCCATTCCAGGTACACGACTTCCCCCTTCCCCCCGCTCCCCCGTGGCGATCCCCCCCCACCGTAGCGGATTTTTTATTTCCCCTTCAGTCCCTTCAGCCAAGCTTCACCACCAGGACTTTATCATTTTTTTTCCCCTTCGTCATGCAACCTCGAACCCCCCACCTTTTCCCCCCATGGCTAAACACGCCCCTTTTTACCCAACTTCCGACCTTTTCGAATTCTGCACCACTAGACAACCGTCTTTTTCACTCAGAAAACTTCCTCCTTTTTTTAGAAAGTTGCTTGCTTTGCACCCCCTACCCAAAGAAGCTTTTTGGCAGGATCGGAAGTTCTACGCTTTCTTTTCTCTCTTCTTTTTTTGTAAGTACACCCAGTAGGCCCGTTCGCATGTCCTTTTTTTGTTCCCCACGATCCATTTCCTATCCTCACAACCACCGGTTCAGTAATCGTCCCGTCATTTCCCCCGCAAAACCGTTTCCGACCCTTCCCTCCTTCCACCCCATGGCCAAACCCCACCCGCAAACCAACGCTTCGTGTATACACCCCTTTTCCTTCAGTCTATCCGACCCCACTTACCCCGGCTCTTTACATATTTCAGAAACCGTAGTTCCACACGCTCAGGCGGAATCCTTTTCTACTTTCCCCGCGACTGAGAAAATGCCTCCCCCTGGCGTCGACGTTCCCCCTTTGTTGCGCACCTTTTGAGCCTTTGCACTTGGCTCGCCGATAGTCCCACCAAATCACCTGTCAGGTTCGGCACTCCTGTCGTTTTTTCAAACGTAAATACAGGTCCGTATCACAACCCCCCCTGCAGGCCCCCTCGGGGTTTTTTAGTATGTTTTAGTCTTGCATACCTTTGTGCTTTGTTTTCGCAAATCGTTTCCCAAGTTCCTAACCTTTGAAGGCTACGTTTGCCAACAACACAAATGTGAACTTTTTCTTTTCCTTTCCCCAGAAGCTTTTCACAACTACCTCGCCCGTTTTGTTTGACTTAGTTCTTTTTCTCCCCAACTAACTGTCCCTCTTGCGCTGGTGATCTAATCTTTGGTCCAAGGCTCTTTTCTTCCATTCTTCCCACGGTTTCAGTGCTATTTTGCCCTCACTTATTACGACTTGTTAAGAGACATTCCTTTTTCATGCTCCCATCCTTTCGTCCCCCAGTGTTGTACCCCCTTCTTTTCAAACCTCCTTCCTTATTTCCCCTACTTCGTTTGAACCGGAAATCTTCTATTTTAAACCCTTTTGGCTTAACCACCCATGTCTCATTCCCGCGAGCCCAGAGAAGGGGTACCTCTTACGACCCCTGCCTTAACCTTCAAGATTTTTGCCAACAACCGCCCATCTTTCCAACCTTTCACCCCTGAGAACCCGGCGTCTTTTTCCCCCCACCCCCCCCCAATCCCTTTTCGCGCTTCAACATTTTGTATACCACCCATCAGCCGGCCCTTCGCCGTAATATTTTCCGTCCCTGGTGTAAACGACGTCCCCCCATTTCGCGTAACGCCTTCATCGACCGATCATGGGGGTCCTCCGTCATTTTTTTCCCTCACAGCGATATGGCCCGGTATCTTGTTCTTCACCCCCCCCCCACTGGCTCGTTGTGAATTCTCCCTTTCCGTCCTCCTGCGATCGCCGTTTCTCTTCACCGCCCACCCCATTCCTTTTTCCATGTTCTGTAACAGTTTGGGTTTCGTGGTCCCTCTGTTTCCTTTCCTCTTTCTTCATTAAAAGTCTTTTCTGGCGCTGTTCCAATCTACTACACAATTTTAACTCTTTTTCTTGCCCCCCCCTACCTTGCTCATCTCTCTTCTTTTTTTTTTTTTCTTTCCCTCCCGTTGTTGTTGTTGCTTTTTGGGGATCGGCATTCGCGGGAACTATACCACCAACTATTCACTGACGTTTTGTAGTCTCTTTTTTTTCACCCTCCGCTTGTAATTCTCCCCCCCCCCTTTACCTCAAACCCCAACCGCGGCTGTCGGTTTTTGGTTTTTAGTTTTCAAAAACCCCCTTTACATGCAATTTTTACTGACACTTTTTTTTGTCTGGAGGCACTAGGGTTTCTCGCGAGTGCAAATTGGACTTTTTTTGAACCGGTTTTTTTTTGGACCTTTCTTGCAACAGTGTACATCTCTTTCCCAGATTTTTTAAGACTTTTTTTTTACTTTTTCCCCTTAATTCCCGGGTCTGTAGTTGGCTGGTTTTACTCGAAACTTTTTGGTTTGGGATATTAAGTATTTTTCCACCAGTTTTTTCGGCAATCAAAAAATTAGGTCCTCGGCCGATTGATTTTTTGTTCTCGTAGCCCCAATGGGCGTTCCGATTTGCCAATGTTCCCTGCTGATTTTTTTTTGATCCTCCTCTGTCGTTTTTTTCCTATGTTCTCTTCTCTTTTTTGACCGGTCGTTACGGTGGGGTCCTCGTCCACCTCCTTTTCGTCTACTTCTTCTTTCTTCTTGTTCCTGTGCTGACATGTTCATTGGACGTATGGTTTCTTTTTCATCCCATTCTCTTTCGACCATCTACTCCATCCTCATTTCTTCGTTCTTTCCC
>Ga0179593_1266337_pt1 | contig 10445 bp, 13 predicted proteins | sample CZODoug2_1_08_16_FD_185931 | JGI IMG/M metagenome (GOLD analysis project Ga0179593, IMG submission 185931) | Vadose zone soil fungal communities from Angelo Coast Range Reserve, California, USA - CZODoug2_1_08_16fungal (PacBio error correction) | ecosystem: Environmental > Terrestrial > Soil >... | reverse complement strand
TTGTGGACCGGGCCCCACCGTGGTGTTACCCTACGACCATTTTTCGTTTTTTCTACCCCTCACCCTACTTTGTTTTTACCCGCCAAATTTGTTGCACCCCCCATTTTGTTTCGCGTCTTACTCATCACAATGAGGCGGACGTGATCGATGTGCACGCACAGTCGGCTTTTTTGAAGCCCGGGTCCCTGGTACATGTTTGGGGGTTGGGTGGGGGGGTGTTTTTACCACCGACACCCACGGATTTGGCCCTCCGGTTGTTCTTTGTGCTGGAACGTTTGTGTGCGGCCGTGGTACTTCCTGACACAAGCGCTGGAACCTTTTACGGGCTTACCTTTGATCCCCCTCATTTGCTTCGTCTACGGTCCTTCGTGGGGTCCAACCGGTTACAGTGGAGTTGGTTCTCTTATTTTTTTTTTTTTTTCCCCCAACCAGATGAGCGCTTTAAGCTTTGCCCTTTTTTTGATGCTCGTCCCCGGACGTGTCATGGTCGGCGCGTCAGAGGTAAACGGGTTTGTGGTGTCACGAAAACCCCGGTTTACATACATCAACCCCAAACCCCCATGTTTTTCATCCCTCATGACATTCGGTCCCGGCTTACGTCCCCCTTCTATGACGTTGAAAGAATCCGGTGCTTCTATAGACTGCACCCAAGGGTCCGGTCCACCCGGTTTTGGATACCTTTGCCTGGATCCCGATTGACCCCTTCTTGAATTTGATGAACAGGTTGTGGCCAATTCCTCCTCCTTTAGTTTCCCCCCAACCCCTTGTTCTTTGTTTTCTGGGTTGTGCCCTCTCTCCCAGGGGCTTTTCCTGGTGTCCCCGACCGTTTCCTTCTAACCCAATGCCCTACAACCGCTTTTTTTTTTTTTACCCTCCATTTCTCTTTTTTCGGGCCCATCGACCACTCCCAATTTTTTAAATTTTTTGCCTTTCCCTTGCCTGCTTCCCCAATGAACAACCCCAGCGAGCCCGCCGTTTTTTCCTACTTTTCCCCGATCACCTTGGGTTAGCCTTGCGGAGGGACTTTTTTTGACCATGCCCAGCCACCACCCTCCGCATCCCCTTTTCACAAAACCCTAACGCCCTCTCTTGTCTGGCCAAACCTACAGCCATTCCCCCGAAACACTCACCATGAACCACAATCCACAACTGTTTTGCCGCAATCTGCCCCCCCCACCTCTATCTTTCCCCTTTTTGGTACCTATTCACTCTTTCTTTTATGTCTCCTGGACCTCCTGGAAGAAGTATTTTGTGTTTTCCCCCCCAAGCGGATCCCAAACCGCCTGTTCCTTTCCTTGGTACTCCACCCCCCTCCTGCTCCCATTTACTTTCGTCTTCGTTATTTCACAAACCTTTTTCACTCCCCTGTTGACTGCCCACCTTCCATGGTGCCCTTTCTCTACCCCAACTAAACATACTGCTAATGGTTGTGCCCCTTATGCGTTACTTTTCCTGTTTTTTGTTACCAGGGGCACCCCCTTTTTTTTTTTTGCCTTTTTTCCCCCCCACTCCCAGTTTGTGAAGAACTTCTACGAGCACCCCCAATCCCGCCCTGCTATTGCAATGTCTCTGTCTACGCCCAAATTTTTCTTCTTTGGCTTTTTTTTTGGAGTCGACCCCAAGCGGTACCTTTTCTTTGTCTTTCCGACGCTACTCCCACCCCCAATGTCACAGGTATGTGTCCCCCCCTACCCCAAACTGCTTCCCTTACCTCGCCGTTTTTTTTCAGTTGATTACCTATGGCCGTCGTTTGTGTTCTGCTAAGTGCTTTTTGAACCTTTCACACCTGTGGACATCCTCTCCCCTCTCCCCCCCCCCCCCCCCTTGATCCCCTTTTGGTAACCAAGAAGGACCTTTTTAAGGGCCTTTTGCATTCCCTCGGACCCCGCCCCCCCCACCACCGGACCACAGTCCCATGCCCCCCACGTCCTTTCAGGGACCCGCTGCCTTCCCAAAAGTTCCCCTCGCCGCGTCGGTGGTGAATGTGGTTGCCTTGACCTTTTTCCCCCCACCTAGTCTTCCCCAGGCGTTTGTCTTGCAGTGCGGGCCCGTCCGTTCTTTTCGCTTACCCCTTGGTATTCTCATTTCGTAGTTTCTCTTGAGGGTTTTGCTGGCACCCCTTTTAGTTTTTGGCCACACCCATTTCTCCCTATTGAGTACCCCGCACATGGTTTCTTGCCACAGCCTGGTTCGGCCTGAGTTCCCCCTTTTTTTTGCCGGTTTTTCTCTGGCACGAGGCTTCTTGCCCCTTTTTCCCACTTTTCGCCCCTCGTTAGAAGGCATCCTGTTGCGTTTTTTTTCCACCCCCGATTTCTTTTGGGTCGACACCAGGGAAACCGGGGCACGGTTTTTCCATGTTTGTCCTCTCAGTGATCCTTTTCCATCGGAAATGGAGAGCTTTGCGTTCTTGCTTCCTTTAGTCCCTTATGGAGGGTGTTGGCGCCCTGACTACTTGCCCTCAATCCAAGTTCACCCCAGTTACGGTTTTTATATGGTTGCTTTTCTTTCCCTTAAACTCCCGGGTTAACTCCCGCCAAAAACTGACAGGGTCCCGTCTACGGCATTCCCCTCTGGCTGATTCCCGAACGCCATTGAGATTTATTTGTTTTTCTTTACTGACGAGGCCCCCGTCCTTGTCCCGTTTTTTTTCCCTTTCCCCTCCTTTTCCTCCTCCCTTTCCTTTGTTTTTTTTTTCCTCGGAGTTGTTATGATAGTCTAAAGTTTTTTAACGCTTAACGTCGTATTTCCCGTCGTTCTCCCTCAAACAACCATTCCTCGCCATTTCCTAGTGTTTAATCTTTTCATACAGAGGGTAATTTTTGTCTGAACTTCTGTAGAGGTTGAAACCCCCCCATTGCTGTCTTCCCAGTTTCCCCTCCTTCCCCCCTGGACCCTTGTGGAATTGACCGGACCAACAGTTCATGGAATTTCCCAAAAAATTTTAGAAAATTTACGATTCTCTAGCGCATCGGTCATCAATTTTTTCTTCTTGTTTTGCCATCGTCTCTCACTTTTTGCTTTAAGTTGTGTCCCCTTTGTTTGACGTGTCTGCCCTTTTGCTTGAAAATTTCCCGGCTTCTTAGCTTTCTTCTTTTTTCATTGTGGTGTCGTTTGTGTAGCCTCTTATGCCTGTTACTCCCCTGAACTTTTGACCTGATTTTGGGACAATTTTTTTAAGGCCCCGTTCGCCACTCCACTGCTTCCCTTCTTGGTCCCCCCGCTACCTTTTTTCACCCCCCCCAGTGCTTTTTTGCCGTGTTCATTTCCTTTTTTAGATACGCCACTCGGGGTGACTGTTTTTCCCCTAACCCGTGTCAACGTTTCCCGTGGCGTTTTTTTTGGACACGCCACGCTGTTTGATTTTTTGATTCACCCAGTGTAAGGCGAGCCTGCGGACCCCCAGGACCAAACTCCATTTTCGAGGTTTTCCCCGTTCAAGGTCCGGGACACCGTCCCAACCCCCCCACGGCGTTGTTGTTAGTGAAAGTTGACAGTGTCAGCAGTTCATGGGGTTACAGTCGTTGTCATTTTCTTTTACGTTTGGGGTTACATTTCTCCATGAGATGCCCTGACTTACGTGTGGACTGCTTCCCATCCTAGTGTTTTGACATTCCGTGGGCGGCCCCGTTCGATGTTGCCGGTTATCTTCCCCCCTTACACGATGTTTTGTTTCATTTCCTTCCCTTTTCCCTTTCCTTTCTTTCCATATTCGGTGGTTTTCCTCGGTGAACCTTGTGTTTCGACTCCTTCGTTACCGCCTTTTGGGCTTTTTGTTTGATTTGACAAGAACGAAGCCCTTTTTCTTTTTTCCCAATTAGTTTGCGTCGTACAATTTCCCCAATGGCCATGTCCTCCTCGGGGCTATGTGGGCACTGTAGTAAAGTTCTTCCTTCGCCGGCCACACAGTTTCCCCTTACCCCCCAGGCCCCCATGCCCCCCTCCCCTAATAACCCTCTGCAATGTTTCAAGCGGGACTTTAGGTGGGTCCGGTCCGCCCCCCCGTGTTTTTTTCCCCCTATCTTGTCTGTCCATTTTAGCATGTTCTCACTGCAGACGCAGACGTGGGGAGCCTGTCTTTTGTTTTCTCCCAGTCTTTTTTTGACATCTTTTCCCAGGCGTTTCTTGCCCTTTTTTGTAAGTTGTTCTATTTTCCCCCATACCTCTGTTTCATCTGGACCCCCATGTTAACCTATTCGATTGTGGTGAGCCTGTGGTAGATGGGTTTTTTGCCTTATGGTGTTCGCATGGTTAAAGCCACTTTTCTTTTTAGGTCCACGTGTGGTGGGTTCTCTCTTGCGGGGTGCAGTCTGCAATACCAGGTTATTCAACGGGTGATCGCCCAAGTGTTGACCCATTTGATGCGGTTTCTTTCCAATTTTACTTTCGTTTCCTGTTGTTTTGAAGCAGTTCTCCCCCGGCCCTTGATTTTTCCCATTGTCTATGTCGATCGTTAAGTTCTTCTTCGGTGGTCTTTCCTGTTTTTATTTTTTTTTCCTTTTTTTTTTTTTTACTTTCTCTTCCCCTGTTTTTTCTTTTCCCCAAGCCTTGTCCGTCGCAACATTCTTCAACCACAAGTGACCCCCCATTCCCTTTTTGATTCCCAAAAACCCCCTTTTCCCCATTCCCTACTGTTTTTATTGTACTATTCTTGATTTTGCCACGGTTGTACACACTTTTTTTCCCCTGAATTTTCTTTTTAGCACCTTTCACGTCCCCTTAGAGACAATGTTCTTCCCCTTCTCTTTTTATCGTCATTCCCCCCCTTGCCAAGCGTGATTCTTGCCTTTTTGTCTCGCCCCCCACGTGTAGTGCCTCTCCTACCCCCTTCTTCCTTTTTGATCTTTCACGTCCCACTCTTTTTACATTCGTTTTCCCCTTGCCTTAAACATTTTGTGTGTCACCCACGAAGCCTTGCGTGATCTTGTCGTTTTGGCGTTACCTGTCCATTCTGTGCCCACTCTAACGGTTTCACAGACAGTTTTTAACCTGACCTTTATGCCAGATGGCCCTTGTGTTTTTCCGGTCCCCTGCACTTACCCGGTTTTTTTTCCACGTTCGGGGCCCTGATTTTCTTTCTTTTTCCCCAGACGCGTGTCCATGCCGTCGTCCTGTGGGATTAGGTAGGGAGCCCAACACCTCTGGGTTTTGAAAACCCTTTTTTGATGTTTCTTGTGTATTGGGTACATAGTTACTTGCCACACTTGTCGTCAGACAACCCAAACTTTGGTATGGACTTTAGTGAATTTAAACCCCACCTTTCGAGGTTCTCTTCTTTTTGGTCCACTGCCGGCCCTGAATTTGAGCCTTTCCCCTGACCGTTTTTTTCGGTCCTTTCCCCCCCCCCCGAGGGACTCTCGTAGTGATTCATTTACAACACCAGGTTTTACGTTTCTCTGTTCCCCTTTACAACCGGGGCGTTCCCCCCCCCCTCGGAGTTTTTGTGATCATTAGTTACGTGCGAAGTTTCATTCTGTATTCATCTGGCCCCCGGGTTGTCCCTTTTTTTTTTCATTGGCCTCCTAGTCGGTTTATGGGCCTTTCCCCCAAAAGAAGTTGATTTTTTTGCTTTATTCCATAGTGTCCCTTTGTTTCCACAAACTTTTTTTGCTTTTGCATTTCCGTACTTCAGTGTCATTTTGTTTCCTTGGAAACCTTCTTTTTCCCCACCCTTTTTCTGTCCATGTGGGTGGACACAGCATCTTGGCTTTTGCTTTGGAGGTCCCCTTCCCGTGTGCGTTGTACCCCCCCCCCCTGGTGCTTCCCAACCCCCACATTGGTCCCTTCAAAACGTAAATTCTTCCCTCATTCCTCCTTTTGCGCTGTCTTTTTGTTTTGAATTTTTTGTGATTTTACCAACCCCTTTAATTGTCCCCCCAATGTGAATGACTGCCTTCAGTGAACCCTTTCGTGATTTTTTCCGGGACCCGGTTGTTTCCTTTGTTCTCTTACAGTGGTTCTCACCCACCTTCTGTTTTGAAGTTCACCCACCCAGTTTCCTTCAGGCTCTATGAGAGACTTCTAGATATTATGGTTTTTGAGGGACCTTGTTTCGCCGGCGTTTTTTTGTGCGATTGTGCGCATCCCTTTCTTGCAACACCGACATGGCCTGAGTTCTTCCTGAGATTACGGCCTTGTGTAACCCCCCATCACCCCCCGCCTTTTGACCCCCTACCCGGCCCCATTTCCCTAACCCCCGGGCGTTTTGCGTCTTTGGTTGTTCCGTCCTTGATTTTCTTTGGTTCCAATTTTTGGTCTGGTAATTTTTCAGTTTTCCAGGGGGCTTGGTTCCTTTCTGTTTTTTGTTTAACAACTATCCGAATCATTTATTCTCCTCTTTACCCATCAACTTTCCAACGGTCTTTTCAGTTCTTCCCCCTTTGTGCATACCGGTCCTCCCAGAAACGTTCAACCACAACTTTCCCGGATTTGTGGACCCCCAAGCACCCGTATATCTCTCTCGTTCTCCCCCCTAATACGTTGTTTTTGTGGGTGGCTTAGAGCTCTTCGTTTTCTTTTTTTTCCCCCCCCCCGCGTACATGGTTGGTTGTAAGTGTTTGAGGGTCGGACCGGGTCTTGCACCCCCCCCCTTTGTTTGAGTTTTGGCACTCGGTGGCGGGCTCCTTCCTCGGCGAGTCTTTTTTCTTGTCTGCGGTTTTTCAATCTCCTGGGGTATCCCCCCCCCTGTGACCCCCTGACCCTGTGCCTTCACTGTGTTTAACCTCCCCCAATTGGACGTCCAATATATCCCCACGTCGGACCCCCGCTTTTGGTGGTTTTTTTCGAATTTGAAGTTGGGACTCTGACAGTTTTCACTTTCCTGAGTGTGCTTTTTGTTTTTCCCCCCCTGCGTTCTGCTGCCACTTGTCGTGTTTTTTTTTTTTTTTCTCTTCTGTTACCCACATCCCCTGGGCTGCCCCCCGAAGTGTCCAACTTCCCAGCCCACCCCAGGCCTTTGTGCTCCCCTCCGGCTATAATTTCTTCCCCCTCCCGTAATGGCTTTGTGTGTTTGGTGAACGTGCCCTCCCGTTCTTACTTCTGACTTGTTCTTTCCCCGCATTTCCACCGTGCAGGTCTTTGGGCCCTCTTCCCGAGGTCTATGCAAAGTCGCCTTCCCCCCCCCCCAGGTGTGGGAGTATTTGTGTTTCCCCCAATCACACCCTTTCACCCAAAGAGGACATCATGGACCACTTCAGTCACTTTTTCTTGAACGTTGCAGTTCAGATTTTTTTTTTTCAGCCTGGGGGTGTCCCACACCTCCCCGTTTGCCTGTACTCCCGTTTTTTTTTTGCAAGTCCGCCGCTTACCCCCAACCCTTTTTTCAGTGAAAAACCATGTGTCCCCCCCCTTTTGAAAATACCCTGAACTCAATATTCCTCTCCTTCTTGCATTCCGCCCCCCCCTTTTTTCCACGGTTGCCCAGAATGGCAGAACCCCAACTTTTTTTCTGTGGGACTTTTTCCCATTCCCCCGTTCGATCGGCCCCAAAACTTTCAAAACTGCCCCTTCTTTTCCATTTACTCTCCTCCAGTTCGTGCCCGTCTCATCTGAATCAATCCGCTATAGGGTGGTCCCCTCCCCTTTTAGGCCCCTCTTTCGAGACCCCTGGCCCGTGTTGCGTGGTTTAACGGGTGCCTATCTTCTCTTTACCAAGAGGATTTTTCCATGCCCCAGTGAATTTGTTTAAGGGCCTCCCCTTCCTTTTAGCATTGACCCCTAAGACCACCGTATTTTTTCAAACTGCCCCCAAGTTAACATCATTCAGGTACGACCCCCACCTTTTGGCTCCCCTGCCAAGTTTTATTCCTTATTCCCATACCCTCTCCAACTAAGGAAAGTCTTTTTTATTGTTCCACCTCTTGGTTAGCTTTCCATCGATTTCCACACTACCTGCGGAAATGTGTGAGCCCCCTGATGTCTTTCTTCTTTTTAACAGAAGTGGTTATGCCTTGATGGAACGTCCCGAAGGTACTCTGTCTTGGAACTCAAACCGGCCTATGGTTTTTAAGGACTGTTCTGTTTTTTTTTTCTTGCCTTTTGCTCCGTTGTTAACACCTATACGTACCCTATGTCACCCCCCTTCAGTTTTGCCCGAACTTTATTTCCACATTCCCCCCCCAAAAATTTGCTATGTTTTTTTTTTTTTTTTCACACCCCCACCCTTGTGCTTGTTCACGGTGCGCGTTCACACGATGTTCCCAGTCTTACGCGTGTTTTGCCTTTTTTTTTTTTTTTCGACAAGGCACGGATGTCTTAGTCTTTTACAGGTTTTTGCTTCCCCCCCCTGCAGCCCTCAATACCGTTTGCAGTCACTTTTTTTTTTCCATTCTTGTTGATATTTTTAAAGGACCCTTTCCCATGAACTTTAAACTTGAGGTGGCTCGAACGTCTTGCCCGTTTTTTTTAAAGTGTTTTGAACCCACGGTTTCTTCCCTACTGGCTCGGTAACTGATTGAGCTTGCCTAAGTCCAGGTTGTCCCCCTTATCTTTCCTGGTTGATCAACCGTTCCCGTTCGTTTCAAAATTTTGGAGTGCCGCTGCCAAGGTTCTGGCCTTTGACGGCTATACAACCTAGCCCACCGACCTAATTGAATTGCCCCTTCTCTGGCCCCTTCTCCCAAGGCCATCCATGTGCCTGTGCCCCTTATGAGCCCCCTCAACCCTTTTCTTTTTATTAGAAGCGATGTTCCTTTGCCTCTCACGTTTCTGGGCATACAATTTGTTATTTTTTTTTCTGTCATGTCATGCCCCAATCCCCTCTGAACCCACGTTTTTTTATTTGGGTCCCCCCTTCGAATCCGAAACACTCACTTCCCCCCCCCATTTTTTTCCCCCCCTGACCCCCAAGCGGTTCAACCCCCCAATCGTGCTTTCGTCCTTGGTTACCCTATCTTTAAATAGGGTGGTGTCCCCCCCTCATACGCCCCTTTGGTTCTCCTGGCCTCCCGAGGTTCCCAAAACACCCTTTCCCAGCATGCCTTTCCCCCCATTTTTTTTTTTTTTCCTGGTACAGCAACACAACCTTCCCTCCTCAACCTTTCGGCCCTTCGTCTGCGGCCCCCCGCCTACTTTTCCCCGGTTTTTGAAGACCAAAATCTATTTTGCTTCGGCTTTCGGTCTGTTTCCCGAACTCCCCCTTTTCCCACGGAGTGCCTTGCTTTTCACTTTGGTGGACTTCTTTTCCCTGGTGGCTGGGGAGTTTTTTTAAACGGTTCAACCCCCTGTTGGCCGGTCCGAATTTACCCCCGTTTAGACGTTGTCACCTGTCACCCGAATTCTGGCTGGCACTTTCTTCAAGCTCTACTCCGTTCTTCGGTTCCTTTCAAGGGTCCCTTCCCCCCACGAGTTAACCCCTTTCCGGTCTTTTCTAATCGTCTTCTCCAAGGTCCCCACCTACCGTGGTTGACACCGAATCCACGGGCACTTTTCCCTAAGCACCCCCTTTTTCAATTGCTTTCAGATGACGTCCTTAGTACCAGCTGCTTGAGGACAAAATCTGGCCACCCCCCCCCCGGCGGCCCCCCCCCTTGCGTTGCTCCATAGCAAATACCCTACTTTACCACGAACGGCCGTCCTTTGACTTTCCCTTGATTATGCGTTTCAAAGTCCCCCCCAAAACTGGTGCCCCCCCGCCCCCCCCCTTTTGGACCACGCTCATTTTCAACGCCGGAATTCCATGCATGCCCCTTTTGCCCTCTGATGAACTTGTTGGTCATTCTCTTGACCCTTTTCCCCCACCCCCCCTTTCTTCTTTTTCCGTTTACCCATTGGCCGTTGCCTGATTCCTCGTCTCTTTTCATCCTGTCCCCGTCCATCGCCATGGCCTTTTCGCTGAAGGTTTTTTTTTTCCCGTTTTTTTTTTTGGAAAATTTTTAGTGGTTTCAACCCCCAGTCGAGCACCCTTATCTTGAGTTTCATCCCCCCCTTTCAACTTCTTTTCCCCCCCCATGTCTTTTTAGCTTCCTCCTTTCTCTCCCCGATTGCTTGGGAGTATTCTTCTATGGCTTCCCCGGTGAAGTTCCCCAAACCTCCTTTTTTGTGGCCTTTTTTTTTTTTTTTCGCTGACCTACGTGGTTCCCCCCCCCCCCCCCTCTCGGTTTTCTCCCCGTGAGACCACTTTTTTTTCCACCTGGCAACGGTGCCAGGTTCCTAGGACGACTCCTCTTCACATTTTGCGAAGCTGCCTTTTCTCCTATCTCCTTTTCCCCCCCCTTGTCCGGTTTGGTTGTTTTTTTCTTTGAACCATTTCCCCCCATCAATTACAACTTTCCAGGCGTGCTATGGACTGGGGCCTGACACGCCTACCTTTTTTACCTCGAAACCACATGAAGGGGTTACCCCACTGCCCTTTTTTTGATTCACCCCCCTCCCTTCCTTGCTTTCAGGATTTTTTTTTGATGACTTTTTTTCCTTCAAGCGTACCTTCCCTTCCAATGGTGGGCCCCCCC
>Ga0179593_1758755_pt1 | contig 10446 bp, 20 predicted proteins | sample CZODoug2_1_08_16_FD_185931 | JGI IMG/M metagenome (GOLD analysis project Ga0179593, IMG submission 185931) | Vadose zone soil fungal communities from Angelo Coast Range Reserve, California, USA - CZODoug2_1_08_16fungal (PacBio error correction) | ecosystem: Environmental > Terrestrial > Soil >... | reverse complement strand
TCCCCCCGATATGAGAGGTCTTTCTTTTCTCGGTGACCTTGTCTATTCCTTCTGGTCCTTTTCCCCTTGAAAGGGCCTTTCCCTTATCCTATTGGGGGACCCTTCTTCCTCTCCTGCTTCTCAATCTCTCGCGACCCGGTCATTTTTTGGGCTGTTTTTTCTTCCTTCCTCCCTGAAAATTGGCTCTTTCACGGCGGTGCCTTCCGCAGCCGGTCCCTTTCCTTTTTTCCCCTTTTTTTTTCGCTGCCCGGTTGGGAGTGATGGCCTTTTTTTTCTTGGCACTGATCGGTTTCCCCTCCCATTTTGAGGGCCAGGTGAAGAGGACATCTCTTCTTTTGGGGAGAGACAAAAATCCTTCCCTTTTTTCCCCTCTTAGTCGTCAGCAGATCTTTGATCCCTTCCCCTCCCCCTCCTAACCCTCTCCCCCCCCCTGGTCTGGCCAGGCCCTGGCCAGGTCCCTACAAACCCGAAAGCCCCGGAACGCGTCTTTTTTCTTCCTTTTCCCCCCCCTTTTAATTCCTTTTTTTTTCCGAGAGGTCAGTAATTTTTTTTCTTTTTCTACAGAAGGACTTCTTTTTATCCGCAGCTTCTTTCCCAGGCCTTTCGGGCCACCTGCCCTTTTTCGACCCCCCCCCCTTTTGGGGGACGAATTTCCACCCCTTTCCTTTCCCACGCCGACTCTCTTTTTTTCCTCCAGGTTCCCGTCCTTTTCTCCCCCCTCGGCAACAATAAATAGGCTCCTTCCGACTTTTCCCCTCCTTTTCACAAACAAGCTCTCGGTCGTTCCTTTCCCCGGCAGCTTTTTTTTTTTCCTTCCCTCCACCAATTCCCGGAAATCCTGGCGGGGCCGGCTTTCTTTCCCCGCTCATCCCAACATCCCTTTTTTTTTCCAAACCCGCCGGTCTTCCTCTTTCTTGGACCAGAGTACCAAGGCCATTGAACATTCCCCTCTTCCCTTTTTTTCTCCTCCTTTTCTTTTTTACAGTTCCAATACTCCGAACCCCCCTTCCCCGCCTCTTGAGGTCCGGCCTTTTCACTGCGAGAACCAGCCTTTTCCTTTGGGGGGAGGAAAAGGATCGGGCCTCTGGCGATTTGAACCTTTCCCTTCGGTAAGGACCATTTTTTTGGATTAGCGGTCGTCCCCATACTCTTTTACTTTCTCTTTTTATTAAGGTTTCCTCGTTCCTCCTCGTTGGGCCCCCCCCTTTTTTTCGAGGGGAAAGAACCCTTATGGGGAAATTCATTGAGAAGCCCCCTCCTCCCCCCCAAAGACGCGGGAGTTTTCCGGGGTCTTGGACAGTCAGAGGGACACCTCCCCCTCCCCACCGGAAGAAGCTGTGTCCCTTCTGAAAGGTCCCCCTTCCCCCTTGAAATGTTAGTAGGAACCCCCTTCTTTCCTTTCTCCCTGGGGGTCGTCGAGGCCCCTTCTTTCACCGGAGACTCAGATTCTGATGGCCCCCTCGTGACAGAGCGGGTTGTTTTTCCCCCCCATTTCGTGTTCAGTTACAGATAGTACGGACTTCGTATCAATATTTTGTGGGGGTTATAGAATAACCTCCTTGATCAAATATTCTTTTTTTATCTCTTCCTCCCTTGCGAAAAACGTTCAGGGTTTCTTCTCCCTTTTTTTTTTCCCCGAGGCTTCCCCCTCTGTTCTGCGGTAGTGGCAATATTGGCTAACTCCTCCCCAGTAGGAGGATTGACCCCCCCCCCTTTTTTCTTCCACCTTTTCTTTTTTTTCTGTGAAGGGTAGACACGAGGTTTCTCTCAATCGGGATGAGGGACAACACGCCAAATGGTGTCTTTCCCCCCCCCTTTTCCCCCCCCCCCCTTGGGCAGGTTAAGTCGGGACGCCCCCCCTGGTTTGCTACCCCTTTTCCAACGTCAAAGTAGCCCTTTTCTTGCGGGTTAAAAGGGGATTTCCCCCTTTTTCCTCCCACCTTGGTAGCAGGAGGGATTTTACCTTTCGGCCCCCTCCGTTTTTTTTTTTCTTTTCTTTCCGGAAAACAGATGTCGGTTTTCCTGACGGGGATGAGGTGACCTTTTTCCGAGTAATGGAAAATTAGGTTTTCCCCTTCTTTCGGGCCACAATTCCGGGTTCTGCTCCCCCTCTCCCTGACTCTCCAGGAGGATGCGGGTCCGGCCTCCAGCCACCAAACAGTTGAAGTCACTCTTTTTTCCCCCCCCTTTCCCCCCCGGCCCCGTCCCCCTTTTTCTTTTTTGCAAATTAGGATTCATGGTGTCGACAATGTTGATGAGGATTCCGTTTTTCATGGACCACCGGGTCGAGCTTTTCCCCTCCCTTTCCCCTTTTTTCTTCTTTCTCCACATAGAACATCTCTCTCTTTTCCTTCCCTCTTTTTTGTTTGTCTGATCTTTCGTTCATGGGGGAGAACTACCCCCCTTCCGTGGCCGTCCCTTCTTTTTTTTTTTTTTCTTCCTTTACATGGAACCCACGGGTGCCTTTTTTAGGGACTGTTTGACCCTTTTCCCCTCCCCTTTCGAAACTTGCAACAGAACCCTTTTTTCTTTTGCCGGATGCCAATTTCCTTCCACTTTTTAGTTTTTGGATGGGAGAAATGTTTCATGTCCCCTGACCCCGCGCACCCCTTTTCCCCTCCCCTTCGTTTATATGTGGGCCATACCCCCCCTCTGTTGGAAGCGTTCTCACTTCTTTTTTTCCCCCTGGGATTCCCCCCCCCTTTTTCCCACCACAGGGGGGATGGTTGATGAGGTTCCCCCCTTCTTCGAACACATAGTTCTCCTTTTCCCCCCCCCCCCCCCCTTTCCGTTGGGAAACGGGCTTTTCCCCCCCCCTTTTTTCAATCTTTTCGCCCTTCTCCTTTTTTTCTTGGATGGAGCCAGGGAGGTCCCCCCCCTTCCTCTGTTCGATCTTCGTTCTTTTCTTTTTCTCTTTCCGTTTTTCTTGACGTCGTCCCTCCCTGTGGTCCAGTACCTGCCCCCTTTCTTTTTCTACCGGAATTCCTCTTACCCCTTCTTTTCCCTCCCTCCCCCCCTTCAAAAGGACCCCGTGACCCGGTGGCACCTGCTACTTCACTTTTGTGCTTGTTCTTCTTTCTTTCCCCCTTCTTGCCACGACCCGGCCTCACTCTGTTTTTAACCCTTGCCCCCCCGGAGAAGAAAAAAAGGACACGCACCTCGGGGTCTTTTCCCCCCCATTCTTTCCCCCCGTGACGGCTGATGGTCCCCACAGCCGAGCCCCCCATTTTTTCTTCTCACTCTTCGTAATATCTGGACGTTGCAAGTCTTTCATGTTCAAACCCGCCTCTCTGTCCCAATCCCTCTTTCCCGCAAAGAGGCGTTGTCCCCCCCCTCCAGTCGAAGGTCCACCATCCCTTCCTCCCCCCCTCGAAAGGCATCTTCATTTTGCGTTACTTTCCCGAAAGTTAAGATGGGGACTTCTCTTTCCGGGTGGTGGAGGTGCATTCTTTCCTTTAGAACGTCAAATAAGAGAGAGGGGATTCTTTTTCTCGGGGATGGGTTTCGACTTTTTCTCTTTCCTTGTCCTCTCTTACCTTTTTCTTCCTCGCTCGAGTGTGAGCCCACTAAGAGGTATTTCCCCCATACATCCCCTTTTTCTTTTCCTCATCTGATGGTCCGTGGGATAGCAGCCCCTAGACAGGAGGATCATCCCCCTTTCTTCTTTTCGCCCCACCCCAACCCCCTTTTTTTGCCGTCTTTTTCCCCCACGACGGACTCCTGAACATGGTGTTCTTACCTTCCTTCTTGGGACGTACCCAGGGCGCAGCCTTATTTGGCTTTACACTCTTTTTTTTTTACGCTGGTAACAGAGAGCCTTTCAAGGATGTGGAGCCCTTTCCTTTTTTTTTTCCCTTTTCCGCCGCAGGCCTATCGGGGATTCATGTTTTCTTTTTTTTGTTAGGCACCTCGCCCCCTTCCTGTTAGAGAAGAACTCGGCTGATCCTGTATGGTTGTCCGTGCCTTCTTTCTTTCTTCTTCCGTTTGAGGTGAGGGTGCGAGTAATTCCGTCCGTCTCGATATCGAAGAGGTTCCCCCCCTTTTTTCCCTCCTTTTCCCCCTTTTCTCGGTAGAAGGCCGGGCAGGATTTTATCAACTTCCCCTCAGAAAAGAGCGGATCAATTCCCCCCGGAAAGAGGTTTTCACTTTCCTCCCCTCCTTTTTCTCGGTGGAGGTTTCCGGTCCCATCCTTTTTTTTCCCTGGCGTTACGTTTGCTTAGTTTTTCCTCCTTTTTTCCCCTCGCAGCAGGGGACAGGTTTTTTCTGTTGAGTGCGTGTGCATCTTGTCTTCACTCCCCCCCGATATTGGTCGGCACCGACTCACGCTTTTTTCCCCCCTCGCCCCAGGTGAAGAGACACACCTCCCTCCGTTGTTGTTGTTGCCTTTTTATCCCCTTGATAATGGGACCTATTTTTCCGCTCCCTATTTATTGCATCACTTTTTTTTATTCCAACCGTACAGCTCACCTTTTTCTTTTCCTTCCTTCTTGCGGAGGACCGCGTCGGACCTCATTTTACGCTATTTGAAACCCGGCCACCGTTTCTCCCTTTTTTTTTCTCCTCTGTGAGAATTGCGCCCTCGTTCCCCCCCTTAACCCCCACCTCGCCCCTTTTCCAAAGAGGAATTTTTTTCTTTGGCATTTCCCTTTCCCCCCCCTTCCCCCCGCCTTCGACCTCGAGAACTCCCTCTCATGGGCGTTTCCCGCTTCCCTTCCCTTCTTCGCAGAAAGTTTCCCGGTCCTCCTCACCCTAAACCTCGGCCCCTTTCCTTTTCCTTTTTCCTTCTTTTAGCCCGGGCCCCCCGCCGCCGTCTCTCTCCCCTTTTCTCCCCTGAAAACGCCAGGTTTTTCCACTAACAGAAAATAAAGACCTGACATTTTCTTTCCTTCATCCGAACTCCGCACTCTTTCTTCCCGAAAGGGGCCGTGAAGCCTTTTACCCTCGTTAAAAAATACCCCACCTGAAATTCACCCCATTCTTCTTGTTCCTTTTTTTTTGAAGGGAAATCCTTTGGTAAAGGCTTTTGACCGGAGGTTCTTTTTGTTTGGGAAACCCGAGCTCTTCCCTTTTGGTCCTGGGAGGACCAGGATCTTCCCCTTTTCCCCCCTTTCTCTTTTTTCCCAAGGGGCACTCTCTTCTGCTTCTCTTTCCAGCAGGCACCCCTCTCCTTTTTCCCTCGGAAGGAACAGCCCCGAAACTCTTGCGGTTTTCCTTGGTTCCCTCGTAGCAGCACTCCTTTGCGCACTTCTTTTCCAAGGAAAGCGACTTTTGAATCCCTCTTTTCTTTTCCCCCCCCCCATCCCGAAGAGAACCTACGGAGGGGGTCCTTTCTTTCCCCCTCCCATGAAACCCTCAACCCCCACCCCCTTTTTTTCCCAGGACTTCTTCTTTTTTTTCAGAAAGGACCAGGCATGACCCTTTTTTTCGAGCACCCTTATCCCCCCCCCTCCCTTTTTTTCCTCTTTGGGGCGTAGAGCCAGGCTTTTGGACCTTTTCCCCCATCTGCCTGCAACTTTCACGTTGAACAGAGAGGGCCCAAAGTCCAGGGTTCCCTTTTCCCCTTTTCCCTCGTCGGAAAAACTCCTGGCGGTGGTCTAGGAATAATATGGACACGGACGCTTTTCTCCCAATTTTCTATTTCTTTTTTTTCAACAAAAGGCTGCCGCCACTCTTTTTCTATCTTGCTCCACGAGCGGTAATCGAACTCCTTTCGGTTCCTTTTTTTGTCGTGGACATCCTTGGCTTCCACTTCCATTGACCTGGCATGGGCCCTCCCTTCTCTTTTCCTTTGTTAGTAGGAACGTGCCCATTTTGTGCACTGGTAGTCCAAAATTTTTCCCCCTCCACGGGGCCCATGGGTCCCTTTTTTTCCTTGGGACCCCCGTCATTTTTTTTTCCCCGGCACGCCAAAGGTCCGTTCAAGTATCGAAAGATTCTTCCCCTTTTTTTTTTCCCTCCCCCCGCACAAAAAGTAAAGCAGCGGGCCCATTTTTTCCCGGGCATCTTTCCATTTTTTTTGTTGCAAGGAGACGAGGGTTTCCCCCTTCCCAAGAGTTGTTTTCCCCCCCCCCCTTCACAAAGCAACCTGGGTTCCTTTTCCTTCGGGTAAGCTTTTCTCCTTCCCCCTTTCCCCTTTTTTTTGCTACACATATAACCTAGTCATTCCAGGCACCGTTTCCTCTTCCCTTCCCATGGATCATAAAAGAACCCTTCCCTTGATTGACAATGCATCTCTCCCCTTTTCCCCCTTTTCCCTTTTCTAACAGAGCTGACCATTTTCCCCGGGATGGAGGGATTCCCTTTTTTCCTTCCCCCTTGGGTCAGGTAATTTCCCCCCTTTGTAGACCCCCCCCCTCCCCTTCTGGCAACGTAAGTTCAACATATCCCCCCCCCCCCCCCTTCTTGTTGTTGTTGAAGCGGTGAACTCTTTTTTTCCCTATGTGGACCACACCAGTTGGCCTGTAACCCGGTGGTACCTTTCACCCCCTCTTCCCTTCCCCCTGGTGAGGGGAACGGGTCCCCCCCCCCCTCTTCCCACATTCCCTCCTTCCTTTGCCAAAAGAAAAGGGACCCGTTCAATCATCTGATTCCCACTTTTTTTTCTTCTTTTTCCCCCTTTTCAGGGGCGCAAGGTGGTACCCCCCTCCTTCTATGGTTCGTGCTTTCTAGTGTGGAGAAGCCCTACGGCGAAGCTTACCCCTTTTCCCCCCCCCCTTTTCCCAAGGGGGGATGGTTGCATTCTGAAGGAATCTTGTCGACACCTCGTCTTTCTCCCCTTAACCCGGAACGGTGGCCGATTCCCCCCTGTGTTCCCCAACTCTAGCCCCCCTTTCTTGGAGCCAGGGAAGGGCCGGTTTTTTTTTCGATACTTTCCTTCTATTGTTTTTCTTCTCTTTTTCCTGTGCGGAGAACGAACCTTTCCCCTTTTTACACAACATTTACTTCCTGCCCTTTTCCTGTGTGAGAGACGGTCCCTTCGGAAACACTAGTTACTAACCTGCCACCCCCCTCCCCCCCCCTTCTTGTGGTTCCCCCATGAAAATTGGTAACTTCCCTTTTTTGATGGAGGGCGTATTTTTACCCGAATAATCTTTTCCTCCCTTTTTCCTCCACCCGGGAAGTGGAGGCAGGTCTTCTTCTTCCCCAATCCCACCCCCCCCCCCCCTTCTCCCTCTCTATCAGCGGGAAGCTGCCCCCTCCCCCCAACCATTTCATCATCCTTTTCCCTCCCCTTCTGGGAAACGGGAACCCGGACTGTTCCAACCTCTGGAGTTAAAAAGATATTCAAGGGAGGGTGCAAGGCAGTCTCCTCCTTTTTTTTTTTTTTCCTTGGCTAGAAGACAACATCGAATTCCCCCAGGACTGCCCTTTTCCCTGGAAGTGATCGGACATTTTAAGGATGGGGTTTGGGGAGGTGAAGGCCCCCCCCCTTTCCTTCCCCCCCTCCCCCGGACGAGAGGTGCGGCTGTGCTTGCTGGTTTTGCCCCCCCTCCCTTCGCGGTTATTTAATAGAAAGGAGAAGATAGAGTTTCTATAAGAAGGAACCTTCTCCCCTTTTCTTCCCCCCTTTCGGCCGTCCCTCAGCCCCTTTTTCCTTTTCTTTGACTGGGAAATCGTGCCAGTCCCCCCCCCCGGGAGATTAATGTCCAAAACATTAAAAGTTTTTTTTTTTCCCTCCCCCCCCCCAACGTCCCCTCAGGCTTTCCAGCGACGAACATGTTCTGATGGAACTTCAGCCTTCTCTCCTTTTGGCTGTAAATGCGCGGGGGCTCTTGCTCAATTTTTTCCCCTTGCAATGAGGAAAGGATTTAGCAGCCTTTTTCCCTTCCTTTTTCTAATAAGCGACGACCTTTTTATTTTTTTTTTCTTCTTCCTTTTCGACCGCCTGGGCTGTTTTCTTACGACTTTTTTGTTTCCGGCGATTACCCCCCCCCGCATAAGAGGCCGAGGTTAGTTTCTTTCTTTTCCCCCCCCCCTTTAAACCTGTTCTGAGATCCTCTCCTTGAGCCCCCCCCCTCCCAGTGCTCTTTGACCTTCTAGTTTTACTTTTTGCAGAAAGGGTTTTTTTCCCCTTTTCCCCCTCTTGGATCCTCTGGACCCTTTGCAGTCTTTCCGGGAGAGACGTTTTACAAACCCGATACTCAGGTGGGGCGGTTTCCCTTCTCTCCTCTTTTTCCGGGGATTTTCGGGTTTCGACGTCCTTTTTTTTGCCTTCGTCGCCGGTTTTTTCATTCCAGGTGAGGATGACTTTCCCTTTTCGGGAGGGATGCAATCTTTTCTTTTTTTTTTTTACCTTCCATATGGAAATGAGGGCCAGGTGAATTTTTCCATTCTTTTTCCTTTCCTTTGTTGTTGGTGAGGTTTTTTTCTCCAGATTGTCTCTTTCCCCCCTGTCCTTTCCCCCTTTTTTTTTAGTTCCGGCAAGATCTTTGTTTCCCCCTCCCTATACACTCACCCCCCTTCTCAGGATACAACATGTCCTTTCTTTTTTCCCGGCTGGCACGGAAGGCCCCCCTCTTCCCTGAAAGAAAAGGAAACGGCGGCAGGTCTTCTTTCCGGAACACCGTCCCCCCCCCCTCATGATCGGTGGTCTTCTCTCCTTTTTCTTTTTCCCTTCTCATAACCAGCCTGTCTCAAATTGTCCGCGGTCTGCACGGGAACCTTTCCTGCCCCAGCATTCTCCCTTCCTCCTTCCGGTAACCTCTCCCTCTTTGACTCTCTCTCGTGAAGACAGGTTTCCCCCTACTTCGGAAACCGAACCCCTTCCCTTCCCTTTTTTTTTTCTTCCCCCTTTTGGTGCCGAGGTCATCGTTTTTCTTCCCCGGAAACCCATCTTTTTTTTCGTCTAGAAAAGCCATTCCCCCTTTCCTAACCACACTACCCGGAATTCCCCCTCGGCTTTCTTGTAGGCCTCTCCTAAAAAGCAGAATCCCCCTTTCGCGGAAAAATCCTCCTCCCCCTTCAGGGCGCTCCCTCCCCTGCGTAACCTTCCTTCATTGACAATAAACGCCATCTGAAGGACAATACTAATCCCCCCTCCTTTTTCCCCCCCCTGGCGCTGACTCACCCTAACTCGGGGAACCATCTTTTCCTTTTTCTTTTTTTTTTTTGGGAGGACCCCCCATTCTCAGGCATTCATTATATTGCGATTCCCCCCCCAGGGCACTGCTTCCCCCCATAAGGTTCTTGCGCCCTTCTCTTACTGGGGCCTTCGTAGCGGTTATCCTTGTCCCCCTCTTCTCTCCCCCCCGGACAACTTTCGAGCGGGGCCTCCCCCTTTCGATTGCATTTTCTAGGACATCCTTTTTAGGCGCCAACCGCGCCTCCCCGTCCTTTCTTTCTCCTGGCACTAAAAAAAACGTTTTTTTTGGCCAGCTTGAAAAATGGACGAGGTCCACATCCCACATTTGCGATGAACCTCCCCCCTAGAGCCATTCCTTCAGGCGACTTCTGACTTTTCCTTGCACCTTCGGCATAGTTTCCCTTTCTTTTCCGCCGCGAGCAGTCTCCAAGCAGTTTTTCCCCCCCCCCCCGTAAGGGTTACGTTCCCTCCCCCTTCCCGAGGTCGTCCCCCCCCCTTTTTTTGGGTCTCGTCCCTTCCCACTTTTCCGAATACAATCTTGGGGTTAACAACCTCCCCCCCCCCCTGAAGCCCACGTCAGGGTTCTTTTCGAAACGAGGTGTATCGACCCTCTTGCTTTTTTTTTTTTTTCTCCATTCCAATTTTTTTTTTTTTTCCCCCCCCCCCCAAAAAATTGATAGTAGCTCTTAATTGGCACCTCCGGGTTCTTTTGTCCTTTCTTCCTTCCCCTGGGTTCTGTCTTCTTTCTCTCCCCGGGGGGCAAATGGTCAGGTATTCATGGTCCCGTTGGCCCCCTTCCTGCCCGACACTCCACGCGCCCTTTTTTCCGCCCAAAGACAGGTATACTACACGATTTTTTTTTTTTTCTCTTTCGGATGAGGGTTTCCCGGCCCCCTTCCCCCCCTTTTTTGCTCCCCTCCCGAACCAACCTTTTTTTTTCTTTCCCCTCGGATTGGACCTTGGCATCGGCACTTTTTGTTGCAGGTAAAGAACCGTCTTTTGCCTTCTCTTTGGACTTATTCCGTTACCTCAAAATCCCCTTTTTCCCCTTGACCATCGGGTCAAAGGCTTTCCCCTCCATTATTCCCCTTTTGTTCTGCTCCACATAGTCCCTCTTTTTCATGCGGGTCCCCGGCCTTCTCCTTTCTCCCCCCCCTTCCCCTTTCCATGCAGAGCCCGATAACCTTTCTTGCATAGGTTTCACGCTTCCAAAGGGAGAACGAGGCTTTTGTCGAAAGATTTTAGTGCGGACCCTTTTTCCCTTCCAAGGAAAAGTGTTTTTCCCACAGGGTAAGAGCTTTTCCCCCCCCCCGTCCTTCCTTTCCTTTTTTCCCCCCCCATAGAAACAGATCTATATTTTCCTC
>Ga0179593_1740254_pt1 | contig 10446 bp, 16 predicted proteins | sample CZODoug2_1_08_16_FD_185931 | JGI IMG/M metagenome (GOLD analysis project Ga0179593, IMG submission 185931) | Vadose zone soil fungal communities from Angelo Coast Range Reserve, California, USA - CZODoug2_1_08_16fungal (PacBio error correction) | ecosystem: Environmental > Terrestrial > Soil >... | reverse complement strand
TATGCGTTCTCTTTTTTTTTTCGTTATCGGGGTGTAGACCAACCGACGGGGACCCCCCTTTTTTCAAGCGAGCATCTTTCTTGCGCAACCGACGGTCTCCTAACACGCTTTTCTTTATTCTTTATTCGGGGGACCTAACGCCGGCAAGCGTATCTCCCCTTTTCTTCTCCCCCTCTCTTCGCGTCTTTCCGTCCTGGCGAATGAGACCGCTTGCGGGGCGTCCTTTTTCGTGACTTTCGTTTCCGGGGAAAGCTTTTTCGCGCGTTCCTTTCCCCATTCACTTTTCTATCACCGTTCTGCAGGCTCGAGGGCTGAGCGAAGCTTGTCGGGCGCCGGCCAATCCCCCATTATCGGTCTCTTCTGCACTGCAGGCCCGGTCCTTCCTTCCTTGGCGTTTAGTCTGGAGACGCGCCGTATTAAGTTCGCGTGACCCCTTTTTTTTTGCACCTTGTATCGCGGCCTTTGCGCTTAGCGATTCAGGTTCTTTCTTTTTTTTTTTCTTGGCTTTGATCCTTCATCTTTTTTTTCCTGCGCTCCATGGCTCTCCGCTCGCTCACCTTCTAGTGCGGACTTGGCTCTTTTTTTCCTAGGCGTCTCGCTTTTCTTCCCGGCAAGAGTCTTTTCCATTCCCGTAGTCACCTTCAGGGCAGGCCACCCTTTTCCCCGCCACGTGAGCCCCTTTTTTTTTTTCTGCTCTTGTTTTTGGTTTTCCCCCTTCCGCGGTTCCTTCACGGGAGCAGTCCCCGCCACGAATCGCGTTTTTTTTTTTGGTTCTTCAAACAAGTACCTTGTTGAGGCCAAAGGTGCTCGTTACCTTTTTTTTTTCCTTCTGCAGATGCTTTTTCCTTTTTTCCCCTCTGCAGGTTTTCCCCCCGCGAGGAGTGGTTTTTTCGTGAGGGCCTTCGTTTTTTCCTTGCACGACGGTCCTTTTTCTACGGCACAGGTTTCCCCCTTTTTTTCACCGGCGCCCACGGCTGTTTTTGAATATTGGTTTTAGGATGGCTTTTTTTTTTTCCCTTCGACGACACGGTGCGTGTTCTGGCTCTCTTTTCCGGGCCGCCATGTCGGACCCCCCTTTCCCCCGTTTAGTTCAGGAAGATGAGGGTCTCATTTATAGGAGCCGAGCCTTTTTTTCTCCACCTCGGGCGTTCACTTCCAAATAGATGGCACTTTGCGCGCAAAACCCCCCTTTTTTCCCTTGCGGCAGTCTCCTCCACCGTCTTTTCCCTTCGGAGTTTTCTCGGACTTGCCGTCGGATCGAGTTTTTTTTTTTTTTTAGGCGGCCCCGTTTTCTCTCCGTCGTCGTCTTGTTCTACCCCTGACTTTGCGATCGTCAACGAGCCTTTGGATAGAGCTTGTTTTCTCAGTCTTCGAGGCCGGGCGGTTCCCCTTTTTTTTCTTTCAATCGGCTTCTCCGGTGGCATAGGACAAATTGTTTGTTCTTTCGGAGGACCGTCTTTTTTCCCCCTTGCCTCTGATTTTGTTATAAGGGGCGGGCGTGCAGCCCCGGCCTGCTTTTAGGGGCCGTAGTTTTGGAAGGAGGAGCCTTTTTTTTTCCTTGGCAGCTACGGTGCTCCTTTTCTTTTCCTGCCCACCTCCTTCTTCCGCGCTTTTCTTCGGAATTTCTTTGCGTCATCGCACCGCCCCCCACGTGGGGATCGTGACGAGCGATGTCTGTGGGCGCGGCCACCCGCCCTTCCCTTTCTAAGGCAAACCCGCCCTTCTCGCCCCAACGGGCGTTTTTTCGCCATCGAGGCGCGAACTTTCTTTTTTTTTTTCTGTTTTTTTTCCCCGAAGCCACGGTGGCCCGTGACTTTCGAGACTCCGTTCCTCGTCGCGAAGCGTGCACCGTTTTTTTTTTCTCGCGCGATTGAAAACCGTTTTCTTTTCCCCTTTCTCCGGCGCGTCGTCGCTCTTCCCTTTGCCCCATCCACACGCCTTTCAGGGACATCGAGCTTTCTTCTTTTTTTCCTCCGACCCGCTTGTTCGACGATTTTTTCCCTTTTTTTTTTTTCCCCCCTTCCAAGTTGTCGCCGCCCGGAGTCTTCTTTGCCTTTACAGGGTTTTTTTTTTTGTTGTTCGTAGAATTCGATCCACCTCCCTTGTGTTGGTTGAGAGAGTTGATCGCATGTCGTGACTTCCTTCCCTGCGAAAGGTTTGTCGGCGTCACTAATGCTTTCCTCTCACGGCTAGCGGACAGATTTCGTCGCGAAGTCGCCTTTTTTTTTTTTTTTCCTCAGTGGCCCACGTGTCCTCGGTCCCCCCCTTTTTCAACCCCCTGAAGGAGATCAGGCGCGACGGCGACTGTAAGGTGTCCCTGAAGCTAGTCGGCCGGCACGGGGCTTTCTTCCTTTTCCTTTTCTCGCCACGAGTCTCGATTCCCCCTTCTCCCTATGTCTTTACGTCGTTCGAGGCGCTTTTGCAGTGACGCGGCGGTTTTTTTTTTCCGTATTGCGGCGGACCTTTTTTCGTTTACTTCCTTTTCTTTCACAGGATCGTCACGGAGGGCGCTTCCAACGTGTTGTTTACACGTTTCCTTCGCTGCGGGCCCCCTTCCCCCTTTTTTTTTTCCCACTTTCGTCTTATGGGCAGGGTCCCTCTTTTCCGGACGAGATGCCGGAGCTTTTGTCGCTCCCCCCTTTTTTCTTTTGTTTCTTTTTTCGCCGGAGGCTTTTCGTTCTTTTTTTTTGGGGTTTGTCCTCCGCGCTCTTTTTTGTTTTGAAAAAACATCCTTTTTCCCCTCTGCCGGCCCGAAAGGGCGCCCCCTTTTTCCCCCCCCCTTTTTGGTTTCTGTTTTCCCGTCTCCTTCTCGGACGCGTTGTGCCTCGAAAACCGCCCTAAGAGGCGGCGCGGGCTTTTCTTCCCCGACTTTCAACTTTTCCTCGTCGGTCAGTTCCTTTTTTTTGGAGCGCGCGACGATCACTCTTTTTTTTTCGGCGACGGCAAAGGCCCTCTTTCCCCCGGACGGCAGCGACTTTGGTTTTTTTTTTTTTTTTCTCTCGTGGGACGGTGTTTTGTTTTTGCGAGCGGCCTTCCCCTCGAATTATCAACCGAAGCTCCTTCCCTCCCTTCGATGGCGTTGCGATCCTCCCCTTCGACAATGTAAGCTTTCGGTTCGACATGTTTCCGCCAACGGTCGGTCGAAATTTTTCCATCCGAAGAAAAACTCCCCTTCCCCTCTTCTATCCTCTGTGCTGCGGTTCCCTGCACGGGCTAGACGACTCGATTCTCGAAGGGCCGTTCCTCCCTTTTTTCTTTTTTCTTCCCAGGACCCCCCCCCCCCCCCCGGTTTTTTTTTCGCTGCTGCCCGAGGTTCTCTGAAAGACCGGGGATCCCTCTCCCAACCCGCCGGTTCTTGTGCTTTTTTTTTTTTTTTTCTCCCTCTCGATGCCGTGGCGCCTTTGTGGTGTTTTTTTTTTCCAAAGGCGAACCTTCGTCCCCCGAGCCGAACAGGCTCCGCGGGTTTTTCACGTGGGTGTTTTTTTCCTCGGGGCGGGTGGTCTGCTTTGACCTTTAGAAAGAATCGGAGCGCTTTCTTTTCCCGAGCAACAAGCAGGCCTTTGCCCTTTCTCGCCGAAGCCCCCCCCCTGGGAGAGCTGCTCCGGGTGTTGGCTTTTTGTGGCGGTTTTCCCTTTTTCCCTCGCCAGAAGAGCCTGCCACCTTTGATCCCTCCCGAAGGGCTCGTCCTTTTTTTTTTTTTTCTTTCCTACCCCCCCGCTTCAAAGGGCGCGTTGCAAATCTCTTTTCTCGCCGAATAGGCTTTGCGTGTCCTGCTTCTCCCCTTTTTTCGTGAATGATTTTGGAAAGCAGGTGGCAGCTCCCTCTCCTCGGGGGCTTTTTTTTCTTTTTTTCCTCCCGAACAGGCCGCCTTTCCCTTCCCTTTCTTTGCCTCGGTGAATAGACACGCTTTTGATGCGAACCGTTTCAGCGATTTTCGCTTGATGTCCCCTTACACGGGAGCGGTCTTTTTGGGTCGTCGCCTTTTTTGCGGCGCGAATTTTTTTTTCGCGTTCTTACGTGCGGACGGAATTTGCGTATGGTCCCCCCTTTTTTTCCTAAGTGTTTTTTTCCTGCTTTTCTGGTTTTATTCCTGCTCAGTCTTCCCCACAATTTTGCTTCCGCTGTTGTTGGTTTTTTTTTTTCTTTTTTTCGTGATCGGACCCCTTCCCTCTTGGCAAGGCAGTGGCTCTCTTTTTTTTCTCCTTACCTCGTTGTTTGTTCTGATCTTATGCGTCGACGAAGCCCCCTATTTTTTTTTCGGCGTCGGGATCGGGCTTTTTCCCCCTTTCCCTTTTACCGACCACAAACACCCCCCCGAGGAAGGCTTTTTTTCCCCGAGCGGCTGGCATTTTCAGCGCCGCTTTTGGGACACCACTTTTTTTTTTGAACATACGGCCGTTCCCCCTTTCATTCCCGCTCGCCGTGACGTGTTTCTGACGGAGGACCCCTTTTTTACTCCTTCGAGCGTCCGGTTCTCCTGCTCCTGACGAGCACGAACCTTCCGGCATTAAGGCCGCAGGTTATGGCGCTTTTTTCTGTTTTTTTCATTGTTTTTTCCCTTTTTATCGACACCTTGCGCGCGTGCGATTCAGCGGGAATCTTTGGCCTTGTTTTGTAGTGTTTTTTTTTCCTGCCCCCACGCTTCTTGGTCCTCCCACGTCTGCACTTCCTCCACCAACGGCACTTTTTTCGAGCGGCCCCGCTTGGTTTCCTTTCGTCGCCAAGCCCCAGAGATGCACTTCTTTTTTCGCGTGTTCCATTACGGTGTTCTTTCTCCCCCCGAGCTTTCGCTTTTCTTCTGCTTTTGCCGTGGGCGGGCGATAACATTTTGTTTTTCTCACATCTCGTTTTTTTCCCTTTTGCTTCGGTGCGTCGCTTCCTTTTTAGAGTAGTTGCGCGCTTCTTTGCTCGTTTGATTTTCCCACCCGCCTGATCCTCCCCGTGATCCAACCCCCCCGGTTCGGCTCTTGTTTTTTTTTCGAGGGTTCTTCGTTTGAACCCCCCCCCCCCTTTGGCTTCTGCGCAACGCATTCGAGCGGCCGCGGTGGCCAACAAGAACCCGGCCTCTTTTTTTTCTCTTGCCTCGTGATCCTGCTTAGCCTCCGCGACCTCGGGCGATCCTTTTTAAACAACGCTTTTTTTTCTCGACTTTTTCCGGCCCTTCGTCTTCCCCTCTGGGATTCTTTCCTGCTTCAGGTCTCTGCAATTCGCCCCCAGAGTTTTTCCCCGCGATTTCCTATCGGTTTTTTCGGCCTTTGGCCGCTTCGATGCTCTTTCCCCCCCCGCCCGGCGCCCAGGTAGAACGCTTTGGAGCTGTGACCTTCAGCAATGCTACTTTTTTTTTTGCGCTCTTTGAGTCTTTTAGTGGCACCACCCTTTCTTTTCCCCCTCGGGCCTTCCCCCACGTTTTTTTTTCCGATCGGCTTTTTTTAGGTGCGGCTGCCGTTCCTCTTTCCCCTTGCCGTTCGCCCCGGTTTTTTTTTTATTTTTTTTTTTTTCTGAGTCGCGTGCGTCTTTTTTAAGCTTGACCGGACCTTTTCTTTAAGTCGGCTCCTTCCTCCCTTTTCCTGTCGCGCGAAGTCCTTTATCGAGGCCGGGCGTTTTCGTTTCTTCCATCCGCCGCCGGTGGTTTTCTCCAACCGACATTGTTGGTTTTTGCTTGTTTCTCGACGACGATGTCGGCGGTGGCAGCCCTTGTTTTTTCGGGAACCCTCCTTTTGGCGCGTGGCGTCCCCCCCCTTTCCTCCCCCCCCACAGTAGTACCCGACGGCGAGATCGGAATTTTCTCTTTTTGTTTTTTTTCGGGGACGGACTGGTTCCTTTTCGGAGTTGTTTTCTTCGACGCAGTTCCCTTTTTCCCCCCTTCGCCCTGCCGTTGAACAACACCTTTTCCCTGCCGCCCCCGTCGATTTGCACTTTTTCTCTCTGGGCGAGTCACGGGCCCTTTTTTAACGGCAACCGCCCCCCCTTTTTTCCCTCCCCCCCCCCGCGGCACTGTTCCTTTCTCGGTCCTCGCGCCGCGACCGAAAGGAGGTCTTTTCATTCGCCCCCTTTTTTTCCTCTCGGCGGTCGCCGCGACCCTGCCGCTGCGGTCCCAGCGGACGAGCTTCGATTTGCTTGTTTTCTTTTTGAATCGCCGGCCTTCCTTTCTTTTTTTCCCCTGAGCAGCACTTCTTTTTCCCCCTTTTGGGTCCTGATCCGTTGCCATGCCACAGGGCCATCCACCTTTTCCTTCGCGACGACCCGCTTTTCGGCTGTAGGTCCCTTTGTTTTTTTTTTTTGAGGATCCAAGTGTGAGCCCTGGTTGATCCTTTTTTTTTTTGTGGCGTTGAAGCCATCGCCTTCAGCCATTCACTTTTTCCCTCTGTTGTTGAGAGAGATGCTTTCCGTTCCCGAACAACTTTGCCGATGTCTTCAACGAGCAACGCCGTTCTGCTCGGCGGCGACCAACTTGGACTCCCCCCTTCTCGTTCCGCACAATCTTTTTGTCGAAGTTCTCCCCCTTTTCGTTACTGAAGTGGCACGGCATCTGGTCCCCCGTAAAAAGAAGTGGCTGTCGGCTCCCCTTTTTCGGCGACTTCCCCCCCATGGGCCGCGGCGGCTCGCTTTCCTTTTTTTTTTTTTCCTCTGCTGAGGATTTCTTAGCGCAGCGTTGTGCTGTTCGATGGCTTTTTCTCCTTTTTCTTCGCCGATTTCTCGGTCTTCTCCTGCTGGTTGCAGGAGTTGCGGGTTTGCTTCCGGCGGTTGAACCCTATCCGAGTTTCATAGTCGTCCCCTTTTTTTCCCACCCCCCCTTTCTTTCTTTGGTTTTTTCATATGGACGAGACGTTCGCTGCGTTTTTGTACAAAACTTCGGCCAGAGTGGCAGGGGTCTCCTAGCTGCGGGGCCGCCTTTCTTTCCCTGGAGCTCTGCCTGTTTCTCGCCCTTCTTCCGGGCTTGTTCGGACCTGCGGCCTCTGCCTCTTTCGGAACGCCAGCGCGAGTTCTACTCTTGCTCACGGCCGGCACTACTTCTCCTTCTACCAACAATGTTCGGTTCTTTTCCCCCGGACGGATGGACGGTGTTCCCTGGCTCGAGACGGGCCTCAGCTCTTTCCTTTTTTTTTTTTTTCAAAGGGCTTCGTGTTGATCCTCTCTCTCCTTCTTTTAAGACGCGCGATCTATCGTGACCGTCGTGCTTTCCGCTCGACGGAACGGCAGTTTGTTTCCCTTTTTTTTTTTTTTTTTTCCGCCGATTTTTTCTGCGCGCGCGGCCGCAGCTCTCGAGTGCGAATTTGCCTAGAAATCGGCTTGCTCTTTTCCTCCGAAACCTTGGGAATCTTTCCCCCGACCCTTTGTCTTTGTCCGGGCGGTCCAAAGGCACCGGGTTCCCCCGGTGGGACGAGGTCCCCGGGAAGAGTTGCATTTTTTCAGGTTTTTTCGCGGATGCGTTCACCCTTTGGTCGCGACGAGTGACGCTTCTCGAGACGTACTCTCCCCTTTTTTCTTACGAGTGGTCGTCCTTCCCCTGGAGCGTTGTTCGGAGGGTCGGCATTTTCGCAAGAGACCTCTTTTCTGATGCAGCGCTTGCCCCCCCTTTTTTTTCTTGTTTCTTTAGCCCCTGACAACGGCATTTGGTCGTTTGGGAGCTTCTTTTGTTCAACGGCATTCCCATGCGTTTCCCCCCCCCCTTTCGACCCGGCTCAGCGTGGTTTTCTGCGGATTTTTTTTCCTGGGGGTTTTTTTTTTTTCCCTCTCTACGATTTGCTCTCGGGCAAATACTATTTGCCTCTTTTCCAAAGAAAAGCTAGCCGACCTGCAAAGAGCTCCGGCCTTTTTTGGTCTCTTCCTTGCGAGCATGGAGAGGCCTGCACCGCTCAAAGCGAAGCTTTTTCTTTTTTCTCTCTGTTTCGCAGCTTTCCCCCACCCAAGGGCGCGGAGGATATGGGGGCGCTGTTTTTGTTTCCTTCCCCCCGGTGAATTCTTTACTCGGCGGCAGGTGTTTGATGACGCGACTCCGTTGGGATTGGACTTTTTTTCCCTTTTTTCCCGCCTCCCTCCCTTTTCTCGGGCACGGTGATTTTGTTCCTTTCTACGCAACGGTTTTCCCTCCCCTGATGCGACTTTCCCAGCCCTGACTATAAGCATGGCCGCCTGAAACGCGCTTCGAAGCAGGTCGTTCTTTCTCCGCGAAGAGCGGGTTTTTTCTTGCTCCGTCTATACGCTGGCCGGCAGGGTCCCCCGAAGAAGGAAATACGTTTTTGTGATCGGAGCTTTCTTGTGCGCATGAAGCCCCCCCCTTTTCGTTCCGTGTGTTTGTGGTCTTTTTTTTTTCTCGGACACCTTCCCTCGACAAGGCAGTGGATCGTGCTTTCCCTTTTCCTCTCCTCCGTTTTTTTTTTTCTAGATTGCGTCGACGAATCCTCGTCGGGATTCGTTGTCGTCTTCCCGCACCCCTCTCCCCCCCCCCCCCCCCCCCCCCCCCCCCCCCCCCCCCCCCCCCCCCCCCCCACCCAGCGAAGCTTTGCGCACAGACGGAGCAGGTTCATTGTTGCGACCAACTTCTTTTTTTACCATACGGCAATGTTCCCCCCCCCCCTTCCAAGGTTATCTCCCTTTTTACGCGGCTCGGATTACGACTTGCTTTTTTTTTTCCCCGCCTCGTTTCTTCTAATTTTGGCGGGCTGATCTTTGTGTCGTTTTTTCCCCTCGTCGAGGTCCCCATATTTTGCGATAAACCGTCTGAGGTCCTTTCGGGCGGCCTTTTTTTTTTTTTCCATCCCCCCCCCAACTTATCCAAAGTCGTTAGGAGGGAACCCCCCCCTTTCCGTTAGAGCTCACTGCGGAGAGACGAGTAGGGACGACCTTTACCTCTGTTCCTCGCGCCCTTCTTGAGGATAAGCTAGTAGTACTCCCCCTTTTTTTCTCGATGAACTTTTTTCTGCTCAACCTAGATAGATCTTTTTTCTTTCTTTGTGTTCCCCAGATCGGAGAGCTTTCCTTCTCTTTTCTATCCTTGCGAGCTTTCTTCGGCTCTTTGTCCCTTGTGCAAGGAAGGTAAGTTGCGCGTCTTCTGATATTAGGCTGTCTTTCCCAGGCCAACACCGGCGATTCCTCCCCCCGCCACGTGACTCACCACCAACTCTTTCCCACCCCCGGTTTAAAAAACGTTTTTTTTCCCCCACCCCACATCAACGCTTTTAGATTTAAGCGGCGCCGGCCTTTTTTCCCCTGAAAAAACAAGTCACCCCTTTTTTTTTTTGCCCCTCCCGCGATGCTTAGTGAACTTTCATCGGCAGACATCGGGTTCCGATATTTTCTGGCGTGGTCTGGACTCCACTCGTGAGGGGATGGCCTTCCCTCATCGAGGTTGGCTTGAGACAGGCTCGGTGAACGCATTTTCTAGATCTTTGACTTATTCGGTTTCGGGCTTTGCCGCTTCGAAGGAACCCATCTTTACGCCGGACTTCCCATTTTCGAACGCGCTTTTTTCGCGCTGCCGTTTCCCCCGTTTTTTTTCTCCTTTCCAAAGGCCAGAGCGCGGTTTCCGCGACAACGAAGTAGACACCTCCCGCCATCTTGTGGTCTCACAAGTGAACGATCTTCCCATGTCGCTGCCGTCCTTTTTCTTTCTTCTTCTCCGTCCTTGAAGTCGCCCCCGCGGGGACAGGCTTTTTTCGAACGCCCGTCCTTTTCCCTCGTCGTATTCCTTGGAATTGGTTACCGGGACGATTCCTTTTTCTCTTTGAAAGTCGCCACGCTTTTGGGCGGTGGAGAGGGCAACCCCCCCCCCCTCCTTTGCCTCGCCTGTCATAGGAGGAATTTCTAGCGCTTCGGAGGCCCCCCTTCCCTTTTTTTATTTCGCCCCGCTTTTTTCGGTCTTTGCCCTTGATCAGCATCTTTCGGCGAACCAAGGCCGTTTTTTTTTGACGCGACGGGCGGGAGCTTTTTTTTCCCCTTTTTCCCGGGCAGCTCGTGCGGCTTCTTTTTCTCGTGATGTTCGAATTTGCGGACGCGTTTAGCGTCTTCCTCGCAACCCTGCGTGAAAACAACAACCTGCCGTGAAGAGCGTTTATTTTTTTTCTGCCCGTTCACAGCCCGGATCCCGTGTTTCTTCCCCATCTGCAACCCGCCGCGGTGTGGCTGGCGCATCGCGCGCGTCGTCTTGGGAAAGAAAGTCCTCCTTTCTTCGAGCCGGGCCGAGCGAGACCTTGTGCAGGGAGTTGCCGGTCCCCTTCCGCGCTTGCCCCTTTCGCCGCTCTTTTTTTTTTCTTCGTCCGTTTCCTCGCAAGGCACTTCTTTGAAAGCGCCCCCCTTGAAGGACAGTTTCCTTTCGAGATTCTTCTGCGATTCCCCCCCCGCTGTTCGAGATTCCTTTTTTTTTTTTTACTTTTTTGAGCTTTTTCAGTTGTCCGGCCGCCCTCTCGCCGAACGCGGTGTTTCCCTTCGGCCGTGTTCCCGTCCCTG
>Ga0179593_1635888_pt1 | contig 10446 bp, 11 predicted proteins | sample CZODoug2_1_08_16_FD_185931 | JGI IMG/M metagenome (GOLD analysis project Ga0179593, IMG submission 185931) | Vadose zone soil fungal communities from Angelo Coast Range Reserve, California, USA - CZODoug2_1_08_16fungal (PacBio error correction) | ecosystem: Environmental > Terrestrial > Soil >... | reverse complement strand
TTCGCTTCATCAACCCCCTTCCCCCTTCCCAAATTTTCCTGCGCAACAGCTGAAGATCCCTTCCGTGAGGCAAAGTCCCCCTTCTTTCCCCTTTTTTCCTTCCCCCCCCCATAATTGACAACAATTCCCGGCATGGAGAGGGATGCCTGTAGCTTCCCTTCCCCGGGATTTAAAACCTGTGACGCAGGCAGGGTAAACGGAGGATAAACTGACTCTCTTTTTTCCTCTTCTGGGTTCTGTCGTCACCTCAACGGTCCTCTACAACGCGCGACGGCCGCTCTTTTGCACGGAGTCGAGAAGAGCTTGTTTTCCCCCATCCACCCTTCTGCTCTCGCCCCTCATGTTGCGGGGGCGGATGTGTTACGTCCGACCCGTGCTTCACGGTATTCTCCGAATTTACCCTTGCCACCAGTCACTTTTTTCCCGCCTCTGAAAATTGGTAAGGATTCTGCTTCCCTTTTTAACCCCCGCCCCCCCCTCCCTTAGTGACGGACGGTTTTTGCTAGGCATCACCTTTTCCCCACACCCTCCCCTTTTCCCTCCTTGCCCCAAAGAGAGTGGTGTCCCGACGCCTGTCCCCATTCCTGCACCTTCCCCCTAGTATTTAACCTACGTGGTCGCCTGTCGACTCCGGTAACTTTTTTTTCCCTACGTCCGTCCGTTGAAAGTACACCTGTCCGGCCCCAACTTTCCACTTTTCCCCCCCAGCTACGCTCGGTGGCCCCCGAGAGCGGTATAACCTTTCCGACAAACCATAACCGCGACTCTTCTTCCTTGGGGATGTGTCCGGCCGGGCCCCTCGGAACCGGCCCTTGCAGTTCCGTTGCCTAAGGCGCCGACTTTTCCCGTGCTCCCGAAACGCACCATTCGTGTTGTGTCCCGCTACCAATGACAACGGTTGCCCGTTTCCCTCTACGTCGGCTCCCTTCCTCATAATTCTTCCATGCCAACCCCGATCCCCCTCTCACCCTCGGCGCATTCGGTCGGTGAAACGTCGTGTTTTCCTCCGCTTCATTTCGGTACGGACTTTTCCACTCTTGAGCCTTCTCCGGGGTCTTACCTGATCCCCACGAAACGGCACCACGGGCTGGTTGCCGTCTTTTCCCCCTCCCGGAAAAAACCTTCCGGTCCACGCTTCCCAACTCCCGGCCCTTCCCTTACCGTCCCCAGTCCTCCCCCGTCATGCCACCCACAGGCGCCGCTCATCCTTGGAGCGGCGATGTGGCTTGGACGCCGGGGCTGCAGCGGTAGTTTTCTTTGACACTCTTGCCACCGGACTAGGAAAAGTCCGATTTCAAAACGACATCACCCCCACAATCGCTCCCTTTTGGTACATGGCGCGGCGTTCAATATAACCTTAACTTCCCAAGGCGCCACGGCGGTGTACGATCGATTTCAACCGCCCCCATAACATTTTCCCCCCCCCTGACCCCCATCTGCCCTCGGCGCCTTTCGGGTTGATCCTGGTCCCTCTGTTTTTTTCAGAACGGTCTTGCAGCTGGCAATTTCGGGATTTCACCTATGTTCTTCGTCCCTGTTACGTCCTCTTCCCCCAGGCCCCATAAGGCACCCCGGCGGGCGGCAGATTCCGTCACCATCCCCCCCCGGTCCCCCCCCCCTTTACACGTCGCCCCCGGGGGTGACTCTAGGCAGCGAGCAGCATTTTCCAAAAAACTCCATACCGCACCGCTTTCCCTCCTCTTGAGTTGTTTTTTACTTTGTGACTATTCCCGGCAGGCCCCGCATTTTTGTCTCTCCACTTACGTCTGTCGACGTGACCAGGCGTCGTTCCCCACCACCCCCACCCCCCACACCCCCCCCCCCCCCCCCCCCCCACCACAATCAGTCAACGACTTTGCAGTCTTTACGCGTCACTACGGCCCCCAAATGATTGGAGCACTTTCATGGATGATCTTCAATGCCTATCACCGTGTCCCCGACACAAAGACGACTCCTTCCTCATGCTCTTTGTTCTTTTGACTTTTTTCCGAAGCCTTTCTTTCACAGGCGAAGTTCCATTCCCAGGTGATTTCCTACGATACCCCCCTAAGGAAAGGAAATTCTTCCCTTTCTTCCCCACAGGCCCAACTAATGGTTCTACATCCTCCCCCCCTAGGCCCCTCTCCCACTGGCCCAGTGGTCATTTTGCTAACCGATTTTCCCCTCCGAGGAATTCGGCTGTCTGTTTTTTGTGGTCACGCAGGAGGCTCTTCAGGAAAGTTTTTTTCTATACCTCAGTGCCCCCGCCGGGGACGACGGGCTCTCCAAACAAGACGGTAAAGGCTTGTCACGGTGCCCCCCCGGCGACACCAGTTTGACCATTCAACAAATCCCTGCGCAAAAGGCTTTTCTTTTCCTTCTTACGTAGCCTGATCACTGGCTAACGTTCCCCCCAATGAGCTCCCTTTGAAACGGAGGGACCGTTAGTTTTAGTGCCCCCGTAGAATCCCGGCGGTCACATACTTCGGAGGCTCCCTTGATGGACAAACGTCAGTGGTAGGTCCATTTTCAAGGTTCAAAGGACAGAACCCCCCTTTTCCCAGTCGAGCGGCGGTGAAGTCCCGGACTCTTTCCCCCCTAGTTCAACTTCCCCACAGATGATTTCATCACTTCGAAGTCCTGACGGCAGGTAGCGCAGGTGTCTTTTTCACTCTCCCTCCTTTAGGCACATATGCATAGGTCTTAACTAACAATCCCCCCTTAATTTTCATAGGCCTTTCCAGTACGAACTCTTATTTACTTCTTTTCCACCATAACACGAACAAATTTAACCCGGCTACCTCGGTTTCCTCCTAGGAGAATTCTAGCCCCCAGTAATTCAACTTTCTTTTTCCCACCCACCCCCCTCACCGCGACCCCGGATCTGAGGACCAGCGGTCTTTTTCTTCCTAGTTCTGTTCTTCCCCCTCAACGCATTCCACTTTTCAGGCTTTTTTCCGACGATAATTTATCAACTTTCTCTCCTCTCCTCCCCTTCTTCCTTGTTTGTTTTGATTCTCTCTCGATCCTTTTATGCTGATGTCGTCTCTTCCCGCAGACCGAATTTGGAGTTGTCTGGTACAGGGTCACTGCCGGCGTGACCCCCCCTCGAAAACTCGGCCCTCGTTGCCTCCATGCCGACGGTGGTCCCCCCGGTTATGTTGGCGTTGCGTGTTTTACCTGGCTTTGCATCTTCGCCGATTTTTTGGCTCCTTTTTCACTTGGCCAGGTTTTGAACTTACCTTTTAACCCCCTCTCTTTTGACTTAACCCGGCTATGATGCCAGTCACGGGCCGGTTTATAGGTCCTCCCGATAACTTGCCTCCGCCTGTCCCCCCCCCCCGCAGGTCCTGGAGTTACTTTAGTACCTCTTCCACGGAAGAAGCCCTTTCTTCGCACTCAGAGAAATAGACTGGGTAGACCTTCACCCTTCGGACGGTCGAGACGAACCTCCGCCCTCTCCGCAGTAAATTGTTGATGTGACGGTGGGACCTCTGTCAGAATTCCAAGTTCCCCCTTAACGGGTGACTGGCGTAAACCCGTACGGCCGATCCCTGTACAGATTCCTTTTTGAACCCCCTTTTGCCGCTGCCCTACCGGTGGTCACGTCCCACCAAGTTCCCCCCCTCCCTCTCTAAGGAGTTTTAGAGTAATGGGTTGACGTTGTAACATTGATTAACTGCCGCTCCGACGTTTGAGGGTATTTGACTGAACTTATGACAACTTTGTTTTTTTTCCCCTAGTGTGCTCTGCCTGGTCCGAGTTGTACAATCGTTTTATTTCACTTCTCCCCCCCTGATTCTCCGTAGTATCTTCCCGGTTCCCGGTTTCATGATGTCCGAATGGATTACGACCACATTTCAGACGCTGCGACAGTTGTTCGCGTTCTTCGTGGCTTCCGGTGATCCGGGGGGATTGACAACTGCCTCCTGATTTTTTCCTTCCCCGCCCCGGTGTCGTGGTGCCGTGATGTGTCCCTTCCTCACTCCGAATTGAATGGCGTAGGTTTCCCGTCACCGTCTGCCTGATGGTGCCACGTAGGGTTATGAAAGGAGTTGAATCTTCCCGCCCGGCGTCGTACCAGTACCCTCCCTCAGAATGTGCGTAGCGCTGAGTTTTGGTATTGACACCCATTGATTTGGTTCCGAAATTGTCCCCCTCCCATCCTCTTCAGCTTGGTTTGATTTCTCTTTATTTCAAAGTCCCGTGGCTTAGTAGTGCCTTCTAGAGAGACTACTTACGTGTTACGAAGTGTATTCCCCCCGACTTGAACTAGGCAAGGGAGTGTAACAAGTCGTGGTGGGGGGTGCACCCTATGCTTCGTTCTGTGATTTCCGTGGCGTTGACGTGAATGCTGATGCTATCTTCGCCGATTCTCACAGTGTCTCTTGAATTTTTTTTTCCTTCTATGGGAAGGAATCGACCCTCCGTGGTGCCTCCAATTTTCTAAGTAGACTGTCGGTTGCGGACGGTGTCACCTCCTTGAAGATGAATTCGTTCAGTACACCCCCCCCTAACCCTCCCTATGCGCCCCGGCGTTTTCTCTTTTGATGGTTCATTCCAGGGGCGCCGGTGGGTTAACTTCTTTCCGATCTTCCTTTTCACCGAAGTCGGTGAGGTTGGTCCGATTAGTTTCAGTTTTGGCTCTTGCTTTTCTTTTGTCTGTGTGCTAGACCCTCTTCAGGTCAGCCTTGTCCCCCTTTCCAATACCCGGTTTAACCTCGCTGCATCCGTCATTCGTCCCCGCTATTTTCATGAGAATTACTTCTTCGTTTTCTTGTGGTGGTGTTGAACCGTTTGTTTGATGATGTTAGGAACTGAATAGTTAACCCCGTGGATTTTTCTTTTTTGCTTGGTGCCGTTGATCCTTCTGTCCGGAATCCAGCCGAGTGGTTTACTTTCGTCGGAAGACGTACCTTTCCGGCCCACCTCCGGCGTCCCACGTAAGGTATCCCCCGTGACCAGGTACCGATGGCCCTGGCGTGTAACCACACTTTTCAAAGAGATCCTTTTATGGTGGTGCGGTTGATCGTTGTCCCCTCCCTTTGATGCCCGGTGGCCGTGAATGCCGGACTACCAGTCGCCTTTAGATTGGGGTAATCTCCCTGCTTCTCTACGGTGTGTGGCCGTGGTCGAGGCCCTCTCGTTTCCTCTTCTGAAGGAGGTCAGTAAGTGATAAATCCTCGGTGCCTTCCTGCCTGGCCCCATCCCCATCGAACTTAGATGGTGGTGGTTGTTCTTTGGTGTCATGGTCCGGTATCGCTTCGAGCATCTCGTCACTCGTCCAGAACCTTTGCTTTGGCTGCCCGGATCGCCGCCGTTCCGCTTTTTACGGTAGGTTGGCCTTCCCCTTCGGGCGCGCCACGTATGTTTCCTCAGTGCGCTTTCCAGGGCGTCTTCACACAATCCCCCTCTCGCGTTGACCGGCGGTGTTGGTTTTGTGGCGTACAGGTGATGCGTGGTTGTATTTTTCACTCACGGCGGTTTTAGCACGGTGAGTTGTCTTTTTGACCTCCGAAGTTATTCCCCCCCTGTTCTTATCGCCGTCAGTCGTTCCTTTTTTCCATCAGTGTACCCCCGTGCCGTTTTCACCTCGCCCCTCACCAACCCAGACCGCCGTTTCCCGGCCCGGCCTGGTTTTTTACCACGGTTGACGCTGATCGACGCCCTTTTTTTGCCTATAGTCAACCGACTGTCGCGCCGGTTCTCTTGCCTTCCGGACCGCGACGTTTTCCCCTCACTCCTCCCCGTTACCGTCGTTTCTTGCTTCCCTCTTCAATCCCGGTGTCAGTTACTCTTCCCCCTCGTACAACCAACGACCCCTTGCTGCCCTTTAGGTTTTCCTTTGTGGTCGCCCTTTCCTTGGTGTTTTCCCCATTTTCAAACGGTCACTGCTTGCGTAGTAAGGCGGTCTCCCTTTCAACTTTCCGTTCCTCCTTTCCGATTCTCTCTTTTTCCCCTCGTTGTTCCCTAGACTCGGCACGTCATCACCATAACCGGCACTTTGACCGTCTCCCCCCGCGAATCTTCACAGTCCCTCCAGTATTTTCCGCCACCCACAATGCGACAACACATCCCCACCGCGTCAGGTCTGGTCGATGTCGGTCGGTTTTTGGCCATCTTGTACCGGGCACCGTCTTGTTTTCTCCCTTCCGCACCGGCAGATCAACTCCGCGACTTTTGGCGGAGTTTCAGTAACAATTCCACCCTAGTCCTCTCCCCGGCGTCGACGCTGGACTTTTTTCGATCCCCAGCGTCACCGTGGTACACCACCCCCCCTACTTCGACGAGGGCACATGCGTTTCCCGGTGTGTGATTTAACTCCCCGTCCCTTGCATCGGTATCGGCCGTGCCTCCCCATCCGAAGGTGACGGCCCTCCTGACCCTTGTCGAGTCTTTTTTTCCCCGGCACCCCTTTGCCTTTTTTTTGTCAGGTCTTTGGAAGTGCCGCCCTCAACCGTTTTTTTCAAGCCCACAGGTAACCACCACGCGATTAGGCGAGGTGTATGCGTTTTCTTCTCTTCGGTCACCGGCACTGGATTTTAAACCGTCTCTGACGACGTGACTTTTCCTTCGGTACGACGATTAGTCCCTGCGGTTCAAATATCCCCCCCATTGATACCCCCCCACGCCCACCCCCCCCCCCTCCCCCCCCCCCCCCCCATGAGGAACGCGGGTCTCTACCGTGGTCAATTACCATTGAGCATTTGAAGGGGTTTCATTTGTTGATGACTTTTGCGGTTTTTCGCGGACCTTGCACCGAGGCGGTTCTTCCGTTACGGACGGCGCCTCTTTCTAGCCCCGGACCCGAAACCTCGTCCCCCTAGTGTTTGGTTCCCTAACCCGTCAAAACCTTCCCCGGTGTTCCCAGATCCTCTTATAGCACCGTCAGCCCGTATCAACATATCACGAGAACCCTGTCTCTCCTCTTGCGAGGTGAAATTCTTTTGGGCCCGGGACTGGTATTTTCGGATTTAAAATCTTTCCCTGTCCCCCCTTTGTGGGTGGGAAGTTGACACCCCCCCATCTTCACCACGGCGGCGGTTTTTTTTCCTTCCAAATCCCAGCCCCACGTAGCAACCTTTCGGACGATTCTCCCCGGCCCCCCTCCCCCGCCTTTTTCATTTCCCACCGATCGCCGGCGCTGCGGGCGTGTTTCCCCCTTTGTTCGTGACGCCTTGGCCCCAGGGTAACGTTATTTCATACTTTCCGGCGGACCTTTCCTTCCGCCCCCCTACATTAGTCCCCCCGGGATTCCGTCACATCACCAACCTCCCCCCCTGCGGGGTAACGATCGTCTTGTTACCCTCACCGGGGCCGGCCACCCACATCCCAACTCTTTATGCGGCGTTGATTTTTCCGTTTAGTTTCCTTGCTTCGGGCGGCAAGGGTAACCTTTCCCCCCCCTTTTGAACGTCCCCGACTGTTCGACGATTTTTTGCACCCCGGCGGGCGGCGCCGTCCCCCCATCACCCGGCACCCAATTCCCCTTTCACCTTGTTTTTTTTTCCATTGCACTGAGCGCACGTTTTTTCCTTTTCCAGATTCCCGCGAACACGCCGGTATGGCGTCGGTAGACGTCGTTTTTACTCCTGTCGGCAGCGCACCCTTTCATCCCATTAAGTAACAATTCGCTGGTAACTGCGCCTTTTGCCTTCCATAAGGAACCCTCCCTTGCATTCGTTACGTGCACTATACGCACCAACTGCCCTTTGAGCGTCCCCGCCCTGAGCCCCTGGCAAATGCCGCAACCCCCCCCGTATCCCGTCCCCCCATGCCAACACCCACTCTGATCTTGCGATTCTTCTTTTTTCTTTGGACCCGTGGTGGTGACGACGCCTTTTAAAGGACCCCTTCTTTTACAAAGTGGCAAGAGCGTTGACTTCTCATCCTCCAGGAAAGACTCTTTCTTCTCTTTTCCGTCCTGCACAACCACCGGGGCTTACGTCCGTCCGTTTTTTTCCCTATCCAAGAATAACCGTGTATTCCCTTTCCCCGCGACACTCGGAGCAGGCGTTGAGGGGTTTTTTCTTTGTCGTACCCATCCCCCTTCTTCCCTTTGCACCGGGATCCTACTCATTTCCCGCTGGATATCTCACCCTCCCCCGGAGATTGCCCTTTTTCCCGGGACTTCTGGGTTTTCCACCATGGTTGGACCCTAACAGGCACCCCCCTTTCCCCACGGAGTGTTTGATCGGACGGCCTCCACCCATCATAGTCCCCAAACATGAATGCACACGTTTTTGTTGGTCCGGTCGAGTTTGGTTGTTTGCCCCACCCTCCGAGGTCCCTTCCACACTACTTGAACTCGGCGAGACGTACGGCTTCCCCTTTTGGCTGCGTTCCTTCCGAAACCTGTCCTTCCCTTTTCACGCGACGGAGGTGAATTCGTTTCAGTACGTTAACGTAACCCTTCATCTTTCTTTCTTTTTCCGCCGGCGGTTAGAGCCCGGTGCCGTGGACGTAATTAAGCAGGGCGTATCGGCCTCTTAAAATATAACAGCCTCGGGCTCTCGCCGGGTTCAGTCACTCCCCCTCAGTGTTTCCTTCTGCGTACCTCACCGGAACCCCCCAAATCTTTGACGAATAGGCGGCAGTTTTCCCCGCCCCCCCCTCTCCCCACGACCCCAATAAAAGCGACACCCGGAGCCTGGTTTTCATTTTTCAGTTTCCTCCTGTGTTTCCCCAGTGATGAGGTCCCCTCCTCCTTTTTTCCATTAGTCTTCTTCTCTTCGAGCACGTTTTACCCCATGATCTCTTTTTTTTTGATCTGATAAGGGTTCGGACTTTGCGCTCGTCCCTCACCTTCGCCCCCCTACCTTTCAATTGGCTAGACGGAACAATGTCGTTGACGACCTCCTAGACTTTTCATGAGCTTGGTGGTTTTCCCGTGTGGATGTTTGTTTTTTCCACGATGCCGCGGGCGCATCACATCGGTGGAGAAGGGTGTTTTGCCTCCTAAACAAGCGATAGTGATTTCCGAGCCCCCCCAATCCGAGTGATTTGTTTCGGTTTACTCTCTAATGAGAAGTTCTCATTTCCCCTGGAGTTTCACGGTGACGTACACCTTCCTGTTCCCTTTCTACTTAGACGTCTCACCTCGACTTGTCCCCTGACTTCCGGATCGGTCGCGCATGAACCGCTCCTTTGACTCAATTGCCGATTCCTCCTGCAGACTCCCACTGCCTTTCTTAAACCGTCGGTCTCCGAGGTTCTTATTTCCCGGTTCCGCTGCCGCTCGTTGTGTTACACATCTTCCGTAGCGTGCGCTCGTTGTCCCCTTAATGGTTTGATCAAGTATGCTTTTTTTTTTATCCTCCTCCTTGGCGACGTAATTTTTTTTCCTTTCTGCACGTGGTGCAAGAAGTTGGCTCCCGCTTCGGTTTGAGGCCGGCTCCATGAACATTCTTTCCCCTTAGGTTTCCTTTTAAGCTGAAGCCTTCGTGTCCCCTCCACATTCCTGACTCATTAGCTGGGTGTTTTTTTGTGGTGTCCCCCTTTGATGCGGGCGGTGAGTGACGGCCGTCGCCCTTTTTTGTGTGGTGAGGTGATGGGCCGTTTGAATAGCTGACCCGCCGTCGTTGCTGTGGTCTCCTTTAGCCCTTTTCCAATGTAGGTTTCCGTTGGTTCGTTTCCCGCATTGCTCTAACCCACTTCCACGACCCCCACCGCCTTCTGCGTCCGTCCTGGCTTTTTTCCCTACATTGAGGATGGTGGACCTTGCCCCCCTCCCCGTTCTTCGCGCCCGTTTCCTTTTGCTTTTGATCCCGTGCCCGACGGTATGAAGCGTTCATTTATGTAGGGACTCGCTTCCCTCTTTTTTTTTACTCCCTCTCGAACAATGACGGTTCTTTTCAAAACTCCGTCTCGCGCCCCCTCCTCATGCGCCAGCTTTCGAGTTGCCCCCCCCAACACACCCCCCCCCCCCCTGCGGCTGCTGCCCGTGCAGCCTCTCACCCTTTTTGTGGAATTTTTTTCTCTGGTGACGGTCATGCCGCCCGCCGGGTGCCTGATCTTTTTTCCCCCAGTAGGTGGCCTTTTTTTTATATCCCGTTACCCTTGCCGTGTCCCCCTCCCTTTTCACGTCCCCCTAGACAGCCCTCACAGGCGGTTAGCGGGGTTGATTTATTTCTTGGTTTCGGGTCACTCGATCTTATTGGCGAACTTGTTTTGGTGCGGTTGTTTATTTTCTCGGAATCGCCCTGAGTCTCGATGCGGTTTTCCGTTTCCCTTGGCGACGTTTCCCTGGAACACCCGTTCACAATGACTTTTGAATTTCTTTTTCGTACTAAAGAAAAAACGAAAAGCATTCCAGAATGCGCTCGTCGTGATTTTTGTTTATTCTTCTGAGGTATTGCCTCGATTTCTTCGTTTCTAAGGTGCATTTAAGGTGATGTTCTGGACTTTTTCCTCCTCCAGTGGTGCCAATTGATGTAGTGGCTTTTGATGATAAGCCCCCACGTAGCG
>Ga0179593_1517717_pt1 | contig 10446 bp, 19 predicted proteins | sample CZODoug2_1_08_16_FD_185931 | JGI IMG/M metagenome (GOLD analysis project Ga0179593, IMG submission 185931) | Vadose zone soil fungal communities from Angelo Coast Range Reserve, California, USA - CZODoug2_1_08_16fungal (PacBio error correction) | ecosystem: Environmental > Terrestrial > Soil >... | reverse complement strand
GGTCCCTCTCCCCCCTCCTTTTTCTGGAGCTTTCTCTTTCTTCTCCCCTTCGTTTCTCCTTGCGGAGGAATTTACTAAAATCCAAAAATGGTCCTTTTCTCCCACCTTTCTCTTTTTGAGCAAAGCGTTCACCTCTTCTATCGGTGCATGGCTTTCTTCTCCCCGCGGAGTTACTACCAGTTCAGACCCTAGTGAATCCCCCTTTCCCCCCTATTAGGAGGTTAGACCTCCTTCCTCCCAAACCTTTTTTTTTTTTCGGCCGGTTTCTGCCCGCCTTTGCTGGGGCCTGAGCGTCCCCTTCCTCCTCTTTTTTCCAGGAAGGTAAGATCGTTTCTCTTTTCTTTTTCCTCCTTTGAGAAAAAAACGGAGAGTTCTCCTCCTCTCATGGAAGCACCCACCCTCCTCTTTCCCATTCGAATTCCATTTTCCTTTTTCCTAGTTTCTCTCCATCTTAAGCGAAAACTCTCTTCTTCTTTCCCTTTTTCCCCTTCCTCCCCTTGGTAGAGATTCTGTCTTTTATTTCCCCCTTATCCCCACCCCTTTTTTTCAAAGCTGTCCCCTTTTTTCCCCTTTAAGGGCATCTAAAATGTCCCCTACTTCTCTTCATGTCGAGATGATTTTCTCTTTTCTCCAGATCTGTTATTCCCCCTCCCCACCCTTGATATTGGTCACACCTTCGATCACGCTCACCCTTTTCCCCTCCCTCTCGGACGGCATGGGAGAATTACCCCCCTTCTTCTCTCCCCACTGAAAAGGTGATTTCCCCCCTTCTCTTCTCTTCGGTGAAGCGCTGTTTCCCTTCATTTTCCACCTTGTCCTAAGCTTTATCTTTCTACTAGAAGGATTTTCCTTTGCCTATTTTCTCCTCGATACGAAGGGGGGTTTCTCCTCTATCCTTCTCTTAAAGCTCTTCTCTCCTTTATGGAGACTCTTCTTTTTCCTTTTTCAGTTCCCGCCCTTTTCAAGTACATTTTCCTGACCTCTTACATAGGCGTGATAGGCTTCTCCTCTCCCTCAGGGGAGAGACGATGGCTGCTTCCCCCTTTCCCCTTTGTGATAGGATGCCTTCCTATTCCTTTCTCCGTTACCCATTCTCTTTTTCAAAATGTTAATCTGTTTCTTTCAACACCTTTTTTAGAAAGAGAAACTTCTCATCCTATTCTCTGTAGTTGCCTTCTCCCCCCTCCCTTGAAGTGTTGACCCTCCCTCACCCCCTCTTCTTTTCCCTGCTCGGGCCGGGGAATTGGTAGACCCTCTCCCCCTATAGGTATCGAGAAGGTTTCATTTCCTCTTTTCTTCTTTCCCCCATCTCCCTTAGGGAATTTTTCCTTGCGCACGTCGCGTTTTTTGCCCTTTCCGTTTTGTAGGAAAAGAAAGTTTTTTCCTTTCCTTTTTCTCGAACCATAGTCATCCTCTCCCTTTGATAGGTTTTTCCTCCTCTCTCTCCTTTTCTTGTTACCTCCTAGCAGGGCTACTCTCCCCTCCTCCTCTTTTGGGACTTTTTCCCTTCTTTCCTCCGAGAAACTCTCTCCCTCTTTCTCTTGTGGAAATTGCTCTCTTCTCTCCCTCCAGACCTACCCATTGTTTACAGTTAAAACCTTTTCCTCTTTCTCCCTATAAGAAATGAAAATGGAACCCCTACTTTTCCCCTTCTTGATGGAAATCGCACCCCTACCCCTTTTCCTTCTTTTCATTCTATCAGCTCCATATCGGACTTCATTTTAGCAACCTGTTACCGTGTTTTATATCTTCGCAGATTTTTTTTCTCTCTCTTCTTCCAAAAGGGAAGAAAAGACTCTCATCTCTGGTGGAGTTCAACTCCCCTCTTTTTCTTTCCTTTGGGCTAGCGACCTTTCTCCCAAGTTTTTCTCCCGGTGAGTCCTTAGTCACCGAAACTCCGCCCGGCACCCGTCTTTCTACCCCCTTAAAACAAGGAGAGAGTCCTTATCTCCCTCTTTTTTGGAGTAAGAGGACTTTCCTTACCTCCTTTCCATGGGTTACGACCATCCCTCTCCCCTCATGTTCTTTTTCGCGCCTTGTCACCAAGGAAGACGCCAGCCTGCTCGGTCTTTTCTGACATTTAGAGAGGACCTCTTTTTGTCCCCCCCCCCCTCCGAGGCAATCTTTTCCTCCCTCTATTTTTTGTGTACGCAAAGTTTTTCTCTTTCTTGTCCTCTCCTTTCTCGCGATAGTGAGCTCCCCTCTTTCTCCTCTCTATTAAGAAGAGGAGCCCTCCTCTTTGAGAGAGACAAGTCCCCCCTTCTTCTCTTTGGCTATTTCTTTCCGCACCCCTCTCCTCCAAGAATACCCCTTTCCCTTAGAAGGAGCTTCTTTCTTCCTCCCTCCCCTCCCAGATGCCTCCATTTTTTTTTTTCCCGATGTCGATGCGACCTCCTTTTCCATAAGGCGTAGGAAACTCCCCTCTTTTCTTTCATCTAAGAGATCCTTTTCTTTCTTTCTCTTTCCTATTGTCTCCCCCAACTCATAGGTTTTTTTTTTCCCTTCCCCATCTTCTTTTCTCATCTTATTCCTCCTTCGAGTGTAACCCTCTTTCACCCCTTTCTACTCTGTTTCCCCTTCTCAATTTTAAACTTACGTAGTTCGGACGATACCCCCCTTCCTCCTCTCTCCGAGGGGAATTCTCCTTTCCTTCCCTTTCCCCTCCCAGGAATCTTTTCTCTTCCCTTCTTTCTTTGTCCTTCTTTTTTTCCCCCCTGCTTCTTCTTTTTCTTTACCCTTTTAGAGAAATGGATCTTTAAGCGAAGTGCGTACTCCTCCCCCCCTCAACCTCTGTTCTACTTCTTCGGTCGTAAGAAGACGCCTGTCTCGCATTCTTTTTTTTTCCCCGAGAAAAGACGATCGTTCTTCCCTTTTTCCCCCCCTTCGAGGATCACTTCTCTTCTATCCTTTAACACAATGGATCCGCTTCCCTAGATGGTCTAGTCACTCTTTTTTCGCTTAGCGGGAAGGCCTTCCTTATTTTCTCCGTTCAGAGCTTTTCATGGAGCTTTTTTCTCCTCTTTTTCCTCTTCTCCCAAGAAGAGATTGTTTTCTTAGAAGCAGGTGACATTTATCTCTCCCTCGCGTTTTCACGACCCCGCCTCGTGCCTTGGTACTCTTCTGTATGGGATCTCCCTCTTCCCTTTCCCGTTGTGCTTTTGAGAGGTCCTTTTCCCTTTCTCTTCCTTTTCGCTGTTTCCCTATCCTCCCTACCTCCTTTCGGATAAAGGTAACCCTCCTTTTCTGGAGTTCCTTCGCGGGCGTTGTCCTCTTTTCTCTTCCCATGGAGAGGATTTTCTTATCTCTTTTTCCTCTGAGAAGGCCCTCCTCTTCGGCTTTATCTTCCCATCTCCTTTTCGTGTTTACTCCCTTTCTTGTTCTTGCATTCCCTTTTCCCCCCAAACCTTTTTCCCTTCCCTTTTTTTTTCTAGAAGAGAGAGATTCTTTTCTCCTCACGTTTTTTTCTCGGTCCGTCTCTTGTACTCTTTCCCTTCCTTCCCCCCATCTCTCCTCCCTTTCACTACCTCCCTTCTTTTTTTCATGCTTCGTTTCTTTTCGACCCCGTATGTCCCCTTACACTAAAGTAAGAAAAGGTTTTACGCACTAGAGCGTATCCTTTCGCGCCAGTGATCTTCTCTCCTCCTTAACTCCTTTTTCCCTTCGTTTCGCCTCCGGATCAAGATTCTTCTTTCTCCCCGATAATATGAGCTCCCCCCTTTCTTTTCTGCTCCCAGGTTTATGTTTTTCTCCTCCTGGCGGGCTCATTTCTTCTTGGTGCCCCCTTTTCCCTCCAAATCCCCCCCCTACCCCTCTCCTGATAGGTACCGCTTCCTATTTCCCTTTTGCAGGAGCCTCTCTCCCCCTCTAATTTCATCTGTTCATTCCCCCCCTGTCCGAGAACCCTCTGTGCGGCCCAGTCCTTCTCTTCTTACCGTACCTCCTCCCCAAGTTCCTCCTCTCTCCCCGATAGGAATGTAAGTCCCTCTTTGCGCTGATGAAAGTAGTAGTTTTTAATTCATCTATCCTTCTTTTCCTGCATTCGCCCTGTTTCTTCTACCCTTTCCCGCTTTCGGATTGGCGCTCCCTCCTCCTCCCTCCTCCGTTGCGTAAATGAAATTTTTTCCTCCTTTCCCCCTGATGCCGAGGGGGTTCGGTCTCCCCCCAGAATGCTACAACCTCCCGTTCTGCTAAGTCCTGTCTTTTTCCTTGATTCGGACCTCCCATCCCTCTTTTCTGATGAGAGGCATAGAGTGTTATCTTCCTTTGTAGAGATGGACATTTCCCCGACTAATCCAATCACTTTCTGCGGATACTGCGACTATCCTTCTCTCCTTTCTGTTTCAAGTCTTTTCCCCCCTCTTCCTCCAGAGTTGAGTTCCCCTCTTTCTTCCTTCACGTGAAGCTTCTCTCCCTTTTGCCGTTCCGTTCCCTCCAGGCTCGAAAGAAAAACAGTGGTGTGGTCGGTCTGTGTCTCTCCTTCAAGTTGCAGCGAGACTTTTCCCCTCTATTTGACCTTGAAGCGAGAAGATTACTTCTCTCTTTCCTTTTTACTGAGATGGAAAGAAAGTTCTTGCCCCTTCCTTTGTCTCTTTCTCCCCCTCCCCGCCCACATCAGTGGGTAACAGGACCCTTTTCATCTTCTTCTCCTTAAACGAGAAGGTGATCGACTTCACTTTCCTATCCACGATGAAATAGCGTATGTGGTCCCCTTTTTTTTCCCCCCCCCCCACTGAGTTCCCCTTTATCCTCTTGTTGTTTAGTAGGAGCGCCGGTTCTTGTCAAACAAAGCAGAGGTGCTCTCTCTTTCCATCCCTGTCAAAGGAGGAGAGCCCCTTCTTTTCCACCAGATACTGCGCTTCCCCCCTCTCCCCTGCCTTGACACTTTCTTCTCATGAATTCAAGCCGTTTCTTTTTGCTTCCTCTTTCGATTGGAGTCCCTTTTCTTCTTCGAAATGGTAAGGGGATCTTCTCCTCTTCTTTATGAAAGAACATTCCTCGTTATCGGCTTGCGGCGACACCCTTCTTTTCCTTTCCGGATGCGACTCCCTCTTCAGGGGGAAAGGTCTCTTTTTCCCTGGCCGCCTCTCCCCCATTTTTCTCCATCTCCCCTTTCCTCGCGAATTACATCCCCCTTCCTCTCCGCAAACGGCCAAAAAGTTCCCCCCCCTTCTTGGGTTAAGTCGGCGGTTTATTCCCCTTTCTTTTCCCGACTCTTTTATCGATCCATACTTTCTTGTAGGCTGGCCCCCTACATAGTGTGTACACTCTCTCGGGGATTTTTTTTCTCCCCTCTATCTTTTATTCCCCCCCTCTGTCTTCGATTGAGCCGGATCCTGCCCGCCCTCCCCCCTTCACTAACACCCACTCCCTCCCCCCCACCCCCCTTACGCCCTTCTTCTTTCCTCTTCTTCCTGTTTTTGTTTTTCCTACACTTCTTCCCACAACCGCGCCCACGCCTATTTATTTTTCCCTCCCCTCCAAGATCCCCCCCCCCCCCACACCCCCCCCTACATTACACTCTATGATGGTATCTTTCTTTTCCCAGGCCAGTACACCACTCTTCTACGTTTTCCTCCTTTATCGCCCCTCCCGCCCGAGGATTTTTCTTCCTCCTTCTGGGGACGGGAGCGTTCCCTCCCTGACAAAGAAAGATCGAACGTTTCTTCTTTAGTGTGGCTCTTCTTTTCGGGCCCCGCGTGTACGCGCTGTTGTTCCTCTTATTTCTCTCTCCTGACTTTCTCCCTTTTTTCTTCCCCTCGCTGACGGCCTTGTAGCGGTCCTCTTTTTTTTCTTCTTCACTTCAGGGGGGGGATAAATGAGCGGGTTCCATTTCCCTCATCCGCACCGCTTTCCAGAAGTACTTTTCCTCTTTCTACCCCACAAGGCCAGACGTCACCTTCTTTTTCTTTTCGCATTCCATAACTTTTCTCCCCTCCCCTTGGGACTCTGTGGACGCCATGCACCTATCTCCCTCCTCAATTGGAGAAAGAATCGCGATTCCTTCCTTTCTTCCTTTCCCCTTTCTCCCACTTCGCAAGCTCCTACACTTTTCCCCCTCCCCTTTCTCTTTTCATCCTCAGTTGGGGTTGTTTTTCTTCTCTTTTCCCTCCTTGTTTCTGGTTTTCCCTTCCCATCCTGGTCCTTTTCAGTGGAGGAGTGCTGTCCTGCCGCGCCTCGCCGATGATTTTTTCCCCTCCTTTCACAGCCCGTGCTAAACTCGTTTTTCTTCTTCCTTTTGGGATTCCTCCAGGTTGTCCCTTCTTTGCCTTTCTCATGAACAGCACCCCCTTCCCTTTCGAACGAGCACCTCTTCCTTTTTTTTTTCTGTGCCGCGGTGGCCGGCTGCGCTCCCTTCTCTGTCCGTAAGATCGGGGGATTTATAACTTTTCTCTTCGTGAGCCCCAATTTTTCCCTTTCTTTGTATGGACAGATCCCCACCACCCTCCCTCCCCCTTTTGTCCACTCTTTTACTCTTCGCGACAGGTAATCCCTTTCCTTCTTTCTCCTCTCTCTCTCGGAAAAAGAGCGTTACACGATCTCCCCGGCCCCGACATTTTTGTCGCCACCCCTTTCCTCTTGTTTTGGTTTCACGCTCTCTTCATTTTTTTCCTTCTTTCCGATTATCCTCCTTCCCCCCTTCTATTCTCCAGATACCGAAAGCTCTTTTACTTCTTCCCTTCACCCAAAGGAGAAATAAGCCAGAGCTCTGTTCCTCTGGTGCGTTTTGAGTTTTCCTCTAAGACCCGCATGCGTCCTCCTCCTCTTCTCCTCTTTTCATTAAATAGACCTTCTCTCTTTCTCTTCCTTGCGCGGCCGCGGCTTTTCCCTTTATTTCATCTTCTCTCTCCGAGAGAGAACGTTCTCTTGACGTTTCATCCTTCGTCCGCTGATTCACCTTTTTTTCCTTCTGTCCACCGTTTTTCTGTGCGTGGCCTGGAGGGCGCATTTTCATCTTCGTTCCCTTTCCCTTTGTGGAGCTGCTGAGGGATGCTTTCTCCTTTTTCCCCTCCTCAGAGTTAATTTTCTCTTTCCCTTTTGCCAGCATAACTGTCGTGCCCCCCCCCTCCTTTCCCGGGAACGGTGGGTCCTTTCTTTCTTTTCCCATTTCATTTGGCAAAATTGAAGGGTTGTCTTACTTCCTTCCCACCCATGAAGCCCGGAGGGCCCCTTTTTTTTTTTCTCTTTTCGTATATGAGCGGAGACTTTTGTATAGTTTCCAGGCTTCGTCCTTCCTTCCTTATGTCTCTGGCGGCGCCTCTCTTTTTCCTTCTGAGCGTAGCTTCTTTTCCCTTTTAGCTCCCTTCCTTTTTCGCCGTTTTGTATTCAAACTCCTTTCCCCTCCTTAAGAAGGAAGAACCATCTTCCTCTCCTCTTTCGCTCCTTGTCCCCTCCTCGGGAAGCGTTCGACCTCCTCCCTCTACTGCTCGCTTGAAAGCCCAGTTTTCCTTCACCCAGTTCGCGTCTCTTTCACCCCTTCTCTCCTTTTTTAGGACTCTCCCTACCGCCCTCCCTCTCTTTTCCTCTGGCCATCAAGACGATTGTTTTTTCTCCGTGTGCGCGCTGCCGTGTTTTAGTTTTTCTTTTTTTTTGCCCCGAGCTCGCGAAAAGGGCCTCCTTCCCCCTCCTCCGAAAACCCTCTTTGGTTTGATTCGACCTATATCTTCCCCTTCTCTTTCCAGATGCAAGGGCCGGACCGGCCCCTCCTCTCTTCAACCTGAGGAACCTTTCTCCTTCTTTTTTCCTTTCTCTCCACCCTTCCTCGCAGAAGGCTTTTCTTCCTTTCCCTCTTGAAGTAGTTTTCTCTCTGTCTTCAGCCTCTCCAATGGCTATCTTCCCCCCCTCATCCTCTCCTTGTTTACGACCAGGACCGTTTCCTTTTCCTTGACACAGGACGATTATCCTCTCCCTCCCCTCGATTCTCTCGATGAATAGAATTTGCTTTCACTCTTCTCCCCCCCCCCCCTTAAGGGTAAGTGAGGAAGTCACGTTTCAGGACCGGATTCTCTTTCTTTTCTACGACCATAAGAGGCCTCCCTCTCCTTCTTCTCCGACAGGTTTTTCCCTTTGTGCCCTTTTGCTCCTCTGCTACGCCGGGCAGAAAGAGCCCCTTCTCTCTTCTTACCATTAAGATAGACAGGCCCTTCGATTTCTGTTCCTGTCCTCCTCTCGTTCCGCACAGAGGAGATAGGAAAATTTACTGTTTTTCCTCTTCCACTCTCTCTGCGAAGAAACTTTTTCCTTTCTTCTCTTTTCCCCCCTATCGGCGTCCCCTCCTCCTTCCTTGTCAAAGAAATAATCCCCTCAGTCAACCTTGTACTTACCATCTCCTTTCCCCCTCGATAGAGATGAGCGGTGACTTCTTCCTTCTTTCCCCCTTCTTTGAGCGATAATTGGCGCTCTCCCCCTCCTTTGCGCCTCCAATTAATTCTCCTTTCCCCCCCCCTTACTCTAGTAATTTATGGTAGATACGTACGCTGACGTTCCTCTCGGCCTTCCCTCCCCCTTCTTCTAGATAGAGGGAGAGGGATCACTCCCTTTTCTTCACCCCCTTACCGGATGCACTCTGCCCCCTCCTCCTACGCCGGCAGAGTTCTTTGCCCTTTTCATTCCTCCCTCTCCCATGCGATGGAGAAACGCTCCCTCGGGTGAACTCCCCTATTTGATCCTCCCTTCCCTTTTTTTCCCCTCCAGATCGCCTCCTATTACCTCCCCTTTCCCTTTCCTTTCTCACATCTCCTTTCCTTTGTTGATATCTCCCCTTTTCTTCCTTTCCCCTAGCGAGTGGATCAAGGTCACCCTTCTTCTTTCCTTTTTCCCCACTTTCTCGAAGAGAGGTGAGAAAGCGCCATGTCCGCGGCGGTCTTTGTTTCTTTCTTCGTAGGTATGACCGTCTCTCCCTTCTTTTTCTCCAGGTTTGCAAACCCTTCCCTTTCCTCTCTCTCCGCGATATAGTTTTCTTCCTTTCTTTTTTCCCAAATGCCGAAGCGTCTGCGCTAGAGTCCAGACCCTTCATTTTTCCCGGAATTGGAGTACGTCCTTTCCTTTTTTCCTCTCTCTCGAGAGCCCTATTTTTCTTTTTCCCGCGATCGCTCTCTCTCTTTTCTTCCTTTGAAGGCAAAGATCATCTCGATTTTTAGCTCCAAGGCTGCTTGAAGCCATCCGTGTTCCTCCCCTCCCTTCTTTTCTTACAAGCCGATACCCCTCTCTACCTAGAGGATCGCTGAGATTTCTTTGCCTTCCCACAGAAATTGTTCCTCTCTTTTTTTCTTTCTCCCGTAGGTGGAGTAGAAATCCGACCGCAGGCCTTAGCATTGGTTTTTTCCCCTCTCCCCTTTCCGCAGATGATGCACTCGAGGTCTTTTTCCATTTTGCATACAAGTAAACTTCCCCCCTTCTCCCGCTTTGGTAGAAGCTGTCTTTCCCCTCTTCCCGAGAAAGATAGCAATGCCGACTTTTCCCTTCTTCCTATCCTTCCTCCTTGAGTAAACGACCACTTCCCTCCCTCCCTTCTTCGCTGCTCGGAGATGATCCTCCTCCCTTCTTTGCGAGTAATCCTGCTTTTTTCACGTTCTATCTTTGTAAGGCTGATTAGGAAGGGGTTGAAGATTCTTTGCTTCCTCCCTTCCTCGGCATCCTCTCCTTTTCTCCGTCGTAAACCATTTTCCCCTTTTCCTCCTCCTTCCTGGCCCCCCGGTCTTTCTCCCCCCTTTCGCCTTTTAGCGAAACTTCGGATCTGCTTTTCAGTGTTTCCTTTCTTTCTTTTGTCGCGATTAATCGAGTGAGTGACGCCGGTTTTTCTCTCCTTTTTCGAGGACGCGAGATACATGTTCTCTCCTCTCCTCTACTTTTTTTTTGTCGGAGAGCTGGGTCCCTGCCCCGTTTTTTTTTTTCCCCTCCTAGCTCGATAACAGGACCTGAGTTCCCAGAGGTTTATTCTTTCCCCTATCTCTTTTTCGATGGCCAGAAATTCTTCCTCTCCCCTTTGTTCGGTAGTAGGTATGAGACAAGCTCTTCTCCTATCTTCTTCCTTGTCGATGAGCTTTTCTGTGTCGATGTGATCATTAGCGGCGACAACGCTCCACTCCTGATTTCCTCTTTTTATGGTGAGTGACAGTAGAGTTCCCCTTCCTTTTTCTCTTCTTGTGAGAGAGGCGACCTCGTTTTCCTCCCTCCTCGCAAGCGTTGTCGCGTCCATTCCTCCTTCTAGCCCGTCGACGAGATACAATTCCGACGCTCTTCTTCCTTCCTCTTTTGGGGAAAAAGGACTTTCCCCCCCCCTCCTTCTTCAAGACAACGAGCCCTCCCTCCTCCCTTCTTTCACGGGTAGCAGGATTCCTTTTTCCTCCCGCAGGGAAACGTATGACTCCTTTGTTTTCTGCAGAGAAACGGTTTCTTCTCCCCCCTCTCTTCTCCCCAGACAAGACAAACGCTCCCCTCTTTTCCCCT
>Ga0179593_1484862_pt1 | contig 10446 bp, 12 predicted proteins | sample CZODoug2_1_08_16_FD_185931 | JGI IMG/M metagenome (GOLD analysis project Ga0179593, IMG submission 185931) | Vadose zone soil fungal communities from Angelo Coast Range Reserve, California, USA - CZODoug2_1_08_16fungal (PacBio error correction) | ecosystem: Environmental > Terrestrial > Soil >... | reverse complement strand
CCCCACCCTTCCCCCCTGGTCAGACCCCCCCCTTCCATAAGAAAAGCTTCCTTTCCTGGGCCCTTTCCCAACCCTTTTCCTCCGTGCATACGGCGTTTCTTCCCGGTGCGCCCCCTTTTCCCGTCGGGGCGTGAATCCCTGGTGGTTTTCCCCCCCCCCTGTTTTTTGGGCCCCTTTTTTTCCCCTTTTTTGATCCGGTAATTTTTGCTGGTTTTTTTCCCTTTTTCTGTCAAGCTTGACCAGTTTTCACCCAGTTTTTGTTTCTTTTCCCCCGTCTCCTTTCCCTTCCAGGTTTTTTCGAGTTTTTTTGGAGCTTTTTTGTCCTTTTTTCGGTTTTTTTTCCCCCGTCCGAGTCCGGTGTCCGGTTTTGGTGCCTTGAGGTGAGCTTTGGGTCCAACAAGCAGGTAGGTTAAAATGGGTGGTTTTTTTCGTCCCCTTTTTGAAATACCCGGCGAATTTGTATGGGTTTTTTCTGGTCTCTCTCAATCTGTTCTTTATCGACCGTCGTACCTCCTTTTTTTTTTTTGGATTCAGGTGCATGGATTTTCGGACCCCCCATTCGGGTGAGACCTTTTTTTTTTCTTTTTTTTTTCGGTTTTCTCCCGGCACATACCAAACGACATTTTCTGGATTCCGCCCTTTGCAGGCGCGGCGTCTGGATCCCTTGCCGTACGGGTTTTCCCCTTTTTACCCCCGTCCCCCCTTCGGACTGTCGTGGATATTTTTCCCTTTTGTTTTTGCCGTGAGCTTTTACCCTTTTCGACCCCCCCCACCCCAAGGCTGTTGGGGGCTTTTTTTTGGAGGCGGCCCCTTTTTTGTTGTGTTTTCTGATGGTTTGTTCACTTCATTGAAGTTTTTTAAGATTGGTGCCTTCTTGGTTTTTTCGGATTTCCAGCGCCCCAGATTTTTTTTTAAGGGGGATTTTTATGAGACTCTCCCAAGTTTTCCTTTTTTTGGTCCCCTTTTTTTCCGTATTAGTTTTTTTTCGTTATAGCAGATTTACGCCTTTCGTTGCCGGGCCCTGGCCTTAATTACTTTGTTTTCTCCTTCTCTACAAACTGTTATGAATGGGATTTAATCGTCTTTTTTAACCTTTCCGGAGATGTTTTTTTTTTCCTTGAGCCTAGTTTAGGGGCAATTTTTTTTTCCTGAACCGCCGCCCTCCCACCCCGACCCCTTTTTTTTTCCCCTATTAGTCTCCAGGCTAGTTCTCGCACTTCGGTTGCCCCACGGATGTCTCCGCGCTCTTTTTTTTTACTTTTAGGGGTCTTTAGTTTCCTTTTTTTGGGGCCTCGGCTGTTTTTGGCCTTCCCCTTTTTTTTGCCTGCGGTCGGTCTTTTGCCGGGTCTGTTGACCTTTGGTTTTTTTCTTTTCCAGTTCAGGCTTAGTGTGACATACAGGTAACTAAGTTACCTTCCGAGGCGAGAAGTCCCGCGTGGGTTTTTTTTTTTTTTTTCGAGCTCAATCTGTTGCTCGTTTTTCTGCCCTCTTTTCTGCCTGCATGGCTCTTCTTTTTCCTGTCGACATGTTTGTATTAAGAGACCTTAGACGATAGAGGTGTAATGGGGAATCTTCGGAGGGTTTTTGGGCTCTCTCGCCAGGAATTGTGATTTTTCAGGGAAGGGCGCGTTTGCTTTTTTTCGGCCTTCAACGTAATTTGACAATTATTTCTTCATCAGGACTCTTTTATATAATGCCCCGTTGTTCAGATTTATGGAATTAAGTCAAAAGGGTTTTAGGCCGATAGGTTTCTTGCCCCAAGTTGTTGTTTTTTTTTTTCCCTTTTTTTGTGCCAGCATCATAGTTCCCCATCGTCGCCGGTCGGGGGGCCACGGTTTTACCGCAGTTTGAGAGGCAGAGGAAGTGTCTTGATTCTTTCGGCCCATGGGGTGCAATGGGGTGAGTTTGGTGCGTTTTCGTTGTACCCTGCCAGTTCCGGGGGGTCTTTATTTTCAATTCTTTGTACTTTTCCTTGCATTAAAACGTGTGGTGGCTGCTTTTTTGTTTCCAAAGTGCCAGGCGCCTGGCTTTTTGGGGGGCCTTGTTTGGGAGGACGAAGTGTTTTTTGCAGGGGGGGCGGGCGCCCCCTTTTTGGAAGTCCCTCGTATGGATGTGATGTTGTGGAGTTACTTTTTTTAGTTTCCTCCCGGTTTGGCCCCACGGTTCCCCCCGCTATTCCCCCCATTACCAAGTGATGTTCGTTAGACCGGGTGGAGCCAGTTTGTATCCCCCTGTTATCCTCCGGTTTTGTTACAACCCTTTGGGCGCTTGCTCCGACCGGTTTCCAGCTACCCTTCCTCCGGGCGCGGCGGGCCCCCTGGGGGGTTCCGGACGATATGAGTATGTGTGTTCTCTTTTGAAGGGCGTGGTTTCTTTTCTTTTTTCTTCCTGTGTGTTCCCCCCCCCTTGGAGGGGTTCTTGCTCGGCTTTTTAAACACCATGGGGGTCGCGGTCTGGAGCCTTGATCAGTTTTTTCCGATTGCTGCTATGCGGGGTCGTGCCTTTGCCTTTGAACTGCAGGGGAGCGGATCGAGGTTTTTGTTTACCTTCATAGCAGAAGGTACGGCTGGCTGGCCCGCCTGGGCCCACGCGGACACCCTTTCCTCTCGGTGTTTGAGCGCGCTAGGGCTGTGTTTACTGTAGGCCGGCTTCCGGGCTGGGCGCCCTTTTTGGGGGGGTTGGGGGGGGGTTTTTTGTGCCCCGGTTTTCCGTTGTGACGCTGCGGCCCGGGAGGGGGTTCCAGGCTTTGAAAGCGGTCTTTTTGGTGGGCCCCCGATCCCAACTGACCCCGGCCCGAATGTAACCTCGCCGCTAATCTTCGAGTTACGGGTGGGCGTAGTCGGGCCCCCGTTGGCCGGGGAATTGCGCGCGTCCCCCTTGCTCTGAGGGCGGCGGAGGCGGACGCCATTTTTCCGCGCTGCGCCGGCTCCAGGCAATATTGCGCCCAGCCCTCTCTTTTCCTCTCGTTTGTTGTTTTCTCTTAATGTGTCCGTTGTCAGCGCGGTTTGCCTTTTGTTTCCCCTCTCTTATTTTCTTTTCAGTTCTCGCCGTGCTGCACCCGGAACTTTCGCTCGGCCATCTCGCGCCATTGGATGTCCGCTCCTGGTTCGGGGCCTGGATGTGGTGTTTTTTGTTTGCCTACTTTCCTTCGAAGTCCTCCAAGGCCTTTTTTTCGAACGGCTTGGTCCCAGGGTCCGCCGACCTCGTTTCCCACAAGAAATCCGGAAGTTCCAGTTATCTGATATTCCCTCCTCCGGGTCTGGCCTCCCCCCCTCTCAAACTTCCGAGTATGGTACAGGCTTGTTACCCCTGTTTTTCTTTGGTCAAGCCCTTTATCTCCCGGTCCCGTGTCAGTGACGTGATGTAACGGCAATTACCCCAAAGTCACGTTACTGGCTTCCTGCATTTTTTCCTCCCGCCAGTTTAAGGCTTCCCCCCCCCCATGTTCAGTAAGCCGGGAAAGAAGTTCACCTTTTGCCTCCACCTCACCTGACCCGTTTGGGGGTCCTTTGAAAAGCCTTGACCAGTCGTTGCTGCCCCCCTTCTTCGTCCCCCCCCGACTGCACCTTCAGGGTAGAGCCCCTGCCCAGGGCCAAGGAAATGAATTTCTTTTTTTTTCACCAGTCAAGACAGTTAGCCTCACGGCTACGGGGTGTGCCCTTCGGACGACCCGCCAGTTTTTTGTCTCGGGAGGTTCATTTTCCAAATCGTTTTTTCCCACCTGGAACTACCAGTCGGCCTGTTTCCGGTGATTAAACGGTCCATCCGGACCATGTCCTTTCGGGCCCCTCCAAGCAGAACCCTGTTTTTGCAGTGGCTGTCCCTTGCAACAACACGGACTTCAGAACGTTTTGGTCGCCAGTACATTGTCCACCAGGGGGGTCAAACCCTTCCGTGGTACCAAATACTCGACACTTGTAACCCCTGGGCCTTTCCCATACGCCCCGTCCCCTCCCCTCCCCTCCCTTGCGCCCACAGGCTTTCGATGAGCAGTGCTGGCGGTCCCCCGACCCCTGTTTCCCTCGTAGATGTCTTAATCACACCCTTTTTTTCTCCCCGTGCGGGTCCCCCGGTTTTTTGAGGCACTGTCGTGACTATAACCGTGTAACCCTACCCCCCAACCCCTTTTCCTTTCCTCCTCTCGTCCCACGTTTTTTTTGCGTTATTTACGCAAAGCCTGCGCGCGTTTAGTCTATGTACGCTTACCGATTTCCCCTACGGGGAATCGCCGATTGTAACAACCAAGTGGTTTGACTGGCCCAGCTTCCTGTGGGCAGCTCTCTTGTTTCCCCCTCAACCGCACCTCATCGTGATTTCAATCAAGGCCCTTTGAGTGCCTTAGTCTTTTTTTCCTCGTCCGGCGGTATGTACTGCGTTCTTCATACGTCGGTCCGACTCGCCCCTGCGTAAACACCTCTTCTCGTACTTTTTAGGGCCTCCATGCACACCAATGCCCTCCACCGAACGTTTCCCCACGTAGGGCCCCCCCTCTTGGCTCCGCTTTATTACGGATACCCCGGCTTCCCCCCTTAGACTATCTTGAGATTTTTGCTTTTTTTGGACCCTCATTCCATTTTGGATCATTGTGCCAGCGCAGCTCACCAACTTACCATTTTTCGACAGAGGGTGTGTTCGGAGTTTTCAATTGTTAACCCGTTGCTTTCACGGTTTCACTCTGGTGCTTTTTTTTCGCTTCGACGAGATCTACCATTTGTGTTTTTCTTTCGTCTCGCTCGGGGTTACCCCAAATTTCCCCCTTTAGGTGGATGCCCCCCACGCAAAAACGTGTTTTCTCTCACTGACCTTTCCACGGCAACTTTTCGGTAAGCCCCCCTTACCCTACTCCACCCCCCCTTGTTTCCCCCCAAAGGACCCTAGAAGGAAAAGAATTGGGTTGTCTTCACCATCTCTTTTTTTCTTTCCCCCCTTTTTCATTTCTCACACCTACTTTCACCTTCCCCCGAGGTCTCCTTCGAACATTAACCCGATTGTTTTTCCCCACTTTCCCCCCCCCCTGTCACCCCCCCCCCTTGGAACACAGTTGTCACAGTTGTTTTGAGTGTGGTTTTTGGTAGAGGGACCCCCCGTTACTTCTTTCTTCCCCCCTATTCTCTGTCACGGTTGCTTAGCCTGTTCTTGGTGCCTTGCTGAACGTTGCCCACAACTGTCCTTCATTTCCTTTCCTTTCCGTTCCCCCAACCCCCATTTATAACGACCAAGTACTGGGGATACACCCCTCCCCACCCTTAACTCCTTTTTCTTTACGTTTCCCCCCTCCGTAAGCCCTGATTCCCCTTTCCTTCATTCCTTTCGGGTGATCACCCTTTCCCAACCCTGCTTACTCAACTTTATGCCCTTCCTTTTTTTCTCCCCCCCCCCCTGGTCAACTTTCAAAGGGTGTCTCCCCCACATGCCCCGTCTCTTTCCTTGGAGTTATTTTTCCGTTGTGGTCCCATCCACCGAGATTACCAGTCGAAATCCCAATCTTTTCCCCCCCCCCAACTGGTTTTTCTCCCCCCCCCCCTTCCCCCTATTCCGGTCCCAGGGACCCCACCTCCCAGTTCCCCCTCAATGGCACTTCTGCGCTTTTTCTCCGGCCGGGGTTGCTGGGGGCAGGTTTTTGTTTTTTTCTTTCCTCCCTCACCACTTTCCAGAGGTTCTCCGCATTTTAACTGCTGGTCCCTCCCCCCTTTTTTTCCCCCCTTCGCGGTTTCCTTCGGACAATGTCCGGTTACCCGCCCATTTCTTTTCCCTTTTTAACCTTCTGTTTTTTCTTTTTTTTCCCCCGCCCTTTTTCGTCTCCCCTGGTTTGATTTATACTCCAAGGTTGTTTCGGAAGGGAGCGTCAAGTGTCCTGTACCTTCCACCCCTCCTTCCCCTTCCCCCCTTCGAACCTTGTCTAACGGTTACGTAACGATTCCCTCCCTCCCCCGGGCGACTATAGGGTTGCTGATGGTTGCTCATCCTCTTTGGGGTCCCCCCTCTTTTTCCCCCCCCTAAGTCCCCTGTGAGGAGGGAAAGAAGACTTTTCCCCCCTTCGTCGCGGGCCGGATCCCTCAACGCACGCGAACCCCCCAGGTTCAATTTTCTTCCACTGAATTGCCCCCCTGGTCCTTTTTCTCTTTCACCCACCCGCTTCACACTCCCTCCCCCCCCTTACCATGTCTTTTACTATAAGGCTTGCCCTCTCCTAGTTCACCCTCTCTTTTGTGCCGGTAGCCGTAGTAGTTTTTCCCCCCCCCTTCGCCCCCAGTCCCAAGCGAATCCGACTTTTTTTTTTCCTCCCTCTTCCCCTTTCCCCTTTTACTTGTACCTTTTAATCTCCTGAGTCCCCCAGTGCTTCCCTTGCTCAATGTTTCCGATTTTCCCTGCTCACCTCCCTTTTTATGTTGTTCCTTTTTCTTTCCTGACATCCCCCGTTTAAAGGCTTTTCCATTTCCCGACTCTGATACCTCCCCTCTGGTTTTCTAACAAGTTTTATTTTTTCCTCGTTCCCTCCTTTTCCTCCTGCGTTGGAAATCTTCAGACGTTTTGTTTCCCCTTGATAGTTCGGTAAGTACACACTGGCCCGTTTTTTCCTTTGTAGTCCCTTTTCCCTTTTCCCTCCCCTTTTTTCTTACCCCGAATATTTCTTTCACTTTCATCTGACTTCTAAATCTTGCCCCCATGCGGGCCGTCCCTACCTCCCTTTGTGACCCTGTTTCTTGCAGGACACAGCTTAACGGACGCTTTTCCCACCCCTTACCTGAACCCCGTTCTCTATAGAAGCTTCCCCCCCCCCGTATTTTTGTTGCGTATTTTTTCCCCGACCCTCAGCTCTCCAGGGCCCCTTCCTGTTCAAGGGTCTGGGTCCCTCCCCAAACTTCCTGACACTTCTCCCTAGTAGTAGTTCTCCTTAACCAGCTTTGCTTGGGCTTCCCGCTGGCCCCTTTTATCCAGGTCCCCTCCTATGATTCCCCCCCCCCCCTTTCCCAAGGAGTCCCCTTTCTCTGGCTTATTCAAACTCTTGGAAGCGTCACTTTCTTTCCTATTGCCCCCCCCCTCCTCCCCCCCTTCCAGTCGCGTGCTTCCGCTGCTTTCGTTCCCTCCTTTTTGCTCGGTGACTTGTGGTCCCTTATCTTGGGGGACTCTTTTTTTTTTTTTTTGAGTTCGTTTTTGTAGGATCCCAGAGTGTGAGGGTTTTTTATTGAACGTCGAATTAGTTTATGTTATTTAATATCTATCTCCTTTGTGCTTTTTTTTCTTGACTGAAGTATACTCCCGGTCTTGCTTCGGACTGGTGGCACGTCAGATCTAGTTTTCCCAATACTGACTTCCTTTTCCCCCTTTCCCCGCCGGGATGCCGCCACAAGTTGTCCACTACCCCCCCCCGACCTTCGTCCGTATCCAGCCCGGCTGTAGATCAAAGCCCCGACATGTAACCCACTTTCGCGCCTCTTTGCTCTTGTTTCTTCCTTTTTTTTTATTTCTCGAAACCCTATATTCCATACGTTAGTTACTCCTTAGTTGCCCCCTTCCACTTCTCAGGACTTTGGTACCCATGGCAGCCACCACACTCCACTTTCCGAATATCGACTTTTTTTTTTTTTACAGCCACCCCTCTGCCTTTCTGCACTCCTGTACGAAGACCCCACGTCAGTTGCATAATTTTTGCGTCGCAACCGTCCCGTGGGTCTTTTTTTTACGCCCCTCTCCCCAGGATTTAGGCATCCAGCCAACATTCGGGCGAAGCCGGGGGACAAGTTGGCACCGGGAACTGATTGGTGAAAGTCCTTGGCGGAGATTTTCGCGACAAGGTTGTCCCACGTTCCCCCAGTGGGCTAAGTCGGGAATCTTCTTCGGTTGGTGGCGGGCCTCCCGTTTTTTCGGTTCTCTTTCTTTTTTTGGTTTCAATTCCATTGCGTAAAGCCTCGGGGTTTTTTTTAAGCCGGCATTTGTTTTTTGTGGTTATGCCCCGGCGACTGCGCTTCTAGGGTTTCCTTTTGCAGGGTTTTGAATTTTCTTGGTAATTTTTTGAGGGTGAGGTAGGCTGTTTTTGCGAACACTTTTGCTGAGTTGCCCGGTGTGCCTTTTTTGGAACAGTAGTTTGTTTTTTGCAGGGCTTGTCTTTCGGTGTGGTGTTCTTTCATTTTGTTGATGCGACCATGGCGGCGGGGCATTTTTTTTTGGCCGTTCTCCGACCTGCTGGGTTGGGGCTTTTTTCCCCTTTTTCTTGTCCCGTCTACCCCGGCAAGAAGCAACCATGTTTTGGATACCGCAAAGGTGCTCAGAGTTCCCTTTGTTTTCACGACGGTCAGTTCTCGAGTACTAGATACCAAAACTAACCATTCGTCGTTTCTCCCCTTGACACTACTCCCATGGCCCGGGTTGTGTAAATGGTGGTCGGTTCTACTTTTTGAAGGCCCGACTCCCCCCAAAAAGGTGATTGTTTAGTTCAGGTTTGTCCCCCCGGAAAGGAGCCCAGGGCTCTCTTATGGTTTTTCCTGTCTGCCTTTTTGTAAGGGTTTTGGTGGAACCTTTTTCGGTTTTCTTTCAGTTCTTCCCTGTTGAGCAAATTTCTTTTTGTTGCCTCCCCCCATTTTTTCTTGTTTTTTTTGCCGGTCCCTTCTCCAAAGTTTTCTCTGTGTCTTAGGTTAAGAGTTCAGAGTGCCTATCTTTTCCTTTTTGCAGTGTGTATGTTCCCTTCAGTGATCTTCCGTTGTGTCCCTGATGGCTCTACAACCCTTCTTGAATCCTAGGCCTTGTATTCGCTTCCTCTGTTGCTCCCCCCCTTCCCCGGTCCTTCTTGCGCGCGGAACGGAGCCGTTTTGTGCGCCTATGTCTTTTCTTTTCCCTTTTACCCAGGGTCCCCTTCCCTGAACCGACACCGCCAGAACTACCCCTGCTTTTTGTAAGAATTTTGTAGCCCTGGAAGTCCTTTTGCGGCCGTCGGTTGGTTACCCTGGAACCCTTGAAGGGATGTGTCCCGATGCATCTGGACGCGGCGGCTTTTTCTTGCCATTAATAAGTGCTTAGGGCTGTTTCTCTCCCGTGCTACAGTTTTTTATGGGGGGAACCGTTCGGGTTCGTTTTGTTTTGGACTGTCATGGCGGGCATCAGAGAGCCTGTCGCTTGAACGAGTTCTTCCGGCACTTTTTTACGAGCTTTGTTCCCTCTTGGCCCCCCGCCGTTTTTTCCGGCGGGTGGTTGTTCAGACCATTTGCGAGGGCTAGACGACGGGCCTTACCGGCCGTTTTTATGGCAGAGGGGATTTTGATTGACGGTTTTATGAGACGTCCGGCATTCTTTTGAGAGGGATTGGTCGACCGGCGGGCGTTTGGGTGATGCCGTTACTGAATTGGTCCTTTTCCGGGCCCTCCGGGGGGCTGGTGGAGCAAACTCCTCTGATTGCCCGTATTCTGGTATCGTCCGTTGTAAAAAAAAAAAAGCTTTTTTTCTTTAGGCGTTCTCATCCGTGTCCCCGGCCTTCACCCCGGTGGTTTTTTTTTCCTATGGCCGGGGGGAGGGCAGTTCGCGGGGTTTGTGACCGGTTAGATTTCCTTTGGCGCCACATTTCCCCTTGCCATCCCGTGGTCCGGGGGGCGGGTTCCCGGCTCTGTCCTTCTATCCTGTTACGTCTGCTCTTCCAGGAAGGCTTTGCCCGTTTTTGTCTCTTGGAACCGCCTTTTTTTCCTTGCTTCTCTTCCCTTTTCAAGGGTGTGTTGGGCATGGTCGGGGCTTGGGCTGTGTGACCTGACCTGTAAGGTCCCCCCCTTCTTTGCTCAGTCGTAGTTGTTTCCCCCGTGTTACCGATTTGGCATACCCCCCGTCGTGTGTGTGTTTCCTGCGTGACCCTTTTTTTGCCAGGAGGGCTGGGCGTTTGGCCGGCTTCCAGGTTGTTCCTCCTTTTTGTCCTTAGTTCTGCGTTTTTGGCTTGCTTTTTTTTTTTGTAGGTGGATCAAGCCATGGGCGGATCGGCCGGGCTCGCGTCCGCCGGGGATTCACGTTGTCTCGTTACAGGTGACATTCCTCCCAATCTTCCCTCCTATCCGTCCCGTTTCTTCTGAAGGTTTTTTAAGACGGCCTTTGAGCCGTTTGATTCCGCTTGTATAAAGAAAGATGGCATATTTTTACTGCCTTGGCCGTTTTTTGGCTTCCTTTTCGGATTACAAGGAGTTTGAGTGTAGGGAACCCAGGTCGGGCCTGTGTTGACCGTTTGCGAGTTTCGATTTGGAATTTTTATACGTTTTGTTCGGCCCCACTGGGACCGCTTGAGGTTCAAGGCAGGGGAAGAGTAGTTGGCATTGGGTGTCGGTTTTGTTCTTGCTTTGGATTTTCCAGCGGGTACTGTTCTTTTTTTTTTCTTTTGCTTCTCGGCAACCTTTGGTGGCCTTTTCCTCTTTTCACGTGGATGGCCCCTGAGTCAATTGTTGACCCGTTGCCCCTTGCCCCCACAGGCGCAATGGG
>Ga0179593_1434815_pt1 | contig 10446 bp, 11 predicted proteins | sample CZODoug2_1_08_16_FD_185931 | JGI IMG/M metagenome (GOLD analysis project Ga0179593, IMG submission 185931) | Vadose zone soil fungal communities from Angelo Coast Range Reserve, California, USA - CZODoug2_1_08_16fungal (PacBio error correction) | ecosystem: Environmental > Terrestrial > Soil >... | reverse complement strand
GGTCGTCGATTATACACCATTCTACATGCCTGGATTGCTTTAATACCGTTCCCGGTGGTTTTCTTTTCTATTTTAATCCCTGACTTCGAGTTAGCGATTGCGATTCTATGGTCCCTCCCCATATGATTGTCCCGGTGATCAGACTTCATGTAATCGCCCTGCTCATTTAGTTTGCATGATGTCCCCCCTCTTTCCCCGTCAGTAGCGTAAATGTCCATCGATGCTTTTCGGAAGACCGGATTTCTCCCTCCTAATCTTTCTTTTCAAATTTGAGCTTCTTGAACTCCGGATGTACTGTTTGGTACGAAACCTTACGAAACCCATGTCGCTTCTCTTGCCCCCGTTGCTGCACAAATTTGGACCTCTGATATCTGAAGATCAGACGCGCCCTTCTTCTCCTCCCGCCAGCTCTTGCCCCTTTAATTCGAGTGTTGATACCTCTATGCCTTCTCTTATGGTTCATTTGTGCTGGATTTTTTTCGCAACGTCCGAGTTTAAAGCCCTTATGAGGTAGTCTGATTTTACTGAACACGCATCCACCACTTCCCTCCTCGAGACCAATCTGTAGGGCCCTCCTCCGCCTGCCTCTCCATTACTTTTGGAAATGATGATTGTTTTCTGCCTTTTCGCTACTGTCTCAGGGGCCTTCTCTTTTTCAATTTTTACCTGGTTAATTCTTCCAATTGGAATAAGCCTCGGTAAGCTTTCCCGTTCTTATTTCTCCGTTGGATCCTCCAGAGATTGTAGCATTTTGCCTTGCCGTCTCTGGGACACGATGATACAGTGGATGCGCCCTTGGCCCCTGGGAGGATACGATCAGACTTTTGCATAGTGTTGTCCAAGTCCCCTCATTTAAAAACCTTCTCCTCTTTGCCCCTTTTACCTAATTTTGCCCTGATTTTTTCTGTTGTAGCGCTCCTTTTGAGTCAACCTGAAAACGACATTCCCTCGGAATGCGTCAAATGCCCACAGATCGGTCTGGTTTTTTATCTATGAATTCTTCTCGACTTCCCTTTTTCGTTAGATAGAAATTCAAAGGTGGGTTTGTTCCCGTCGCGCGTTACTTACCCCCTTACTAGCTTTCCAAGCGCGAGGGACACTTGATTTCTTTTCCTTTTTTTTTAGATTGACGTGCTTGAAGGATGGTACCTGCCTGAACCCCCTCAGGATTCCCTTTGCCTCATGGATAGAAGTCACACTTCCTGAATCCTCACATTTGTTCTTCCGCACTTTCGCATTTTCCCCCCCTGACTCAGAAAGCCCCCAGAGACTTTACATGCTTGACTGGTGATTCCCCCCTCCGCAGGAACCTCCTGTCGGCGTCAAATCACGTTGCGCCTTTTTCCCTTTATAACATGCCACTCGCTTTCCTGCTTTTTGGACTTTTTTCTTCTTATTCAATATCGGGTTGTATGTACAGTGATACTGTTGATGTAAATTTTCCATTGTCCTACCCCTTGTTTAGTTGCTTACGAGTCGCTGATTGTGTCCTTCCTTTTTCATGTTTCCCTTATTAACTTTCCGTCTGATTAATCTCTCTCTTTTATACATCTTTTTAGGGATACCTTCACTTCCTTGCCACGTTAAGGGTCAAAGAAGACACCCACTCCCCCATCAGGAAGCTTTCTCCATACCCAGGTCCCCCATTTCCGGAGTTGTACCCTCAACCCTTATTACCTTCATCCTAAAGTAATTTACGACCAGAAAAAAACCTGCCAACACTGGACCCAGCAAAAGCTGCTAATTATTTCTCCTTGCTTTAGCTCAGGGGCAACGAGTTCTTTTGAACCGTTCTTTTTTTCTTCCATGTCTCCTTTCCTTCCCCACCCACGCCTAAACCGTAAATCCTGGATTCGACCTTTTAGTGTTTCGTCTCTTTTACACCCCTGGCAGTGCGGCTTTTTCAATGGCTCCTCATCTCCGTTCCCTTGCTTTCAAGGGACTAGCCCCCAAGAGTCCCAATCCACCTTGCGCTGATTTTCCTTACGCTGGTTGACAGCCCGTATTTCCCTTACAACGGAAAGGCTAGTCAATTACCTCTCTTTTCTCGAGGGGAAACCCGAAAGTCTTTAGCGTAAAACACCCTCGCGCCTTTTTCCCAAAACTACCTGGAAGAGGTCCATTCAATGTCCTGTTCTAGGAATCCACTGTAATATTGCTCCCTGCCTCGTTCCAGTTGTGCGGAGCCGTTCCGAGGTCTTCCCCGCCTACCCACTGCTTAGTGCTCTCTCCCTCTCCAACAAATCCTTTTTCCCCCTTCTCTTCCGTGTTGCAAAGGCTTTAGAATGGTTGGGGCGTACATAGTAAGGACATTTACCACCGAGCATCGCGTTGCTATTCTCCACTCCTGAACTTGTTCAGCACGTGTCAGTGGCCCCGCAAGTTGTCCGTGCTCAAGTCTCAGGAGGATCTTCCTTTGTGGACATCTTCCCATCGGGCTGATTCCTCAGTTCATTCATTAACCTGATCTTTAAACTGTTCAAGATCTGCGCCTTGTAGTAGAAACTTCGACCTTGAAGCACCCTTAATGCAGTTCATCCCTATTTATTTAGGCTTGCTTCGTCGCGTTCCCGCCCATTTCCCCGCGGAATTCCCTTATTCCCCCTTTTCGGCGGCCTTCCCAAACCGCCGTCCATTCTGGGAATTGCCTCTCCGGTGGAAACGCATCCGGCCTCGTTTAACCACTTTCCCCCCCTCTCTCCTGGCCGTTATTTCTATTATCAACACCTAAAAAACGTGCACTAGTTTTTCTTGCCCCGCGGCTTACCTTTCTCTGACTCTTGCGAAGCATCGCCTATCCGCCCTCGTCCTTCACACTTTTCGTGCTATCTCCCAAGGGGTCCCCCCGACCTACCCATGAGTGTTTTGACCCCTTTTTTTTTTACCAACCCCCCACCTACCTTCCTGAGTTAAAGAAGCTCCACTTTTCCCATCCCGCCGTCGTCTCTTCTACATCCTTTTTCCCAAATCCCCTCCCTCCTCCCTGGCCCTACCTCCTTTTTTTCTATCTGCTAAAAACTACGATTTTTTTCAAGGTTCTAGCCACTCCTTCGGATCACCGGTTGTTCATCCGCTCGTTCTTCTTGCAGAGTCTATCGTTAAAGCTGCTAACTGCGAACCCTCGTCCAAGTGAAAACACCTCCGAATAAAACGGATTTCCCTCCCTTGTTTTTCATGTCTGTTTAGAAGTCGTCTTCCAAGTCTCCATCTCTCTCTTACCTTTTTGTTGTTTGAGTCTTTTCGCTGCTATGTTCTTTCACACTTTGGCCCAGTTTGGCGGAAATCTGTTAATTTTCCTCCCGGTTTTTTTTCTTTTCGCTTTTCCATCCGTTTTTTTTTTGAATCCTGACGTTACTTTCAATTCCACTCGATGTGGTCCACTTCTTCAATGCGATGTTAGTAATTCTTGCCCCCTCATGTCTTTTGAATCAGATCTCTTTTCCCTGTTCCCCCTGCCCTCTTTCCCTGCCTTCGATGCTTTGCGGAAACTTGACCCTTATATTGTTTTTGACGGGTTTGTCGGGCCATTTTTGATGCGTCCAATCCTTCCTTAGTGGGGTTTTTCCAAGACCCATTGCCCGTCGTTCAAAAAAGTTTTCCCCCTTCTTCTTTCCCCCTGGAGACGCATGCAACCTGTTTTGCTTCAGCTGTTGACTCGATGCTTGCGATTCTCGTACGGCTTTTTACTCGACTTGCCCTAAGTCATCGTCCTTCAGGATGTTTACTATTTCTTGGCTTCTGAGGATGGGGGAAGGCTATTCACTTTAGGCCCTTTAGCCCCCTCCTGCGCCTTCAAAGAGGTTCCGTGGCCGGTTCGCGTTTCACTTCAACGTTAATTTTACAACCCACCCCCCCCCCCCCCCCAAACCTTTTCCTGTATCAACTCGAGCCCAATTTTGCCTGTGATTTTCTACGCCGGCCACTTCTATTTTCTTTCACCTCTAAGTTTTGTATTCGAATGTCGACGTACCATTTCGGCCCCTGGAGGTCAATTGGAACCTCACTAATTGGTTACTCCACTTCTGACTCCCTTGCCCGATGTTTTCCTTGTACCGCTTCGTTATCCGCTGACCTGAATCTAAAGGTGCCCTTTCTACTTATCCGCTTACAACTTCTTGCTGCTGGACCTCGTCTAACCGCTGCGAGGGCTCTTGTCCTTTGAAGCTTCCAGCCTTGCAAAAAAAGGATAAATCCCTGTGCCCCCCGGTCTCGAATTGACGGTCCTTTTCCTTGTAGAGTAGCGGAACCTTCGAAAAGAGATCCCGTCGGACCTTGCCTCCACACCGCAAACAGATCGTGTTTTATTGAATCACGAAGCCCCTTGGCTGATTCAACTTCCAATTGCGAGCATCGCCTCTTTTCCAACTATTTGTATTTTTTTTGGTTTAAGAACCGACTTATGTATTTCCCGTTGCTGACTCGAGGGTCACTTCTCCCTTTCCGTTCTTTCAGCTCGCGACGGGGGTTTACTTCTACTCACAGCGTCGCGCCGTTTCCGTTTTTTCTCTTTACTTGTAACTGAAATTGAACATATCTTTCTTACCCTTGGAGACTCCCTCCACTGGCCCGGTCCCTAACCAATAGCCTCCGAACCCACGACGACCAGTTTTTTCGATGATCCAATGCGTTTTTCGCTTGAATTTTGTTTTAGAACGCTACCTGTTCCCTCACTTTTCCTTCTTTCCCTTTCCGAATAAATACCTGATCCTTCTTCTCTTTGCTTCCAGTTTTTCTCTTTGGAGGGAAACCCTTCTTGTCTGCCTTGTATACTTGATTTCTTTTTGGATGTACCCGCCGACTGAGACAGGTTAGTTGAGAATATTTACCTGAATTTCTATTTATGCCTGGTCACCGGTCCTTCGTGAGCTCTCCGTTGTTGGGTGTTTAGCGAGATACTCTGTTGACGTTGCCACCCTCTTTCTTGAATTTCCGATTTCCATTCCCCCCCCCCCCATCGGGAGGTTCGTAAATTTCACAAAGGTTTTCCCCCTTTTGAGTTACCTCAAGCCCATCCACCTTTATCACATTGCCTTAACACGAGTTACCCTCCGCACCGCCAACCCGCCAAACCTCCGCACCCAAGCTCCAGTCCCTCATCTGAATTTTGTTTTTTTTCTTCCCCCAGGGAGCATCGGAGTAAGTTGCTGGGACTCCGGAGAGTTTCCCCTTCCCCCCCAAACCCTCGATTCCCCTTAAAAGCCTTTCATGTTGTCGTGCGTGCTTTGCAGAATTTGATCACTCGTCTCTTTATCTTTTCCACCCTTTTCTTACTGCCTTCGGGCCCTCGGGTGGAAAACTTCAAGCCCGAGCACAAGCCACTTCTAGAAGTGTGAATGCTTTTCCGGACCTAGGGCCTAAGCCGTAAATCAGCAAAGGAACTGCTACGTGTCAATTGTTCATTCTGCTCCGCGGGGGGACCTTCTTCTACTTGAGCGAAACCCATAGCGCCGCGGTCACAAAAACCGACTTGGACTATTCCTGTTGCTTCTTATTTAGACTCATTGTATCTCGTGATCCGTCCCTATCGGGTGGCAGTGTGAGTTTTGTTAGTTTCCGATTTTTTATCCCTTTTTTTTCATCTAGTGACAAACTCTCCCGCTCCCAGTCTTTTTTTAAGACTTTTTTCCCCACCTGCGTCACCCGGTCTTTGGAACAGGCTGCTGTTGGCAGGCTGTAATTCAGGACACTACCCCCTCTGAAGTTTTTCCTTCTCCCCGGATTCCCCTCTTTTCTGCAATTTTTTTTCGTCAACTTATTTAGCCTTCGGACTTTGACCCCGCTCAAGGCTCTGAGGATTCGGCTAATACGCGTTTGTACAATCTGCCAATAGGGCCTCTTTTTTGAAGTTCGGCCGACGTTAACCCCCCACCATCCTCCGCCTCCCTTAGCAAGACGCCCTCCCATGAAGTCAGTTCCAACTTTAGGCTGGTTTTCTTGTCTCTTCATGAAAACATTTGTTTTAAGAGAGGACGTCCATTGCCCCATTTTTTCCTGTCGGTCGTGTTAAGGGACCACTCTCGTCCCGCTCATCGCTGGTGTTGGTGACCTTCTTTTGTTTCCTCAAAGCCATGGCCTGGATCGGGAACAACTGCACCCATCCCATCTACACTTTCCATAATTTAAAACCCACCTTCCTCCTTCAAATTTGTTCGATTTCAATCGAGTGAGACTTTTCGATTACCCGACCGAATAGACGAGAAGCCCTCCACCCGTCCATTTCTTATAGCAAATCCGTCCCGCCCTTCCCTCTCCCCTGTTTTCCCCGTTGAGTTCTTATTAACACCAACACAACTCCTTATTAACCTCCAACTGTCTCCCCTTTTCTTTGTTTCGACATCCGTTCTTTTTCGTATGCCAAGGTTATTTTCCGAAAGGATGTTATCTTTTGATTCACCCCAAATTATCGTCTCTTTAATCCTTTCTGTCACTCAGATCTGATGCACTTTGCATAATTCGGTGTCTGATTGCCATCTTATATATCGCAGCTCCTACAGCCTCTCCCCGTCTTTCAATTCTTGACAAGGAAACCCACCGCGACTATCCCCTGTCGGCAACCTGCCTCCCGTGGCCTCGTAGTTTTTCGTCGACAAGCGATGACACATATCCCTACCTTTTTTTTTGAGAGTGCTCGTTTTTCTGCTTGTCTCCTTTTTCTTACCACCCGCGTAATTTATCAGTTTCATACCGTTTTATAAGCGTTTGTTTTTGCTGTAATTGACTCCCTCGTGCCTAGTTCGTTGCTGCCCCTGTCTCTTGGGCATCAACTACCGGCTACTTCTTTCACCGGTTGGCAGCCTCTGGCTATACCATTTACTCGCGTTTCCCTTAGTTGTTGAATCCATCAGCCAAGCAGTCCCGTACGATTCGATGCTTTTTTGTCTTCGGTCTGTAGCGCGAGGACTTTGGATGGCGCCTTTTATTTCTTTGCACTCCTCCTTTTAGTTGTTTTATTGAAAGCGCACGTTCTAATTACTGGGTGAACCCCGTTCTCTTCGCCTGCCTTGCGGATTTCATTCTCTCCTCATAGCGTGAAAAGGTTTCAGGATGAACGACTTCCCTATGAACCCCATCTTTTGATTCCTTTTGATAGGCCATGGTTTTGATGGGGGTTTTTTAATTTGTCCCGCCTTGCCTGATTGTCTTCTAGAGCGATCTAAAGTTTCTTGCCGTTGCTTGTACCTCCCCTTTGCCCCAATTCCCTTCCCTAAGCCTCGAGACCCCCTGCTGAAATTTGATGGTCCACTCGACGCGCAGCCGCAATATTTCTGTCATTTTGCTCACTTCGCTTTGAATTTCTCCGACAGTTTCGGCGGGTCCCTTTTTGCGAATTATTTTTTAATTCTGTCGAACTTGTCAATAAGCTGAGGGTTCCTATTTCCACCGCTTTTTAGGGAGTCCTAGCCCTTTGTAGATTCCGTCTCCCAACCCCTTGATGACAAATGTTTTTTTCGGATCGGAGGATCAGCCCCCCCCCGCCTATTTGGAATAGTGTTTGGCTCCTTTTGCTCCACAAGGCCCAGCCTGTGACACCACTGTTTTTTTTGCAGCTTTAGCCGTTTTAACTTTCTTCAACTAGCCCTTTAGATACCCTCGAACTCCCCTTTTTGACCCCTTGAGACTCACCCCTTAGTCGGTTTTCTGGGACAGTCACCGCAAATGTACCACACACCCCCCCTGAAACCATTTAGTCTCATCGCCTCTTCCATTGGTCTTGTTCGTATCTATTGTTTTACTCGTAAAGACCCTCTTCGTCCCGCGCGAGGGCCCCCACTGTTCAAGTTTTTCTTGCTCTTTCTTGGCCCGCAAAGTCACGCTTTTTTTCGGCCTGTACTTCGGATTCCACTGTCCCGAAACTTTACGACCTAGGCATTATAACAATTGCCTCGGCTACGTCTTTTTCTCCACCTTGCCTACGACCCCCCCCCGCCGACCAAGCGCATCTTATGGTGATATCCCGATTTTTTGCATGGCCCCATTTGTCGAACTAGTTTAATTTCTCCCCTGCGACCCGTAAAATTAGATATTCAGTCTGCTTCCATTTTTTTTGAGGGAAACCTTCGGTCTCTCATTTGGTATTTACTCTTTGGAGAAATGGGAGACTCTTAGTCTTTTAGGGTGAACGGACTCCTTTGTATTCCCTTCCTTTCAACTTTTAAGTAGAGCTCTCTATCCTTACTTCATAATCCTTTTCTATAGCTCCTTCTTCCTTTACCCCGTTGTCCAAACATTTCAGAAATATTCCTGTCACCCATCAGCGCCGTAGTCAACCAACCGGTTCCCAAAGGCGGTCTTACCTCCACAATTCCCCCCACTTATCCGGCCCAGAAAAGTCAGTATTTACTCAGCCCAAAAGCTTTCTCCATTTTTTTTTCCCTATCGAATTTTGAGTCCGCCCCCCGGGGTTCCCGAGGTCCATTGATTTCTCCAGAGCGGCTTTGTTCCCCCTCGATATAACCCGTAAAGCATGGGGATCATTTGGTCTAGTGTCGTAGTATGAGTATGTCCACCCCCCTCGTACCAAGTGGCTATCGACACCCTTGTCTCATCCATCTTGTCCCCTTTGCCAAATTGGTACCCAAGCGGCACCATTAAACGTCCTCGTTTGTCAATGGGACTTGCGTTTAACTCAATTGTTCGCAGTTGAATTCGACAAAAACTTTGATACTCGTTCCCCTCCCGGCTGCGAAGAGGGGAAAATCCCGTCTTTCGCGTTTAAACAATCCGACCTTTCAACCAAGGAAGATGCGATCTCTACATTGAAGTTTCTGACATGGGTTTCCCAAGACCAGTAGGTTTCTTGTTGATGCCTGACGTTCCGAGGGAATTCCTCTTTCTCCCTGTCCACTGAAATAAGTGACTTACACAGTCTATACCTTACGTCACGTGGTCCGATTTTTTTTAGGTGTTGTTCCTGCGCCCTCGTAAGAACTCCCAACCTCTCCTTCCTTGAGCCTCCTTAGTCAGGTCCAATGTTTATCCATCACCCGTTGTTAATCGGTTGGCCCTTTCCCTCCTCGATGGAGGCTTTTTTCTCGTATCGGTTTCCCCTACCACGGGTCTTATCTTTCAATTAGTTACTCCCCACATTCTCCTTCCCAATTTCCGAGTGCCCCTGTCGTCTTACATTCTCTCGGCACCCACGCAGCATGTTCCGTTTCAATAGGGCGGCTGATTCGTTTTGAAGCACGTTATTTATAGAGGCTTTTTTCCTTACTTTCGTCGGTAATTTCTCTGCTCGCCGCCCTCCTTTGGTAATCTTTTGGCTCTTCGGTTGCGTTCACCCGGACTGTCTCGGGACAAAACTGTACACCTCCTGCCATTCCGATAATAGATCCCCTCCCCTTTCCCCCTTCCTTTCTGAGTTTGGTAGTGCATCGCGTCTGGCGATCGCTGCCGTCATTAGTAACGTTTTTCTCTCGCCCTGGGTTCCCGCCCGCAGAGTCTGGTTTTTTACTTCTCCGCCTTTATCACAAAACCACCCCAATCTTCCTTTCTTTTCCCTGATCTCCTGGAACGCCTCCCAGTTTCGTCTGCGCGCCCGGTTTCGTTCGCAAAGAATCTCATAATGGACTTATTTGAACTGCGGTCCTGCCTCCCACCCCCATTTTTCTCGAGGGCCCGTCTTTCCTTTATGCACAATCGTTTCATTCTTCTCCTTGGACCCCGTCTCTTTATGATTATTGCCCTCAGATTTTCGCGTTAAATCTCGCGGATTCCACATCTAAAGAACCCACCCTCGATATCCCCCTGTGTTGAGGCCCGGCCCCCGTGTTCCCAGTTTTAGCCGTCGACACCTTCCAGTCTGAACCCTTCATCAGCTCGTTGTGTTTTTGAGGAGATGGTTCGCTGTGCGTTCTCTTAAACTTCAGTCGTCCTGTCCTACCGTTTTCATGAGGGGTTTATTTGAATTTCTGAGCGCGTAGCGCTTATTCTTCCCCGCATTTCATCACAGTCTTGATTAACCGTTGAATTCCGGAATGCCCCAATGGTCATCTAACTCCTCAATAATTGTCTTAGTGGATCATAGCTTTTCTTTCAATCCTCGTAAATGACCTTCCTTTCTCTTTCTGTCCCAAAGACGTCTGTACTCCGCCTTCAGATGTTATTCTGGCCAGTCCGATTCTCTTACCGGGCTGTTTGGCTTTTTTTCCTCACGCGCCCCTTCGAAAAACAGTCCGCTTTTCGGCGGGAACCCGTTCGATCCGAAGAAACCGACGTCGATTTGACTATGCTCGCGACTCAGCAAACCCTTGCAATAACCCTCAGCTCTTGCACGTTTCAAGATTTGTTATCCTGCATTCCCTTTTCTCGTCTTGGGAAAGTGTTAAGCTCTGGAATGTATGCTTTAGAACCCGATACACCTATTCTCGTCACTCCCGCTCACCAACGGTACTTTCTTCCTCTAAAACAATCTTTTTAGTTAACTCTTAGAGTGATCAACGTGCG
>Ga0179593_1271118_pt1 | contig 10446 bp, 13 predicted proteins | sample CZODoug2_1_08_16_FD_185931 | JGI IMG/M metagenome (GOLD analysis project Ga0179593, IMG submission 185931) | Vadose zone soil fungal communities from Angelo Coast Range Reserve, California, USA - CZODoug2_1_08_16fungal (PacBio error correction) | ecosystem: Environmental > Terrestrial > Soil >... | reverse complement strand
TCGTGACAATTTTCGTCCATGTAAGATAATGCGTGCCTCTTTTTTGTCAGCAGGAGGTACAGGTTGGACAGTCAGCAGATTTCTTATCTAGTTTCTGCTCTTGTGCTTTCATCACTGTCCGACCCTCGTTTTTGACAGCTGTTCCGAAACTACGAACTAGTTTTAGCAGGCGTTTTTCTCTCCTCTCTTACGTATTTCGTATCCGCCTTCCTTGGCAATTGTCATCGCTCGACCACTTCCTTCGACTTGTCACTTCCCTTCCTACTTTTGTCTTATGATTTTGCAGAATGGTTCGGTGATTCTTCTCCCATTTCTGGGCAGGTCTGAAAACATCTAGTTTTTTCTTCGCCTGTCTTTTCCTCCTTCTTTTTTCTCGCAGACTCGAGATTCGTCTGTGTGGGTGGTTTTTTAGGTCCCGATCCCTCCCCGATACACACTGCGGACATGTCCCGAGTCTCCTCGACCTTTTTTTTCCTCTTGTTTCGCACCCTTAGAAATTCGTTCAACTCCTTTCTCTGCCATATTGCTGGTACAGTGCACCGTTTCCATTTTCCCTCCTTTCTTCATAGTGTGTTTCGAATCTCCTAGGCCTCCTCCAGGTCTTGTTCTTCTGCTTTTGTTTCTGCTGCAGTCCTGTTTCCCCCCACCTCTTATGACATCTTTATGAGTGAATTCCGTTGATCGCCACTTTCCCCGATCTTCCTCCCCATAGTTTTATTTTAACAACCCGACGGCTTTCTAATTCAGGGTCCCTGTCGTCAAGCCCCACTGTTCTCCATGACTTCCTTTATTTTCTTTTGGCTTCCGTGGTGTACTCTTTTCCCCAAAGAGAGTGCCCCAGCCCGCCATTTACCAGAGATGATATTCAGCTTCCGTCTACGACATTTGTTTTTCCATGGTTTTTTGCAGGCGGTCCATTTCAGTCTTTCATTTTCATGTTGTTCTTAGTCTGCTCTTCCTCTCCCCTCTGCACGCCGCTGTGTCTCTTTTTCTAAATTTGCGAATTCCTTGTTCCCCCGTTCCACCTTCGTCAAATTTTTGGACGCGGCACCACGCACTAATTTTTTTTTCTCACTCGACGCGTTTTTACCTTTGCGGAGTCGATTTTCTTCAACAGTCGAGTTGCATCGAGGAACTCTTGAGGAGTTTTCTTTTTCTTTTTCTCCCAAATCATTTTTCTCTTCATGCCAATTTTTTCTGTCATTCCCACCATCGGTGTCAAGTCGCTAATTGCGGAAGATTAGCCTGATCCCCCCCCCAAACATTAACTTTTTTTCGAAATTTTTTGTGGACTTCGTCTTCGAGAGGATTCCCCCTTCTTGCTAACTTCCGAGCGAGAGCCGAAACAAATTGGTTTTTCTCTCCCTCCCCGTGACAAAATGATATTTTGCTCTCCCACTGGGAAAGGCGTTTTCGTCGCCCGCTCCCCCCCTCAACGCCGTGATCTTAAACCCGCGCAATCTTCAGACCAATCTTTTCGTGTTCCACCAATGCCCTTTTTTCAGCAATTCTTTCATTTTAAGTTGGATGAGCTTGGTTCCCGGCACTGGCGACCCTTCTTGATAGGTTCGTCAGGGAGATCTCATGCAACCGGGAGGTATACTTCCATTATTGTTTTCATCCAGAGTTTTTCCACAAATTCAACAATTCTTCTTTTTGCTAATCTCGTTCGTTACCCCATTTTCTTTTCTGTTGTCGCTGATGTCCTGAGAGTGAGGTCCCTCTCCTCTTGTCCCCTCTCTGCTTTTTATGTCGGGCGTAGCTGCGAGTGTCATGATCTATGAAAGAAGTCTTCCTTTTTGACGGTTCAATCCCCGTGACTTAGTATAATGTTTGCGGTCGCAGACATCTGGCCCCCTTCTTTTCGTTTCCTTTGTATCGAACTCAATTCCCTGATTGCCCTAATCGGATGAGAGAAGATGGCTGTAGTATTTTAGCCAGCCGCCGCAATTTTTTCAACGAGCCCTTTTCTTTTGCGTGTGAATGCCGTTTCAAATCCGGCTTAGCCTGTTCTCTCTTCCTTTTACCCCGTTGTTGTTGATTTCGATTCGTATACCCTTGAGCGGGTTCGATAGCACAAAACCCTTCCTTGCCTTTTACCATTTTAGACTTTACAGGTCGGTTTTCCTGGGAGCAGAAGTCCCCCCGGGTATTCATTTCCCCCCTAAGGGATTAAGAGTTTCTAGTTCGTCAAACTGTTACTCGCCTTATGGTCGATCTCTTGCTTCCTCCCGCAACTCCGAATCGCGGATCACCTTTTCTTTTTTCGGTGTTTCTTTTCTAGATTCCCTGCCCCGATCTTTTTTGATCGCGCTTTCCTTGCCTTCCAGTATGAGGGCCTTAGCGTAGGAAAACCTACACCGACCCCTGTTTGTCCGACGGCGCTTCTGGCGCCAGTGTCTCTATTGGTTCAATTGGTGCACCAAACTGGATCCCCACACTTCAGTCTTAATCCATTTGTTTCTCTCCTGACTCAGCCGCTAGCTTTTGCCGACTCTGTCCATGATTCCTCCCCTTCAACACTTGTTGAGACTTTGCAATTAGCGTCTGGTTCCCCTTGAAAATCTTTTCTTTTTCCCCTTGTGCGGCTGGGTTTTTTGTTTCAAGTTCCACTTTACGGGAGCGTTTGGCGTTGCGTCACGAGCTTTTTTTTCCGCTCCCGAATGGACACTCTCAGTCGGTTATTGGCCTTCTTTCTTCCAGCCCCTTTCCTTGCCCCTTTATTGAGCCGATATTTCTCTCTTCGTCTCTATGGCTAAAACCAATGACGTCTGTCGTTCTCTTCAGCGGCCCTGTCTGCTTCATTAGCGCGACTTTACCCTCTTCTTTCGTGTTTAGTCTTTTCCTTTTTTTCATTCGGTTCACCCCTCTTTGTTTTTGTGAGCACTTGAAGCATCTTCCAATCTAGTTTTTCCCTCGTCCCCCCGATTGTCCTCTCTCTCCTTCCTCCCTTAGCTTTCGCGGCGCTTTCACCTGTCGGAACCTGCATTTTCTCTTATCTTTTTGTGCTCGTCCAAAATCATGAAGAAAGGCTTGGGGTTTTCCTTCCAACCCCGTGCAAAATTATCTGCCTCTGGTTCTGGTTGTCTCGGACGCAAACTCCAGCTGCCGCCCCATTTATCATTGGGCACTTTCTCTAGTTCTTTTTCCTGTGAAGACCGCTGTCCCTTTTTATCAACTTGTCATTCTTCCGAGTAGCGAATCATTTCGCCACGGATTGTGCTGGGCCCTTCTCTTTGGGCATCTACCTTGCCACGGGCATTACGCCCCTTCCCCCATGCCCCTTTTCTTGGTCTGTTCCCGTTTTTCCAACGGTCTCGACCTCATCAATTTGTTTTAGTTCCCGAGTCCGCAGTGTCGTTTTTTTTGTCTTTTGTTGAGCCTCTGGTTCCCGCTTTCGTCTTCGGAAGTAACTCAGCCTCCTCCCTGAGGTTTTTTATTGGCAACATTTTTTCCACTACGCCTTCCCTTTTTGGAGGATTATCTGATGATGACAACACTATGCCGTTGAAAAGTTGTATAACAAAAAACCCTAAAAAAAAACTGCAAGGGCAACGGTCACCCCTTTTTGTTGTCCCGACAGTTTGAACGAATCCGTGTGCGAACAACATCATCTCGTTTATCTCTCTGATACGCAGGGTTCTCTACAATTCTTGTATCGATTGGACCTGACCTACCTGACGCGTTTTTCTGTGCTTCTGCCGACCTCAAAATCATAAGGCTTACGACTGCTAGTATTCGGAGGGGTCTTTTTTTAGACATGCCTTACCCAGAGTTCGACGTCCCCTTGAAGGACAATTATTTCGACACCGCCTCTACGAGATCTCAAGTTTAAGTCCCTTTCTCCAGCTTATGAGTTTTCTCCTTTTCCCCTTTTGCGAGTTTAGGAAGTTTCTGGATTATTGCAATACACAGAGCTTTTGTTTTCTCAAGACAGTGCTTCATCCGTCCGCTCCTCTTTTAGACATCGCTTTGCGCTCTTGTTACCGAAGTGCGCATTCCCTCTTCCCGCCCCCCCCTTTTGATTTTCCATCCAAGTGATAGCGTGGGACATCATGCGAGTCAGAACAAATCTGTTCCCATTTTCCACAGGTTAATGGTTCAGGCAATGATCCCATGTTGGCATTTTCTCATGGACTCGGCCCCTCCTCATCTTCTTTTCTCCTATTAGTTTTCTGAGATATATTACCCTTTTAAGAGAACACTCATTTTTTTTTTTGTACCTCTTCCTTTCACTCTTGAGTCAGGCAGCCGGAAACCGTCAAGTTAAAGCAAGCAGCATTCTGATGATTCGCTAGCAATTACCACCCTTTTGTGCTTATCTCTTGACCTTCTCCTTTCGCCATCTCTGTCCCTACAACGTTCCCGCGGAACGCCGCGGCTAGCGCTCTTCTTTCTAAGAGAATCTCTTAATTCTCTTCCTGATCCTCTCAATTCCCAATGTTTCCCGCTGTTAAACTCTCAGTCCCTTCCCTCTTGCCTTACTCATCTCTGCGTTGTTTTTTTTTCCTTGGCTTCTGGCTTACGTCGAGAACCTACTTTTGCAATTCCCATTTTTGACCAAACCCTCAAGAGTTTTATTCAGAGTTTGTTTTGAGGGAGATTGCGTTGGCTTCTGTCGATCCGGTTAGGTTTGGGTCTGCGCTCCCCTTCTATAGCCACGTTCGAGTCCCTGTTCCCCTTTGCCGAGACTTCTCCTATTCTGTTCTACCGCGTTTCCCGATTAGCCGCAACTCATTGTTTTCCCTTCTGTCCTTTCTTTTTTTGCTAGAGCAAGTGTGCATCTACTTTCCCCTAATCAAGGTGTTTTGCTCTTTCTTTTTCGAAACTGTTCCTCTTGACCTCCCGTTTTATGTCTTTGACTCCTCTTATCGAAAATCGGTGAAACCTCGACGCTTACCTCTTTCTTTACCGCGGGCGATGTGATTACTTCTCCTACTCTTGGCCCCTGTCCTGTGACAGAAATGAAGGTGTAGGTCGAGTGCCTTTTTAATCCCCCCAAAGGTTTAGCCACCGCCATACTACAGATATTAAGATACTCTAGTCCTCCTGGACAGTTGGCGAAAAACTTTTTTTTTCCTTGCTTCTCCTTCCTCTTTGAAGACGTCCGCGTGATTTTGCCCTTCTCTGTCGTTATTTTCATGAAAGATAATGCAATCGGTTCGGTTAACTTGACAACTCCCCCCTCTCCCTATTCATTCTTTTTGGAAGCGGCCAAGCCCTTCCTCGAATGCGTTTCCGGAAAAAACCTCTCTCTGTTTCTTAAATTTGCTCAGTTGACTCCTCCGTCTCGTTTTCCCGTTTCCCCCATCTTTCTTTTGGTTGATTACTGTTCACCAACAACGTCTGGCGCAACTCCACCCCATTTGGGTCCAATCAGTCACTTACCCCCTCGGGTGTCCCTTTCTCTCTTCATGATGCGGAATCCACTTGCCGTTGACCTTATCCGTCTGACTGCCAGCGCACGCAGTTCCTGCCCTAGCACAGTCTTTCTAAGAGCTTTCTTGAGAGCCGAAAACAACCCAACCCCAAATTTCTGTTCTTCTAACACCGTCAAATCTCCCCCCTCCGTTTCGCTGGAAAGCTTGAGCCCATAGTGCTTTTTCTCTTAAAATCTAAGTGATGAAACCATTTCGCCACCTTAGAAAAGATTTTCAGGTGTTTACCAAGCAGCTCCGTGTAAGCCCTTTTCAAACCTGTTCCATGGTGAGCTTGTGGTCCATGCCTTCTCTCCTTAGCTCTGTTATTGTTCGTTGGGTAATCTCAAGGACCCACACCGTGGTGGCTTCATTTCCAATGAGTTTCCCCCATTCTCCCCATATAGAGACGGGCTCATCAATCTCCCTGTAGTACACCGTGCTTTTCTGTTTTAGTATCTCTAATCCTAGAGTGAGTACCGACTTTCCCTAACCCTCCTTTCTTGAGAGAGAGAGTCAGTATAGGAATTTACAATTGACTTACGGGTGAATCGCGATATTACTTTTTTCGCCCATATGAACCCTTTTTTGTCGATTCCCCTTTTGATCTACGAAAGGTCACCGCCCCCCCCCCCTCTTTCCCGAATTCTCATCTTGCGGAGAGACGATTGGCCTTTGAGTTTCGTCAAGCCGCATACATTCGAGGCAGGACGAATTTTGTTGTGTTTTTCTCCTCGCAACTCCTTTCTTTTCTTCTTTATTCACTCCCGCCTCCTTGTTTTTTGTGTTTCTCTCTCCAAAGCGGTAGTTGATCGTAACCCAACATTCTATTCCCCAGTCGACAGTAGGCGTTTTTTTCTTTTCGCCGACTGCCTCGGGTCTCTCAGACAGCTTTATTCAAAGGTCGCTTACGTAGCCTTCTTATTATATCAAAATTTCTCTCTCTAAGGGTTAAAGAGGGCTGCGATGCACCGTGGCTGACCCCGTCGGACGGAGGCTCTTAGATTTATGACGCGCGCAGATTCTCTCCTCTCTCTTCTTCTCTTGCAGTTCTGAGGTGCCTCCTCCTTGAGGAATCTGAAAACATCAAGTCACGGGTGTCCCGTTTTACGGCGCCTTTTCTGGGATTTCTGATGTCCCACCGGGTATTCCATCCCAAAGGTTGTCTCATAACTTTCTAGTTATGAATTATCTCCCCCTTATCCAGCCCGTATTTCAGATGGTCGCTCCCCATTCATCCATCTTCAACCCGGTTGAGAGGGATGAACTTGGCTTGTTGAACGTTCCCAACCCCTTTTAGCTTTATTCCTCCAGCGGGTTTTCAGAATCCCCCTCTTTTTATTTGTTCCTTTTTTTGGCTGCAGTTAATTCTCCCAATAACCCTAGTGCGGTGATTGGACCTTCTGAGATACCAGCCAGTTTTCTTCTCTTCCTTTCCCCCCTTTTTCTTTTAGCCGAATAGTCCCATAGGCTCTCGCTTCCCCCCTGCGGCCCTTCACCCCAAAAGTGCTTTGTGAGATTGCGGATCTGGAACTCGGCATTTCTCGACCCTCCCCCGATGGTTCATTAATGATTAGCAAATACATGAGTGCGCCAGCAATTGTTGTGGCATGACGCATCCGTCCCCCTTTTGACGCGATTTCCCCAACCGACCTTGTTATCTTCTTTTACTTTTCCGTCACTAGAGCCCAGTTCTATGACTTCCTGCCTTATTTCCCTTTTTTTGGCTGCCGGTTTTTTTTGGCCTCAGTCCCAAATCCCGACGAGTTTTCTTGGGGGACTTTCCTCCCCCCCTAGCCAACCTTCCTCAAAGTTCCCCCCCCGATTTTCTTCTCTTTTCTCTGCACCTCTTCAATCTGCCGCCCGTCCCCTGTGCCTAAGGTCTTTTTTAGACGCTAAATCGCCCACTCGTATGTCTATTTGATATCAATTATTTTTAGTAATTTTTCTTCTTCTTGGCAATCCCTTGGCAATTACCCTTTTTTTGCCCCTTTGCCTTAGCCCTGAATCTTTCTTTTTGCCACCTTTTTTTTTCTTTCGTGGGACCCGAAGTAATAAACTCCTCCCTTCGGCGCCAGAACAGTCCAGTTGTAGATCGATTATGATTCCTATGTCGATCCTCGGGAATTTTCCCCTTTGACACGGCGTTCACCGAGGTTGGCTGTCACCCGTACTGCCTCGAACAAGACCTCGTGAGTTCACCTCGGAGTGAGTCCGACTTGTGCACAATTTCGGAAAGGCGCAACTTTACCAAGAAAAGTCTTTTTCTTCTTTCCCCCTTCCTCCTGCTTTTCTTAGGATTTTCACGACTTTCCTTGTTGCCCATGCGGTCCTTTTTCTCTCGGTCCTGCGCAGGGTTTCTACAGACGATTTTCTTGAACCAGACCCGCCTTGCTATCTCGCGAGATGATCTCGTCCTTAATCCTCAGGCTGACCCCCTGGAATTCCTTAGCGCAATTTAAAACTTTTCTTTTTCTTTTTTTCTCCTTCTTTCCGCTTTTTCGGCGTTCCCTTCACGTCATTTTAAGGCCCCCTTTGCCTACACCATTATGATAAGGGTATGATTTTGGTGGAGTTGTCTCGCGATTGTGCCCAATTTTCGGCTATGCTATTTGGTATCTACGCTACTTCACAGATCTTTCTTGACTCTTCTCAGCGTCTAGACCGCGTTCTTCCGTCTATCACGTTTTTCATGGAACTCGACTTTTCCGCTTACGTTTACCGAGGGTCTTAGAAGCAGAGCGCCCCAGGTTCATTTCAAGCTTGATTGATAGCGCGCCTTTCATGCGAGACTACCCCTCTTACTGTACAACGGACTTCTTCCTTGACAATTTTTCCCTCTGGCACGCTCTTCTCCTTGGCTACAGATTTGCTAGGACGAATCATTCTCTCGTTATCTCCTCCTTTTTTGAGAGTCTGCTTTCCTAGACACTCATCTGGTTTCTAATCTTTTTACCTGTCGTGCCTCTCAGAGAGTGGGTCAGAACTCGGCACCCCTTACTTTTTCCCAGCATTGTTTCTCGCAATTGCGCTACCGGCTTGTGTATTGAAAATCCTTAGGGCGGTTGCTCTTCTGCCTTCCAGGATGCCAGCGCTTTACATGACAATCCTAGCGGCACCAAGGGCTAGTGCGCTTTGCTCTCTTATCTTTAAGTATGGTTTTCGAAATTCCAGCTCGCTCTTCTCCCACTTCCCTTCGTTTTTCTTACACTCTTTTTTTTTTCCCACCGCATCTTCCCTTTATATCCTTTATCATGCGACTTGAAGAATGTGTCGGCAGTCTAGCGCCTACCCAATGCATGTCTGAAAACACACCTCATCTTCTCGCTATCATTAGTTTTCATCCTGATTTAGCTGGCGAAGGATATCTAGCCTTCTTCTGTGGCGGAGGGTTGGTCTTTCACGCTATACTGCCTATGAGAAACCCTGCTTTTCCTATTTCTCTTATAGTCACGACTTTGCGTGGAAGTCTTAAAACTTCACTGTCCAATGTACGCATTTCTTTCGATCAATTGCCCCCCTCATCCTCTAATAGTGTTGTATTAAGAGGCCTCACTCAGGATTTTTTTTTCCGGCTTTGTTCGCACTTGACTACATCTTTGAACGCATTTTATGATTTACCCCTTGTCTCTTTTCCCCCTCGGACCCCCCGATCGGATCTATATAGCTTTTCTTACCACACGTTGCGGCGAGGTGATTATCTTTTCCCAATGACTAGGGAACCCTTCCCAAGTGCCAGAAAGACTTCCGTGTCTTGCTCTTTCGAATTGCGTGGGCATGTAGAAACCCCAAGGAGAGTTCCCACACTTCTAACACTCTTGCTGTATTCAGCTACTTAGAAAGAACTTTTGGCAGAAAATGTTTTGTCTAGGTCTCATCTCCGAGCTGTCGAGTTAACGCGTTCTCTTTTTTCCCCCTCTCTGTCGTTCTGAGATCCCCCCTCAGGACATTTTCCTCTTTGTCAAGCTTGTAACCTTTGTGTTTTTTTTATGACTTCCCCAGATCCCTCGAATGGATTTTTTTTACGCCGTCCCAATTTCGCTTTAATCCCCTTTTTTTTCCTCAATTCTCCGAGTGAAGTTAAGTGTATTCGAAGTCGAGAGATCCCAGTCCGGTTGCTGACCTTAAAAACCGATTCTTTTCCGGTCTATTCTTTTCTCACAACACAACTCCTTATTGCGCAAAACATTACCTTGGCGACCTCTTAAATTCATATGGTTCCAGTCGCGGATCGCCTTCAAAACAACCTTGCAGCTGCCCTCTACCCCTCCGAATTCGCCATATTTTTTTTGGAAGGACCCTCCCCCCCTCCGAGAGTAAGTGCACAGTTTCCGCCCTCAAAGATTTGAGTTGAGCCGTGGAACAAACAACTTTGGTTGGTATCTCGAACTGGCCCTCCCTCCCCTTCTCCTTTAACTTTTTTCTCATTTTGAAATGATGCGGCCCTTTAAATCCGCCGCACGTTTCAATCAAGACAGTTTCTATCCCATGCTCGATCCTCTTCGCACATCCTTTAGGCATTTCAAACCCTGCCGCCGAAGTGCAGACCTCTTTCCCCACTTGGAACCTTTTTTGGATTGGGAAGGCACTCTTCCCATTTGCGCGTGGATGGATAGATGTTTGGCCTTTGCTCACAACGGGTATGTTCAGACGCTTTTTTAGTGAAATCCCCCTCGTTTGCCCAAAATTCCCCCAATCTCTCTTGCCCCGTTACTTCCTTTTTTCCAACCCGGTGTCTCTTTATTTTGGAGGGATGTCAGCGGTTATGGCCCGAATTTCATGTCAAGGCGCGCGATGAGTATTTACCTTCGCGCCTATCATGATCGGTGACCATACCCTCCGACATTGTTCCCCCGCGATCTATAGGCGGTCCGCTGGAACCGTAGTTCGATTCCTTGATACTAACTGAGCGCCCCGAATTCTTTTCATCGGATCATTTTCAAGGGGGGGGGTTTAACTGGGCGTCTTTTTGCGCCCGTCAAAAGCCCTATTCACTTCTCTTAATTGAGTGTGCCCGTAACCTGTGGGC
>Ga0179593_1718946_pt1 | contig 10447 bp, 19 predicted proteins | sample CZODoug2_1_08_16_FD_185931 | JGI IMG/M metagenome (GOLD analysis project Ga0179593, IMG submission 185931) | Vadose zone soil fungal communities from Angelo Coast Range Reserve, California, USA - CZODoug2_1_08_16fungal (PacBio error correction) | ecosystem: Environmental > Terrestrial > Soil >... | reverse complement strand
TTTTTTGAGAGTAGGGCTGTTCAGTGTTCCCTTCCCCCCGTCCCCATGTTCAATGTTTCCTTCCGGTCGTGCTGAGGTCCCTCCTGCTTTTCCATACGCCGCGTCTAGTTTTCCCCCGACTTATTGGAATCCAAATTTTCTTTTTTTTTGACGCTTCTATCCCGTTTCCTGTGTCGCGCTGGTCATGTTTTTTCTCTTTTGCTGGCGTCCGCCCCCATTTCTTAGTTGCGTTTTTTGTCGGGCTAGTTCGCGTCGATGCACCCCTGGCTCTCTCTTTCCTTTTCCTCCGTTTTGTGGTTTCCCTCCCGAGACCGTGTTGCCCCTCTTTACATTTAAAGCGCGGGCCCGTTACAAGCACTTTCAACACATATCCTGTGGCGTACCCGAGCACTTAAAACCCCCAAACAAACAGGCCCACCGGAGCGTCATTCTTCCTGGCCCCGATCGCCCATAAACGGAGACCCCAACCCCCACTCCCGATCCGTTGGTGCACCATCATGTAAAAAATGCTTTTTTTGAACACGTGCGTTTGTTAATTTTATGGGTCCAACCCCTTCTTTTTTCCACCGTCCATGCCTGGCGGTAGAAAGGGGCAAAGGCTTTTCCTGTTACCCGGGGATGGATTCCCCCCCCGCCTAAGACTACTCGGCCCCCCCCCCCCTCTTCACCACCAACCGCAAAGGCCCACTTCTTTTTTCCCCCCCTGTAACGCACCCCCAACCTTTCAGCTATCTTTTAGCGGGCCCTCTGTTCCGGTGTTTGGTCAACCCCACGGGCGTTTTGACGTTTTTTTCTGCCTGTTCGTGTTTTTATTCATGTTTTTTTTTTCAAAGCAATCTCGTTTGCTCCCCCCATTCCTCCCCCCCACTTACACGCAGTGGGTTTATTGGCGCGTGGATCTCTCGCCCATTCATGTTCCGCATATCACTATGCAGTCGTGACCCCGGGCCTCCCCCCCCCCCCAATAACATTCCGCCTCCGACCCCCCCCCTCGCTTAATTTCCTGCTTCTTTTCACTGCGACTCCTTCCTCATCCCCTGAGACCCCCCACCCCGTCCATACAGTTTGACCCCCTCATTTCTCTAGCGGTCCCCCCTCCCCGCCTAACGACCCCCCACTACCCCTTTCCCACTCCCCCCCCCGAGCATGAGATTATTCTCTCAATCCCCCCCACTTTTTCGGCTTTTCACTCACTTGGGCTATTTTTGTTAGACGGCCCCCTCCCATCCGTCAACTCCCCCCCCCCTTTCCCTCGTGTTCCTTTTGCCCATCCGTCCTCGGCATACCACACACCCACCTCTCTCCCCCCCCCTTCTATGTTTTTACCCCTACACATTTCGTCCTCCCTCCAGATATCCTTTCCCCGAGCTCATTTTTCGCCCCTGTTCCACCAAGAGCCATCTTCCTGGGGGCCTCGCGACACGGGCCCTACCCCCTGGCCGAGGCTTACCCCCCATCTCGTCAACGTTACTGCCCTTCTGTATCATCGTCCCGGGCCTGCGTCCACGACAACAGCCACCTCTTCCCCCCCTGTAACCTGTGCACAAATCGGTTGGTCATACGCCCAACGGTAACTCGAGGGCCCTGCCTCACCAGCACTTTAACAAATTCTTTCACCCCGTGATTTTCACCGGACGTAGTCACCCCCTTTCACCCTACTACAAGATTAATCTAACCTCGGCGATTCCTTCACCCCCCCTTACATTTTCCGGCGCGTCCCCTTGTTTTTCCGATCTTTTACACTCCTCAAGTTTTTTTTCCTGATGGAGCATATCACCTTCTGTCCTTATACGGTCCCTCTTTATCCAACCCCCTTTTACTTATCCCTAGCTGCTCGGATGCCCCCCTCGCAAACGGTTCCTCCCTGTCGTTTTTTCCCTCCCCTGCCCCTTTTTTTTTTTACGTTCTTCCTGTTTTTTGTGAAGCACCCAATCTGCCCGGGCGTTTTGTTGGACCCATCTTGGACACATATCAACCTTTCTGGCTGTTCCCTTTTCAGTTTTTACTTCCGTCCTGAACCGTCATGGGCGGTGTTCTGGTGAACGCTTTTTCCCACGGCCCTTATACTCCCGCCTCAGATCCCCGGTTTGCATGAACCCCCTATCGGCCCATTGGGGGCCCCCTCCGGGGTCTTTTTGTTCGGTGTCCCTGTACGATTTCCTTGCAACCTTATTATCCTCGACCTTCTTTTCTGTCACCGGGTTTACTACTACTTTGACCCCTGGCTGGCTCACTTGGTCGTAGGCGCCTTCTGCGCACATTAGACACTTTCCCCTCGCGCGTCCCCCGTCCCTTAAACCTTTCCTTGGAGCCGCCCAGTTGGATTTTGACTCTTTCGGACCATATCTTTCCGTCTTTCTACGAGTTTGCCTTTCAAGTTTCTTTCACATCAACTTCCCCTTTTCCCCCCTTACTTCACCTTTTACTTCCAGACACCGTTCGATCGACCCACGTTAGTGCCGGTCTGATGTTCAAATTTCTCCCCCATCCCCCTACCCTCTCGCCTCCTTGGATTCGTTTTTCCACCGAACTATCATTGTTGGTCCGCCCTTTTCCTTTCCCTTTCCACGATAGTCTCTGGGCGCAATTTACCGTCGTTCCTTCTCCTTTCGTTCTCCCAGTTCTGTTTCCCTGCCCCCTCCCCCCCTACCTTCAGGGTCAGTGCCCTTTTCCTTTCGTTGTTCCCGCACCTACGGCTCTAGCTATTGTCCCCCCCCAACTTTTTTTCTCCGTGCGCTGTCCTGGCCGTTTGTACAATGTTCCCGAGGTCTACCTTTCCTGGTGACATCTTCTGTTCCTTGGGTTTTGCTATAGGTTCCTCTCCATGTTGTAGCTTCCGGCGGGGTCAGTTTGGCCACCTTTTTTGGTCTTGATTTTCACGTCCCTTGTACGGGCGATTTGATTGTTGATTTCCAGGGAGGGCGGGTGAACCTTTGTGTTTTTTCGGATTAGTTCGCTATCTTTTGGTTCGTACACTCCTTTGGACCCCATTTTTACTAAACACGTGCGACCGCGGTTTTCTTTCCTTTTTTCCTCTCTTTTCACATCCCTTGGGACCACCTCCCTTCCCGGCATCTGCAAATGCCGGACCTCTTTTCGGTTGACCCATTCGGCTTGTTCCCCCCCTCCCCCAACAGGCATCTTCACTACCTTCAATTCGATTCGCGGCCCTTCCGTTTTTTTCCCACCACTTTTTCGTCTCTTTCCCCGTTCTTCCCGCGTTGTTGTTTCCTTTTGCGTCTTGGCTTTTGTTTTGAATGGATTTTGCTTGCTTTGATTTCCAACTCCTTCTTTTTGGATACGTGGCCCTAACCCGAGTTTTCTCTCTTGTTTTTCCTCCTGTCCCATGAGATTCCCCCTGCTTTGTATCGCTTTAAACTTCCTTTTCCTCTTTTTATGTTTTTCTTCCAACCACTTTCCCCCTGTTTTCCCCTATCTTTTTTCCTTAGCTCTCCCCCCCATCTTTGTTTACTGGGTTTTCCCTTTTTTTCTTACTCTCATCCTCCGTTTTTTTTTTTTCGGATAAAGATTTGGCTCCCCCCCCCCTTTTGGTTTCGAACCCTCTTTTCTCTTATGTTCCAAATTTTTCAACCTAGAAACAGAAATTCGCGAGGCCTGATTTCATCTTTTGCACCCCCTGCCCTTTCGCCTTGAGTTTTCTCTGCACACTCAGATGTATGGTTTTCGGTCCACAAACAGACGCGTTCTTCTTCCTTATCTAGACCATCAGCTCCCCTCCCCACTGCCCCTGCATTTTTTTCCTGCACCTGGATTTGAAACAACATTTTTTTCCCCCTGTTGAATCTACTCCGTTGAGACCGTTTTCCAGCCTGTTTACATCTGTTGACGGTGTATTTTTTCCCCCTCAGTTTAAGCTGTCCATCGCGCCGGTACCCCAACATCTGCGGTTCACTAGATTGTTTATTGAATTTCAATGTTTGTCTTTTTTAGTAACCTGTTCCAAATGGTTCTGCGCCCGCCCAGAGCGAGCCTCGTGCGATTTTTTTTTTAGGGTACAGAAACCGTCTCAGAGGGTCCCCTTTTTTTTCATTTTTTGCGTTTCGCCCTTTCTACAGTACCCAAAAGTTACCCCCTTGCAGTGACAGATCTTCCCTTACCTTCGGTGCTCTGGTTCCGCCCTCCCTTTTTCGTAACACTCAACCCCCGTCTTTTCGTATTTTGTAGCTTCCTTCGTTTCATCGCCTTTTAGAGTCAGTTGATTAGGGGACGTTTTTCCCGTTCTTTTATCGGTTTTTTTCACCGTTGCCGATGGTTTTCTTTTATAACTCCCGGGATGACCTTGGCGGTGTCGGTTTCTTCGGATGTTCCCGGCAACCCCCTTGCTGCAAGTTTTATTCCCCCTCTTAAAAGTGCCCCCGGCTCCAATCGTGGCCTCCCTCTTCTATGTTTACGGTTCGTATCTTTTTCCCTACATAATTTTGTTGTTCTCCCCACCCGGCTGGTTAGGCTTTTTTAATGGTGCCTTGCGGTGCTTCCAGGTGTTTTCCTTTTGTTCTTTTTTAAACCCCGGTTTGCCCCGGCTTTTTCCCTTCCCAAAGTGGCATCCCGTTCCATGCGGCCTGCCCTAATAGATGCCAGACCGCCTTCCCCGTTTGGCTCTTTCCCGGCTAAGCGGGCTTCCCTTTTTTCTTTTTTTCGAGGAGTCCCGAACTGTGCCGGTCGCTTTCCCCGTCCCAGGTTTCAAATTTCTTACCCTTTTTTTTCCCTTTCACAGTGGTTTTTCCTTTCCTCTGTGCATCAATGCTTTGTTTTTTTTCCCCCCCTTGGGTCATCCGTTTTTGCGTCACGAACCCTTTTTTTTTTTATGTTGGTTCTTCTTTTTCCTCTTTTTTCAATGAGAATCGACTCTCTGTTTGCCGATCTGGTCTGAACCCCCTGGTCTTTTTTCATTTTGTCTGTTTGTTTTTGAAGCCTCCACCCCAAGACTGCAGGGACGTGTTAACACCCTCCTTCCCACACTCTTCCATTGAACCTGAGTGGTAGCTGTCTTGTCCTTTTCCCTCCACTTTTTTGTTTTCTTGTTTGTTTACCAGGCTTTTTTCTGATTTTGCGGCCCTTGGGCCAGGTACCCTCGACAAGGTTTCCCCCCTGTGGTTGATCCGTTTCCAGTACATGCGGCTGTATAGAAACTTTTTCCCCACACGCATATTGTTATGATGCGCCACGGCTTTCATTGGGCTCCCACCTTTATACGTTCGCAAGGACCCTTTCACGTTTGGCCCTGGGGCCCTCCTCCTTTAATTTTGTAATTTTTGACATTTGCCCATAGGCCGTCGTTTTTCTTCCTTTTTTTGTTCGTATTTTCCCGTTTTCCGTTACTTTTCGTCACAATTTAGGATTTTTGCTTCTTGTGTTGGCCGTAAGGTTTTCGTCGGTCTCTGTCTGTTGTCTTTTGCTTGGACTTTGTTTCTTTTCCCATTTTTCCGTTTCACCCTGCTCCTCATTCTTTTTGGTAGTACTCTGCACTGTGAGGTGGATTCGCGCCTTTTTCTTTTTTCACGATGGGAGCTCAGTTGCCGTTGTCATGGCTTTTTCCTTATGATTTTGGGCTTTCGGGTTCCTTTGGGCCGGTTTTTTCTCCCCCAGCTATTTTTTTTTTTGCTGCTTTCACCCGAAATTTGGCCTTTTCGTCAAACCCCCCTTTTAGGTGAGCCCAAAAGATGGTGTTTATTGCCTGCTTTTGCTTCATGCCAGTTTCCGGAACACTTTTAAGGTTTGGTGACTTTTTACTCTGTCGTCACCCACAACCACCTAGTTTCCGTTCTGTCCAATTTGTGGTGTCTCCCCTGACCCATGGGGCATTTCTGGTTTCTGTTGCCCCCTCATTCCTGGATAGTGTCGGTTTCGGCGGGGTCGGTTTTTTCCTCGTCCCTATTACATGGTTTTGCAGGTTTGTTTTCCCTCAGATTTCTGGCCTTTTTGAAATAGGGTCAGATTTTCCGTTGGCTTTTTTTTTATTGCTTTTTTTTAATTACTTTTTTTTGTTGAATTTTTCCCCTTTATCTCGGCTTAGATTGCCCACATCCTTTGGCTTTTTTTCGATGTCCCCCCCTCGCGTTCTTTCTCCCCTTTTGCACGGTGTTGGAGCCTTACTTTTGTTTCCTCTTTCCTTCCCACTTCCTGCGAGTTTAAACACGAAAGGGGCACTTTTCCCTGTTTGGATTTGGCATTAAACCCCCGGGTTTTCCAATGTCCTTTTCACTTTGTTGTAGCTAGCTTCGGTTGTTTTTTTTTTTGTATTTTGTCCCGGTTTTCCTATGTGGCTGAATTATTTTCTGGCGAGTGTGTCCCCCTCGGCCCCCCCACTGCCTTACTTCTCCTCCTCCGTGGTGATTCCCTTGTTAGTTACCCGCCGTGAGTTTGCTTCCCCGTGCCAGTTCCGCCCTGAACTTATTTCGCCCAAACTGTCCATCATGCGGGTATTCTTTTGTTTCTTTTATCCTTGTTGCGATTCTCTCCTTCCCGATGTAATGTTCCTGGTGCTTGCGCCAGCCCACAAGGATATAGCGTTGCGCTTCTTATGACTTGTAGCGGCATTTTTATTAGGGGACCCCCCCAACTTGCCAGAGCGCTATTTTGACACTGTCACCTTGAATTTGGCGGTTGTTTTTCTGATGGGAGGTCTTTGTTTTTACCCCTTTTTTCAGCCACAAGTGTCGCCTGTTTCAGACCCGACAAGCCTCTGTCCTCCTTTTTTTCCGGACGTTGTCCAACCCCTTCTTTTACAACCCCCACATGTCATTTTTTTTTCCATGGCTTAAAAGTTGACCACTTATCCTTCCCGGTGTCCGCTTCTTCCACACCCATGCCCTCCCTGCTTCTTGTTGTATCCTTCCAAAGTTTTTTCTTGTTTTGCGTGGAAACGGACCTGGGGTTTGGTACTCACTCGGTTGATTGTTCAACGTCGGCCGCACCGCTCAGTGCTACCTTTTTATGGTGGTTTTTGCCGTTCTTTTTCCTTTTTTTTCCCCCCCTTCTGGTCTTTCGCCTTCCTGTTTTTCTTTTCCCTCGGTTGACCCCTTTCGCACTCTCCGCGCTCGCCGTGGCGACTTTGTTTCTCGTGCCCCCTCTGACCGACAGTGGTTTTCGTCCCCCTCTGGCTTCCGTGCTTTTTTTTTTCGTAGCAGCGCCCGCGATCTTCTTTACCACTCCCTTGTGTGACTTTTGCTGAGAGTTTTACCGCGCGCTGTTCACGCCCCCCCGGGTTTTGTTCGGGCGTTGTCCGAGCCCCGCGGCAGTCCGAGGACAGCCCCGACGGCCTCGTTCTCTCAGTCACCGCTCTTGTGTTTCCCTCCCAGGGCACCCCCTAGTTTTTTTTTGGCTTGTTGCTCCCCCCCTGTGCCTTTTCTCTTTTTTTTTTCGGTTTCTCGCTGAGAGAAACCCCACTGTTTTTTGTTTTTTTTTTCCTTCTTCTTCTTCCTTCTTTGGTGAGGACAAGGGAGAGGGAGGAGTTATTCCCCCTTTGTGAGGTTGAAACTGTTCCCTGTTGCTTCCCCCCTTCTGGATTCGATGATTTTTTTCTCAAAGCCCCCCAATTTTCGGTCCCCCCCAAGCCCTTCCCCCGTTCTTTCCCCCCCCACCTTTCTTGTGTTCGATTTTTCGACAGGCAGGATTTTTTCCCTTCCATAATTTAACCGGTTGCGAACCTTGCCACCCCCCCCCTTGATTTAAATGACTCCCCCCATTCACCCGCTTACGTGTTTTCTACTTCACCATTACTCTAATTGTTCCCCTCCTCCCCCGTTTTTTTTTCCCCCCCTTCGAGATTACCCTTTGCCAACTACAATCAGTTCGTTTTAGGACACCTAACTGACCATTTACCCCCGGCCGGGATTAACCACAACCATTCCATGCCCAGGTTTCCGTATGTCCCCTCTGCAACCTCGGGCCCTGAACCCCCCTTTCCCTTTACCCATGTTTGTGTTTGTAGCGTCCCTTTTCCCCCCCCTTTTTTATATCCCTTTGTATCCTGGCCGCGGGGCGCCCCCACCCCCCCCCCTGCGCAATAACCCCTCCCGTCGGATGTTTCCCCCTCCTTCTTGTTATCATAGACTCTGTTTTTTTCCCTTTTTTTCCCCCGGGAATGGCGCCCTTCACTTCCCCGCCTAATTTTTTTTCCCCTCTTACGCTGGTAATCCTTTCAACCTTCCTTTCTTTTTCATGATAGCCCACAATCCCCAAAACAGTTCCCGAACCCCCTTTCTAAAAACCCTGCAGCAAACTTCCTGAACTACCACCTTCCCCACCAATTCTCCCTTTTGGTTTTGTGAACCCCCGTCAGCAAATTACTGGGCACGTGCACTTTCTCCCCCCTGGTCTGTCCCCTCCGTGCTCGCCCCCCACCTTTTCAATCCCGACGGAACTCGGCCCTCGCGGCGTTTTGTTCTTGTTCCGGATTTTATCCCCCCCTGTTCCCCGGGTCCCCCCCTCCCCATTACCCCCCCCAACAACGATTTCCTAACTCCACGTTTTTAGGCCCCCACCATTACAACCCCTCTTTTTTCCCACACCAGCTTTGTATGTCCCCCCCGTGCCAAGACCCGCTTCGAACTTCTCCCCCCAGAAAGTCCCGTCCTGCGTCTGGCGTCCCTCCGTCCTCCCTTTTCTGTCTTTCTTTTAGGTTCCTTTTTATTTTTCCCGGTTCTATCAACCCTCCTTCTCCTTGGAGTGATCCACCTTCTCCTTTTCGCGGCTCCGCCGTATCTTTTTCCCCCTTCACCTGGCGCGGGTTTGCTGCGTCAGTTTGACTTTTTCCGACATGCTTTTGTCTTTTTCCTTCAACCTTTGTAACACGCACTTTTTCTTGTTTTTCTTTTTGGACACCTCTTTGCTGGAGTGGGTACCCCTCCTCCGGCTTGGGTTGTTTGAACCTTTTTCCCTAAGGTTCATCTACTTCGCGCGTGCCTCAGTTCTTTTCCACTTTTCCCTTCTTCGCCATGTCCCTATCGCAATTGGCCTCATTTCTACGACGGTTGCTTTCTTCCCTCTTCTGAACGTCTCTTTCACCCTTTTTTCTTTCCCCTCTCCCCGGCAACACATTTTTCAGTCCCCGTGTTTACTTTTACATTACCCCCCCCCCGTTTTTTTTTTCTTCTTTGTGGCGGACCAGTCGGTTAACCTCCCTTCGCCGTCCCAACTTTTTTTCTTTAACACCTGCATGGTTGTGCCTCCCCCTGTCTTTTTTTTTTTCCATCTCTTAGTATTCCTTCCTAGTCTTTTGGCGGCATTGGCTGCGTCCTTCCCTTTTCGAGGAAACCCCTTTCCCACCCTGTTTCCTCACTGAAATTTCCCGGCCTCACAATTCACCTTCCCCCCCCCATCCACGAGTCCGTTATTGGCCGTCCCCTTTTCCCCCCTTCCTCCACTCCCTTCTTTTTTTTTGGCGCATTTTTTTATTACCATCGTGTTGGTCTGCACAACTCCTCTTATTCGCCCCCCCCTTTGTTCTCCCCATCGTCTTTTGGTGGTCCGGTGGCATAAAAGTTGTTTGAGCTTTCCGACACTTTGGTTTGCTTTGCCCTGCCGCGTCCCGTTCATTTCCCCCTCCTTTTTTTCAGAACTTTTCCAGGACCCCATCGCAACTACGGTCCGCGCCGCTTCTTTTCCTTGACCATTTCCCGGGTTGGCTCCCCTTCCTTTCCCCTCCCCACCCGTTCCAATCGGTGTTCCATTCCCTCCTTTGTTTTTGTCGGTCGCCCGCTCTTTAGGGCTCCCCGATTGCCCGGTTTCTTCACGGCGGTTTCCGTTGGCCCCCTTTGTGGATACCCTTTTGGCAACCCCTTCCCGTTCGCTTCTTGCTCCCTTGACCCGTTGAGGTCGATGCCCCTTCGGCCTTGAATCTTGTCCTATGTTTTAGGCACTCAGGCATTTTCTGAACACCGATGCGACGCCTCCCCGGTCTAAACCCTACCCTGTCCATTCCCTGAAAGAATATTTTAACCCTTTTGAGCCTTGTTTTCTGGGACATTTTCTGTTTTTGGTCTTTATTTTAAAACCCCCCCAACCCCACCCTCATTTTCTGGTTACACTAACGACTTCCCTCTCCGACATGCATTCGTGACCCCACCCCATGTACTTGCATCCTGTAGAGTGGCACCCGGAATTCTCTGCCTTTTTTTTTGCAGTTGGGACTTAGTTGTGAACTTCTTTGCGCCTTTTTTATTACCCCCATAAAAGCTTGTTGTCTTCCCTAAACCTTTTTGCGTGTACCGTTGCACCTCTTTTCCCTCGGCCCCCCCCCTGTCAGTTCCCTTCCTTCCCACGGGGCGGTTGTTTGTTCCTCCCAGTGTCCCCGACTATTTCGTTGGTTTTAGTTTTTTTTTCCGTTTTTTTTCCCATTATAACTATTGTCCAGGCTAAGCGCTCCCTTTTTTCGCTCCCTCGTGTTTCCGTCCTCCAGTCCCTTTGGGTTTTTTTTTTATGGAGT
>Ga0179593_1639293_pt1 | contig 10447 bp, 10 predicted proteins | sample CZODoug2_1_08_16_FD_185931 | JGI IMG/M metagenome (GOLD analysis project Ga0179593, IMG submission 185931) | Vadose zone soil fungal communities from Angelo Coast Range Reserve, California, USA - CZODoug2_1_08_16fungal (PacBio error correction) | ecosystem: Environmental > Terrestrial > Soil >... | reverse complement strand
CCCCCCCCCCCCTGCGTTTGCCTCCCCGTCGGTATTCCTGCCCCCAATAGCAGCACATCCTTTTTACTTTACATAAACAAGTTAAATCTTTATTCCCTTTATGAAAGACACCCCCTCCCTGAATCCTACCCCCCCTCCCGTTTTCTTCCTCTCAGTCGACTTTTCCCGCGTTTTCGAAAACAGTTGAGGAATTCCCCCGTGGGTGAGTCCGTTGTCTTCCCCCATTACTCGCACCCCCTCCTCCCTCTTAGTTCCTTTCTTCTTTTACTTCTGGGCTTTAACTCTCCCAGAATTCAGATTTTTTTTTTTTTTACTGGACGGATGTTGCTTTCGTCTTTCATCGGTTTCTGCAGTTTTCCCCTTCTGGTCCTTTATTCACCCAGTTGGTTTTTCGGCTGCCTTCTTCGACAAAACCTCTCCGTTTTCCTGACTTCCTTCATGCCCCTTTTTAAAATATTGAAACACCTTCAACTATTCGTAGCTCGTTGACGATTCCCCTTTTTTATTATAACTCTACTATCCAGTGGGGAGGCTTTTTTTTTTTGCCTGTAGCAGCCACTTCCTTTGTTTTTCCGCTTGGTAAACCGGAATTTAATGAGCTGTATTCACACCGTAACGTGATTCTTTTTTATTGTGCATAACCCGATGTTTTTATTATCTTCTCCTATAGAAGAGCTTTCTCCCTTTTTAAATGACCGTCCCCCCCTTCCCTTCAAGAGAGGACATTGATCTGTGGGAACCTTTTGCTTCTTTTGTCCCCGATTCTTTTGTCGAACCCTCGGGTAGTTCAGCATATTCTTGTTTTTTTTACTTATTCAGTGCTGCGCTTGTTACACCCGCCTTCTCTGCTTTTTTCTCTTGCTCACGGCTGATTGCTGACTTTTCGCAGGGCACCCCTCATTTGGGGCACAGGTTTTTTGCGCCTATCGTAAAGTGATTTCCACCCGAAGATCGCCTTGTTCGTGTTTTTTTTGTTTTAACTCCCCCCCCCTTGTATCCGGGCTTTCATGCCGGCAACATCTTTGTCCTTTTTCTCCCGGTGTGACATCAGTCCGTTGCTTTTTCTTCCGGGATTCAGTCTCTTTCATCTCGAAAAGAAGTTTCCCCCCAGGACAGTTTCCTGTGACCCCCCACGTCAGATCGTCCCCTGCCGATAACGGAGGTGCCATTCCCATTTTGAGAGCGCCATTCCCGGCGTTTCCCCTTTTCCCTTTTCCTTTCCGCACGTAACTGTTTTCTTGCGCGTCTTTCTTTCCTTAGCGCATCCCTTTTTCCCCTACGGTCAGATGGGATATGGTCCGTTTCAGCTTTTGAAAAGTTCCGTCACTTTCAGGCCGTTTCCGTGGAACCCCTACGACCCACTCATTCCTCACCTTCTTCCGCCATCTTCCCGCAGCTTCTTTCCACCGCCCACAGACCTACGTCTGAGCGTCCAACGCCGTCCTCTCCTCAAAGGTGCCGGAGCCCCTCAGCGATCAGGACCCTAGGCACCACATTTGAATTGTCCCCGTGCTTCCGGTAACGCTTTCCCCGCTGTTCATGAAAATGGATATGTTTCTCTCTCTTTCGTTAACGCACATCGGACTTCCCCTTTCGGTCTCTGTTCTACACGACTCTATTTTTGACCACTCTTGCACGGACGATCTGTCCACTCACAAGGACCCTTGTCCGTCGCGTAACGGCCGTCTTTTCTCCTAAAAGGTTATGCCTTCATCATGGAATCCGCCTCTTTCTGTTTCGGCCCCTCCCCCCCTCCCTGGACCCTTGCAATGGAAGACCTTGACTCAAAAATCTTCCGCCCCATTCACTCTCCGGCCCCACTCTCGCGTATTGATCATTCTGGTTTGGAGTGGTTTCATTCCCTGAATTGGCATCTTTTTGATCTTTCCCCCCAGTTTCCAGCCCAAGCCTTTTTTTTCGTCTTTTTGGTACGTCGCCAGACCCCTACTCTTTGAACTGCCAGCTCCCTTTCCTATCCCCCTGCTTTGAGATTGCGGACCAGGCAATCGTTTTTTTCCTTTTTCTTTCGACACCAGCCTTACCACCCGCCCTACAGAACTCGCAATTCATTTTTCTTTTTTGTGTCGTTAGTAGATTTTCCCCGGCCTTACTGATCTCTGCTTCGTTGTAGAGAGATTCGCCTCGTTTTGTCACCTTCTTCTATCCCCCGTGGAAGAGTTTTACTGTTCTCCCCCCATCTTTTGTATGAATGGTGGTCGGTTAGCCGAAAGTAAACTGATTTGGCGTAAATAATCCACCCGTTCTGGCCAGCGAGCGGCATGGATGGTTCTTTTCCCCTCGCTTGCGGAACCCCCTTTTCAGCGCTGGTCCTCTGTTTCCATCTTGCATGATTCGATCCTAGTCCAATTAAAGTGCCCTGTCCCCTCCCAAATTCTTTCTAAGAGGCCATACTGGGGTTCATGCCTTTTGTTGGTCTTAATAGGCTGTCTTGTCTGTCGTCGGTAACCTTTGTCTTCCCCTACCCTCCAGTGAAGTCTTTTTTCTCAACATTCTTTCGAAAATTCATCACAAGGATTTTCCCCGAACATTTTCTTCCCTCAAAGTAGTTTTTGTATTCCTTCTGTTACACCCCCCTTTTTTGCCCCCGTTTTCGAACAGTCGATCCCAGCCGTAACCATCCGTCCCCCGTTCAAGCAGTCGTCCCGTCCGATACCTATCGCCGCCATCCCCCCTGACTCTGGCCGACTGTGTCCCCCGACGTCCGCGTTATTGTTATGAAGTGGAAACTAAGTCCCTTTACTCAGGTCGCTTTGCCTGATGTAGGATTTTTCGCTCCTCTGAAGGTGGGAGGGTTGCCCAGCACTCTTTCAACGTAATAGTGACTTTCTTTTTCCCTTTCCGTCTTTCCGGAATCCCTGCTGATACACCCATTTTGTGCTTGCCAGTGACCCAATGTTCAGCCTGCTTTTCACTGGCAATAGAGGCAGTGGGGTTGCCCCCGCTTCCTCTGTAACGAAGTCTTTCCCCTTCCCCCTTCTCCCGGCTGGGCCTGTAAATCCATAGGTTGTCCACTAGCCTCGATTTTTTAATGCCCCGGTAGGCTTGCGATTCGGTCTTCTTTTTCAGGAAATGTTCATCCCCCCTTGCGTCCCCTGCCTCGATTCCCTCGGAGAACCCTTCCTCTTCTGTCCCGCGGATCACTCCTTCCATCCTTCGAGCAAGGAGCGTGGCATGTTCGAACCGAACTGACGCGATCTTCGTGTATTCCCCGCCATTCTTGAATACCCCAAAACTCTTTTTTTGCAAGCCCGCGATCCCTAATTCAGCTCCCGTGCTTTACGAAAAAGCGTCTTGGATCAAGGCCGTGCACAACCCAAGGACGCCAGCACTGACGACCGGTGTTTCTGAGCGCCTTTCCTGTTCCGCAAAAGATAGAATCCTCGGCCAGGTTCACAAGCTCTTTCTTTTTGCTGCCCTTTGGTATTTGGACGGGTCCCTGTACCCCCCCGTCCCCAAAAGCGATGCGCTATTTCTTCCTCTGGATAATCCCCAAACCTCATATGCCAGCGGATCCTTAAGTTTCCTCCCAATTGCCCTCGACATCCTGCAACGACCCCGCTAAGGATTTTTGGCAAAGCCCAAAGAGAGTCACGGTTTCTTGGTTTACCCATTGATCCTCGCAACCCTGCTCCCCCTGATATCAGGAGAGGAGGACCCAACATGCTCCGCGTCCGGCCCCTCAGCGACGATGCGTTTGGATTAAAAAAAATGTTTTCTTCCCTTTCCAAGTTAGCTGATGCAGACAACCTTTTTGAACCCCGAAGATAATACCTTCTTCCCTCAGCTCCTCTGACACGCCAAGCTGTAGCACTCAGCGGACACCCCTTTCCCCGCTGGCTACTAACCCACCTCTCCCTCTCCCTTCACACCGCCGCCCCCTACGTCCCCCCTTTTTTGTCTTTTCAGTCTTTCCCCCCCAGAAAAGGATTGTTGTTTACAACGAGAATGGTAGTTTTTCCTGGTTGGGGTCACCAGGCGGAAGCACCCTGTAGCATTTCCTTGCTGCCATGAAATGCTGATGCATATTTTCTTGTCTTTTCGCCTTTGTTTGTGTTCTACCCTGTCCCCTTACTGTAAATTTTCTTTATTTGTCCCACACTTTTCCCCTGAGCCTATCGGAGTGATTTATGCCCCTTCTTGATGAAGTTGCTGGCTTTTTTGACATTCTCTCCTCCTAGTTGGAGTAGAGATTCCGCCCTTCGGGCACTCCCCCCTTTTTTTTTCGGGCACTTGCTACTCACTCCTCCCCACATGTTTTACGCATAAACAGAAAAACTGCCTCACGCGTGGAAGGACAACTCTGGATCATACCAGGAGACGCCGCTGACTTTCCTTGAAGACTGACCTCTCTTCAACCACCCGTTCGTGCATTTCTCCCTTTTTTCACCGAATGTCGGATTCCCCGTCGGCCACCCTCTGGATTTGTCCCCATTGTTTCTTCCGGATTAAGCACCCCTGAAGGTGATTCTGACCACTTTTGTCGGCTTTTTTCTAGATGCTTTTAATTTTTTGCCCCTGTAATTTGATTGTCGTCCTTCTTTCCCCCTACATTTTTTTGTCCCTTTTCCCTTGCTGCTGACTTTTGCCAGTATTATATTCTTTAGCCTTTTTATGAACTCAAATAACCTTTAAACAACCATCCTCGCTTTCGTACGATACAATGATTGTACCCCGGCAATCAGTGGGTTTGGGGTGGCTTATTCTGGGTTTCAAGCAGCTTCTCTTTGGTCGCCTTTTGACTGGCTGCCCTTTTTCTTTTTTTCTATGCGATTTCACTCCCCTATTGACCCTTTTCCCTTTTCATGACCTTTTAAGAGTTTTGTTCTTTTTTATCCATAACAATCTCATTTCTCTACGATAGTTTCCTTTATCCGATTACAAAGACCTCCTCCGTTAAGAGGTGTCTTGGGGCCTGTCAGTTTTCGCTTTTGAACCCTTGGACGAATAACTTTTTCTATGAGTTTCTTTCCTTCCTGGCGCGTCTTTGGGAAGACGTTCCCTCCATCGCGCCTGCTCATGCCTCCCGAGCGCCTCCTTTGGAACAATACCTTTTTGGTTCCCGGTGTTTTATGTGCTAATGTTTCAGAATATCGCCGTGAGCTTTCTTAGAACCTGCACCCTTTCTCGATTGCTTATTAGATAGAAATGAACAAATCCTCCTTTCTGTAGCTTGGTGCCTCAGTTCCCATTTTCTTGAGGGGAGTCGTCCGGGATGTTCCAGGCATTCATTTCCACCCTAGTCACCGACCAATATGCCTCTTTTCCTTCCTGGGCAATTACCTCGAGCTTTTTCCATCCTGGCTTGCGTGAAATTTTTCGCCAGCCGGAAAAGTACTGCGTGTTTGGCTGCTTATTTTTAACCTACCCCCCTTTTGAGCGCAATCCCTCATGGGCCTACTGCCCTCCCGGTATGGTGAAGTTACCCCTGTTGCAACGCCCGAGTTTTTTCACGTCCCGTCTTCCTTGACTACAGGACATACTGACTTCCATCCCCCTCAAACTACTATGAAGTTTTTGCCCAAGCTAGATTTGCTCGACAGCCTCAATTTTCTCCCTGGTTTGAGTCCCACTGCCTCTATATTAGCTTTGTGAAGCCCAGTCTGCTTTCTCTGTCTTTCCTGCCCCCCTGGAATACGGGAGCGCCTAAGAGTTCCCACCCATAGGAAGGGAAGATCGAGACATGTCTCGATATGGCTTCCTTCCCCTTACACGCGAATGGCCGGGAGACTTTTCGTTTAGGCGACAACGATCTCATACCGCAGATTGGGTTTCCCTGAATTCTACGGCAATTTAGTTTCAGTAGAGGGGATGTTTCACTCATTTTCGATACTTCTCAGGGGTTCTAAATAACGGATTTTTCCCCCCCTCTGGCCCTATTTCGATTTCGATTCCATGTGTCGAGCGCTCTGACTTGAAGACCCTTCCCAGCATCCCCGTCCAGCCAGAAGATTCAGGCCATCCTTGACCAGAAGGCGGGTTTTCTTTTAGCCTTGGGCGACTGAAATTTGGACTTGGACTCTAGTTGAACGTCGGTACGCGCTCGCGTTCCGTCACCCCGAACGATCTGGTCTGCACAGAACGATGCTTTCGTTCCATGACCAGCCCCTCTTCCCGACTTTTTTGTTTTTTACTCTTTTATTACAACAGAAAAATCTTTCCCTTTTTCTTCTTCGTATTTCACCATGATGTTAACGTAGGCCTTTTCACATCCTTTCAACTCCAGAGGGTGGCGTAGTATTTGACCTTGCTTACTCGATCATCTCCCCCTGTTGCTGTTGTTGAGATTTCCTTTCGTCCCCGCGGTTGGTCACCAATCTAACGCCCTATTCCGCTCGATGCAACTTCCTTTCATTTGTTTTCGGACTTAAGGTTAACACGCCCCGGGGCCGACCCCTCTCGTCCCCCTTTTCTCGGCATAGTGTTGTCAGCCTTTTCATTGTTTTATGACGAATCTATAGTGAGGCTTTTAGCTTGCTTGGCTGTCACGCCCAGTTCCTGAGATCGATCCCCCAGCAAATAGTAGCAGCCCCCCACCCGCCTTCGTGCCCTCGACTGAAAGTGGTTCATTTCTTGTTCGAGCAAATTTTTGGATCGCCTAGGTGCCAGGCCGGTAGAGTCAACATGGACCTTCCTCCCACATATCCCTTGAAGCGATGTCCAAGTCGTGATGGAACCATTTTCCCCTTCTCCTTCCCAGTCTTCCCATCAAGCGCGCGCAGGTCCCGGTCTTCAGGTAACCGATTTCGGCCCAAAATGTACCCAGTTCTTGCTCTTTTTGTAGCTTCCCCCATTAAGGTCTCCCTTGCCATGTGCGGTTAGCTACACGCCCCACCCCTCGGCGAGGCAATGGCCGAGATTTTACAGCCTCTTTCCGGCCGCCGTCTCTCCATGTGTGGGAAGTAATATTCGGTCGCCCTGCATCGATTTCGTTCATCTCGTCAGCGGGTTGGACTAATCTTCTGTCTGTTGTTTGCTGTTGAATACTCCCCTTCTTTTTCCGTCCCGGTCATAGCTAGGTTGCGGCAAGGCCCGTGTATGTGAATGAATCCATGGCATTCTCTTTTTCCCCGGGCTGCCATGACGTTCCACTTTCTTCTAGGCCTGTATCAATCCTCTATCTTATTTGCTCCTCTGTGTCGTACCTAACGCCAGAAGTCTCCCCACAGGCCCCCCATTTTACGCTCCCATTCCACGCAACGCTCGGGATCCCCGCCATGTTCTACATTCCGTTTAGCTATTCGGGGCTTCTTCTTTTTATTAAAACCTTTCACCCTCGCTGACATTTGTTATCCCCGACCCCGTTCCCCAATCCTTATCGATGTCTCTTCTCTTACACTTCCTTCTGGACCTTCTCTCCCCTGCGGGAGACTTTTTCCTGGTTCGACGAAAACTTTTTCCTACACTTCCGATGGGTGTTCGTCAGATTTCGGCCCACGTGAACCCCCCAAATCTGATGGTTGCCCGCCCCTACCTCTTCTACCGTTACGGCAGCGTCCTTTATGAATCCCCCCTTCGTGCAAAACAATGACGCCCTTTCCTAGTAACCTCATAGAAAGCGGCTTCTCCTCCGAGGGTGCCCAAAGATCGACCCTGCGACGTTAGTTCCCCATCTGCCGGACCTTCCTTGAGGTCGGTTCGTGTCATGTAAAACTTCCCCTCCTTTTCTCCCTGTCGCATCGCCGCCTTTTTTTCCCCCCCCAGCCTCGGGCGATGCCAGTCCGAGAGCGCCATGTTCATCGCCGACCCCTTGATTCAAGTGTGCTTCCCCTTTTCCTTAACACCAAGTCCCGTTTCTTTAACCAGTTCACCCTGACCCCCCTCCCCTCCCCATTGACTCCCCCCGATAGGCTTCGCGGAGGTCTACAACATCAGAGTCAGTTTCCTGACGATGCCGAAGTTTCACCCAATGTTTTCCCTTTGTCACTTTTAAAGTATGTGCAGACCAACCCCCCCTTCTCCCTCCGATTTCCTATTTTGCTAAAGCGACTCGATAGACATCCCCCACTTTAGGCACTCAGTGAACCCCATCCATTCCATTTTCAGCCACCCAGACTGTCATTCCTCTCCCCCAACTCTTCCCCCCCAATGGTCCTTCTGAGGCTTTTTAAAGTTTCTTCCCCCTCGTTTTAGGGTTCTGAAAGGGGAATTCTTTTGACCCGGGAATCAACTGGGAGAACAGCACTTTCTTAGTTTTTCTGAACCTGCCCCTTTGCGTGTGCTCTCTTTTTTCTTGTGTCTTTGAACGTGCACTCCTTGTCCGCTATGTAACCTTTTTTGTGTCCCAAGTTAAAAGGAGCATTTCTTCTTTCCTCCGTTACCGAAAGCTGCCTCGCCTTAGGCGTCCACTCTCCCTTAAGCTTTTTTTTTTTTCTTCTTCTCTGTCCCGCCATCTGCGGGCATCAAGTCGGTGCCTTGATGAAATACCTGCAGGCCCACATTCCTGTTCTGGCACTCCCCATCCCCCTTTTCCATACTGTCCAGACCGACCTTCCTTTCCCTTTCCTCACCAAATATGAGCGCTTGTTACCGAGATGATTACGAGTTGGTCCCAAGTGGGTGATTTCCCTCCTTTTTTTATCAAGAATAATTAGCCCTGATCCCTTTCTCGGTTTCCCTTTTGGGTTTTTCCCCCCTTTACCTTTTTTTTTTTCCCACAGTTGCCCCTTGCAGAGCTCCAAATTTGTGGCTTTCTGGTTGAGCGACTTTCATACCCCGGGTTTTCTGCCCTCTTTTTCCTTTGGTGCCGTTTTTTTTTTCTCTTCTCGCTTCTGCTCCCAATTAGGATCTTTTCGTTTTTCCCCGGTTTGCATCCAAAACCATTACCAGGAAACCTTTAGTTGGATTTGCGCTGACGCTGGTTCCATTTCTTTCTCTTCCTCTCTGCATATCATTGGGGCTTTTTTTTCTGTCCTAGGTTGAAAGACTTGCTCTGATTGTGTTCGCGTGTTTCCCCTACGGCCTTGATCCTGTCGTTCTTGGTTATGCGATTGACCCTTTCTCTCGACTTACCTGCCCAGATATATGCCGCCCTCTTTTTTATTTCTCGGATCCAGATTCTTTTCCATTTTCATCCCCGATCCAACCCCCTAAAAGGGACAAGGTGGTCCCCTTTTGACCGTCGTTCTACGGTATAACGCGGGAACGCGCAGCCCTGTTATAGTCAGTTCTTTCGTGTGGATGAACGGCCTTGCTTCATCAGTCTTAGTTTTAACTTGCCTTCGGTATCGGCTGACTTCTTCGGTGGACCAATCTTTTTTTGTCCCCTTTTGTGCATCCTATTTTAATCCCCGCAATTGTTCCGTGGAGGCTCGGTTCGACCCCTGCCTCTCGGTAGACGTCGCGGATGAGACAACCTTTTTCTCCGCGGTTCGCCCCACATTCCCGACAAGTGTTTCTTCTTTCCCTTCTTGCCTCGCTAGTCGTTCCCCTGAACAACTTCAATCTTTTCTTTAACCACCTCACTGACGTAGAATGCTCCCGAGAATCTGGTCCATTACATTCGCTCGTTCGTTTGTTCAATTTCAGTACCTCCTTTTGAAACACCGGCATGGTGGGATTTTTTCTTTTGATTACGAAATGGAGTCCATTCTTCTTACTACCCTTCCCCCCTCTGGCTATTTACGATGTTTGACTTTAATTCCAGCCCTTTGGGTTAAGGGCTTCCGTACCCCCCCCGACCTTCACCCCCCCCATTCCTAAAACTTCTTAGCTTCTTACGGCAAGCTCGATTTGCATGCTTGGGATCCCGCTCCCTTCCTGCTGCAGAGTTTTCCTCTTCCCTTCCAGTCTTCTTTGCCGAGATCCGGTCTACCGACATGGCACTTTACAATTCCACAGTAGAATTCGCCGCGCCCGTTTGTACTCCCTTTGCCTTTGGGCTTTCGGACAAATGTTATATTCTAGATTGACTTAACCTACGGGAAGAATGCCATTTAGGAGGAATGGTGACGGGCTGCCCCCCCTTCGAATCTTTTGGCTTCCCCTTTCTCCAAACGCAACCTTTCTTTCGCTTCTTTGCAAATGGTCTTATTGGGCTCCGTTTCTTTCCCTAATTCCCCCAGGACACGGATATTATTCGCCTCCACGCAAGACTCTATGGAAGACCCTCTTCCAAGATGAATTCCGCCCAGCACCCGAATTCGCCAATCTTGCCCGGCAGACGTTTGGATGGCTAGTTGGCGACATGATTAGACTTCGATAGCGTTAGCCTTTCCTTGGTCCCAACGACCGTTATTGGTATAGTACGTTCCGCAAGTCAAAATGAGTGCAACGACCCCCAATCTCTAGATCGCGGTCCCAGACTGCGTTGGGGACTTGAAACCATTATCGTGTTCCTTTCTCTCGCCTTTACCCCCCTTTTTGTTGACCCAGGTAGGATTTTCCCTCTTCGGAGGAAATTCACGTGAGGTTTCGATTAGCCTTTCAA
>Ga0179593_1438755_pt1 | contig 10447 bp, 11 predicted proteins | sample CZODoug2_1_08_16_FD_185931 | JGI IMG/M metagenome (GOLD analysis project Ga0179593, IMG submission 185931) | Vadose zone soil fungal communities from Angelo Coast Range Reserve, California, USA - CZODoug2_1_08_16fungal (PacBio error correction) | ecosystem: Environmental > Terrestrial > Soil >... | reverse complement strand
CAATTTAATACCCTTTACCCCCCGTGTGATCGACCATCTCTTTTCTTGGAAATACTGAGATTTCCTTTACCTCTTCCCACGTTTGCATTTCTAAGCCCGCAGTGTTCTGCACTGCTTTTCCGACTTGTCTTGTACTTCCCCGCTTTGCTATGAGCTATAGGAATTATCCCTTTCCTTTCCTTCCCAGCAGTAGACGGCCAAAATTCCGCCCTTTCACGTGACTTTTAGTATGGTCCTCATCCGCCGTTTCCCTTTATCTTTTTTTTAGTAGAACTGGTGATGTATTCTTCCCCTTTCTTCTTTCCCCTTTCCGCGTCTCCTTCATCCCACTCCCACGCCCGCCCTGTCATGGCAACTTACCAGTTCTTTTATTTGCGTCTTTTCCTTACCCGGCTCATTTCCATTTGTCCCCCTGTATCAGACATTTGTGGACCTTTTGTAGTCTTCCGGTTCCGTTGGCTCGTTCCAAGCTTTTTTCCTTTCCATCTCCCGGGCAAGCCTTACCTTTTTCCCCTCTTTGAATTTCCCTTTCCTTCCCTTTTGGAATTTTTTTCCTCTTTTCCCATTAGCGAAGCCTCAGTTTCGACCTTTTGAGCTTTCCCCTGCTTTAAGTCCCAAGGTCGTATCTTCCCTCCTCGGTTCGTGGCCGACTTCTTCAAGTTCATCTTTCCCCCTCAATCATTGTCGCCCAGGTCCTTCCCCACTCAGATGGGTGTGATTTCTTATGTTATCTCTTTTATTCGGTCCTCAGCCCATTTTTTTTTTTTTTCCTTCTGAATCCGAACGTTCGAATTCGTTTCGTCGGTCCCTTTGAAGGGTTTTTTTCCCCTCCCGGCTCTCAAGGTTGACCATTTTCCCTCGCAAACACCCCCAACATCTCCCAGTCTGCCTACCCGGAACCCCCATCTGTTTTTACACAACACAAGCTGACCCTGCCTCGTTCCTAGTCCTCTTTTTCTAGCCCACGATTTTCTCTAAACCCCTAACCGATGCGACCGCTTGCCCTGGAATTTCACCTGAACCCTTCCTTCCGAGGCCTTTCTTTTTCTCATTTTTGTTTTCAAGCTGCCCTCCCCTTTTATATTCCTTCCCTGGATTCGTGTTCTCTTTCCCGTCATCTAGGCTTCAAATAATTTCTCCCCTTGCCTCTCTCTACTTTCCCCTGCCGCGCATATTGCACCCCCTCTTTCTCTTTATTCATGCTCGATTTTTCCTCTTTGCCCAGTGTGACCTTTTTTGTAGAATTTCTTTAGGCAGGACCTCCGTTTGCCACTATTAATAAACAGTGACCACTCAATTTATCTCTTCTTTTTGTCCTCACTCCCTCCTTAAAAAAAACTCCTTTTTTCCGGCCCAAACAAAAAGAAGTTCTTTCCCCCTCTCTATTGACAAATTAGTTCAATCTCTTTCTGTGCGTCCCCGAGTTTTCTAGACGCCCCCTGCCCGGCGTTTCTGCCCCCTACACAGATTTCGCTTTTTCCTTTCTCCAGAGTGACTTCTCCCCTGACATGCCGCTATTCTTGTAGCCCGTGTACTCCCTACGATGATTAGTGAGCCTCTTTTACTTTTTATCTTGCGTTTAGCCTCCTCCCAATTTTTCCCGGAAAATACTTTGTTAACCCACTCTTTTTTCCCGACCCAAAATTTGGCCCTCTTCTCGACAGCCTCAGCCTTCACACTTATGAAGTGACATTAGTCCCCCCCTCTCACCCTCCTGCAGACGACGTTCCTCCCCCTCCTGATCGGCTTGACTGCGCCCTTGACCCCACCCTTTAAAGTATCCTCTTTCCATCTACTTCCTTTGCCGCTTCGTGACTTCACATCCCGTCCCCGTCATTGAGCCGTCTATCCTCTCGGAATGACCAATCGGTCTGACAGTTCTTTTTTTTTCCCCCTCCCTCCCCAGTAGGGTTGCTGGCGTTTTTTTTTGTGGGTTTTGGGGGCACAGATTTCTGAGAACTCCCTCCCCCTGTACACGCCTTTTTGTTTCGGTTTTCTATTCCTCCCCCCCTTTTCCTTTTTTTTTTATGGCCGACTTTTTTTCCGCGCCCCCTTTCCTTTCTGGGAGTTTCTATCGATTTCTCCTTTTTTCCTTTTTGTTTTGTTGTTGTCTATCTCTTCTCGCGCGTACCGCCCTTACCCCTCCTTTTTTTGCGATCAAACGCTTCCCTGACTTCTTGCCTTTTCCTAGACGCCCGCACAAATAATGCGCCTTCCCTCTCTTTCTTCTCCCACTTGCGCAGCAAACCCCTCCTTTTCAGGATGGTCGTGCGACCATGCCGGTCAGGACCGATTCATGGCTTCGTCGGAGAATTCCCTTTCTCTTCTTTTCCTGATTCCCTCTTCCCGTTTTTTTTTTGTCTGCCGGTGAGCTTTTCCTTTTCCCCCCTCCCTTTAATATTTTTTTTTTAGACATGGTCTCCTTTCCCCTCCCGTCTTTTTTGAGTCCCTTAGGCCCTGTCTTCGAAGTCGACTGTCCCAGTCCTAATTTTTTGACTCATTTTCTGACCCTCCCTGCTGGCCTTCCCCCCGCATCTTTTTTTCCCCCCCTTTCTCCCTTGCAAATCATGTAGACCACCAGAAAGCGGCTCTCCCCTCAGTTTTGATGACTATGGCACTAACGTCAGCTAATTCCTCTGTCACCCAAATTATCTTCTCGGGCTTCGGTGAACCTTCCGCACCGTTTTTTTCTTCCACGACGCTGCATGGCGTTCTCCCCGCGGTGTTGAAGCACAGACCTCCTAAGCGCTGTTTTCCCCCGTTTTCTCGTATCTTTATGATTTTTGCGTCCCCGCTTCCGGGTTTGTCTCCTGCTTAGCTGATCCTCGCCGTAACCGTTTTTTTTTTTTATGCTCACTTCTTTCTCCTGCCAACCTTTTTTTCCCCTTTTGGCGCTAGTTTCTCCCTTTTTTTTTTTCGTTGCCATTTGCTATCAGCTAATAGGCGTTTTTTTGCTCCTCTTGCGGGCGGCCGTTTCCCTCTTCTCGTGCCGCCGAAACTTATTCTTTTCTTTTTTTCTTCCCTGACTCACGTGGATCCCTCCTTCTGGTTATTTTCCAAGTGTGGGGGATCAGCACCCATTTTCTTCCTTCCTTTTGGCCGGTGGAAATTAATTGAAAGGGCCCCCTCCGGTTATCGTTCCTTCCCATCGTGGGCTGATCCCTGCCTGTCTAGGCTTTCTTCTTTCCTTGTTATTCCAACTCTGATTGGTCCCTTCCTTTCCTCTTCCTATTTTTTCTCCCCCCCCCCCTCAATTGTCCCCCTTCTCCAGGAGCGTGGAGAAAACCCCTCTTTTCTTCGTTTTTTTAACGATGCTCATTCGGCTCTCATGCCCATGAAGAAGAAGGGCTTTTTTTTTTTGCATTGCTCCCTCCTCCCCATCAAACTGATTTTTTTTCTTTTCCTTGTCCCTGTAGAAGAAAATGCTCGTTTTAACTTTCGACTCTTCCGCCACCCCCCGCCCTTCTTCGCCCTTTATTTCCTCGACTTTCTTTTGTACCTTAGGCGCCCTCCCCCTATCTCGGGGATCTCCCTCCTCAGAGTGAAGCAAACTCGAAACCGGCCCCAGTCGAAACGCCCCCTTTTTCTTTTTTTTCCTGTTGTGTTGATCTTTTCTTAACACCTTTGAAGCTGGCAAGACCCCGATCTTTCCTCCTACAAATAGGTAAATCCAATTCTTTGATACGTGTCCCCCCTGGAAATGCCTCTTCTGGCCCGACATACACTCAGTTTTTTCCCCCCCCGGCCCCCTCCTTTTTCCCTTCCCCCAGGGATGTGAGTGGTCAAATCTTTGAGTCTCGAGCGCTCCCTTTCCAATCCCTGAAGGTTGCTCCTCCACATTTTATCTGCGCCTATCCGTTTCCCCCTTTCGTATGCTTTGTCCAATACTCTCACAAGTCCCCTGTGGCCTTGAGATGTAGACTGTTTCCTCTCTTGCTTGTTACCTTAGCGCAGAGCATGCCCTGAATTTCCCTCTACGAGATCTTCAAAGTACGGTTAATTTCACGGACAATACATTTTTTTCAGATGCAGCCCCCTGTTTTTTTACTGACTACGCTGTCAAGAGTTTTCCTCTCTCCCCGCGCTGATTCAAGAATGCTCCTCGGCTCACGTTGAATCCAGCCGCTTTCCTTTCCTTCATAGCTGACTTTTTTCCTCCTCTTTTTGAGCGAGATATCAATGCTACCCCCATCTCTTTTATTTGGCCCGTTAATGCGCCCCTACGAACTGATTCTTGGATTCCTTTTGATACTTGATTTTTCCCTTCTTCCTTTCTCCATGAGGACAAGCAGGCCTTGGTCTGCGTCCAGGTCTTCCCATGTGTCTGCCTCCCCGTTCTTTAAGAGATCCCGTGACGGTATTCTTGCCTTCTTTTTTTCTCCTCCTCATCCGTCGATTTCCCCTCCTACGCATTTCCACCCCTTCACTTTTCCTAGTATTGGCACAACTCCCTCTCCTTGTCTTTTCGGACGTCCTCTTCGAGAGTTGACTTTTCCCCTCTTCTTGAATAGTCGAGAGTGAATTACTTTTGCTCAAAGAGGTCCCACGCAAGTTTCCGGATTCCTTCCTGGATGGTTGGACCCTTTTTCGCTTTTCGCCCTTCTACTTCCCCGATTCACAAGTGTTCCAAAGTTCAATCAGCTTTGCTGGCCTCTTGTAGTTATTCTGACGGATCTGGGGGCTTTCACGACTGCTGTTTCCTTTTTAGTGATAAGCCTTTCCCCCCCCTGTTGACCCTCTTAGTTGCACACTTTTCTGTCACTTTTTTTGCCGTGATTTAGTACGCTGTCTTCAGCTCTTTTTACGCTCCTTGTTCTGTCAGACTTCCATGTCTAAGTCGAAGGCATGTTTTTCCCCCCTCCTCTTCTTGTTGCTTGCTGATTCGCCCCCTGTTCCGTCGACCTCATATTCGCTAACCCGGCTTTACTCCTTTTCTTTTCTTCTAGCTTCACTCCTCTCTCCTCCCCTTTTGTTTTATTCAAGTTTTCTTTGCTCCATCCGATTAGCCTGTTTCGACGCCCCTTCTCCCCCCATTCGTCATGTCGCCCCCGCTCTTTTTTCTTTTTCCCCTTCGCGAACACTCTGAATCGTTGCTCTCTCCCCCCCCCCCTCACCCAACCGGTGGTTTTAAATCCCACCCCAGAACTCCCGCTTCCGCCCGGGAAATAGATCTTCATCTCCCCTCTGCACCTTCCCCCCCCCCCTTCCCCCCCCGATGAGACTCCCCGCCTTGAATGTCCAACCGGCAAATTCCTCCGATTCCTTTCATCCCCCCCACGCTTTTTTTTCCCCAGCCAACCTCGACCCTGATGCTGACCCACGGGATTGTAGGGCCACGTGCCTCGTATCCCTAATTTCCGTCTTCTGAGTATATTTGGACCCTTCCGCCCCGCCCTTTCTTTCAGCAAAAAAACGCCCGATTAGCTTCTTAGCAAATGCTGCGACGATGGATCTCACCTCTTCCCCCCATCTTCTCAATTTCCGCTTTTCGCCGTTTTTCATTACTAACCCCTCCCCCCCGATTCTTCTTTTTCGTATAAGAATCATTCCCTTCAAAAGTAGTCGTGCCTTCCCACCATCGACCTTTTCACCTCGTTTCCCCGAGATGTTGTCCTTTCTTCCACCTTTTTTCCTAGTAGCGACATGCATGTCTAGTTCAATCCCCCCTACCGCTTTCGACTTGCACGTTCGCATTCTTCCCCCTGCCACCCTCCTTTTCTTTTTTCGGTCGCCAGTGTCCTTCCCCCTCTTTTTCCCTAAATCTTGCGTCCCGACCCGTCCTTTCCCCCTTTTCCTATGTTTGGAACCTCCCGAGGTGCACAACCCTCTCCAGCACAAGGTTTTCTACTTCCTGCTCCCCACCCCTTCTCTGACTGAACATTTCCCCTTCCCGTTCGAATTTCCTCCCGTCAAGATCGTTCTTGCCCTCTCCCCCTTGACTAAACCCCCCCAACTTCTCCTTTTCCAATCCTCACAGGCATGTCCACCCTTCTCGCCTTTTTCTTTTTTGCAAGAATCTTCCTAGCGATTCTCCTACCTCCCCCTCCTTTACCAGCTGACGTTTTCCTGGCGCACTACATTTACCCCAGTCGGGGTGACGTTCTGCCTCTTTTAGTGAGAAATAGTTTTCCCTGGTTTTATTTTTTTTTTTTATTTCCTCCCTTTTCTGCGATGCCTTCCAGGTTTTCTCCGGTCAAATCTGGTCTTCTTTCTCTTTTTTCTTAGCTCTCGATGTTATAGAAGTCGTGGTTGTTTTGAGAAGCTCGATTCTCGACTCCTCTTTCCAAATTTTTTTTCGCCCTCCCGTCCGGCAGACTCTCTCCGATCCTCTTCAATAGATTCCCCCCCCCCCCCCAATTTTGTTATAAGTTTACCTATGAGTTTCATCCGGGCCCTCCCCCCAAACGAATGTTGTTCAGGATGTAGTTATCAATGAAACCGGTCCTGTGTCCCGAGTTAAGTCATTTCTTTATCCCTTATTCTTCTTTCTTTTGCGTTGCCTTTCCCTTCTCTTGGGACGGCTGCAGGGGAGATTTGGCCGGGCGATGAAAGATTGGTGGGTTAGAAATGTGCGTCCTTTCTCCTCAGGTTTTTTTTTTTCAATAAACCCCCCCCCCCCCCCCCCCCCCCCCCCCCCCCCCCCCCCCCTTCTTCACTTCGCCGGAGTTATGCTTCGTCCTTAGTAGTAATGTTGTCTTTCTTCCGCATCTCCCCCCCCCCTTTTTTTTTTTTCTTTACCCGGCCTCTTTTTCTTTTCTTCCCTATGGAGACCAAGTCCCGCGTGCGATCCTCCTCCTCTGAAGACCTGCGAACGAACCCGGCATAATGGTTCCCGTTATTCAGTATCTTTGCGGCCGTTCCCGTCGACCTCTTTGACTTTTTCCCTACGATTCATGGCGCTACCCCCCCTCTTTTGCCGCACCCTCCTCTCCCTCTGTTTCCCCTCATGTTTTTCCTCGTTATCTTTTTGCCCGTTACCTTACTTTTTTTCCCCCTTTATTTTTCTACGCGAATGATATTTTTTTCTCTTTTTTAGCCGGTCTCCCCCTCCATTACTTTCCTCTTCGGAGACCCATTCCTTCCTTCTATAATCCTATCGGCGTTTTTTCTTCCACTTTGGCGGCCTACTACTACGTCTTCGGCGAGAGACATTATTTGATACCTCTGTTTCCGCTCCGAACCTTTTCATTTCTCATCATTTATGGGCAGGCCCCTTTGCCCTCTTTGTGGTCTTCTTACATTTCTCGTCCTTGAAGGTTCCCCTTTTCCTTCAGGGGGGTTTTTTTTCTCCCCTAGGTTTATCGGTGTTGATCAATATGGTCTTACTCCCGTTTTCTTAGGTCGGCTCGTTTTTTCTTTTCTTTTTTTTGGAGTTTTATTTAAAAACCAGCGCTTACTTTCGTTTTCTGCGCCCTCTTCATCTTGTTCCTCTGGTCAACCGTTATTGAGTTGGGTCTACAACCCTTCTTCATTTTTTTCTTCTTTTTTCCTCCCCCCTTACTCCAGCGTTTCCTTCTTTCCCCACCTGAATGACCCCTACGCTGGCCGTTGCTCTCCCTCTTTCCTCGTACAAGACTCAAATACCCCCCCCAAAGATTCGGGATTTATTGTTGCCTTTTTTTCCCCTCGCTTTTTCTTTTCGCTTCTTTCAACTGGGCATCTCCTCAACCGAACGTCGTGCGATCCTCCGTTCCTTTCCTGATCGTGTTTTTTCTTTTTCGTCCCATTCCTTTTAGTAGTTGCGTCTTCTTTAATCCCCCTTATCCAAAGTCCAGCATGTCCCCCTTGAAACCTTCACTTTCCTCTTCCGCTCTCCGGGGTTGATCTTTTTAACCGTTTGGAAGGGGTTTCTCACCGATATTAATACCCAGTTCTTCTCCCTCGCTTTCCTTTGGCCAAAATTTAACTTTTTTTCTTCCCTGGCGACTCCCTCATTTTCACACCCTCCCTCCCTTCTCATTCTAACTGAACCGGTGCGTTTTTTGGGTCCAGATTGTGAGCATGAGCGAGAACTTTCAACTTGAGTCGCTCTTTCCCTCCCTTCCTTCAACCTTAGCGCCTATTCCGGTCCCCCCCCTTTCCATCGTATGGATTTGTTCACACCGACGCCTGCCCCATTCACGGTGTCAATGCGCAGAGCTTACAATCGACTGATTGATTATTCTCAAGAGCATGAAAGACTCGTCCTTCTTCCTTAGTTCCCTCCTCCCTCCGACCTGTTTTCCTCTTACCGAAAAGTCTTTTGTAGTCTGTTGCCTACTTTCGCGGAAAGAGATTTCAACGGCTCTTCAAGATGATTTCGGCCACCGCCTAACTTTTTATTTTTTAATTGATATCCCTTTCCTCCTCTTGTTTTTTTCTAGAGATCTCAATTCTACAAGTTCATTCTTCCGTGAGTGTAACTTGACCTATTGTGGCAACTCCTAGTTGATACCTCCTCCTTCCCCTACCCTCCTGCGTACCATCCCCCTCCTCCGTCGTCTCTTTCCGGTAGGCAATGATTTGTCTTGCCCGCAACGTCCTTTTCTCTCGAGCGTGTTCGCCTTCTTCCTTCTCTCCCTCTCTCTTTCAAATTCTCCCTCCATTTACCACTTGGCCCTTTCGCGTCGTCTTGGCAATTAGAGTATCCAATCTTGCCGTATTTTTTTTGCCTCTTCGCGAGTTTTTTGGGTTTATTCCTTTTTCTTTCTTCAATACTCTCTTGATCTTCCCCACTCTGTACCATCCCTCATCATTGTTTATCAACTCGAGCCAAGATGTCTGTGGATTCGTGATGTATTGAAAGGTACTAAGTTGTCTATTTTCCACATTTTTTCCCCCCCCCTTGAGCAATCTTTGACTTTCCCTTACTTCTGCGAGGGGTTCTGTCCTCTTCCCCTGGCCCTGTTCATCGAGCAGATCACCACCTGGGAATTCCATCTTTTCCCCCGTTGGGAATGGCCATTTTTATGGCTTCGTTTCCTCTTTTCGCCTTTCCCTTCAAGCTCCCTGATCTTCCCCGGTCTCCCTGACACCCTCCCATCTGCCGGCAAATTGTATTATCTTTTCCTCCTCTTTTTGCTGGGCTCTCCCAAGTTCCATCCTTCCCCGTTCATCCTTTTTCAGGTTCAGTGCAACAAGAAGGCCCTCTTTTGCGGTCTAGGTAGTCTTCTCCATCGCTTCTTTCTCCCCCTTCTCTTTAAGTTGTCCTTTAGACGCTTCTGTTATAAGCCCTCCTCCCTCTTAAGGTTCCTCTTGCTCCCCGGCGCGCCGTTTTTTCCCATTTTCGCGAACCGAGAATCTGCTCCTCTCCCCCTCCTCTTTGTTTTAATACCCACCTCCCGAAGTGTCCCCGGTCACCGACCCCTGGCCTCTCGTTCCTCTGGGCTCATCCCCCACTTTCAGGACCACGGCTCCCGTCTCTGCCCCTTTCTGCCCCGTTCTCCCCAACTTCAACTTTGATTCCCTCTTTTCCTCCCTTTCACCCTACCCTCTTCTCTGAAGCTCCCTAGGTCTCTGGCGTGACACGCAATCGATTCTTTTCCATAATTTTGCGTTAATCCGTCTGTTTTTAGCTTTTTTTTTTTTTCCTCTGAAGCCACCCCCCCCGTCGCTCGCTGATAGGACAAATTGCCTGCTCCGAGGCGTCTCCTCTTCCCGACCCCTTTGCGCAGGATGAGTCGCGGCGAAGTTAATAACCAGAACCCTGACTTTCCCCTTTTCGGATAAGAAATCAGCGTCCCCCCCCCCTTCCTCATGCCGGCAAAAGAGTACCGCGCGCGAGACGAACCCCTTGATTCATTCTTCGTATGTTGTGCTGGCCACACGTTGTTTCTAGTTCTCTTTCCTTTCTTTAGGGAATCTTCCTACCAATCTTTTTTTTTTCCCTTTGCAGTCCTGCTACACCCAGGGCCCTGTGTCGCCTTCTGGTTCTTGGGGCCCTTCTTAATCGATTGGTCGTCTCTGCCTCGTTTTTTTTACCCTCTTGACGACACCGCTCTCCTCCCCTTTTCCCTCAGAGGGACCCCCTGGCCCCTCACATGGTTCTGGTTCTGATAGGCGGAAGAACAACATTCTTTCCTCCCTCCCTCTTCAGGCCCTCCGGCCGTACCTTCCGCACTCTTTCTGTCCTTATCTTCCCAACCATCTCCTTTTTCCTTTCCCATTCGACATTTTCCCCTCCTTCCGTTGCTTTCGGTACCTATAATCCTGAACAACTGAATCCCCCTTCTGCCATCTTCTTATGATCTACCCCTGGCCTCCATCGGTATCGGCACCTGTCTTTCAGTGGGCCTCCCTCCACCCCTGAACAAGTAGGGTTTTGGCTGTTCATTTTCTCCTGTCCTCTACTCTGCAACTTACATTTCTTTTGTTGTTTCCCTTTTATTTTCCAGTCAATGTATGTTTTCCTCTTCTTTCGCCGTCGGATCGTCCCACTATTTTTCCTATTCTGTTCTCCTTATATACG